>Ga0196974_1000027_pt1 | contig 125715 bp, 132 predicted proteins | sample S1_1013CmetaG_FD_155477 | JGI IMG/M metagenome (GOLD analysis project Ga0196974, IMG submission 155477) | Soil microbial communities from Anza Borrego desert, Southern California, United States - S1_10-13C | ecosystem: Environmental > Terrestrial > Soil > Desert | place: USA: California...
GTGCGACCTGGGTGCCCTCCCAGTCGCCCTGCAGCGCCTGGTTGGCGATGGTCAGCGGCGAGCGCAGGTTCTGCAGCACGTTGCGCAGGCCGGTCTTCAGCGGGTCCGGCACCACGGCGCGGTAGACGCGCGAGGCCGGCTCGATCAGCGCCCGGTCCACCGCCTCGTTGAACCAGAACACGCCCCGGTTGAACGGCTCCAAGGGATCGTTCACCTGCTCGCGCGGGGCGGCCGGCGCGGCGCCGGCGCCGGCATCGGCGCCCTGCAGCGCCACGGCGGCGGAGGCCTGCGGCGCGGCGGACGCCGTCTCGGCGCGGTTGGAGGCGCACCCCGTCAGGGCGGGGACGGCGAAGGCCAGCAGAAGCAGGGCCGGAAGGGAGGGGCGGGCGGGGGGCATGGGGCGGAGGATACTCCGTGAACGCCGGATGGCGAACGCAATTAAGGAACTCTGGACGCGATATAGGCCCGACCGCGCCCGGGCGGAAGCCCTCCGATCTCCGGCGCGCCTCCGGTCTGCCATGCGGGCGGCGGGGGCGCGCCGTCGATCCCGTGGCGTGAACGCGGATCGGGCGGCGGAGTTGCGGCGCCCGCTCCGACGCATGCGGGGTGAGTCGGACGGCTCATCCTGCTTTACTGGACATAAAGACATCTTTATATATGCAAATCGAACCGCTCCACCGGAGGCCGCATGGATTTCCTGCTGAACGCGCTGAAGGCCGCCGCCGAGCCGACCCGGCTCCGCCTGTTGGCGCTCTGCGCGCATGGCGAGCTGACGGTGAGCGAGCTGACCCAGATCCTGGGGCAGAGCCAGCCGCGCGTCTCCCGCCATCTGAAGCTGTTGTGCGACGCCGGGCTGCTGGACCGCTTCCGCGAGGGCATCTGGGCCTTCTACCGGCTGGCGGAGCGGGGCTCTACGGCGGAGCTGGCGCGCACCCTGGTGGACGCCATCCCCGGCGACGACCCGACGCTGGCGCTGGACCTTGAGCGGCTGGACCAGATCAAGCGTACCCGGCGCGAGGCGGCTGCCCAGTATTTCCGCGACAACGCCGCCCGCTGGCACGAAATCCGGGGTCTGCACGTGCCCGAGCGCGAGGTCGAGGAGATGCTGCTGAGCCTGCTGCCCGAACGCGGCATCCAGGATCTGCTGGACATCGGCACCGGCACCGGCCGGGTGCTGGAGCTGCTGGGCCCGCGCGTGGCCCGCGCCACCGGCGTCGACAGCTCGCGCGAGATGCTGGCGGTGGCGCGCGTGAACCTGGAGCGGGCCGGCCTGCGCAACTGCCAAGTGCGGCTCTCCGACATGTACCAGCTGCCGCTCGCCAGCGGCAGCCAGGACGCCGTCACCATCCACCAGGTCCTGCACTATGCCGAGGATCCGGCCGAGGTGCTGGCCGAGGCGGCGCGGGTGCTGCGCCCCGGCGGCCGGCTGGTGGTGGTGGATTTCTCGCGCCATGACCTTGAGTATCTGCGCACCGAGCATGCGCACCGCCGCCTGGGCTTCGACGACCAGGAGGTGCGCGGCTGGTTCAGCCAAGCCGGCCTCGAGCCGCAGCCGCCCGTGCACCTGCCCGGCACGCCGCTGACCGTCACCTTCTGGCCCGCCGTCCGGCAGGCCGCCGCCAAGCCCGTTTCCACCCCCGCCCTGACCGGAGCGACCGCATGAGCCTCGCCGATCTCGTCCGCAACACGCGCCGCGCCCCTTCGGCGGAGGGGGAGCCTCTGGTCGCCACCCCGGCCGGCCTGACCGTCAGCTTCGAGTTCTTCCCGCCCAAGTCGGAGAAGATGGAGCAGAGCCTGTGGCAGGCGATCCGCCGGCTGGCGCCGCTGAACCCGGCCTTCGTCTCGGTGACCTACGGCGCCGGCGGCACGACCCGCGAGCGCACCCACGCCACCGTCACCCAGATCCAGAAGGAGACGGGCATCCCCGCCGCCGCCCACCTGACCTGCGTGGCGGCGACCAAGGAGGAGATCGACGAGATCGCCCGCGCCTACTGGGATGCCGGCATCCGCCACATCGTGGCGCTGCGCGGCGACCCGCCGCTGCGCGCCGACGGCACCGGCGGCCTGGGCGGCTCCGGCTACGAGCCGACGCCCGGCGGCTATGCCTACGCGTCTGACCTGGTGGCCGGTCTGAAGCGCGTCGCCGATTTCGAGATCTCCGTCGCCTGCTTCCCCGAGGTGCATCCCGAAGCCGGCAGCCCCGATTCGGACCTCGACAACCTCAAGCGCAAGGTCGACGCCGGCGCCACCCGCGCCATCAGCCAGTTCTTCTTCGACACCGACCTGTTCCTGCGCTTCCGCGACAAGGTGGCGGCGGCCGGCATCGACATACCCATCGTGCCGGGCATCCTGCCCATCACCAATTTCGGCCGGGCGGTCGAGCTGGGCAGCAAGTGCAACTGCCATGTCCCGGACTGGCTGGCGCACCTGTTCGAGGGGCTGGACGAGGAGCCGGAGACCCGCCAGCTGGTGGCGGCCACGGTCGCCATCGAGCAGTGCCGGCGCCTGGAGAAGGCGGGGGTGAAGGACTTCCACTTCTACACCCTGAACCGCGCCGACCTGACGGTCGCCATCTGCCACATGCTGGGCGTGCGGGCGAAGTAGGGGAGCGTGCTCGACGTCCCCGGCGGGGACATGTCGGGATACGCTCCGCTCCTCCCGACCTACTTGTGTCGACGTCGTGCGTGCTTCGACAGGCTCAGCATGAAGGGGATTTAGCTGCTCCCCAGGGTGTTGGGGAGTGCCAGGCATCCCCCCTCCCTCAGCCTGAGCTTGTCGAAGGCCGCACCACATAGCGTCCTCTGACCGCTCGTGGCGCCCGTCAGCACCAGCCGTCGCCGGCCAGGACGGCGGCGGTCTCGTCCATGATTTCCGACAGGCGCGCCATGTAGCGGGCGACGTGGATGCCGTCCACCAGCCCGTGATGCGCCTGCACGGCCAGCGGGAAGCTGACCCGCCCGCCGGCCTGGTCGAACTGGCCCACCGCGACGCTGGGGATGGAGCAGTCGGCGGCCTTGGCCACCGGGTGCTGGATCTGGGTGAAGCGCAGCCAGGGCAGGCAGGTGGTGAAGAGATAGCCGCGCCCCTGCAGCGGTTGCAGCCGCAGATCGCCCGCCGCGGCCGCCCGCGCCGCCTCCCGGTCCTCCAGGTAGCGCGCCAGGAACGTCTCCCGGTCGGCGTCGAAGGCGAAGGTGGAGAAGGTGAGGTGCCCGTCGGCGCCGACCATGGTGTAGGACATGGTCAGCGCGTCGATGCGCACCGGCTCGCCCCCCTCCAGCCGCCAGCGGAACTCCTCCACCTCCAGGCTGGCGCGGCCGATGCCGTGCAGCAGCAGCGCGAAGGGCGGCAGCCCCGCGCGTTTGGCCGGCGCCACGAAGTCGCGGCAGTCGCAGACTGCGGCGATGTTGACCAGCGGCAGGTCGTAAGGGGCGAAGAGGTCGAGCTGGGCACGGCGCGTGAACATGCCGACCTCTGAGCATATCCGGCGCCCGGGCGCAAGCGGCCGCGTGCGCGTGCGGCAGGCGCGGCGTAGGGCCATCGGATGCGACCGACGATACCGGGCGGTCATGTTAACGCACGTTTAACAAGAGTATTTTTAATGCCGTCCCTTGTAGGTTGATGATGGCGCGAAGCCATGCTACCCGGGCTGTGGATGCCCATCAGGCGCCGGTCTGACCGGAACGCCGTCGGGACGTCCCAAGGGAAGGCAGGCTGGGAGCGGTCTACGCGCCCCGGCGCGGACGCTTGCCGCCCGTCGGCCCTCACGACAATGACAGCCTGGGGAATGGGGAAAAGCATGCCGTTGTTTCAAGGTACGGATTTGAACGACACGCTGACCGGTGGTTCTGGGGACGACGAGCTGCGTCCCGGGTTCGGCCGCGACACGGTGGATGGCGGGTTGGGATCGGATCTGCTGGTGGTCGACTATGGTAGCCTGACGGACGGCATCCGCTACGAGAGCAGCGGCACGTTTCGTACGCTCTACAGCGGCGGGTTCAGCTCGTTCAGCGCCCCGAACCTGGTCTCCTACCGCAACATCGAGCGGGTCGACCTGAGGGGAACGCGCGGCAACGACCAGCTGGAGGGCACGTCCGGCAACGACACGCTGCGCGGCGGCGACGGCAATGACGGCATCTCCGGCTTCGGCGGCGTCGACCTTATCGACGGCGGTTCCGGCATCGATGCTGTCGGGCTGAGTTACGGGTCTGTCCAGGCGCCGATCAGCATCACGCTGTCCGAGGACGTCACCCTGTTCGACGGCACCCGGCTCATCTCGATCGAGGCGCTCTACCTAACGACGGGCAGCGGCAACGATTCGATCGTGGCCGGATCGGGTGACGACTCGATCGTCACCGGAGCCGGCGACGACGTCATCGTTTCCGGCCTCGGCCGCGACACGGTGGATGGCGGCAGCGGGTCCGACCTGCTGGTGGTCGATTACAGCAGCCTGACGACCGGCATCGATTATGAGAGCAGCGGCACGTTCCGCACGCTCCATACGGGCGGCTTCAGCTCGTTCAGCGCCACCAGCCTGGTCTCCTACCGCAACATCGAGCGGATCAACCTGACCGGCACCCGCGGCAACGACGTGCTGGAGGGGACCACGGGCAACGACACGCTGCGCGGCGGCGACGGCAACGACATCATCTTCGGCCTGGGCGGCGTCGAGGTGATCGACGGCGGCGCCGGCACGGACGTCGCCGTGCTCGACTACGCGGCGGTCTCCAGCTCCGTTTCCATCGCCCTGTCGGAGGATGTGGTGCTGTTCGACGGCACCCGCCTCACCAACATCGAGGCGCTGCGCCTCACCACGGGTGGCGGCAACGACACGGTCTCCGGCGCGGCCGGCAACGACTCGATCCTCACCGGCGCCGGCAACGACCGGATCGATGCCGGTCTGGGCCGCGACGCCGTCGATGGTGGGTCGGGCACCGACCTGCTGGTGGTCGACTACAGCGGGCTGACGGAGGCCATCCGCTACGACAGCGACGGAACTTTCCGCACGCTCTACAGTGGCGGGTTCAGCAGCTTCAGCGCGACGCATCTGGTGAACTACCGCAACATCGAGCGCGTGAACCTGCTGGGGACGCGCGCCTCCGACGTGCTGGAGGGCGTGTCGGGCAACGACACGCTGCGCGGCGGTGCCGGGAACGACACAATCAACGGGCTGGACGGCGTGGACACGGCGGTCTTCACCGGCGCCCAATCGGGCTACACGGTGACGCGCAACGCCGACAACTCCTTCACGGTGCGCCACCTGAACGGCGGCACCGACGGCACGGACACGCTGACCAACGTCGAGCGGCTGCAGTTCGCCGACCGCTTGGTCACGCTGGTCCCCTCGGCCAGCGAGTTCCTGCTCCGCCGGACCGACGGCGAGCTGATCGCCTGGGACCAGACCAAGGGCGCCGCAGGCTTCGCCGGCCTCGGCAATTTCGGCGCGGGCTCCTCGGTCGCCGGCGTGGCGGACTTCAGCGGCGATGGGCAGGCCGACGTCCTGATCCGCAACGCGGATGGCAGCCAGATCATCCTTAACCCGGCGGCGGGCACCCAGCAGGCGGTGCCCGGCTTCGGCCTGTTCCAACAGGTGGCGGTCGGCAATTTCACCGGAAGCGCCGGTGCCGACGTGCTGCTGCGCAATGCCGCCGGGACCCTGATCTTCTACGATCCCTCCACCACGGCCGGCGCCAACCCGTTCAAGGACTTCATCACGCCGGCCGCCAACTTCCGGTTGGTGGGCACCGGCAATATCGACAATACCGGCTTCGACGATGTCGTCTTCCAGAACACCGGTACGGGTGGCCTTCTCTACTGGAACGGCAGCCAGTTCCGCGACCTGCTGACGTTGGCGCCCAATTCCGGCTGGTCGGTCCAGGCCGTGGGCAACTTCCTGGGCGATGGGGCGGCGGACTTCCTGCTGTTCAACCAGAACAACAGAGTGATGATCTTCTGGGACGCGACCAAGGGCAGCGCCGGTTTCGCGGACTTCATCACCCTGGGGCAGGGCTCCAGCGTCCTGAATGCCGGCGACTTCAACGGCGACGGCCGCGACGATATCCTGATCCAGACCGGCCAGTCAGCCGTCTATTGGACCGGGACCGGCTTCGTGGACGCCAGCCTGGTGGTCACCCCGGGCGTCTCCCTGGTCGGCATCGGCGACTTCGGCTGATCCTTCCGCTCCCGTACCCGACGCGTCCCGACGGGCAGCCCTTGCGGCTGCCCGTTTCGCGTTCTGGCAAGCGACATCGCCCGGCGTGCCCGGAATGTCACCCCGGCGAAATCAGGTGTGACGCTCGACACAGCGTATCGATCTATAAAGCGGCAAATAACGGCGGCACGAACGTGCTTGTGGATCACTAAAAGCTGATCGATCCCGAGTGCATCGCCGTCAACAAGGTAGTTTTGCAGCGCCCGTTTCATAATGTTTACATGTCAGAAACAAAACTCTTCTGGCTGAAACAATCGAAACGGAGCGCGCGAGCGGCCTGGATATTCACGGAACGGCAGGGCGGTGCCTCCCGCAAGGGGCGGAGGCGCCGGAGCCCGGCCGGGCCGAGCCGAAACGGAAGCTGAGAGAGGCACCCGCATGTCCACCACCGGTCTGATCAACGTCGCGAACGACACCGACTTCTTCCAGGTGTCGCTGAACGCCGGCACCACCTACCGCATCGCCCCCAGCGCGCAGGGCATCAACCTGCAGCTCTTCAGCCGCACCGACGGCGAGCTGGCGCCGGCGCAGGGCCGGGCGGAGACCGCCGGCAACGACGGGTCGATCGTCTTCACGCCGCTGACCTCGGGTACCTTCTTCGTCTCGGCCCAGGGCCGCCAGGCGGGCGCCACCTACTCGATCACCGCTACCACGGTGCAGGACGATTTCGCCGACAACGCCAACACCACGGGCGTGCTGACCGTCGGCCAGGCCGCCTCCGGCATGCTGAACGTCTCTGGCGACCAGGACTTCTTCAAGGTGACGCTGCAGGCCGGCCAGACCTACCGCATCGACCCCACCGGCGCCGCCGGGCTGGTCGAGGTGCTGAGCCTGACCGACGGCGTGCTGAAGGCCGGCGAGGGCCGTGAGGTCCGCGGCGCCTCGCTGGGCGACAAGTCGGTGGTCTTCACCCCGCTGACCTCCGGCACCTTCTATGTCAGCGTCAGCGGCGGCACCGGCGCCTACGGCGTGACCGTCTCGCCGCAGACCGACGACTTCGCCGACAATGCCGGCACCACCGGCACCCTGGCGGTCGGCGGCAGCACCGCCGGCGTGATCAACGCCACCACCGACGCCGACATGCTGAAGGTGACGCTGGCCGCCGGCCAGACCTACAGCTTCGAGCTGAGCGGCGGCGCCACCGACATCAGCGTCGTCAGCGCCACCGACGGCATCCTGGCCAGCAACACCGGCCGCGACGAGAGCTCCACCCAGAAGACGGTGACCTTGACCGCCCGCGAGGGCGGCACCTACTTCGTCAAGGTGGATGGCGGCGACGGCGCCTACTCGGTGTCCGCCAAGACGGTGCAGGACGATTTCGCCGACAATGCCAACACGACCGGCACCGTGACCGTCGGCGGCTCGCGCTCCGGCTCGCTGGAGACGCTGGATGACGCCGACTTCATCCGGGTCGACCTGACCGCCGGCACCACCTACCGGATCGAGCTGCAGGGCACGCCGGAGACCATGGCCGTGATCGGCGCCAATGACAGCGCGCTGGCCACCAACGTCCAGGGCGGCCCGTTCGCCATCGCCGGCCTGGGCCGCGTCGAGGCCGGCTTCGGCGGCAACGCCGTGGTCTTCACCCCGCGCGTTTCCGGCGCCTTCCTGATCGCTGTGTCGGGCGACGAGGAGACGCTGGGCGACTACACCGTCTCGGTCGCCACCCAGATGGATGATTTCGCCGACAACGCCAACACGACGGGCCGCCTGACCGTGGGCCAGATGGGCGCCGGCATGTTCGAGACGAGCGGCGACGAGGATTACTTCCGCGTCAGCCTGACCGGCGGCCAGACCTACACGATCAAGCTGGACGGCCAGCAGTTCGGCTTCCTCAGCGTCGTCAGCGCCACCGACGGCGTGCTGCAGGCGGGCGAGGGCCGGTTCGAGTTCGCCGACTTCCAGTCGCGCACCGTGGTCTTCACCCCGCTGCAGTCCGGCGACTTCTACGTGGCGGCGCAGAGCTTCGGCCCGGCCGTCGGCACCTACACCGTGTCGGTGCAGGCCATCGCCGATGATTTCGCCGACAATGCCAACACCACCGGCCGCCTGACCGTGGGCGGCGCCAACCCCGGCCCGACGACCACCCCGACCGAGTTCCTGCTGCGCCGCGCCAACGGCGAGCTGGTGAGCTGGGACCAGACCAAGGGCGGCAACGGCTTCACCACCCTGGCGAACTTCGGCACGAACACGGCCGTGAACGGCGTCGCCGACTTCACCGGCGACGGCAAGGCCGACGTGCTGCTGACCGGCCCGAACGGCACGCTGATCTGGGACGTCAGCAAGGGCGGCAACGGCTTCGCCTCCGTGCCGGACTTCGGCCAGTTCCAGACCGTGGCGCTGGGCAACTTCACCGGCGGCAAGGGCGAGGACTTCCTGCTGAAGAACGCCGCCGGCACCTACATCTTCTACGAGCCCTCGGCCACGGCCAACCCGTTCAAGGACTTCATCACCCCGGCCGCCAACTTCCGCCTGGTCGGCACGGGCAACGTGGACAACACCGGCTTCGACGATGTGGTGTTCCAGAACACGCAGAACGGCGCGCTGCTGTACTTCGACGGCGCCAACTTCAAGGACCTGCTGACGCTGAGCCCCGAGAGCGGCTTCCGGGTCGAGCAGGTCGGCAACTTCCTGGGCGACGGCGCGGCCGACTTCCTGCTGTTCAACACCAACAGCCGCGTCATGATCTTCTGGGACGCGACCAAGGGCAGCGCCGGCTTCGCCGACTTCATCACCCTGGGGCAGGGCTCCAGCGTGGTCGGCAACGGCGACTTCAACGGCGATGGCCGCGACGACATCCTGATCCGCAACGCCGACGGTTCCACCCTGTACTGGACCGGCAGCGCCTTCGTGGACGCGAGCCTCGTCACCGCGCCCGGCCTGACGCTGGTCGGCATCGGCGAGTTCGGCTGAGATCATGCCGTACTGAGACAGGGGAGGGGGGCCGCTCGGCCCCCCTTTCCGATTCTAGAACCAGCGCCGGTCGGGGCGGTGGGCGGTGGCGTCAATCGCCGGGCGGGTACCGGTGACAAGATCCGCCAGCAGCTTCCCGCTGCCGCAGGCCATGGTCCAGCCCAGCGTGCCGTGGCCGGTATTGACCCAGAGGTTGGCGGCGTCCGGCACCGCTCCGATGGCCGGCCCGCCGTCCGGCAGCATCGGCCGCAGCCCGCACCAGAACCGCGCCTCCGCCACCCGCCCGCCGCGCGGGAACAGGTCGCCCACCACATGCGCCAGCGTCGCCCGCCGCCTCTCCGGCAGCGACAGGTCGAAGCCCGCCAGCTCCGCCATGCCGGCCACCCTGATCCGGTCGCCCAGCCGGGTGATGGCGACCTTGTGCGCCTCGTCCATGACCGTGGAGACCGGGGCGGCCTCGGCATCGGCGACGGGGATGGTCAGGGAATAGCCCTTCACCGGATAGACCGGCAGCTCCAGCCCCAGCGGCCGCAGCAGGGCGGGGCTGTAGCTGCCCAGCGCCAGCACGTAGGCGTCGGCGGTAAGATCGCCGGCATTGGTCTCCACCGCCACGATCCGGCCGCCCTCGCGCACCAGCCGCTCCACCGCCACGCCGGGCTGGAAGCGCACGCCGCGCCGGGCCGCCATGACGGCCAGCCCCTCGGTGAAGGTGAAGCAGTCGCCGGTCTCGTCGCCCGGCAGCCACAGCCCGCCGACGATGCGGTCGCGCACCGCGGCCAGGGCCGGCTCGCGCTCCAGGCAGCCCTCCACGTCCAGCGTGCGGAAGCGCACCCCCTGCCGCTCCAGGATCGCCGTGTCGCGCCGGATCGAGGCCATCTGCCCGGCCGTGCGGAAGAGCTGCACCGTGCCGCGCGTGCCCTCGTCGTAGGAGATGGCGGTGGCGAGCCGCAGGTCGCGCAGCAGGTCGCGCGAATATTCCGCCAGCCGCAGCATCCGGTCCTTGTTGGCGGCGTAGCGCGCCTCGGTGCAGTTGGCGGCCATCAGCGCCATGAAGCGCCACTGCGCCGGGTCCGCCTGCGGCCGGATGATCAGGGGCGGGTGCTCGGCGAGCATCCATTTCACCGCCTTCAGCGGCACGCCCGGCCCGGCCCAGGGCGAGGAATAGCCGGGCGACACCTCTCCGGCGTTGGCGAAGCTGGTCTCGCGCCCCGGCCCGGGCTGGCGGTCCACCACCGTGACCTCGCACCCGGCCTCCGCCAGGTACCAGGCCGTCGCCACGCCGATCACCCCGGCGCCCAGCACCAGCACCCTCATGATTGGTCACCCCCGAGGGTGAAAAGCGGGCCGGCGCGGAAGAGGGGTTGAGCCCGGGCCGCCGCTTGGCGACAGTGCGGACGGGCCGGCCCTCCAGCCGGCGAGACCCTCATCGATGGTGCGACCATGCCCTGCCCGTCCCCGTTCCGCCCCGCGCGCCGCAGCCGAGCCCCCGCGGCCGGGGCGGGCCTGATCCTGGCGGTTCTCGCAGCCATGGTGGCGCCGGTGGGGGCCGTGGGCGTCACCGCCACGGCGGCGCCCCTGACCGTCACCGTCGCCAACGCCGTCCCCGGCCTGGGCGAGATCCGCGCCGCCATCTTCGACAGCCCGGAGGCGATGGACAAGGGCGATCAGCCGCTGGCCGCCCTGAAGATCCGCAGTTTCGGCGACCGCACCAGCTTCACCCTGGACCTGCCGGCCGGCACCTACGCGCTCCGGGTCTTCCAGGACATTGACGGCGACGGCGCGCTGGGCCGCTCGCTGCTGGGCATGCCGACCGAGCCGATCGGCTTCAGCAACGACGCCATGGGCGCCATGGGCCCGCCCAGCTTCGACCAGGCGGCGGTCCGCCACGGCGAGCAGGCCGGGGCCATCACCGTGACGCTGCGGCGGTAGGGTTCCTCACCCCTTCCGCCGCGCCTTCCACTTCCCGGACTTCTCCCCCGGCCGTCCCCCCGTGCTGCGGGCGCCCACGGCGCTTGCGCGGATGGGGGTGGCTTCGCCCAGGCCGAGGTCGGCCTGTTCCAGGCGGCGGAGCTCGTCGCGCAGGCGGGCGGCTTCCTCGAACTCCAGGTCGGCGGCGGCGGCGCGCATGCGCTTTTCCAGGTCGGCGATGACGGCCTTAAGGTTGTGGCCGACCAGGGCGCCCTCGGCGGCGACGCCGTCGGTGCCGACATTGACCCGGTCGCCGCGCTCATAGACCGAGTTGAGCACGTCGGAGATCTGCTTCTTCACCGACTCCGGCGTGATGCCGTTGGCGAGGTTGTAGGCGACCTGCTTCTCGCGGCGGCGCGCCGTCTCGCTCATCGCGAACTTCATGCTGTCGGTGATGCGGTCGGCATAGAGGATGGCGCGGCCCTCGACGTTGCGGGCGGCGCGGCCGATGGTCTGGATCAGCGAGGTCTTGGAGCGGAGATAGCCCTCCTTGTCCGCGTCCAGGATGGCGACCAGGCCGCATTCCGGGATGTCCAGCCCCTCGCGCAGCAGGTTGATGCCGATCAGCACGTCGAAGGCGCCCAGGCGCAGGTCGCGGATGATCTCGATGCGCTCCAGCGTCTCCACGTCGGAGTGGATGTAGCGGACCTTGATGCCGGCCTCGTGCAGATACTCGGTCAGCGCCTCGGCCATCTTCTTGGTCAGCGTCGTCACCAGCACGCGCTGGCCCTTGGTGATGCACTCGCGGCACTCGGCCAGCAGATCGTCCACCTGGGTCTCGGTCGGGCGGACGATGACCTCCGGGTCGATCAGGCCGGTGGGGCGCACCACCTGCTCGGTGAAGACGCCGCCGGTGCGCTCCATCTCCCAGGGGCCGGGGGTGGCCGAGACGAAGACCGACTGCGGCCGCATCGCCTCCCACTCCTCGAACTTCAGCGGCCGGTTGTCGGCGCAGGAGGGCAGGCGGAAGCCGTACTCGGTGAGCGTCGACTTGCGCATGAAGTCGCCGCGGAACATGCCGCCGATCTGGGGGACCATGACGTGGCTCTCATCCACGATCAGCAGGCCGTTCTCCGGCAGATACTCGAACAGGGTCGGCGGCGGCTCGCCCGGGTTGCGGCCCGACAGGTACCGGGAATAGTTCTCGATGCCGGCGCAGGAGCCGGTGGCGACGATCATCTCGATGTCGAAGGTCGTGCGCTGCTCCAGCCGCTGGGCCTCCAGCAGCTTGCCCTGGGCGTAGAACTCCTCCAGCCGGATCTTCAGGTCGCGCTTGATCTGCTCCACCGCCTGCATGAGCGTGGGCTTGGGCGTGACATAGTGGCTGTTGGCGTAGATGCGGACCTGCTGCATGGAGCCGACCTTCTGGCCGGTCAGCGGATCGATCTCCTGGATCGACTCCAGCTCGTCGCCGAACAGCGACAGGCGCCAGGCGCGGTCCTCCAGGTGGGCGGGGAACAGCTCGATCGTGTCGCCGCGCACGCGGAAGGAGCCGCGGGCGAAGGCGATGTCGTTGCGCTTGTACTGGATCTCCACCAGCCGCTGCAGGAACTGGTTGCGGTCGATGCGCTGGCCCACCGCCAGCGGGATGGTCATCTCCGAGTAGGTCTCGACCGAGCCGATGCCGTAGATGCAGCTGACCGAGGCGACGATGATGCAGTCCCGCCGCTCCAGCAGCGCCCGCGTCGCCGAGTGGCGCATACGGTCGATCTGCTCGTTGATCGAGCTTTCCTTCTCGATGTAGGTGTCGGTCCGGGGCACGTAGGCCTCGGGCTGGTAATAGTCGTAGTAGGAGACGAAGTACTCCACCGCGTTGTTCGGGAAGAAGCTCTTCATCTCGCCATAGAGCTGGGCGGCCAGGGTCTTGTTCGGCGCCAGGATCAGGGTCGGGCGCTGCAGCCGCTCGATGACATGCGCCATGGTGAAGGTCTTGCCCGAGCCGGTCACGCCCAGCAGCACCTGGTCGCGCTCGCCCGCGTGCAGCCCGGCCGTCAGCTCCTCGATGGCGCGCGGCTGGTCGCCGGCCGGCTTGAACTCCGACACCACCTGCAGCGGCACGCCGCCGGTGGGCGGGGCGAGGCGCATGCGGAAGGGCATGGCCTGCGTCATGACGCCGGCGGGCGGCGGCATCATCATGGGCAGCCCCTGGATGCCCTCGGCGGGCATTCCCGCCTGGGACATGCCTTCTGGGACGAACGGGGTTTGGGCGTCCTCGAAACCGAGGCGGTCGAGATCCTGGGGCATGCCCCTAAGATACGACGGACCGGCCCCTTGTTCCAGGGGCCGATCCGCTTTTGTTCCCGTGTTTGGGGCCCTTAGAGAAGGAGGGCGCCGGCATCAGGCTTTGCGCCGCCGATCCGTAGGTCGCATGGAGCGCAGCGTAATGCGACGTCCCGGCGGGGTGATGTCGCATTGCGCCTGCGGCTCCATGCGACCTACGGGTAGCCGAACCTCACTGCGGCTTTACCGGCCGGAAGCCCACGGCCTTGCAGGTGCCGTCATAGAGGTAGTCGTACTGGGCCAAGACCATCCGGCCGGTGTTGGTGTGGTTGGTGCCGCCGGTGCCCGTTTCCTGGACGCAGTTGTCGCCGCTGGAACCGGCCGCCGACGTCGTCGCCTGACCGAAATTTGCGGCATAACTCCAGTTCAGGACGGCCCCGGCGGGATCGGGCGCCGTGACCTGCACCGCCACGGCGGACTTCGGCGGGCAGCTGTTCGGCGGCATGGTCAGGTACAGGTGGTTGATGCCGGTGTCCATCAGCAGGGTGCCGCAGAGGGGAGCGCCGGTGTTTCCCCCGACCGTGTAGGAGATGCAGCCGCTGGGAGACAGGCGACCGCTCTTGTCGGCCGTCACGGGAAGCTGGCCGAACTGCCCCGTGGTCCGGCCGTCGATGCCCAGCCATACGCGGGAGGCGGTGATGACGTAGCCCGGGTTCGCCGCGGTGGCCGGCAGGGCCAGGAAGGCGTTGGTCGGGTTGCCCTGGACCTGGGTCGGCAGGGAATAGGGGTTGTAGCTGACTCCCATCATGCCGAGCGGGTCGGACGGGTCCAGCTTCAGGCAGTCGGTCGGCGCCTCCAGCGTGCCGCTGCAGGTGTCGGTCGTGCCGAAGACGGCGAGCGTGTCGGTGCTCAGGCCCGGCGTGGCGCCGATGGTCGGCAGCGTGACCTTCACAAGGTACCAGTTGCCTTTGTAGATCCTGCCGCTGCTCACATAGGAGTAGTAGACGCCCGTGACCGCCGGGGTCACGCCTTGCAGGAGCGCGGCGGGCACGTTGATCGCGGACGAACCGGTGTCGATCAGCACCTCGCGCTGCTGCCCGTTCACCGTGATCCGGGTCTTGAAGGCGGCCGTCTTCAGGTTCGCACCCGGTGACGAGGACAGCGCCAGTTCATAGGCCTGTCCAGCCGGGGGCTGGCATTGCTGCGCTCCCGCGGCCGGTGCCAGCGCCAGGATTGCGGCGGACGTCAGGGCGAGAAACCTGGCTGATTTATGCATGTTCGACCCCTCTTCACATCTTATCGCGAGTATGAGGGGTGCCCGCACCGGCACAAGGGACAAGCGCCGCGCCTGAACCTCCGTATAGGGTGTGCCCCGCCCGGAAGGGTCAGCGGGCGCCGGCGGCCTGGGCGCGGCTGGCGATCTCGGCGCTGGCCTGGGCCAGGGCGCGGCTGAGCGGGTCCCAGGCGGCCTCCACCGCCTGCGAGGCGACGCCGTCCTCGGCCGCCATCTCCTTGATCATCTTCACCACATCCTCGCCGCGGCAGACCGTGCGCAGCTGGTGGCCGGTCAACTCGGCGGTGTTGGGGAAGACGGTCAGCACCCGCACCCGCACCAGCGGGAAGCGCGAGCGCACCGCCTGGATCAGAGGGTGCAGCTGGATGACCGGGTTGATCATGCTGCCGACGGCGCCGCCGGGCGCGACGTAGCGCCACTGGCCGGCGGCGGGCGAGGCCTTCACCTGGCCCACCGCGTCGTGCGGGCCCGAGGTGACGATCAGGATGCTGGCCGGCAGCCGCAGGATGTGGTCGACCCGCATCACCTTGCCCTGGCCGTCGGTGATCCGCACGTCGTGCAGGATCGGGTAGGGCAGCTCCTCCAGCGCGATCTTCCGGCGGTAGAGGTCGGCGCTGTACTGCTTGCGGTTCATCGGCCGGCGGCGGGGGCGCAGCGCCATCATCAGGACGAGCATGAGCACGATCAGCACCAGGGCCCCGGTGCCGATCACCACCATGTCGCTGAGCGTCAGCATGTTCGCCGTCTTGTCTGGCATGGCGGCTTGGATAGCCGAACGCTCCGGCCTTGTCACCGTGGGCCGTCACAGTCCCCGAGGGGATAGGCCGGGCTTGACGGGCGGCCGGCAGGGCTGCCATGCGCCGGGGCGCCGGGCTGGCCCCGTTGCCGTGCCGCTTCTTGCGCAGTATCGTCCCGCCCCGGAATTTTCCTGTCTGGAGGCCAGTCCCACCATGTCGATCGTTGCCGACCGCCTGAAGCGCATCAAGCCGTCGCAGACTATCGCGGTGACCGCCAAGGCGCGGGCGCTGAAGGCGGCGGGCCGCGACGTGATCGGGCTGGGCGCCGGCGAGCCGGACTTCGACACGCCCGACAACATCAAGGAGGCGGCGATCCGCGCCATCCGCCAGGGCGTGACCAAGTACACCGACGTCGACGGCACGCCCGAGCTGAAGCGCGCGGTCTGCCTGAAGTTCAAGCGCGAGAACGGGCTGGACTACACGCCCGAGCAGGTCAGCGTCGGCACCGGCGGCAAGCAGCTGATCTTCAACGCCATGATGGCGACCGTGAACCCGGGTGACGAGGTCATCATCCCCGCGCCCTACTGGGTCAGCTATCCCGACATCGTGCTGATGGCCGAGGGCACGCCGGTCTTCGTCGAGTGCCGCGCGGAGGCTGGCTTCAAGATGAAGCCGGAGCAGCTGGAGCGCGCCATCACCCCGCGCACCAAGTGGCTGGTCCTGAACAGCCCGTCCAACCCCACGGGGGCCGCCTACACCCGGGCCGAGCTGAAGGCGCTGACCGACGTGCTGCTGCGGCATCCGCATGTCTGGGTCTTCACCGACGACATGTACGAGCACCTGTCCTATGACGGGTTCGAGTTCGCCACCGTGGCCCAGGTGGAGCCCGGCCTGTACGACCGCACCCTGACCATGAACGGCGTGTCGAAGGCTTACGCGATGACCGGCTGGCGCATCGGCTACGGCGCCGGGCCGAAGGATCTGATCAAGGCCATGGCGAACGTGCAGGGCCAGGCGACGAGCAACCCGAGTTCCGTCAGCCAGGCGGCCGCCGTCGAGGCGCTGACCGGGCCGCAGCACTTTATCAAGGAGCGCGCGGAGATGTTCCGCCAGCGCCGCGACCTGGTCGTCTCCATGCTGAACCAGGCCACCGGCCTGCACTGCCCCCGGCCGGAGGGCGCCTTCTACGTCTATCCCAGCTGCGCCGGCACCATCGGCAAGGCCACGCCCGACGGCAAGCGGTTGGAGACGGACGAGGACTTCGTCACCTACCTGCTGGAGTCGGAGGGCGTGGCGGTGGTGCAGGGCAGCGCCTTCGGCTTGGCCCCGCACTTCCGCATCAGCTACGCCACCTCGACGGAAGCGCTGGAGGAGGCCTGCCGCCGCATCCAGCGCGCCTGCGCCGCCCTGCGCTGAGGCCCCGGCGCCTCAGCCCCAGGCGCCTTCCGCCGGCAGCCCCGCCAGCCCGATCTCCTCCGGGGGAGCCGAGGCGGGCGGGGGCGAGGCCGGGGTGAGCAGGGGGGCGATGCCGCGGATGGCGCCCACCTCCGTCACGCCGATCCAGTGCCACTCGCCCTTCATGAAGTCGAAGGCGGCGGTGGCGCCGTCCACCGTCGTGGCCGCGCCCGTCGCCGGGGCGGCGTAGCGCACGACGACGTCGTCGATGCCGTCGCCGGTCAGGTCGCCGGTGGTCACGACCGACCAGCCCTCGTTGGGCGTGAAGATGCCGCGGAAGCCGGCCGAGCCCTTGGCCGGGTCCCAGGCGATCAGCTCGCGCGTGCCGTCCTGCTGGAACAGGATTTCGTCCCGGTTGGCGGCGCCGGCGAAGTTGCCGATGCCGACGACCTGCGTGCCCGGCCGCAGCTGGTCGATCAGCGTCTTTCCGGAGAGCTGGATCGTGGTCAGGTCGGCGCCGAAGATGGACAGCCCGGCATGGTAGATGGCGCGGACCTCGCCGTCGTCCGTGAAGCGCCCCGCGCCGAGATAGCTCCCGGTGCCGCCCAGGGACAGGAGCGGTACGGCGGCGCCGGACTTCACATCCTGCAGGAAATAGCTGTTGCCGGTGATTGGCCGGCTCATGCTGCCATTGTGCTCGAACCTGACCATCGGCACGCCGGTATCCCAGGGCGTCGGATCAAGGTCGTAGATGTGGGTGCTGCCCCACTGCGTTCTGGGAACGTTGTCCGGGCCGTACAGCGACACGCCGGTCAGGGTCGGCGCGGCCGATCCGGGAGCGTAGGAGACGGCGATGCCGCGCCCGCCGCCGAAATCGTAGACGGCCTCCGCCCGACCGTCCTTGTCCGTGTCGGTCAGCGCCACGCGCCCGACCCGGGAGTTCCCAGGCACGCCCGGCGCGAACAGTGCGGGATCGACATAATGCAGATAGCGCAGCCCGCCGGCGGGGGTCCAGAGATGGGCACCGCCATTCATGACGAGATAGAGTTGCTCGGCCACGATCCAGACACTCCTTCAAACGCCTTTGCATCAATTAAACACCGGTGCCGCGAGAGAGGCTGTGATGAATCCTGTATCCGAATGGAGGTGGCGATGAGCGCATTGGAGACGGACCGGCTGCGCGGCACGCCGCTGGGGCCGGCGGACCTCGGGGACATGCGGCTGATCCATGCCGATCCCACGGCCATGGTGACGCTGACGGCCGACGGGCGCCCGCTGGCGGAGGCGGTCACGGCGGAGCGGCTGGACCTCTTCGCCCGGCATTGGGCCGAGCACGGCTTCGGCCCCTGGGGCTGGCGCCTGCGCGGCGGCGACTTCGTCGGCTATTGCGGGTTGAAGCGCGGCCCGGTGGACGGGGGCACGGAGGTGGAGCTGCTCTACGGGCTGCGGCCGGCTTACTGGCGGCAAGGGCTGGTGCGCGAGGCGGGGCGGGCGGTGCTGGCCCATGCCCGCGACGCGCTGGGGCTGGACAGCCTGGTCTGCTTCACCCTGCCGACCAACCGCGACAGCCGCCGCGCCATGGAGGGGCTGGGCTTCGCCTTCGAGCGCCACATCCGACACGCCGGCCTGCCGCACGTGCTGTACCGGCTGCGGCTGCGCTGATCCGAGAGAAGGCCGAAGGGCCGGGCCGCCCGCGTGCTTTTTGACCTGCATCATTGTCCGGGCGCACCGTTGCCGCGATCCTGCGGGCACGATTAAGCTTCGACGAACCATCGCAGACGGGGAACGGGACCATGGGCTTCAAGACGATCCAGGTGCATGTGGGAACGGACGCCGCCAGCGACGACCGCGTCGCCGCCGCCGCCGACTTCGCCCGCCGGCAGGATGCGCGCCTGCGCGGCGTGCTGACCCTGGCGCCGTCGGAGCTGCCCGGGCTGGATCTGGGCGACGGGATCGAGGAGGCGCGCCGCGTCGCCGCCCGCGTCGCCGCGCCGATCGAGGAGCGGTTCCGCGCCGTGGCGTCGCGCGAGGGGCTGCGCTTCGACTGGATCATGGAGGTGGGCGACGAGGCCGAGCATCTGGCCGTCCACGCCCGCTACGCCGACGTGGTGGTGCTGAGCCAGGACCGGCGCGAGAGCCTGTGGAACGACTTCAGCACCAACCTGCCCGACCATCTGCCCTTCGCGGCGGGCTGCCCGGTGCTGGTGCTGCCGCCGGACCGGACGGCGCCCGTGGACGCCTCGAACATCCTGGTCGCCTGGAAGCCCACCCGCGAGGCCGCGGCCGCCGTCCGCGCCGCCCTGCCGGTGCTGAAGGAGGCGGCGACGGTCACCGTCATCACCGCCGGGTCGCGCGACGAGACGGAGCTTCACGGCGCCGGCATCCTCCGCTTCCTGGGCGAGCATGGCGTGAAGGCCAGCCTGCGCACGCCGGAGGCGCCGGAGGATTCGGCCGGCCGCTCGCTGCTGGTCGAGGCCGGGGCGGTCGGTGCCGGGCTGCTGGTGATGGGCGTCTACGGCCATTCCCGCCTGCGCGAGCGCATCCTGGGCGGCACCTCGCGCCACGTGCTGCACCATGCGGAGATCCCGCTGCTGGTCGCGCATTGAACCGGCTATTCCCGCTCCAGCCGCAGCCGGGGCCAGGACAGGTCCCAGCGCTTGGCGTCCAGCCGCTCGCGGTACTGCGCCAGCTTGTCGGGGCGGGAGAGGGCGTGCGGCGTCGGGCGGACCCTCAGGCCGAACAGATCGGCCGTGCCCAGCGGCGCCAGCACGTCGACTCCTCCTGGTCCTAGCCTGGCGGCGACGCAGGTCGGCGTCTCCAGCCAGCGGGTCAGGGCCTCGGCCGTGTCTTGGTAGGGCGTGTCGCCATTGCGTACGTGCATCCGCGCCTGGTTGCGGGCCGACCAGACGGGTGGCGGGTCGTAGGGCGCCGGCGGTGACATCGCCTCCAGGCGCGCCTCGATGACGGGTTCCCCCCGCCCCTCGGGATCGGCGGGGTCGAAATAGACCACATCCAGGTCGGGCAGCGGCGTCGGCCGGTCGAAACCGTGCAGCCGGTCCCATACCGCGCCCCGGACGAAGCCGGCGCCGATCCAGGCGTCCGGCAGGCCGAGCGTCGCCAATGCCTCCAGGCAGGCCATGTGCCAGGAAGACGCCGCCAAGATGTCCGCGATGCGGGTCCGGTCGGTGAGGGCGGTCATGGCGAGCACTCTTGCGCGCGGCGGGGGAGCCCCCATACTAGGCGCAAAGCCCGAAGGGCAGGGAAGGGGAGAGGATGATGGGCGATCTGTTCGAGCGCCAGATGGCGATGTACGTGACCTACCACCGCGACGCGCGCAACCGCGCCACCCATTTCCTGGGCATCCCCGCCATCGTCTTCTCGCTGATCCAGCTGAGCGCCCTGGTGCGGCTCCCGGTGGGCGAGCAGGGCCTGTCGCTGGCGGTGGCGCTGACCGTCGCCGTCTGGGCGCTGTGGGTGGCGCTTAACCGGCCGATCGGGCTGGCGATGGCGCTGTTCCTGGCCCCCTGCGTGTGGCTGGCGGAATGGGTCGCGGCGACGCAAGGGCCCGCCACGGTCTGGTGGGTGTTCGGCGCCACCTTCGTCGGCGGCTGGGCGCTGCAGCTCTGGGGCCATGTCTACGAGGGCAAGCGGCCGGCGCTGCTGTCCAACCTGTTCCAGGCGCTGATCGGCCCCATGTTCCTGGTGGCCGAGATCTTCGAGCATCTGGGCCTGCAGAAGGACCTGCGCGACCGGGTCGAGACCATCGCCCGCGCCCGCGAGGCCGGGATGGTGAAGGCGGCCGCCGAGTAGACGGCCGCCTTCACGCCTCTATTCCAGCAGCGACCGCAGCATCCAGGCGGTCTTCTCATGCAGCTGCATGCGCTGGGTCAGCAGGTCGCAGGTCGGCTCGTCGCTGGCCTCCTCGGCGATGGGGAAGACCGAGCGCGCGGTGCGGGCCACCGTCTCCTGGCCGGCCACCAGCTGGCGGATCATCTCGTCGGCGCTCGGCACGCCGCTCTCCTCGGGGATGGAGGTCAGGGCGGCGAACTTGGACGCGCTGCCGGGGGCGGGGAAGCCCAGGGCGCGGATGCGCTCGGCGATCTCGTCCAGCGCCGTCCACTGCTCGGTGTACTGCTCCATGAACATGGTGTGGAGCGTGTTGAACATCGGACCCTTGACGTTCCAATGGAAGTTGTGGGTCTTCAGATAAAGCGCGAAGCTGTCCGCCAGCAGCCGGGACAGCCCGTCGGCGATGCGGGCGCGGGCCTCGGCGGGGATGCCGATGTCGATCTGGGGGGCGGTGGCCATGGCCGGGTCCTCCTGGTTGTCGTCCTTGGCACCAAGGATAGGCCGCCCGGCGGAGCCCGGCAAGTATGTTTGGAATGGTTCTAAAGTGGAGAATGGGTGTTGCTGAGGATCATTGCGGGGAGGGACGCCTGATGCCGCGCCCCTCCGGCCTGAAGGACATGACCGGCGCCGAGGTGCCGCTCTACGACGCCGCCGAGTTCGAGGCGCTGCGCCGCGCCGGGGCGTTGGCGGCGGCCACGCTCGATTTCATCGCGGGCCATATCCGCCCGGGCGTCAGCACCGGCGAGATCGACCGGCTGTGCGAGAGCTTCATGCGCGACCGCGGCGGCGTTCCGGCCACCATCGGCTACCATGGCTACAAGCACGCCTCGTGCATCTCCGTAAACCATGTGGTGACACACGGCATCCCCAGCGACGACAAGCGGCTGGCCGAGGGCGACATCGTCAATGTCGACGTGACGCCGATCCTGGACGGCTTCTACGGCGACAGCAGCCGCACCTTCCTGGTGGGCGAGCCGCCGGTGCTGGCGCGCCGCCTGGTCAAGGCCACCGAGGAGGCGCTGTGGGCCGGCATAAACATCGTGCGTCCCGGCGCCACGCTGGGCGATGTCGGCGCGGCGATCCAGGCCGTCGCCGACCGCGAGCGGTTCAGCGTCGTCCAGGATTATTGCGGACACGGAACGGGTGCCGTCTTCCACGACGCGCCGCAGGTGCTGCATTACGGCAGGAAGGGGACCGGGCTCCGTCTCGAAGCCGGAATGGTCTTCACCATCGAGCCGATGCTGAACGCCGGCAAGCCCGGGGTGAAGACCCTGCCGGACGGCTGGACCGCCGTCACCCGCGACCGCTCGCTGTCCGCCCAGTTCGAGCACACGATCGGCGTCACGGAGACGGGCGTGGAGGTGTTCACCCTGTCGAAGGCGGCTGCCCGGTCGGCATGACCCGACGGTGATGTCGCATTGCGCTCCGCTCCATGCGACCTACGAACGCTTGCCCGTAGGTCGCATGGAGGCGCAGCCGCAATGCGACGCGTCCCGGTGCGGGACCGCGATTAGCCGAAGCTCGCGCGCAGCATCCAGGCGGCCTTCTCGTGGGCCTGCATGCGCTGGTTCATCAGATCCTCGGTGACGGTGTCCTCGGCCTCGCTGGCGAGCTTGGCGACCTCGCGGCAGCCGCGCACGACCGTCTCGTTGTCGCGGACCAGCTGCTCCAGCATGGCGCGGGCGTCGGGCACGCCCAGCTCGTCCTGGATGCGGGTCAGCTTCAGGAACTGGCTGAGGCTGCCGGGCGCGAAATGGCCCAGCGCCCGGATGCGCTCGGCGACCTCGTCCACCGCCTCGGTCAAATCCTCGTACTGGTCCTGGAACATGGCGTGCAGGCTGTGGAACTGCGGCCCGGTGACGTTCCAGTGGAAGCCGTGGGTCTTGCCCAGCAGCGTGTAGCTGTCGGCGAGCACATGGGCGAGGCCCTCGGAGATCGCCTTGCGCTGGTTGTCCCCGATGCCGGTCTCGACGCCCAGCGCCTCGTCGGAAGCTGGGGTCTCGGCGGTCTGCAGGCGGTTGTCCATGCGGGTCTCCCTGGTATGGAAAGGGCGGCCGCCGGGTCGTCCCGGGACCGCCCTTCCAACGCTCCGGCTCCCCCACACGTTCCTTTGGGGGCCGCCCCTACTGCGCCGCGACCCCGGCCTGCCGTAGCTCCGCCACCCGGTCGGCCAGCCGCCCGGTCAGCTCCTGCAGATGGTCGAAGACCGCCGTGTAGCTGCCCAACCCCAGCGTGATGGAGCGCAGCTCGATGATGAGGTCGGCCATGTCGGCCTGCGGCATGTAGACCTTCACCTCGTCCCAGCCGGCCCAGCCGGGCCTCACGTCGAAGCCCAGGATCTGCCCGCGTCGCCCGCTGGCCAGCCGCTGCACCCTGGCGGTGAACTCGGTCGGGGTGGAGAGATTGACCAGCATGATCGGCTCCAGCAGCACCGGCTCGCACTTGCCCAGCGCCTCCTGCAGCGCCTGCCGGCCGACCGTGCGGAAGGCCTGCTCGCTGCTGTCCACCGCATGGTACTGGCCGCCGGTCAGCGTCACCTCCAGATCGACCACGGGGAAGCCCATGGGCCCGGAGGCCAGAGCCTCGCGGCAGCCCTCCTCGACGGCGGGGATGAACTGACGCGGCACGGCGCCGCCCACGACCGCGTCCTTGAACTGGAAGCCGGATCCCCGCGGCAGCGGCCGCACCGCCACATGGACGTCGGCGAACTGCCCGTGCCCGCCGGTCTGGCGCTTGAAGCGGCTGTGCAGCTCCGTTCCCTTGCGGATGGTCTCGCGGTAGGGGATGACCGGGGCATGGGCGCGGACGGGGACGTTGTGGCGGTTCCGGAGGCGGTCGGCGGCGATGCCCAGATGCACCGGCCCCTGGCCGCACAGCACCATCTCCGCCGTCTCCGCCCGGTGGTGCAGGGTCAGCGACGGGTCCTCGTCCACCAGCTTGTGGATGGCGGCGGTCAGCTTCACCTCGTCGGTGCGCTGTTCGGCCTGCACGGCGATGGCGTGGACCGGTTCCGGGGCATCCGGCCAGAAGGCGGCGCGGATCGACTGGCCCTTGTCGGTCAGCACGTCGCCGGCGCGCGCCTTCTCCAGCTTGCCCAGCGCCACCAGATCGCCGGCCTGGGCCCCGGCGATCTTGGTGACGGTCCCGCCGAACAGCGCGAAGAGGCCGCTGACCTTCTCGCCGCCCAGGCACATGCCGTCGGCCACCTGCCCGCGCCAGACGCGCGACAGCGACAGGCGGCCGGTGTGCGGCGTGTGCAGCACCTTCGCGACCTGCGCGACGGAGCCGCCCTCGGGGATGCCCAGCCGCTCGGCCGTGGCGGCAGGCTCCGGCGTCTCGTGGCGCAGCGCCTTCAGCAGGCGGCGGACGCCATGGTCGCGCTCGGCGCTGCCCAGGAAGACCGGCACGATCAGGTCCTGCGCCAGGTCGGCGGCCAGCTGCCGGTAAATCTCGTTGCGGTCGGGCGCGACGTCCTCGAGCAGCTTCTCCAGCAACCCGTCGTCGAAATCGGCCAGCGCCTCCAGCATCTCCTGCCGGGCCTCGCGCTCGCGGTCGCGCACCGTCTCGGGCATCTGCACCAGGTCCGACGCCTGCCCCGGCTTGAAGCGGTAGGCGCGCTCGGACACCAGGTCGACATAGCCGGTGACGTCCTGCCCGTCGCGGATCGGCACCTCGCGCAGCACCAGCGGCCGCTGCGACACCGCCTGCAGCGCCTGCATCAGGTCGCGGATCCGGGTGCCGCCGGCGCCCAGCTGGTCCACTTTGTTGATGAACAGCATGTGGGGGATGGCGTTGTCGTCGAGGAACTTGAAGAGCGGCGCCAGCATCAGCGCCTTGTCGGGCACCGGTTCGCAGACCACCACGGCCACGTCCGCCACCATCAGGGCGCGGCAGGCCTCGGACATCAGCTCGATGGAACCGGGGCAGTCGATCAGGTGCCAGCGGTCGCCCAGGTAATCCAGGGAGGCGACGCCCATCTCCACGGTCATGCGGCGCGCCTTCGCCTCGGCCGACGCGTCGCCCACGGTGTCGCCGCTGCCTGCGCCGCCCTTGCGCTGGATGGCGCCCGCGGCCAGCAGCAGGCTTTCCATCAGGCTGGTCTTGCCGCTGAGATAGGGGCCGACCAGGGCCGCGCAGCGCGGCGCGGCTCTCTTGCCGTTGTGCATTTTCCGCCTCCGGGTGCTGTTCAGCGCCCCTTAGGCATCTTCGACCACGACCGGCCCGGACTGGCCGCCCGCGGCGGGGCGCCCGTTTCCTCCGCCGAAGATGACACACCCACCCTCCCGCGGAGTCGAGAGCGAAAAGGGAGGGGCACCCCGCCCGGGGCAAGACTCCGCCGCATGCCCCCGAGCCCGCCATTGCGCCGCAGCATGATCTGGCGGCCGCGGGCCATTACCTCATCTATGGGGGCGGGGGCGGCGGCGACTACAATCCGTTGATCCGCATCTGTCCCGGGTTGCTAAAAAGCCATGGGCATTTGCCATATTTACAGAAGCATTGAGTAATCCACGGTTTCAACTAAAGTATAGGTTCCTGAAAGCTGCCGGAGGGGGCGGTTTTGACGGCCGGTATCCTGGCCATGCTGGAGTTCGCGCTGATCGTCTTCCTGGCGTCGGTGGGCCTGTCGGTCCTCGTCGCGGTGGGGACGCACGGCTACACCCTGCTGCTGGACCGGCTGGCCGGGACCGAGCAGCTGCGGCAGAAGCTCGCCCGCTATTCCCGCATCGCCAGCGGCCTCGGCGACCGGGTGGAGGCGCGCAAGAACACCGCCGCCGGTGCCGCGACCCTGCTCTTCTCCGCCCAGCGCCAGGAGAACCAGCTGAAGAAGCGCATCCGCGAGCTGGAAGCGTCGCCCCACCGCTTTGTCCGCCTGATCGGCCAGGAGGTGCAGCCGAACCGCGGCTTCGAGCTGCTGGTGATGAACAGCTCCGTCGCGCACCAGGTGAAGCGCGGGGAGCGCCATCCCTTCTACGACAGCAGCTGGGCCCGGCCGCAGCCGGTGCATGTCTGGGCGATCGGGATCGAGGAGGCCAAGGTCGAGCTGGACCGCGCCTTCCCCAAGACGGTCGGCTTCAAGATCGTCCACGCCGCCCCGATGGCGGCGGACGCCGTGTCGGCGGAGGCCGCGTCATGAACGGCTTCGGCATCGGCCTCGCCTGCATGATCGTGATCCTGGCGGTGAAGCCGGCGGTCCTGAAGGCGCGCAAGAGCATCAAGCAGGCCCGTCGCAGCATCAGGGAGCTGCGGCACCGCCAGCACGCCATCAGCCACCAGATCCGCGCCCTGGCGCGCGAGAGCCTGGCGCAGCGCCACACGGCCGACGCCGACGACGGCGAGGTCGGGGAGATGCACCAGGCCATCGCCGGCCTTACCCGCCGCATCCAGGAGCTGGAGGCGATCGACCGGCGCATCCTGGTGCTGGACGAGCGGCGCGGGCTGCAGGAGACGGGCTGGATCATCCTGGTCCGCCGCGAGGGCGAGGTGCCGCCGCTGGAGCCCACGCGCGTCACCCGCGCCTGGCAGGAGGGGCGGTACATCTTCTATTTCGCGACCGACCTGAACCGCGCCCGGCGCAAGGCGCAGGCCCGGTTCCCGGCCGCCCAGGGCTATCAGGTGATCGACGTCTTCCCGCACGAGGGCGATTTGTCGGAACCGCCCACCTTCGGCGCCAAGCGCGAAACCGCCTGATCAGGCCGACAGGGCGGCGGGCGCTCCTTGCGCCTGCGCCGCGCGCTGCTGCCGGCAGGCCACCAGCAACCCGTCGATCGTCTCGCCGTCGCCGGCCAGGGGCAGAAGCAGCGCCTCGAACTCCATGACCCGGCTCTCCCCCGTGCGGTTCTCGCCGTTCACGCGGGCGGCCAGCTCCACCGGCGCCTGGCGGCTGACGGCGCGGTTCAACGCGTCCAGGAACAGGCGGAAATGCGGATGCGGCGCCAGCTCGTCCAGCCGCATGCCGGTAATGTCGCGGCGGAACCACATGACCATGCTGGTGCCGATCCAGCTGACGCGGAAATGCGGATGCGGCGCCTCCATCTCCACCCGCAGCAGGTCGCCGGCCATAGCGGCCAGATCGACCGGGTCGAGATCGGCCGAGCGCGGGAAGGAGGAGGCGCCCCGGGCGGCCTCCCAGCGGCGCCGGAGATCGGCCAGCAGGGGGTCGCGGACGGCCGCCTCCCGCAGTTCCGCGTCGCCCGTCGTCACTCCAGCCACGCCGGCCTCCTCCCGCAGTGTCTGGCCCACCGGCGCATCGGCATGTGGGGATCCTTCGGTCCTCGCAGGGTAACGGGCCCTGCGCCAGGGGAAAGCACGACCTTGGGCGGCGGCGGGGGCGCTTTGGATTTATCGCGAAAGCCGTGGATATGCGGCGTCGGAGCACGCCTCGGTCGAAAGTCCTAGCCGCGACCCCGCGCGGCGCTGGCGCTCATCGGCAAGGCGCTACCCTCGGGCCCGCCGCTGCCCTATATGATGGGCGTCGGCGCCGCCGCGCCGGGACTGGTCGGGAAAGGTTTGGTCATGGCGCACAAGAAGTGGGGTCTGGGGCTCAAGATCAAGCTGGCGATCATTCCCCTCGCGACCATCCCGGCCCTGGTGCTGGTCTTCGGCAACGAGCGTCCCTCGGATTTCCGGGTGGTGAAGCCGCAGGGACCGGTCGTCATCTATGTCGACCCCAAGGACGAGCCGACGCCCGAGCCGGTGTCGCTGAAGGGGGCGGCGCTGCCCGCGCCCGTTCCGCCGCCCGACGTCACCGGCGCCCTGCCGCCGCTGCCCCGGGTGCGCTGACACGCCGCGGAGCCGCCTCGCCATCCCCGGGAGCCAAGCTGCCGCCGCGCTGTTTACCGGTGTGGTGACGCTTTTAAGGCGGCGGGATGATGGCCCCGGACGACGACCGGCAGAACGCCCCCAGGGGCGACAAGACGCCCGACGTGCAGGGCGGCGGGCAGAGCGTGGGCATCCCCGCGGCCGGCGAGCATGAGGGCCACGCCTACACGCCCCAGGGCGACAGGCCCGGCTTGCGCCATTGGCAGGAGAGCCGGATCACCAAGCCCGGCTTCGACGACCGGGGCGACATCTTCTTCGCCGCCGTCGAGATGACCCGCATGCCGATGGTGGTCACCGACCCGAACCAGCCGGACAACCCCATCGTCTTCGTCAACCGCGCCTTCCTCGACCTCACTGGCTACGAGGAGGACGAGGTCATGGGGCGCAACTGCCGCTTCCTGCAGGGCGCCCAGACCGACCGCCACGCCGTGGGGGAGATCCGCACGGCGCTCGAGGAGCGGCGCGCCATCGCCGTGGAGATCCTGAACTACAAGCGCGACGGCACGCCCTTCTGGAACGCGTTGTTCATGGGGCCGATCTTCGACAAGGAGGACAGGCTCCTCTACTACTTCGCCAGCCAGATGGATGTGACGCGGCGGCGCACCTCGGAGCAGAGCTTCCGCCAGGCGCAGAAGATGGAGGCGATCGGCCAGCTGACCGCCGGCCTGGCGCACGACTTCAACAATCTGCTGCAGGTGGTGACCGGCAATCTGGAGATCGCGACGGAGGAGCTGGACAACGACAAGGTCCGCGCCCGCCGCGCCCTGGAGAACGCCGACCGGGCGGCGCAGCAGGGCGCGCGGCTGACGCAGCAGCTGCTGACCTTCGCCCGCAAGCAGCGGCTGGAGCCCAAGCGCGTCAATCTGAACGCGCTGGTGGTGGAGTTCAGCGAGATGCTGATGCGCTCGCTGGGCGACCGGGTCGACCTCCGCCTGGACCTGCGGCCGGGCCTGCCGCACTGCACGCTGGACCCTGTTCATCTTGAGATGGCGCTGCTGAACGTGCTCATCAACGCGCGCGACGCGATGCCGGCCGGCGGCCGGGTGACGGTGGGGACGTCGGTGCAGCGCCTGGACGGCGGCGCCGCGGCCCATGGCTTGCCGCCGGGCGACTTCGTGGCGCTGTGCGTCCATGACGAGGGGCAGGGCATGCCGCCGGAGGTGCTGCAGCGCGCGACCGAGCCCTTCTTCACCACCAAGGGGCTGGGCACCGGCCTGGGGCTTGCCATGGTCCACGGCTTCGCCCAGCAGTCGCACGGCCGGCTGGAGATCGAGAGCGAGCTGGGCCGGGGGACCACGGTCCGCATGCTCTTCCCCGTCACCGCCGACCGCGTCGCCGCGCCGCAGGCGGAGATGGAGCCGGAACCGGCGCCGGCCGAGGGCACCGAGACGGTGCTGGTGGTGGAGGACAATGACGACGCCCGCGAACTCGCCGCCACCCACCTGCGCAAGCTCGGCTACCGGGTGCTGGCCGCCCGCAGCGGCGAGATCGCGCTGGAGATGCTGGACAAGGAGCCGCGCGTCGACCTGCTGTTCAGCGACCTGGTGATGCCGGGCGGCATGAACGGGCTGGTGCTGGCCGAGAAGGTGCGGCAGCGGCGCCCTGATATGCGCATCCTGCTGACGACCGGCTACACCGACGAGCCGGTGGCGCGGGGGACGGAGGCGGCGGGCATGGACGTGCTCAGCAAGCCCTACCGCCGCACCGAACTGGCCGACCGCATCCGCGCCGCCCTGAACCGGAGCGAGGAGCGCCCGCCCCACCAGTCCAGGATCTTCCCGCTGAAGGATTGAGGCCGGCCGGGGCTCGGCGGTCCAGGGCCGGGGCGTCCGGGGCCTCAGGCGGCGTCGAGCAGCTGGCGCACCGTGCGCACCAGGGCGGCGGGGCTGACCGGCTTGTTCATCAACCGCGTGTCGCCGTCGCCCATCGCCTCGAGGTCGCCGACCTCGTGGCTGTAGCCGGTGACGATCAGCCCGGGCGTGCCGGGACGGATCGCCCGGGCCGCCTGCAGCAGACCGGCGCCGTTCATCACGGGCATGGAGAAGTCGGTGACGATGATGTCCGCCGGCTCCTCCCGGAACCGCGCCAGCGCATCGGCCCCGTCGCGGGCCCGTGTTACCCGGAACCCGGCATCGGCCAATGCCTCGCCGAACATCTCGCGGATGAGCAGCTCATCCTCGGCGAGCAGGATATGCGGCACGTCTGCTGTTCCCGACCACCCGTCCGGGCGACCTGCCCCGGACTCCGTTGCCGCCGCACACTCGTGAAACGGCGCACCGGAAGCAATTCAGCTTTTCGGGATAGGGCGGGACGGCGATGCCATCCGCCATCTGTCGGCGACATACCGATGTGGAATGCGTCAAACCGACGGGCCATGCCGGGCGTCGGGCCCTATCCCAGTGCATAGGTCAGAAAGTCATGCTACCCATGGAGTGCGTTGTTCCGGGAGGAGGTCATGAAAAATGCCGAACTACTCAGAATTGGCCTCTTCCCTCAATGAAACCATCATTGGTTCGACCGGTGACGACACGATCACGCTGACGCTTCAGGGCACCGGCTTGAACACGCTGGTCGCGGACCTGGGGAACGACACCATCTCGAGTCTGGGGCTGTCTCCCGGGATCGTGGACGGTGGTGCCGGTGCCGACCTCTTCATCTTCAGCGGGACCGTTCCGACTTCCCCCGCCCTTTCACAACGGCTGGTCATCCTCCTGGACGTCTCGCCGGATGACGCGATCCGGGTTCCTTCCATACGGCCGCTCTTCGCGCAGTCCCTCTTCGTCTTGCCCGACTTCGCGCCGCAATCCTACATGGCCGGGTATCTGCCCGGCTTCAGCTCATCCAGCTCCACGACAGGGCTGCTGCTGCTGGAGACGACGGGGGACCGCCACTGGGATTACGCGATCGGCCTCGGGTCTTCGGCGTCGGGTTTCACGCCCCCATCCCTCTCCTCCCTCACATTCCAATCCGATCCGACCAGTCCGGATGGTACGACGGTCATCCGACTCTCGCCGACGGGCACGGGGGGCGCCACCGGTGACACGGTTCCGGGCAGCGTGCTCACCAGCGCGGTCATCGGTGTCGGCGCCAGCATCACGGGAAACATCGACCCGGCCGCCAACCCCGATACGGACTGGTTCGGGATCGATCTGGAAGCCGGTACGAGCTATCTGTTCGATCTGCAGGGTCAGTCCAGTGGCGCCGGAACGCTCTTCGACCCTCACCTGACCCTTTATGACAGCACCGGCCTGCCGATCGCCGCCGACGACGACGGCGGTTCCGGATTCGACAGCAGGCTCACTTTCACGCCGACCTCGTCCGGCCGCCATTACCTTGCAGCCGAGAGCCCGTTCTCGACTGGGACCTACCGCCTTGCCGCCATGGCGACAACGGCGCCCGCCGCGGACTTGCCCGGCAGTGCACTGACCACGGCTTCGCTGACATCCGGCGCCGCCACTGTCATCGGTACCATCGAGAACGCCTATGACGAGGATTGGTACGCGATCGACCTCGTGGCCGGCCAAGCCTATCGGTTCGATCTGGAGGGCGACGACACACGCGGCGGAACGCTCAACGATCCAGTCCTGACCCTGCGGAACTCCAGCGGTGCCGTGATGGGGCAGGATGATAACAGCGGCACCGGCAGCAACAGCCGGCTCGGTTTCGTGGCGACGGTTGGCGGCCGCTATTTCGTATCGGCCGAGTCTCCCTTCGGAACCGGCACCTACCGGCTGACGGCAGCGGGCTTCGATGACGTGCTGGGCAATGCCTCCACCGCGGCTGTCCTCGTCGTCGGCGGTAGCGTCGGCGGCGCGGTCGACATCCCCGGCGACCAGGATTGGTACGCCATCGACTTGGTCGCCGGCCGGACCTACACCTTCGAGCTGAAGGGCGCGGACTCGCGCTCCGGGACGCTGGCCGACCCTGATCTTCGTCTACGCAACGCCAGCGGCGCAACGATCGTGGTCGACAATGACGGTGGAACCGGCTTAGACAGCCTCGTCACCTTCGCCGCCACGACGAGCGGGCGGTACTACCTTTCGGCTGCGGGCGGTCAGGGGGCAGGGACCTACCGGCTAACCGCCACGTCGACACAGGCGAGCAACCCGTCCGAGTTCCTGCTTCAGAGCACGGACGGTACGCTGTTCGGCTGGGATCAGACGCGGGGCAGCGGCGGCTTCACGAACCTGGGCGTGCTGAGCTCCGGCGCCACCGTGCAGGGTGTTGCGGACTTTACCGGCGACGGGCGGGCCGACCTGCTGCTGAGCACGGCCGACGGCCAGTTGCAACTGCGGGAACTGGCGGCGGGCGCGCCCGGACCCCAGACCCTGCAGCCCTTCCATGGCGCCACTCTCCTTGCCGTCGGCGACTTCACCGGCAACTCCGCCACCGACCTGCTTCTCCGCAGCGCGCACGGCCCGCTCACCTTCTATGATGTCGCCGCGCGGGCCACGCGCGCCTTCATCACGCCGGCACCGGAGTTCTACGTCGTCGGGACGGGTGACATAGACGGTGCGGGGGGGAGCGACATCGTCTTCCAGAATTCCGCTACGGGCGCCCTGCTGTACTGGCACGGGAGCGGCTTCCGCAACCTGATCACCCTGGCGCCGGAATCCGGCTGGCATGTCTTGTCGGTGGGCGATTTCGTCGGCGGCGGGGCAGCCGACTTCTTGTTCTACAACCAGAACAGCCGGGCGATGATCTTCTGGGAGGTGGCCAAGGGAAGCCAGGGCTTCACCGACTTCATCGGCCTGCCGCAGGGCGTCGTCTTTAAGGGCACGGCGGATTTCAACGGCGACGGCCGCGACGACATCCTGATGCAGCAGGGCGGGGCGGCACGCTACTGGAACGGAACGCAGTTCGTCGACGTCAGCACCATCCTGTCGCCCGGCCTGGAACTGGTCGGCGTCGGCGACATCGGCTGAGGGGCGGGGCCAAAAAAAACCGCCCGCTAAGCCATTGGCCTAGCGGGCGAGTTGAACAGGGAGGCTTCACGTCTGGGAGACGTCGGGTCAGAGGACCCGCCCCGGCCGGGTAGCCGGGGGAACATCGATGCTGCAGCGCAGCAACCGATGCACAGAGATTTAATCATCCCGGTCCCGGATTGAAGCCCGAATTGGGGAGTCGTCCTATGCACCCTGCGCATGACTTGCCGGGAACGTTTCCGCGACCTTCTTGACGAGGAAGTCGCGGAACACGGCGATGCGCTTGGAATGGCGCAGCTCCTCGGCATAGACGAAGTAGGCGTCGATGCGCGGGCCGGCCACGTCGGGCAGCACGCGGACCAGATCCTCGTTGCCCTCGGTGATGAAGTCCGGCACGGACGCGATGCCCAGGCCGCTGTCGACCGCCCGGTAGATGGCGTAGAGGCTGTTGACCCGCAGGATCGGCGAGCGCTCCTGCGGCGGGTCGCCCACGGTCAGCGCCCAGTTGATGTTGGGCACCGGCGCCTTGGCCTCCGGCGGATAGGCGATGAGGTCGTGGTTGTCGAGGTCGGCCACCGTCTGCGGCGTGCCGCGCTTCTCCAGGTAGCTCTTGTGGGCGTAGAGATGCACCCGCACCGTCATCAGGTGGCGCTGGATCAGGTCGGGCTGGCGCGGCGGCACCATGCGGATGGCGATGTCCGCCTCGCGCATGCTGAGGTCGAGCTCGTTGTCGTCCAGCAGCAGCGTCAGCCGCACGTCCGGATAGATCGACAGGAACTCGCGGATGCGCGGCGTGAGCCAGGTGGAGCCGAAGGCCACCGTGGTCGTCACCTTGAGCGGGCCCTTCGGATGCTCCTTGCTTTCCGAGAGCATGGCCTCGGTCATGGAGAGCTTCGCGAAGACCTCGCGCGCGGTGCGGTACAGCAACTCGCCCTGCTCGGTCAGGATCAGGCCGCGGGCGTGCCGGTGGAACAGCGGCACGTGCAGGCTTTCCTCGAGCGCGCTGATCTGGCGGCTGACCGCCGACTGGCTGAGATTAAGGGTCTCGCCGGCATGCGTGAAGCTGCCTGCCTCCGCGACGGCGTGAAAGACGCGAAGCTTGTCCCAATCCATGCCCTGTCCCTAGGTTCCCCGGCTCGCCCGTTCGAGGGGTCCGTCCGGCTGGGTTGGCCGCCCAGTGCATAGCTGGGAGCCCGGTCATGATATACCGGGGGATTGACGGACGCCACAGCTAGCGACTAGCCGCGGCCCGGCGGGACCGAAAAAGTGGGCAATCCATCCTTTAGGACAGCAGGGAAGGCTCCCCGCCGCGAGTCGCGCCCCGCTGGTCGGGGTGATGAGAGCGCGACTCCGGCGGGTGGCGGGGTCAGTCCCAGCTGCTGATCATGTCCGGGCGGCTGGCCTCGGCGAAGGCCTCGGCCGGCGGGGCGGCCATCTCGGCCAGCCACTTCTCGACCTCCAGCGCCGCCATGCAGCCCATGCCGGCGGCGGTGACGGCCTGGCGGAACACCTTGTCCTTCACGTCGCCGGCGGCGAACACGCCGGGGATGTTGGTGCGGGTGCTGTCGGGCGCGGTGAGGATGTAGCCCTCATCGTCCATATGGACGTGGCCCTTGAAGACCTTGGTGGCCGGGTCGTGGCCGATGGCGACGAAGACGCCGTCCAGCGCGATCTCGCGCATGGAGCCGTCCACCGTGCTCTTCAGCCGCACGCCGGTCACCCGCTTGGGGTTCGACATGTCGGTGCCGCCCTCGCCCAGGATCTCGTCCACGGCCGAATTCCAGACCACCTCGATCTTCGGGTTGGCGTGGACGCGGTCCTGCAGGATCTTCTCGCCGCGGAACTTGTCGCGGCGGTGGATCAGCGTGACCTTGGAGGCGTGGTGCGTCAGGTACAGCGCCTCCTCCAGCGCGGTGTTGCCGCCGCCGACGACCGCCACCTCCTTGCCGCGGAAGAAGAAGCCGTCGCAGGTCGCGCAGGCCGAGACGCCGGCGCCCTGATAGTGCTGCTCGCCCGGCGCGCCCAGCCAGCGCGCCTGGGCGCCGGTGGCGATGATGACGGCGTCGGCCACGTACTCGTCGCCGCTGTCACCCTTGCAGACGAAGGGACGGCGGGAGAAGTCGACCTCGGTGATCAGGTCGAAGATCATCTTCGTCCCGACATGCTCGGCCTGCTTCTGGAACTGCTCCATCAGCCAGGGGCCCTGCACCGCCTCGGCGAAGCCGGGATAGTTCTCGACCTCGGTCGTGATCATCAGCTGGCCGCCGGGCTGCATGCCCTGGACCATCAGCGGCTGCATGTTGGCGCGCGCGGCGTAGATGGCGGCGGTGTAGCCGGCCGGGCCGGCGCCGATGATCAGGACCTTGGTGCGATGCTGGGCCATGGGGAACTTCCGGGTGGCGTTTGCGACAGGGGAGGGACCTTAGCCCCTCGGGCGGGCGGGCTCAACGGGACTCACGAGGGGCGCCGGCCGGGGTGCCGCCGGGAGGACAGGCAAGTGGTCCTTCACGGAAAAAGGCAAGTGGCCCCTTGCGGTAGGGGGGCGGGAGGCTGGCGCGATGGTCGCGTCTCACCTAAATGAAGATGATGTTTCCTGCACCGGAACGGGATGCCCCATGAAGAAGGTCTGGTCTGCGCTGCTGGCACTGCTCGCTCTGGCCGGTCCCGCCCTGGCGAATCCGGTGCGCACGGAGAATGTCGAGGCCGAGCTGTCGGCAGAGCCGGCGGCGGTGGCGCCGGGCCAGCCCTTCTGGGTGGCGCTGACCCACCGCATCCGCCCGGGCTGGCACACCTACTGGATCAACCCGGGCGATAGCGGCCTGCCGACCACGATCGAGTGGACCCTGCCCCAGGGCTGGACCGCCGGCCCCATCGTCTGGCCGGCGCCGGAGCGGCACCCGGTCGGGCCGCTGATGAATTTCGGCTATCATGGCGAGGTGCACCTGCTGGTCCAGGTCACCCCGGCGGCGAACGCGCCCGCCGGCGGCACCGCGCCGCTGCGGGCCAAGGCCGACTGGCTGGTCTGCGAGGAGATCTGCATCCCCGAATCGGCGGAGCTGGCGCTGGACGTGCCGGTCGCGGCATCTCCCGCCGTGCCGACCGCCGCCATGGCCAAGCGCTTCGCCGATGCCCGCGCCGCCCTGCCGACGCCCAGCCCCTTCACCGCCAGCCTCGTTCCCGGCACCGACGCGCACCGCCTGAAGGTCGCGGTGTCCGGTATCGAGGGCGGCGCGCTCAGGGACGCCTTCTTCTACCCCGAGCAGGACTCGCTCATGGAGGCGGCGGCGCCCCAGGCGCTGACCGTCGACGCCGAGGGCCTGACGCTGGCGATCAAGCCGGGCTTCAAGCCGCCGGCCGCCCCGGTGCGCGGCGTGCTGGAGCTGGTGGAGGAGATCGACGGCAAGCCGGTGCGCCGCTCCCTCGCGCTGGAGCCGACCCTGGGAGCGGCCGGTGCCGGCACGACCGCCGCCGCCGATACGGCCGGGCTGCCCATCTGGCAGGCGGCGCTGCTGGCGCTGCTGGGCGGCATCGTCCTGAACCTGATGCCCTGCGTCTTCCCGGTGCTGTCGCTGAAGGCGCTGGCGCTGGTGCATGAGGACGGCCGCACGGCCCGGCGCGACGCGCTGGCCTACACCGCCGGCGTGCTGGCGAGCTTCGCCCTGATCGCCGGCGTGCTGCTGGCGCTGCGGGCCGGCGGCGCGCAGATAGGCTGGGGCTTCCAGCTGCAGTCGCCGCTGTTCGTAGCGGTGCTGGCGCATGTGCTGTTCCTGCTGGGCCTCAGCCTGTCCGGCGTCTTCACCGTGGGCGGCGGCATCATGGGGGTGGGGCAGGGGCTCGCCAGCCGCGGCGGCATGGCCGGGTCCTTCTTCACGGGCGTGCTGGCGACCCTGGTGGCGACGCCCTGCACCGCCCCCTTCATGGGCGCCGCCATCGGCTTCGCCCTGCTGCAGCCCTGGCCGGTGGCGCTGGGCGTCTTCCTGGCGCTCGGCCTGGGGCTGGCGCTGCCCTTCCTGCTGCTGGCCTTCGTGCCGGGCTTCCGCCGGATGCTGCCGAAGCCCGGCCTGTGGATGGAGCGGATGAAGCAGGTCCTGGCCTTCCCGCTCTACGCTTCGGCCGCCTGGCTGGTCTGGGTGCTGTCGATCCAGGCCGGGCCGCAGGCGGTGGCCGGCGTGCTCGCCGGAATGGTGATCCTGGCCTTCGCCGCCTGGCTCTACGGCATCACCCGCCACTCCTCCGCCGGCTGGCGCCATGGCGGCGCGACGGTGGCGGTGCTGGCGCTGGCCGGTGCCGTGCTGCTGGCCCGGGCGCCCGAGGCGGCGTCGCCGGACACCACGCAGGCGGCGGCCGGCGAGGGCTGGGAGCGCTTCTCCGAGACCCGGCTGGCCGAGCTGACAGGGGAGGGGCGGCCGGTCTTCGTGAATTTCACCGCGGCCTGGTGCATCACCTGCCTGGTCAACGAGCGGGCGGTGCTGTCCACCGGCCCGGTCAAGGCCGCCTTCGCCGACCGCAACGTCACCTACCTGAAGGGCGACTGGACCAACCGCGACGCCGAGATCTCCCGCGTGCTGGAGCGCTTCGGCCGCAACGGTGTCCCGCTCTATCTCGTGTACCTGCCGGGAAAGGCCGAGCCGCTGATCCTGCCGCAGATCCTGACCGAGGGCGCCGTGCTGGAAGCGCTCTCGGGCCTGCCCGTGAAGACCTCGTGACGGTTCTTGGCGCCCGGCAGGCGCGCCCTATGTCCAGCAGGCAAGGTCCCGCCCGAGGGGCCGTTCTCTAGGGGAGAGTTTCACCATGGCCGTTACCCGCCGCTTCCTCGGTGCCGCCGCCATCGCCGGCGCCGCGCTCCTGGGCACCGCCTTCGCCCTGCCGGCCGCCGCCGCGCCGACCATCGGCCAGCCGGCGCCCGCATTCACCGCCACCGACGTCAACGGCAAGACCGTCTCGCTCGCCGACTACAAGGGCAAGGTCGTGGTCCTGGAGTGGACCAACCATGGCTGCCCCTTCGTGAAGAAGCACTACGGCTCCGGCAACATGCAGGCCTTGCAGAAGGACTACACGGCCAAGGGCGTGGTCTGGCTGAGCGTCGTCAGCTCCGCCCCGGGCGAGCAGGGCCACGTCTCGGCCGAGGAAGGGCTGAAGGTCATGAAGGAGGCCGGCGCCGCCCCGACCGCCAAGCTGCTCGACCCGACCGGCACCATCGGCCGCGCCTACGACGCCAAGACGACGCCGCACATGTACGTCATCGGCACGGACGGCAAGCTGCTCTACAACGGCGCCATCGACGACAAGCCGACCGCCAAGGCCGACGACGTCAAGACCGCCACGCCCTATGTCCGCCAGGCGCTGGACGCCGTGCTGGCCGGCAAGCCGGTCCCGGTGGCCGAGACCAAGCCCTATGGCTGCAACGTGAAGTACTCCAAGGGCGCGTAAGGGCCGGGAACTTCCAGCGGCGGCGCGGCGATGTATAATGAACATCGCCGCGCCTGCCGCAGGAGGCACAAGTGACCATCCAGATCGCCGATCCCAGGCTCGTCGCCAAGATTGAGCAGCTCGCCGAGGCGACCGGCCTGAGCACGACCGCCGCCGTGGAGCAGGCGGTCGACAAGCTCATCGCCGAGCGGGGACCCAAGGACTACGACCGCGAGGCCGTTCGGGCCCGCTTCGACGCCATCCTGTCGGAGATACATAGTATCCCCGACAGGCCGGATGCCTTCGATCCGCTGGAGTGGGACGAGAACGGTCTGCCGAAATGATTGCGGTCGATACGTCGGCCCTACTGGCACTCCTCTTCGAGGAACCGGAGCATACCCTCTTCAGCGATGTCCTGTTCAGCCAACCCAAAGCTTTGATCAGCAGCGTCACGGTGGTGGAAGCGCGCATGGTGGTTCAGGCGCGCAGAAATGACCGCGTTCTCCAACTGACCAACGACCTGCTCGGTTTGCCGGTCTTCGAGATCGTGCCGCCCGGCCCCGCCGAGGTCGAGGCGGCGATCCGCGCCTTCTCGACATTCGGTAAGGGCATGGGCCACCCCGCCCAGCTAAACTTGGGCGACGTGTTCTCCTATGCGCTGGCGAAGGTCCACGGCGTGCCCCTGCTCTACAAGGGCAACGACTTCAGCCGGACGGACATTGTCGCGGTGATCGCCGGTTGACCGTCAGCCTTCCACCCGCTCACCCCAGAGGTCGTATTCCTCGGCGTGCTCGACCTTCACCTTGACGATGTCGCCGACGCGGACGTCGCTGTCGCCGTTCAGGAAGACGGCGCCGTCGATCTCGGGGGCGTCGGCCTTGGAGCGGCCGATGGCACCCTCCTCGTCGACCTCGTCGATGATGGCTTCCACGATCGTGCCGACCTTGGCCTGCATCTTGGCCTCGGAGATCTTCTGCTGGTGCGCCATCAGGCGGTTCCAGCGCTCCTCCTTCACCTCCAGCGGGATCTGGTCGGGCAGCTCGTTGGCGGCGGCGCCCTCGACGGGCTCGTACTTGAAGGCGCCCAGACGGTCGATCTGCGCCTCGGAGAGCCAGTCCAGCAGGAACTGGAAATCCTCCTCGGTCTCGCCGGGGAAGCCGACGATGAAGGTGGAGCGGACGGTCAGGTCCGGGCAGTCGCGGCGCCAGGCGCGGATGCGCTCCAGCACCTTCTCCTGGTTGCCCGGCCGCTTCATCGACTTCAGCACCTTGGGCGAGGCGTGCTGGAACGGGATGTCGAGATAGGGCAGCACCAGCCCTTCCGCCATCAGCGGGATGACCTCGTCGACATGCGGGTAGGGATAGACATAGTGCAGCCGCACCCAGGCGCCGAGGCTGCCGAGTTCGCGGCAGAGCTCGGTCATGCGGGCCTTCACCGGGCGGCCCTGCCACTGGCTCTCGGCATAGCGTAGGTCGAGGCCGTAGGCGCTGGTGTCCTGGCTGATGACCAGAAGCTCCTTCACGCCGGCCTTCACCAGTCGCTCGGCCTCCCGCAGCACGTCCACCGCCGGCCGGCTGGCGAGATCGCCGCGGAAGGAGGGGATGATGCAGAAGGAGCAGCGGTGGTTGCAGCCCTCCGAGATCTTCAGATAGGCGTAATGGCGCGGCGTCAGGCGGATGCCCTGCGGCGGCACCAGATCGACGAAGGGGTTGTGCGCCGGCGGCACCGCCTCGTGCACCGCGTTCACCACCTGCTCGTACTGGTGCGGCCCGGTGACGGAGAGCACGTTCGGGTAGAGCTCGCGGATGCGGCCCTCCTCCACGCCCATGCAGCCCGTCACGATGACCTTGCCGTTCTCGCGCATGGCCTCGCCGATCGCGTCCAGGCTCTCCTGCTTGGCGCTGTCGAGGAACCCGCAGGTGTTGACCAGCACCACGTCGGCGCCGTCATAGGTGGGGGAGACCTCGTAGCCCTCGGCGCGCAGCTTGGTCAGGATGCGCTCGCTGTCGACCAGCGCCTTGGGGCAGCCGAGGGAGACGATGCCGACCTTAGGGGCGGCGTGCTTGGCGGTCAGGGTCATGGGCCTGCTCTGGCGCTGGGGCGGCGGCGCTCTTGCGCCCGCGGCCGGGTCATGGCTAATAGGGCGGCAGCCCTAAGGACCCCGCTTCCGAACGCCCTATATAATAAGGCGCGGCGCCCTTGCCCACCGTTCTAGCGCCGGACTCCGCCTACGCAGGTCGGAGGTGTGGCAGACGCAGGGCTCCCGGCGCAATTAGGTGCCACGGATGCGCTTGACGCCAGGGGTTCGCATCCATATAGTCCGCCAACTGTTTTCGGGGGGCAGGCTGTAGCCCGCCCCAGGCGGTCTAGACGCTGTCCCCAGTTTGGCTCTGCCAGACACCAGGAACCCCCCGGAAAAAGATAGCCGCACCCGAGTCCTTGTTCGGACGGCGTTCGAAAATGCCCATGCGAGGCGCATTGCTTCGTAGGCGGGCGTTTTTCGTCGTTTTAAAGGACTCGGTGGCAGAAGTTTTGGAACCGAACTGAAGAGCGGTCGATGCCGACGATCAACCAGCTGATCCGCAAGCCCCGTGAGGCTGTGGAGTCTCGGGACAAGGTCCCGGCCCTGCAGGAGTGCCCCCAGAAGCGCGGCGTCTGCACGCGCGTCTACACGACCACCCCGAAGAAGCCGAACTCGGCGCTGCGTAAGGTCGCCCGCGTACGCCTGACCAACGGCTACGAGGTCATCAGCTACATCCCCGGCGAAGGCCATAACCTTCAGGAGCACTCCGTGGTCATGATCCGCGGCGGCCGCGTGAAGGACCTGCCCGGCGTGCGCTACCACATCATCCGCGGTTCGCTCGACACCCAGGGTGTCAAGGACCGCCGCCAGCGCCGGTCCAAGTACGGCGCGAAGCGTCCGAAGTAAGGAGAACTTCCCATGTCCCGTCGTCACCGCGCGGAAAAGCGCGAAGTTCTGCCGGACGCCAAGTACGGCGACATCGTGCTGACGAAGTTCATGAACTGCCTCATGTACGACGGCAAGAAGTCCGTCGCCGAGCAGATCGTGTACGGCGCTCTGGAGCGCATCGAGGGGAAGGCCAAGGCCGACCCGGTGCAGCTGTTCCACGATGCCCTGAACAACGTGAAGCCGTACCTCGAGGTCCGTTCCCGCCGCGTCGGCGGTGCGACCTACCAGGTCCCGGTCGAGGTCCGTCAGGAGCGCGCCCAGGCTCTGGCCATCCGTTGGCTGATCACGGCGGCCCGCGGCCGTTCCGAGACCACCATGACCGACCGCCTCTCGGGCGAGCTGCTGGACGCTGCCAACCAGCGCGGCACCGCCGTGAAGAAGCGTGAGGACACCCACCGGATGGCGGAGGCCAACAAGGCCTTCTCCCACTACCGCTGGTAATGGCCGAGAGCTGATCGGAACCTCACGGCCATGTCCCGCTCCCACCCCCTGGATCGCTACCGGAACATCGGGATCTGCGCGCACATCGATGCGGGCAAGACCACGACGACCGAACGCATCCTCTATTACACGGGGAAGTCCTACAAAATCGGCGAGGTGCACGAGGGCACCGCGACGATGGACTGGATGGAGCAGGAGCAGGAGCGCGGCATCACCATCACGTCCGCCGCGACGACCTGCTTCTGGCGGGAGCACCGCGTCAACATCATCGACACGCCGGGCCACGTCGACTTCACCATCGAGGTCGAGCGTTCCCTGCGTGTCCTTGATGGCGCGATCGCGGTGTTCGACAGCGTGGCCGGCGTGGAGCCGCAGTCGGAGACCGTGTGGCGGCAGGCGGACAAGTACCGCGTGCCCCGCATGTGCTTCGTCAACAAGATGGACCGCGTCGGCGCGGACTTCTACCGCACCGTGGAGATGATCCGCGAGCGGCTGGGGGCCAACGCCGTCGTGACGCAGCTGCCGATCGGCGTCGAGGCCGGGTTCTCCGGCGTCGTCGACCTGATCGCCAACAAGGCGGTGGTCTGGAAGGACGAGACGCTGGGCGCCGAGTACTCGGTGACCGACGTCCCGGCCGAGATGGTCGAGCAGGTCGCGGAATACCGCGCCCGCCTGATCGAGCAGGCCGTCGACATGGACGAGGCCGCGACCGAGAAGTACCTAGAGGGGGTCGAGCCCGACGCGGCGACGCTGAAGGCCCTGATCCGCAAGGGCACCATCGGCCTGCGCATGGTCCCCGTGCTGTGCGGCTCCGCCTTCAAGAACAAGGGCATCCAGCCCATGCTGGACGCCGTTGTCGACTATCTGCCGTCCCCGCTGGACATCGAGGCCGTCTCGGGCGTCACGCCCGACGGCGCCGAGGACCGGCGCACGGCGGACGACGCCCAGGCCTTCTCGGGCCTGGCGTTCAAGATCATGAACGACCCCTTCGTGGGCTCGCTCACCTTCCTGCGTGTGTACTCGGGCGTCGTGAAGAGCGGCGACCACGTGCTGAACGCCGGCAAGGGCGAGCGCGAGCGCATCGGCCGCATGCTGCAGATGCACGCGAACAGCCGCGAGGAGATCACCGAGGCCTATGCCGGCGACATCATCGCGCTGGCCTCGCTGAAGGCGACCACGACGGGCGACACGCTCTGCGACCCGGCCAAGCCGGTGATGCTGGAGCGGATGGAGTTCCCGGAGCCGGTCATCGAGGTCGCGGTCGAGCCCAAGACGCAGGCCGACCAGGAGCGTATGGGCGTGGCGCTGCAGCGTCTCGCCGCGGAGGACCCGTCCTTCCGCGTGACGGTCGACCGCGAGAGCGGCCAGACCATCATCCGCGGCATGGGCGAGCTCCACCTGGAGATCATCGTCGACCGCATGCGCCGCGAGTTCCGCGTCGAGGCGAATGTCGGCGCACCGCAGGTCGCGTACCGGGAGACGATCCAGGCGCGCGCCGAGGTGGACTACACGCACAAGAAGCAGACCGGCGGCACGGGCCAGTTCGCCCGCGTCAAGCTGGCCTTCGAGCCGCTGAAGGCCGGCGAGGGCTTCCGGTTCGAGAACAAGGTGGTCGGTGGGGCCGTGCCGAAAGAGTACGTCCCCGGCGTCCAGAAGGGCCTCGAGGGGGCCGCGGATGCGGGCGTCATCGCCGGCTTCCCGGTCATCGACGTCAAGGTGGAGCTGGTCGACGGCGCCTACCACGACGTCGACAGCTCGGTGCTCGCCTTCGAGATCGCGGCCCGGGCGGCTTTCCGGGACGGCATGGCCAAGGCCAAGCCCGTCCTGCTGGAGCCGGTCATGAAGGTCGAGGTGGTGACGCCTGAGGATTATCTCGGCGACGTCATCGGCGACCTGAACAGCCGCCGCGGCCAGATCAGCGGCATGGACCAGCGCGGCAACGCCCGCGTCCTGGACGCCATGGTGCCCCTGGCCAACATGTTCGGCTACGTCAACAACCTGCGCTCCATGAGCCAGGGACGGGCCCAGTACACGATGCAGTTCGACCACTACGAGCCGGTGCCGCAGGCCATCGCGGACGAAGTCCGCGCCAAGATGGCGTGACCCGGGCCAGCATTGAGAAGGAAGAGTAACCATGGCGAAGGCGAAATTCGAGCGGACGAAGCCGCACTGCAACGTCGGGACGATTGGTCACGTTGACCACGGCAAGACGTCCCTGACGGCGGCGATCACGAAGGTGCTGGCGAAGTCTGGCGGCGCGTCGTTCACGGCGTACGACCAGATCGACAAGGCGCCGGAGGAGAAGGCGCGCGGCATCACGATCTCGACGGCGCACGTCGAGTACGAGACGGCGAACCGCCACTACGCGCACGTCGACTGCCCCGGCCACGCCGACTACGTGAAGAACATGATCACGGGCGCGGCGCAGATGGACGGCGCGATCCTGGTGGTCTCGGCCGCCGACGGCCCGATGCCGCAGACCCGCGAGCACATCCTGCTGGCCCGCCAGGTCGGCGTGCCCGCCCTGGTGGTGTTCATGAACAAGGTCGACATGGTCGACGACGCCGAGCTGCTCGACCTGGTCGAGCTCGAGGTGCGCGAGCTGCTGTCCTCCTACGACTTCCCCGGCGACGACATTCCGATCGTCAAGGGCTCGGCGCTGTGCGCGCTGGAGGACCGTTCGCCGGAGCTGGGCGAGCAGGCGATCCAGGCGCTGATGGCCGAGGTCGACCGCTACATTCCGCAGCCCGAGCGCCCCAAGGACCGTCCGTTCCTGATGCCGATCGAGGACGTGTTCTCGATCTCCGGCCGCGGCACGGTGGTCACCGGCCGCGTCGAGCGCGGCGTGGTGAAGGTCGGTGAGGAAATCGAGATCGTCGGCCTGAAGCCGACCATCAAGACGACGGTGACCGGCGTCGAGATGTTCCGCAAGCTGCTGGACCAGGGCGAGGCGGGCGACAACATCGGCGCGCTGCTGCGCGGCACCAAGCGCGAGGACGTGGAGCGCGGCCAGGTTCTGGCCAAGCCGGGCTCGATCACGCCGCACACCAAGTTCGTGGCCGAGGCCTACATTCTGACCAAGGAGGAGGGCGGCCGCCACACGCCGTTCTTCACGAACTACCGTCCGCAGTTCTACTTCCGCACCACCGACGTGACCGGCATGGTGACGCTGAAGGAGGGCACGGAGATGGTGATGCCGGGCGACAACGTGCAGATCAACGTCGAGCTGATCGCGCCGATCGCCATGGATGAGGGCCTGCGCTTCGCCATCCGCGAGGGCGGCCGCACCGTCGGCGCCGGCGTCGTCGCCAAGATCATCGCCTGAGTACCGAATACCAGACTACCGATTGAGACAGGCCGGCCTCGGGTCACCGGGGCCGGCCAGCAACACGGGTTTTAGAACGATGGACAACCAGAACATCCGGATCCGCCTGAAGGCGTTCGATCATCGCGTGCTCGACCAGTCGACCAGCGAGATCGTCAATACCGCGAAGCGGACCGGTGCCCGGGTTCGTGGTCCGATCCCGCTTCCGACGCAGATCGAGAAGTTCACGGTCAACCGCAGCCCGCACATCGACAAGAAGTCGCGCGAGCAGTTCGAGATCCGCACCCACAAGCGCCTGCTGGACATCGTCGATCCGACGCCGCAGACCGTGGATGCGCTGATGAAGCTCGACCTGGCCGCCGGCGTCGACGTCGAGATCAAGCTCTAAGTATCAAGCACGGGACCTCTCCCACCGAGGATGTCCCCAGTCAGGAGTGAACAACAATGCGATCCGGTTTGATCGCGCAGAAGCTGGGCATGACCCGCGTCTTCACCAATGAAGGCGAACATGTCCCGGTCACTGTGCTGAAAGTCGACCACTGCCAGGTGGTCGCCCAGAAGACCGAGGAGAAGGACGGCTACACCGCCATCCAGCTCGGCGTGGGCAAGGCGAAGGTGAAGAACGTCTCCAAGGCCGAGCGCGAGCGCTTCGCTAAGGCGCAGGTCGAGCCGAAGAAGAAGCTCGCCGAGTTCCGGGTCACCCCGGACGCGCTGGTGGACGTCGGCGCCGAGATCACCGCCGACCATTTCGTCGAGGGCCAGTTCGTCGACGTCACCGGCACCACGATCGGTAAGGGCTTCGCCGGCGGCATGAAGCGCTGGAACTTCGGCGGCCTGCGTGCCTCGCACGGCGTGTCGGTGTCGCACCGCTCGCACGGCTCGACCGGTCAGCGCCAGGACCCGGGTCGCACGTTCAAGAACAAGAAGATGGCCGGCCACTTCGGCGTCGAGCGCGTCACCACGCAGAACCTGCGTGTCGTGTCGGTCGACGTCGAGCGCGGCCTGATCCTCGTCCGCGGCGCCGTTCCCGGCTCCGAGGGCGGCTATGTCCTGGTCAAGGACGCCGTGAAGAAGAAGCTGCCGGACGGCGTGCCGTTCCCGGCCGCTACCCGCGCGTCCAACGCTCCTGCGGCGCAGGAGGGCTGAGCATCATGAAGACCACCGTAAAGAACCTGAAGAACGAGGCTATCGGCGAGATCGATCTCGACGATGCCGTGTTCGGCCTCCCGGCCCGCGCCGACCTGCTCGCGCGCGCCGTCAACTGGCAGCTCGCCAAGCGCCGCCAGGGCTCGCACAAGACCAAGGGGATCTCCGAGATCGCCGGCACCACGAAGAAGCCGTGGAAGCAGAAGGGTACCGGCCGCGCCCGTCAGGGCTCGCTGCGTTCCCCGCAGTTCCGCGGCGGCGCCGTGATCTTCGGCCCGGTCGTGCGCAGCCACGAGCATGATCTGACCAAGAAGTTCCGCAAGCTCGCGCTGAAGACCGCCCTGTCGGTCAAGGCCGCCGAGGGCAAGCTGGTCGTGCTGGACGCCGCCAAGGCCGACACGCACAAGACCAAGGCCGTCGCCGACCAGCTGAAGCTGCTGGGTCTGAACTCGGTCCTGATCATCGACGGTGCCAACCCGGACGAGAACTTCCGTCGCGCCATCGGGAACATCCCGTACGTCGACGTTCTCCCGGAGCAGGGCGCCAACGTGTACGACATCCTGCGGCACGACACCCTGGTGTTGACCCGCAACGCGGTCGAGCAGCTGGAGGCTCGCCTGAAATGAGCAGCAATAACGTGAAGGTGTCGGCGGAGCGCATGTACGATCTGATCGTCGCGCCCGTCATCACCGAAAAGGCCACCATGGGCTCGGAGCACCGCCAGGTGACCTTCCGTGTCCCCCTGGACGCGACCAAGCCGGAGATCAAGGCCGCCGTCGAGGGCCTGTTCAAGGTGAAGGTGACGGCCGTGAACACGATCGTGGCGAAGGGCAAGACGAAGCGCTTCAAGGGCATCGTCGCCCGCCGGTCGGACTTCAAGAAGGCCATCGTGACCCTCGCCGAGGGCCACACGATCGACGTCACGACCGGCGTGTGAGGATCAGACGATGGCATTGAAGACTTTCCGCCCGATCACCCCGAGCCTCCGCCAGCTGGTGCTGGTCGACAAGTCGGAGCTGTTCAAGGGCAAGCCGGTCAAGGCGCTCACCGAGGGCCTGTCCGGTTCCGGCGGCCGCAACAACACCGGCCGCATCACCGCGCGCCGCATGGGCGGCGGCCACAAGCGCCGTTACCGCATCATCGACTTCAAGCGTCGCAAGTTCGACATGCCGGCCGTCGTCGAGCGGCTGGAGTATGATCCGAACCGCACGGGCTTCATCGCTCTGGTCAAGTATCAGGACGGCACGCTGTCCTACATCCTTGCCCCGCAGCGCCTGAAGGCCGGCGACACGGTCATCGCCGGCGAGCGCGTCGACGTGAAGCCGGGCAACGCCATGCCGCTCCGGAACATCCCGGTCGGCACGATCGTGCACAATGTCGAGATGCGTCCGGGCAAGGGCGGCCAGCTGGCCCGTTCCGCCGGCACGTACCTGCAGCTGGTCGGCCGCGACCAGGGCTACGCCCAGCTGAAGCTGCCCTCGGGCGAGCTGCGCGTCGTCCGCGGCGAGTGCATGGCCACCATCGGCGCCGTCTCGAACCCCGACCAGTCGAACACGGTCGTCGGCAAGGCCGGCCGCAACCGCTGGCTCGGCAAGCGCCCGGCCGTCCGCGGCGTCGCCATGAACCCGATCGACCACCCGCACGGTGGCGGTGAGGGTCGCACCTCGGGCGGCCGTCATCCGGTCACCCCGTGGGGCAAGCCGACCAAGGGTAAGAAGACCCGCAGCAACAAGAAGACGGACGGCATGATCCTGCGCCGTCGTCACGCTAAGTAAGGAGTAGGACCGTGACCCGTTCCGTCTGGAAGGGGCCGTTCGTCGACGGCTACCTCTTGAAGAAGGCAGATAAGGCGCGCGCGTCCGGCCGCAACGAGATCATCAAGATCTGGTCGCGCCGTTCCACCGTCCTGCCCCAGTTTGTCGGACTGACCTTCGGCGTGTACAACGGCCAGAAGTTCCTGCCCGTGCTGGTGACTGAGAACATGATCGGCCATAAGTTCGGCGAGTTCTCGCCGACGCGGACCTTCTACGGTCACGCGGCCGACAAGAAGGCGAAGAGGAAGTAACATGGGCAAGCCTGCTGCAGAGCGGCGCCTCGCCGATAACGAGGCTCTGGCTTTCGCCCGGTTGATCCGGTCGAGCCCCCGCAAGTTGAACCTTGTCGCGCAGATGATCCGCGGCAAGGGGGCCGGCCAGGCTCTGGCGGCTCTCACCTTCTCGCAGCGCCGCATCGCCGGCGAGGTGAAGAAGGTGTTGCAGTCCGCCATTGCCAACGCCGAGAACAATCACCAGCTGGACGTGGATCGTCTGTACGTGGCGGAAGCCCACGTCGGCCGTGCCCTCGTCATGAAGCGCTTCCACGCCCGGGCCCGCGGTCGCGGCGCCCGTGTCGAGAAGCCGTACAGCAACCTGACCGTGATCGTGCGCGAGCGCGCTGAAGAGACCACGGGGGAGAGCGCGTAACATGGGTCAGAAAGTCAATCCCATCGGTCTCCGCGTCGGCATCAACCGCACCTGGGACAGCCGCTGGTACGCCAACCGCGACTACGCCACGCTGCTGCACCAGGACCTGCGCCTGCGCAAGCACCTGCAGGCGAAGCTCGCGGCCGCCGGCGCCTCGCGCATCGTCATCGAGCGCCCGGCCCGCAAGGCCCGCGTGACGATCCACACCGCCCGTCCGGGCGTGGTGATCGGCAAGAAGGGCGCGGACATCGAGAAGCTGCGCCTCGAGCTCGGTCGCATGACCGGGGCCGAGGTCAGCCTCAACATCGTCGAGATCCGCAAGCCGGAGCTCGACGCCCGCCTCATCGCCGAGAACATCGCCAGCCAGCTGGAGCGCCGCGTGGCGTTCCGCCGCGCCATGAAGCGCGCGGTCCAGTCGGCCATGCGCCTCGGCGCCCAGGGCATCCGGATCAACTGCTCGGGCCGCCTCGGCGGCGCCGAGATCGCCCGGATGGAGTGGTACCGCGAAGGCCGTGTGCCGCTGCACACGCTGCGTGCCGACATCGATTACGGTGTGGGCACCGCGAAGACCACGTACGGCACCTGCGGCGTCAAGGTCTGGGTGTTCAAGGGCGAGATCCTTGCCCACGATCCTTTCGCGCAGGACAAGCGCGCGGCCGAGCAGCAGCCCGCGCGCTGAGCGCGGGTTGCCACGGATACTAGAGGGCATTTGCCATGCTGAGTCCGAAACGTACTAAGTACCGCAAGGCGCACAAGGGCCGGATCCACGGCGCCTCCAAGGGCGGCACGCAGCTCAACTTCGGCGCCTTCGGCCTGAAGGCGATGGAGCCGGCGCGTATCACCGCCCGCCAGATCGAGGCGGCCCGCCGCGCGATCACCCGTCACATGAAGCGCCAGGGCCGCGTCTGGATCCGGATTTTCCCGGATCTGCCGGTCTCGTCGAAGCCCGCCGAGGTCCGCATGGGCTCCGGTAAGGGCTCGCCGGAGTTCTGGGCGGCCCGCGTGGCTCCCGGCCGCATCATGTTCGAGCTCGACGGCGTGCCGGCGGATCTCGCCAAGCGCGCGTTCGAGCTGGCGGCCGCCAAGCTGCCGATCAAGGTTCGGTTCATCACCCGTCTGGGTGAGGGGGGTGAGGCATGACCAACGCGGTCGATTTCCGCACGAAGACGGCGGACGAACTGCAGGACCAGCTCCTGCAGCTCAAGAAGGAGCAGTTCAACCTGCGCTTCCAGCGGGCCTCGGGCCAGCTGGAGAACACCGCGCGGGTCCGCCAGGTGCGGCGCGACATCGCCCGCATCAAGACCATCCTGGGCCAGCGGACCGAGTCCGCTGCGTCCGCGTCCTGATAGGGGGAAAGTAGAATGCCCCGTCGCGTTCTGCAGGGCACGGTTGTGTCGGACAAGGGCGACAAGACGGTCATCGTCTTGGTCGAGCGCCGCGTCATGCACCCCGTGTACAAGAAGTTTATCAAGCAGTCGAAAAAGTATGCTGCTCACGACGAGCAGAACACTTATAAGGCTGGCGATTCGGTGTTCATCGAGGAGTGCCGCCCCGTCTCCAAGCGGAAGCGGTGGACCGTCGTGAACGCGCCTGAGTCCGCGGCCGGCGTCGCCGGCTGACGTTTCACACTGGTAAGGAAGTCAAACCATGATCCAGATGCAAACCAACCTGGAGGTCGCTGACAACAGCGGCGCGCGCCGGGTGCAGTGCATCAAGGTGCTGGGCGGCTCCATGCGCCGGGTCGCTTCCGTGGGGGACATCATCGTGGTGTCCGTCAAGGAGGCGATTCCGCGGGGCCGCGTGAAGAAGGGTGACGTCCATCGCGCCGTCATCGTCCGCACCGCCAAGGAGATCCGTCGGACCGACGGCACCTCCATCCGCTTCGACCGCAACGCCGCCGTCCTGATCAACAAGCAGGGCGAGCCCATCGGCACCCGTATCTTCGGGCCGGTGACGCGTGAGCTGCGCGCCAAGAAGTTCATGAAGATCATCAGCCTGGCGCCGGAGGTGCTGTGATGACGAAGCTCAAGATTAAGAAGACCGACAAGGTCGTCGTCATCGCCGGCAAGGACAAGGGCAAGACGGGCGAGGTGATCGAGGTCTTCCCGAAGGACAACCGCGTCAAGGTGCGCGGCGTGAACCTCGTGAAGAAGCATCAGCGGCAGACGCCGACCCAGCAGGGCGGCATCGTCGAGATCGAGGCGGCCATCCACGTGTCGAACGTGGCGCACATCGACCCGAAGACCAACAAGCCGACCCGCGTCGGCTACCGGATGCTGGAGGACGGCCGCAAGGTCCGTTTCGCCAAGGCGTCCGGCGAAGTCATCGATCTGTGAGGCGATAATGGCTGCCCGTCTGAAAGACCAGTACGACACCGTCGTCCGCGCGAAGCTGAAGGAAGAGTTCGGCTACGCCAACGACATGCAGGTTCCGCGGATCGAGAAGATCGTCATCAACATGGGCGTGGGCGAAGCCGCGTCCGATGGCAAGAAGATCACCGCCGCCGTCGGCGACCTGACCGCCATCGCCGGCCAGAAGCCGGTGGTGACCAAGGCCCGCAAGTCCATCGCGCAGTTCAAGCTGCGTGAGAACATGGCCGTGGGTTGCAAGGTGACCCTGCGCCGCGACCGCATGTACGAGTTCCTCGACCGTCTGATCACGATTGCCCTGCCGCGCGTCCGCGACTTCCGCGGCGTGCCGGGCAACAGCTTCGACGGCCGTGGCAACTACGCCATGGGGCTCAAGGAGCAGATCATTTTCCCCGAGATCGACTATGACCGGGTCGACGAGATCCGCGGCATGGACATCATCATCGTCACCACGGCGAAGACCGACAAGGAGGCCAAGGCCCTCCTGAAGGCCTTCGACATGCCGTTCGTCAGCTGAGCGGCGGGAGCGACACATGGCCAAGACCAGTTCCATCGAAAAGAACAAGCGCCGCGCCCGCATGGCTAAGCAGTATGCGGACAAGCGCAACGCCCTGAAGGCGATCGCCAACAACGAGGCTCTCCCGGCCGAGGAGCGCTTCGCTGCCCGTCTGAAGCTCGCCGAGCTGCCGCGCAACTCCAGCCCGGTCCGGATCCGGAACCGCTGCGAGATGACCGGCCGTCCGCGCGCCTTCTACCGCAAATTCAAGCTGTCGCGCGTCACCCTGCGCGATCTGGCCTCCAATGGCCAGATCCCGGGCATGACGAAGTCCAGCTGGTAATCGGAGACCCGGGAAATGCAGTTGAGCGATCCCTTGGGCGATATGCTGACCCGTATTCGCAACGGTCAGCGCGCCAAAATGCAGTCCGTCCTCTCGCCCGCCTCCAAGCTCCGTGTGAACGTGCTGGAAGTGCTGAAGCGCGAGGGCTACATCCGCGGCTACACCATGGACGACGTCCGTCCGGGCGTCCGCAACCTGCGCATCGAGCTGAAGTATCACGAGGGCGAGCCTGTCATTAAGCAGGTCAGCCGCGTGTCGAAGCCCGGCCGCCGCATCTACTCGAAGATCGCCGACCTGCCGCGGGTCTACAACGGCCTCGGCATCGCGATCCTGTCGACGCCCCGCGGCGTCATGTCCGATGCCGAGGCCCGCGCCGCCAATGTTGGCGGCGAGGTCCTCTGCAAAGTCTTCTGAGGATAGGCACATGTCGCGAATCGGAAAGCATCCGGTGCCTGTGCCGGCCGGCGTGACCGTTACGGTCGCCGGTCAGCAGCTCACCGCCAAGGGCAAGCTGGGCCAGCTCAGCATGACCCTCATCGACGACATCGTCGCCACGCTCGAGGACGGCAAGGTCACCGTCGCCCCGCGCAACGACGGCAAGCGCGCCCGTACCAACTGGGCCACCGCTCGCACCCTGGTGAACAACATGGTCACCGGCGTCGACAAGGGCTTCACCAAGAACCTCGAGATCAACGGCGTCGGCTACAAGGCCGCGGTGCAGGGCAAGGAACTCGTCCTGAACCTCGGCTACAGCCACGACATCCGTTACCCGATCCCCGAGGGTATCTCGATGAAGTGCGACAAGCCGACCTCGATCTCGATCTCCGGCTTCGACAAGCAGAAGGTCGGGCAGGTTGCGGCCGAGATCCGTGCGTACCGCGGCCCCGAGCCCTACAAGGGCAAGGGCGTCAAGTACGAGGACGAGGTCATCGTCCGCAAAGAAGGCAAGAAGAAGTAAGGCGCACGGACATGAGCAGAAACACAAAGGAACTGCACCTGCGCCGCAAGCAGCGGGTGCGTACCCGGATCCAGAAGCACTCGGGCGACCGCCCGCGGCTTTCCGTGTTCCGTTCGGGCCAGCACATCTACGCCCAGGTGATCGACGACGGCGAGGGCCACACGCGGGCCGCCGCCTCCACGCTCGACAAGACGCTGCGCGAGCAGCTGAAGACCGGTGCCGACATCGAGGCCGCCAAGGCCGTCGGCAAGCTGGTCGCCGAGCGTGCGCTGGCCGCCGGCGTCACCAAGGTCGTCTTCGACCGAGGCGCCTACCTGTTCCACGGCCGCGTCAAGGCGCTGGCCGATGCCGCGCGTGAAGCCGGCCTGCAGTTCTAAGGGGTAGATCGATGGCACGTAACGAGAATGAGAACCGCGAGGGTGGCGACCGCGAGCGTCGCGGCCGTCGCGGCGACGGCGAGCGCGGGGGCCAGCCCCGCGAGCGCGAGGAGAGCGAGCTGGTAGAAAAGCTCGTCGGCATCAACCGCGTCGCCAAGGTGGTCAAGGGCGGCCGGCGCTTCGGCTTCGCCGCGCTGGTCGTCGTCGGTGACGCCAAGGGCCGCGTCGGCGTCGGCTCGGGCAAGGCGCGCGAGGTCCCGGAGGCCATCCGCAAGGCCACCGACCAGGCCAAGCGCTCCATGATCCGCGTCCCGCTGCGCGAGGGCCGCACGCTCCACCACGACAGCTTCGGCCACTTCGGTGCCGGCCGCGTCGTGCTGCGCGCCGCTCCTCCGGGCACCGGCATCATCGCCGGCGGTCCGATGCGCGCGATCTTCGAGGCTCTCGGCGTCCAGGACGTCGTGACCAAGTCGATCGGCACGTCGAACCCGCACAACATGATCAAGGCGACCTTCGACGCGCTGTCCGGCTCGACCAGCCCGCGCGCGGTCGCCGCCCGCCGCGGCCGTCGCGTCAGCGACATCCTGGGCCGTCCGCAGGGCGCCGAGGCCAAGGAGTCCGCGTGATGAGCGAGAAGAAGACGGTCGTCGTCACCCAGATCGGCAGCCCGATCGGCCGCACGCAGGACCAGCGCGCGACCCTGATCGGTCTCGGCCTCAACAAGCTGCACCGGACGCGCGAGCTGGAGGATACTCCGGCCGTGCGTGGCATGATCGCCAAGGTGCAGCACCTCGTGCGCGTCGAGCAGGCGTCCTGAGGACGCCCGCCCGATACGGCAGAAGGGAACTGAACCATGAAGCTCACTGAAATCTCCGATAACCCCGGCGCCCGCAAGAAGCGCATGCGCATCGGTCGCGGCATCGGCTCCGGCAAGGGCAAGACCGGCGGCCGTGGCGTGAAGGGTCAGACGTCGCGTACCGGCGTCTCGATCAAAGGCTTCGAGGGCGGCCAGATGCCGCTGCATCGTCGCCTGCCGAAGCGCGGCTTCAACAACCCGTTCGGCACCGACTTCGCCATCGTCAACCTGGGCATGATCCAGCAGGCCTTCGAGTCGGGCAAGCTGGACGCGTCGGTCCCGGTGACGGCCGAGGCGCTGATCGGCGCCGGCCTGGTCCGCCAGAGCCGCGACGGCGTCCGCCTCCTGGCGAAGGGCGCCATCACGACGAAGGCCACCTTCGAGGTGGCCGGCGCCTCCGCCGCGGCCGTGGCCGCGGTCGAGGCCGCGGGCGGCAAGGTCAACCTGCCGGCCGTTGCCGAGTAAGGTCCGAGATGATGCCGGCGCTTGACCTCAGGCGCCGGCATCCCCTTATCTCCCGGGCAGCACCTACCCCTTTCAGATAGGCGCCCGCCGGATCCCCGAGCCCCGGATCCCCCGGCGGAACCGCCGCTAGGATCTCCGAGACATGGCTTCAGCCGCCGAGCAGCTTGCCGCCAACCTCAATTTCGGCGCCTTCTCCAAGGCGACGGAACTCAAGAAGCGGCTCTGGTTCACGCTGGGTGCGCTCATCGTCTACCGGCTCGGCACCTATGTGCCGCTCCCCGGCATCGACGCCCGCGCCTTCGCCGACATCTTCCAGCAGGCGAGCGGCGGCATCCTCGGCATGTTCAACATGTTCGCGGGCGGCGCCATCGAGCGCATGAGCATCTTCGCGCTCAACATCATGCCCTACATCTCCGCCTCCATCATCATCCAGCTGATGACGGCGGTCAGCCCGAACATGGAGGCCCTCAAGAAGGAGGGCGAGTCGGGCCGCAAGAAGCTGAACCAGTACACGCGCTACCTGACGGTGCTCCTCGCCGTGGTCCAGTCCTACGGGCTGGCGGTCGGGCTGGAGGGGCTGCAGAGCAGCGCCGGCAACGCGGTCATCGACCCCGGCTTCTTCTTCCGCGCCTCCACCGTCGTCACCATGGTCGGCGGCACCATGTTCCTGATGTGGCTGGGCGAGCAGATCACCGCCCGCGGCGTCGGCAACGGCATCTCCCTCATCATCTTCGCCGGCATCGTCGCGGCCCTGCCGGGCGCCCTGGCGCAGCTGCTGGAACTCGGCCGCACCGGCGCCATCGGCACCGCCTTCATCATCCTGATGCTGGTGATGGCCGTCGCCGTCGTGACCTTCATCGTCTTCGTCGAGCGCGCCCAGCGCCGCCTGCTGGTGCAGTATCCGAAGCGCCAGGTCGGCAACAAGATGTTCGGCGGCGAGGCCTCGCACCTGCCGCTGAAGCTGAATACCGCCGGCGTCATCCCGCCGATCTTCGCCAGCTCGCTGCTGCTGCTGCCGGCGACCGTGACCGGCTTCTCGGGCGGGCAGGGGCCGGAGTGGCTGACCACCATCGTGTCCTACGTGGCGCACGGCCAGCCGCTCTACATGCTGCTCTACGCCGCGCTGATCATCTTCTTCTGCTTCTTCTACACGGCGATCGTCTTCAATCCGGTCGAGACCGCCGACAACCTGAAGAAGTACGGCGGCTTCATCCCGGGCATCCGGCCGGGCAAGAACACGGCGGATTACCTGGACTACGTGCTGACGCGCCTCACCGTGGTGGGTGCCGCCTACATCACCATCGTCTGCCTGATCCCCGAATTTCTCATCGCGGAATACTCGGTGCCCTTCTATTTTGGCGGCACGAGCCTGCTGATCGTGGTCAGCGTGACGATGGATACCGTGGCCCAAATTCATTCCCACCTGCTGGCGCACCAGTATGAGGGTCTGATCAAGAAGGCCAAGCTTCGGGGGAGGCGTGGATGAATTTGATCCTGCTGGGGCCGCCTGGCGCCGGGAAGGGAACCCAGGCGCAGCGGCTTGAGAAGAAGTACGGGCTGGTGCAGCTGTCGACGGGCGACATGCTGCGCGCCCTCGTCGCCAGCGGCAGCCCGCTGGGCCAGCAGGCCAAGGCCATCATGGAGGCCGGCAAGTTCATGCCGGACGATCTGATGGTCGACATGATCTCCGAGCGCATCTCGCGTCCCGACTGCGCCACCGGCTTCATCCTGGACGGTTTCCCGCGCACCGTGCCCCAGGCCGAGGCGCTGGACCGGATGCTGGAGGAGAAGGGCCTGAAGCTGCACGCCGTCATCGAGATGAAGGTGGACGACGAGGCGCTGGTCGAGCGCATCACCGGCCGCTTCACCTGCGCCAAGTGCGGCACCGGTTACCACGACAAATTCAAGCGTCCGGCGACGGACGGCGTCTGCGACAGCTGCGGCTCGACCGAGTTCAAGCGCCGCGCGGACGACAATGAGGAGACGCTGCGCAAGCGTCTCGGCGAGTACCACAAGCTCACCGCCCCGATCCTGCCCTACTACGCCGCCAACGGCGCGCTGAAGCAGGTGGACGGGATGGCCGAGATGGACGAGGTCACGCAGGCGATCGAGGCGATCATCCTGCCGGCCAAGGCCTGAAGGCCAAGAGTTCTGGAGATGCGGCGCCCCGTCCGGCCCTGGCCGGGCGGGGTACCGACAGTTCGGTTGACTCCGCGAAGTGCCTGCCTATAATCCGCAGCCTTCGTTCCCTGGGGAGCAATCCCCGGGCTGACCGAACATTTTCGCAGGTCCGGATATCCGCCCTCTTCCTCAAGGGGCGGGTGTAGGACCGTTTTCGTGTTGTGCCCCATCCGGGGCCATGATGAGGAGACCTGACGTGGCACGTATCGCCGGCGTCAACATCCCCACCGCCAAGCGCGTGGAGATTGCCCTTCAGTACATCACCGGCATTGGCCAGGCCAAAGCCAAGGAGATCTGCGGCAAGGTCGGCATCCCGACCGAGCGCCGCGTCCACCAGCTGACCGACGACGAGGTCCTGCGGATCCGCGAGATCATCGACGCCGACTACACGGTGGAAGGCGACCTGCGTCGCGAGACCGCCATGAACATCAAGCGCCTGATGGACATGGCCTGCTACCGCGGCCTGCGCCACCGCAAGGGCCTGCCGGTCCGCGGCCAGCGCACGCACACCAACGCCCGCACCCGCAAGGGTCCGGCGAAGCCGATCGCCGGCAAGAAGAAGTAAGGGGACGTAGACCATGGCCAAGCCGAACGCCAACGCCGCGCGTCTCCGTCGCCGCGAGCGCAAGAACATCACGTCGGGCGTCGCCCACGTGAACGCCTCGTTCAACAACACCATGATCACCATCACCGACGCCCAGGGGAACACCATCTCCTGGTCCTCGTCGGGCACGATGGGCTTCAAGGGCTCCCGCAAGTCGACCCCGTACGCCGCCCAGGTGGCCGCCGAGGACGCCGGCCGCAAGGCCCAGGAGCACGGCATGAAGACCCTCGAGGTCGAGGTGAAGGGTCCGGGTTCGGGTCGCGAGTCGGCGCTGCGCGCGCTGCAGTCGATCGGTTTCCAGATCACCTCGATCCGCGACGTGACGCCGATCCCGCACAACGGCGTCCGCCCGCCGAAGAAGCGCCGCGTCTGACGCAAGAGTACCAGCACCCGCGCGACACTCCCGCTCCGGGACGGACGGCCGCCTGCCATCGCGGCCGTCCCAGAATGGGGGCGAGGGGCGTCGCGCGGGCTGTTTACCACCCGATGGCATGAGGACCATTCAAGTGATCCAGAAGAACTGGCAGACCCTCGAGAAGCCCAACAAGCTGGACATCGTCGCCGGCCCGGATTCCAAGCGCGAGGCGACCATCGTCGCCGGCCCGCTGGAGCGCGGCTTCGGCCTGACGCTCGGCAACGCGCTGCGCCGCGTGCTGCTGTCCTCGCTGCAGGGCGCCGCCGTCACCTCGATCCAGATCGACGGCGTGCTCCACGAGTTCTCGTCCATCCCGGGCGTCCGCGAGGACGTGACCGACATCGTCCTGAACATCAAGACGATGGGCATCCGCATGGAGGCCGAGGGCCCGAAGCGGCTGCGCCTGCGCGCCGAAGGGCCGCGCGAGGTCACCGCCGGCATGATCGAGACCACCGGCGACATCGAGATCATGGATCCCGACCTGGTGATCTGCACGCTCGACGCCGGCGCCAAGCTCAACATGGAGCTGACGGTCGAGAAGGGTAAGGGCTACGTGCCCGCCAGCCAGAACCGTCCCGAGGACGCGCCGATCGGCCTGATCCCGGTGGACGCGCTGTACAGCCCGGTCCGCAAGGTCGCCTACAAGGTCGAGAACACCCGCCTGGGCCAGGTCACCGACTACGACAAGCTCAGCATGTCGATCGAGACCAACGGCGCCGTGACGCCCGAGGATGCGGTGGCCATCGCCGCCCGCATCCTGCAGGACCAGCTGCAGCTGTTCATCAACTTCGAGGAGCCGCAGCAGGTCACCGCCGCCGAGAAGTCGGACGAGGTGCCGTTCAATAAGAACCTGCTGCGCAAAGTGGACGAGCTGGAGCTGTCGGTCCGCTCGGCCAACTGCCTGAAGAACGACAACATCGTCTATATCGGCGACCTGGTGCAGAAGACCGAGGCGGAGATGCTCCGGACCCCGAACTTCGGCCGCAAGTCGCTGAACGAGATCAAGGAAGTGCTGGCCCAGATGGGTCTGCACCTCGGCATGGAGATCCCGAACTGGCCGCCCGAGAACATCGAGGAGCTGGCCAAGCGTCTCGAGGAGCCGTACTGAGCTTGAAGCTACCGGGGGCCCCTTCCAGGAGGGGCTCCCGATTTTCCGGGCATGTCGCCCGCCTCCGCCGTGCCGGAACCCGTCGAGGGCCGGGCGCGCGGGGATCGCCAGAGGCCCGGCAATGCCGCGCCAAGCCATGAAGGAGAAGTGCCATGCGTCACGGAATGTCCGGGCGTAAGTTCAGCAAGACCACCCCGCACCGCCTCGCCATGTTCTCCAACATGGCCAATGCGCTGATCAAGCACGAGCAGATCAAGACGACCCTGCCGAAGGCGAAGGACCTGCGTCCGATCGTCGAGCGCCTGATCACGCTGGGCAAGAAGGGTGGCCTCGCCAACCGTCGCCTCGCCTATGCCGAGCTGCGCGACCACGACATGGTCACCAAGCTCTTCACCACCGTCGCCGAGCGCTACAAGGACCGCCAGGGTGGCTACACGCGCGTCCTGAAGGCCGGCTTCCGCTACGGCGACGCCGCTCCGATGGCGATCATCGAGTTCGTCGACCGCGACGTGAACGCCAAGGGCCAGGACAGCGGCCCGGTGCAGATGGTCGAGGAGACCGCGGAGGCCTAATACGCCTCTCCGGATCGGCAAGTGGATGGGGCGCGGCTCGCAGGGGCCGCGCCCTTTCTCTTTTCGTTTGTGTATTGGCTGACCGAACCCAATCCGGTGATCGAGGGCCATGCCATGAAGCCGCCATCACAGCACCGACGTCCGTCATTGCCGCTCCTGGCGGCGCTGCTGTTCCTGTCCGCCTGCTCGGCCGGCGCGGAACCCGTGCCCGGGGTGCAGCTGATGCCGGTGGAGGAGGGGCCCGTTCCCGACGAGGCGGCGCTCCTGTTCCATCTGGAGGGTGCCTCCGGGCAGCAGGTCCTGGAGTACCGGTATGTCCGGGGCGACATCCTCACCCATCGGTACATCGACCTCCTGTCCGGCAAGCTCCTGCGCAGCCGTGACCTGCCCCGACCCATCGTCGGCGGAACGGATCCGGAGACCCTGCGCCGCCAGGAGATGAGCAGGGCATTCAGCCAAGCCACCGAGGCCGAGTTGGGCTTGCGTTGGGCCAAGGAGACGTCCCCGGCGCTGCCTCCCGCGTCCCTGGCGACATGGCGGGACGCCGCTCCCCATCCCGAGGACGATCCCGGCTTCGGCGAATACGGAACGGGCAAGCGCGTCCTGGCGCCGGTGACCAGGGAACTGTGCCTTGTCGCGCCGCTGGTGCTGCGGGTGCAGGAGCCCGGCAGGGAACCGGAGATCGTCTCCCTGATCCAGGCCACGCCGCCCGGCTTTCCGTTCTTCCGCGGGGCCGGTTGCCCCAACGACGACCCGCCTGGCGACCCGGCGCCGGGCCATTGGCAAGTTCCCATCCCGGCATACTACGTGATCGGAGGTGACCTGCGGGTGGGCGTGAGCGGCGTGCTCGCCCTGCTCGATCCCGTCAGGCTCCCGGAGCGCGCCGTCGTGACGCGCATCGGCGCGACCCTGCTGATCGCCCGCGGACCGGGCTTCGTCGAGGCCTATGCCAGGGCGCTCGGCCTGCACCGCGATCCCGGCCGCTGCCTGTCGCTCCAGAACCTCCCCGCCTGCCGCCAGGACCAGGACCGCTTCCTGCGCGCCTGGTTCGGACTACGTTGAAGATGGCGAAAGCGGTTGGTGGCATGCTGGGCTCGTATGCCCTGGAGGAGAGCATCTGAGATGCAGGAAGTCGCCGTGCGAGAGCTGAAGGCTGATGAGGCGGCGCAGGCGGTCGCGCCGCTGGCGGACATCCTCGTGGACTGCGTCGAGGGCGGGGCGTCGGTCAGTTTCATGGCGCCGCTGACCGTCGAACGGGCCGCCGCCTACTGGCGCGGCGTGGTGGACGGGGTGCGCGCCGGCGAGCGGCTGCTGCTGGTGGCGGAGGACGGCGACGGCATCCTCGGGACGGTCCAGCTCGTGCTCTGCCAGCCGGAGAACCAGCCGCACCGGGCCGATGTCTCCAAGATGCTGGTCCACCGCCGCGCCCGCCGTCGGGGCGTCGGCGAGGCGCTGATGCGGGCGGTGGAGGAGGCGGCCATCCGGGCCGGCAAGACTCTGCTGGTGCTGGACACCGCGTCCGACGCGGCGGAGCGGCTCTATGCGCGCTGCGGCTGGACCCGGGTCGGGGTTATTCCCGGCTACGCGCTGCTGCCGCAGGGCGAGCCCTGCGACACCGTCTATTTCTACAAGCAGCTGGGATAGCCCGGCGTCACCGGGCGTTCTCCCGGCATGAGCGAGCGCGACGCAGAAACGGCCGGCGGCTATCCCGTCACCCCCGACGGGCGCTACATGGTCGTGCGCGGGCGGCTCTGGCGCTTGTCCAACCCCCACCTGCCCGAGGCGGAGCGTGCGGCGCTGGTGCATGACCTCATGCAGGCCCGCCGTGCCGTACGCGACGCGCTCCGGGCGGGGGACAAGGACGCGGAGCGTGCCGCCCGGGCCCGGGTCCATGCCGCCAAGGTGGCGCTCGGCGAGCGCGGGCCGGTCTGGTGGACCGACGGCGCGCCCGACCTGAACCGCCGCATGGCGAAGAACACGCCCTACGCCGCCTGGTGCGAGGCTCTCGGCCTGTAGGTCCGCCTACTTCGCCCCCCAGGGCGCCGGCGGCGGCTCGACCGGCCTGGTCAGGTCGAACTCGGCGCGGAAGAAGCGGCCGGGGCGGCGGAGCTCGTAGGCGAAGAGCTTGCCCGGCTGGACCTCCATGGCCCAGACATTGTCCACCGCAGCATTCAGCCCATCGCGCTGGAAGATCGTCTTGGAATGGGCGTCGGCGGGGAATTCCTGGCGGATGGCGGTGCCCGGGGCGGCGGTGTCGCCGCCATACTGGGTCATCTTGTCCTCCGACCCGTCCTCGTGCCGGTGGTCGTGCTTCAGGCGCAGCCCCTGCCCGGTGCGGGTCACCACCCAGGTGCGCGAGCGGTCATCGCCGACATGGAAGGGGATGCGCACACCCTGTGCGTCGCACTCGCGCACATGCATCACCAGCGGCTTGCCGGCGAAGGCGGAGTTCGGCGCCTCCTCGGTCACGATGCGCCCGGCGAAGGCCTTGCCGCAGAGCGGCTTCAGCGCCGCCAGGAAATCGTCGGCCGGGGCGGCCGCGGCGGCGGTGCTCAGCAGCGCGGCGGTCAGGCCGGCGAGAAGGGCTGATCGAATCAAGGCGTGGTCTCCCCAGGGATGTTTGCGTCGTGCAGCGTATCCAGGACCACCAGCGTGCGGAAGCGCCGGATGTCGGGATCGCGGCCGAGGGTCGCCTCCGTGAAGTCGCGGAAATGCGCGATGTCCCGGCAGCGCAGCCGCAGCACGATGTCGACCTCGCCGGTGACGTACCAGCAGGCGGCGACCTCGCGCGTGGAGGCTGCCCAGCGGCGGAAGCGGTCGACCACGTCGGCGCGGTCCGAGGCGAGCGTGATCTCCACCAGCGCCTCGAAGGGCGGCGGCCCCTCGGGCCGGCGCACCCGCGCGACGATCCGCTCCACCACCCCCTCGCGCTTCAGCCTGGCGATGCGGCGCTGGATGGCGGAAGGAGAGAGCGGCAGCAGCGCCGCCAGTTGCTCGGCCGTGCGGTCGGCGTCCCGCTCCAGCAGGTCCAGCAGGCGGTGGTCGATCGGGTCGAGATCGGCGGGCATCGGGCGGGGCCAAAGGGCGGGGAGCGGCCAGGGGACGCGGGAAACGGGCGTGCGGCGCGCGGCTTCGCGGAAAATCCGCAAGGCGCCGCCCCTATCATCGGGCCGCTTGATCCCCCGACGCAAGGACCGCCATGCTCGACCATCTCTCCCTCGGCGTCGCCGACCTGGACCGCGCCGCCCGTTTCTACGATGCGCTGCTGGCGCCGCTGGGCTATTGGCGCTTCCAGCAGGAGCCCGGGACCATCGGCTATGCCGGCGATCCCGTGACCTCCAGCTTCTGGCTGAGCCTGCCCAAGGAGGGCCAGGCGGTGGCGCCGATGGCGGGCTTCCACCTTGCCTTCACCGCCGCCAGCCGCGCGGCCGTCCATGCCGTGCACGAGGTGGCGGCGAAGCTGGGAGCGACGGAGCTGGTGGCGCCCCGCCCGCTGCCCGCCGTGCACGCGCATTACTTCCACACCATGCTGACCGATCCCGACGGCCACCGCATCGAGATCGCCTGCCACAAGCCGGGCTGAACCGCCTCAGCTCTTCGGCGCGGTACCGGGACGGCGGGTGAAGACCATGTGCACCAGCGGGACCAGGGCGCCGGTCTTCGGATGGACGCCGTCCATGTGGAAGACGCGGCGCTCGTCGGTCTCGTAGGCCTCGGTGAAGCGCAGCGGGATCCGCTGCCCGTCGGCCTGGATCATCTCGGCGGTCCAGGTCATGGTCCGGGTCGATTCGTCCCAGGTGCCCACGTCCTGGCGGATGCGGTGCTCGTTGTTGTCGACCCAGGTGCCGATGTACTTGCCTTGCTTGGGGTCGTAGCCCCAGACGCCCATGCCCTGGTAGGGCATGCCCTCGATGCGGAAGTCGTTGGTGATCCACATGCCGTTGCTGCGCAGTTCGTTCACCTGAACACCCTTGGCCTTGCCGTCGGGCTTGGCCGGGGCGCGGGAGGGGAAGGTGATGTCGGCGTCCCAGATCCCGGCCTCGCGGGCGATGACCTTCAGCTCGGGCGCGGTGGCGGGCAGCACCTGCGCCGCGGCGGGCAGGGGCAGGAGGGCGGCGGCGGCCAGCAGGGTGGCGGCCAGGGCGTTGCGCAGGCGCATCGGAGTTCCTTTCAAGCGCGGTTGCGATGTCCCGGATCAAGCGCCGGCACCGGGTGATGGATAAGGGCCAAGGCCGGATGGAGGGCCGATGATTCGCCGATGGGCCATTGCCCGGCGGCCATCGGCAATCGCTCGTGCCGTCGAAGCCGCTTGCCCTCCGCCGCGCGCCGCCGCACCTTGTGCGCCGATCCCGAGCCCCACCCGAGCGAACCGCCATGACCCGCACCTTCCTGCCGCTGTCCCTGTCCCTCGCCCTGCTGGCCGGCTGCATGGCCCCGCCGGCGCAGCGCGGCGGCACCGGCGGCGCGTCCCAGGCCTGCCGCGCCCAGTGCGAGCGCGAGGCCGGCATGTGCGGCGACACCCGCTCCGGCCAGAGCACGACCGGCGGCTCGGCGGCGATGGGCGGCAGCGCCCAGTGCTCGGCCTCGCTGCAATCCTGCCTGAACCGCTGCGGCATGAACCGCTGAGGCCGGCCATGACGGCCATGACTGCCACGACGGTAAAAGCGGTCGTCACCGGTCACAGCCGCGGCCTCGGCGCCGCCGTCGCCGAAACCCTGCGGGCGCGCGGCGTCGGGGTGCTGGGCCTCTCCCGCCGTACGGCCGGCGCGCCTGATATCGAGGAGGCGGCGCTCGACCTGTCCGACCCGGCGGCCCTGGCCGCGTGGCTGGAGGGCGGCGGGCTCGGCCGCTTCCTGGAGGGAGCCTCTACCGCGCTGCTGGTGAACAATGCCGGCACGGTGGCGCCGATCGGCCCGCCCGGCGTCCTGGGGGCGGGGGAGACGGCCCGGGCGGTAACGCTGAACGTGACGGCGCCGCTGATGCTGGCCGACGCCTTCGCGGCCGCGACATCAGGCATGCCCGACCGGCGCATCGTCCACATTTCCAGCGGCGCCGGGCGCAGCGCCTATCCCGGCTGGGGCGTGTACGGCGCCACCAAGGCGGCGCTGGACCACCACGCCCGTTGCGTCGCCTTGGACGCGCTGCCCGGCCTGCGCATCACCAGCCTGGCGCCGGGCGTCATCGACACGGACATGCAGGCCGACATCCGCGCGACGCCGGCGGAGCGCTTCCCGAACCTGTCCCGCTTCGTCGGGCTGAAGCGCGACGGCGGGCTGTCGGCGCCGGGGGATGTGGCGGCGCGGCTGGTCGACTATCTATTGGGCGAGGGGTTCGGCGCCGATCCGGTGACCGATCTCCGCAGCCTCTGAGGATATGGACGCGATGAGTCTTTCCCTGTGGAGCCGGCGTCTGGCGGGCGCGCTCGCCGCGGCGCTGCTGCTGGCCCAGCCGGCGGCGGCGCAGCAGACCCTGCGGGCCGTGCCCGACAACCGCGAGCAGATCACCCTGTCCTTCTCGCCGCTGGTCAAGCGCGCGGCCCCGGCGGTCGTCAACATCTACAGCCGGCGCGTGGTGAAGCAGCGCCTGTCGCCGCTGTTCGAGGACCCGTTCTTCCAGCGCTTCTTCGGCACCGGCGGCGGCATCCCCCGGGAGCGGGTGGAGCAGTCGCTGGGCTCCGGCGTCATCGTCGCGGCGGACGGGCTGATCGTCACCAACGACCATGTCATCAAGGACGCGGACGAGGTGACGGTGGTGCTGGCCGACCGGCGCGAGTTCCCGGCCAGGATCGTCACGGCGGACGAGCGCACCGACCTCGCCATCCTGCGCATCGATCCGGGAGCGGAGAAGCTGCCCTTCCTGGAGCTGCACCCGGGCGAGGACATCGAGGTCGGCGACCTGGTGCTGGCGATCGGCAATCCGTTCGGCGTCGGCCAGACGGTGACCAGCGGCATCGTCTCGGCGGTGGCGCGCACGGCCGTGGGCGTGTCGGACTTCAACTTCTTCATCCAGACCGACGCCGCGATCAATCCCGGCAACTCGGGCGGCGCGCTGGTGACCATGGATGGCAAGCTGGCCGGCATCAACACGGCCATCTTCTCCCGCAGCGGCGGCTCCATCGGCATCGGCTTCGCCATCCCGGCGGCGATGGTGCGCACGGTCATCGACTCGGCGGCGGCCGGCGGCAAGCTGGTGCGGCCCTGGATCGGCGCCACCGGCCAGGCGGTGACGGCGGAGCTGGCGGCGGGCCTAGGATTGCCGCGCCCGGCCGGCGTGCTGATGAACGAGGTTCGGCCGCGCGGCCCCGCCGACCAGGCCGGGCTGAAGGTCGGCGACGTGGTCACGGCGGTCAACGGCCGGCCGGTGGACGATCCCGACGCGCTGCGCTTCCGCGTCGCCACCCTGCCGGTGGGCGGCACCGCCACCCTGACCGTGCAGCGCGCCGGCAAGCCGCGCGAGCTGGCGCTGAAGCTGGTGCCGCCGCCGGAGGACCCGCCGCGCGACCGCTCGCTGCTGGAGGGCCGCCACCCGTTGATGGGGGCGGAGGTCGCCAACCTCAACCCGGCCCTGGTGGAGGAGCTGAGCTTCGCCGGCCCGGGCGACGGGGTGGTGGTGCTGCAGGTGCAGCGCGGCTCGCCCGCCGCCCAGCTGGGCGTGCGGCCCGGCGACGTGGTGCTGGCGGTCAACGGCCAGGAGGTGGCCGCCGTGGCGGCACTGAAGTCCGTGCTGGAGCGCGCCTCGGGCCGCTGGACCATCGCCGTGCGCCGTGGCGGGCAGGTGCTGACCACCACGGTGGGCGGCTGATATGGCGAAGCCCCCCGCCGGCGGTGGACTGTTCGAGGGCGAGGCGCCGCGGCCCCTGGCCGACCGGCTGCGCCCGAAGAGTCTGGAGGAGGTGGTCGGGCAGCAGCACCTGCTGGGCCCCCAGGGGCCGATCGGGCGGATGGTGGCGGCGCGGCGGCTCTCCTCCATGGTGCTGTGGGGGCCGCCCGGCTGCGGCAAGACCACCACGGCGCGGCTGCTGGCGCACGCGACCGACCTGCATTTCGAACCGCTGTCCGCCGTCTTCTCCGGCGTGGCCGATCTGCGCAAGGTCTTCGAGGCGGCCAAGGCGCGGCGCGCGGCGGGCCAGGGCACACTGCTGTTCATCGACGAGATCCACCGCTTCAACCGCTCGCAGCAGGACGGCTTCCTGCCCTATGTCGAGGACGGCACGGTCACGCTGATCGGCGCCACGACCGAAAACCCGTCCTTCGAGCTGAACGCGGCGCTGCTCTCGCGCTGCCAGGTCTTCGTCCTGAACCGGCTGGACGAGCCGGCGCTGGAGAGCCTGATCAAGCGTGCCGAGGGGGAGACGGGCCGCACCCTGCCGGTGGACGAGAACGCGCGGCAGGCGGTCAAGGCCATGGCCGATGGCGACGGCCGCTACCTGCTGAACCTGGTGGAGGAGCTGTTCGCGGTGGTCCCGGATGGGGCCGAGCCGCTGGACACGGCGGCGCTGGCGCAGGCGGTGCAGCGGCGCATGCCGCTCTACGACAAGGCGCAGGAGGCGCACTACAACCTCATCAGCGCGCTGCACAAGTCGCTGCGGGGCTCGGACACCGACGCCGCGCTCTATTGGCTGGCGCGCATGCTGGCCGGGGGCGAGGACCCGCGCTACATCGCGCGCCGGCTGGTGCGCTTCGCGGTGGAGGATGTCGGCCTCGCCGACCCGCAGGCGCTGCCGCACTGCATTTCCGCCTGGGACGCGTATGAGCGGCTGGGCAGTCCGGAGGGCGAGCTCGCCATCGCCCAGGCCGTGATCTATCTGGGCACCGCCCCGAAGTCGAACGCGGCGTACGTGGCGTACAAGGAGAGCGTACGGGCGGCCAAGGAGACCGGCAGCCTGGCACCGCCGGCGCACATATTGAACGCCCCGACCAAGCTGATGAAGGACATCGGCTACGGCAAGGGATACGCCTACGACCACGACACGGCCGAGGGCTTCAGCGGCCAGAACTACTTCCCCGAGGGCATGGCCCGGCGCGAGTTCTACCGGCCGGTCGAGCGCGGCTTCGAGCGCGACGTGCGCAAGCGGCTGGACTACTGGGCCAAGCTCAGGGAGCAGAAGGGCGGGTAAATCGCTTTTGCCTCCCGCTATCCGGAGGGCAGCGTCGAGGTCGTGCGTCCATCGACAGGCTCAGGATGAGGACCTTCTTGCTGCTCCCGAAGTCCTGGGGACGAGGGGTGCCTGGCACCCCCATACCTCATCCTGAGCTTGTCGAAGGACGCACCACGTCCCAGCCGCTCCCGAGTCTTGCCTATCCGCCCGCCATCTCCCGCAACGCCTCGACCACGGCGCGCACCGGCGCCTCCCACCGGCCGAGCCGCTCCTGGCGGAACAGCCGCACCGTGGGGTACCAGGGCGATGTCTCTCCCGCCTGATGCCAGCGCCAGTCGCTGCAGGTGGAGAGCAGCACCCAGACCGGCACCCCCAGCGCGCCGGCCAGATGGGCGGGCGCCGTGCAGGAGGTGACGACCAGGTCCAGGCCGGCCATCACGGCGGCCGTGTCCGACCAGTTCGCCGCCATCGCCCCGGCATCCTGGAACCCGGCCGGCAGCGGCACGCCGCGCAGCTCGTCCCGCCCCTTGCCGGCCTGCAGCCCGACCCAATCGATGCCGGGCACCTCCAGCAGCGGCGCCATGGCGCTCAGGCCGGGGGAGCGCCAGGGATCGTCGGGGAAGTCGGGATTGCCGCGCCAGACCAGCCCCACCCGGGGACGGTCGCCGGGGGGACGGTTCGAGGGTGGCGACGCCAGGTAAGGCCCGGTCCAGGGCGCCGTGGCGGGCTCCACGCCCAGCAGGCCGGTCAGCTCCATGAAGGGCACCTGTGCGTCCACCGGTCCGGTCTCGCTCCCGATGGCGACGAAGCTCACACCGCTTACGGCCACCGGCGAGCGCCGCGCGAGTTCCAGCATCGAGGCCGGCACTTCCGCCACCACGCCCGTGCTGAGGGCCGCGACCTGCGGCAGGAAACGCAGGCATTGCAGCGTGTCGCCATGGCCCTGCTCGTGCCAGACCAGGACGCGCCGGCCGGGCTCGCCCTGCCAGGGCGGCAGGCCGCCATGGCGCGGCGGGTGCTTCGCGGCGGTCCAGCGCGCGCCGTAGCTCTGGAAACCCTCGCGGTAGCGGCCGAGCTTCAGCAGGCACAGGCTCTCGCCCAGCCGCGCGTCCGGGTCCTCGGGCGCCAGCGCCAGGGCGGCGCGGAAGGCGGCCAGCGCGCCGTCGGTCTCGCCATGCAGCCGCAGCATGTTGCCGAGGTCGCGCTGGGCCTGCGGGCTGTCGGGGCGCAGGGAGGCGGCCCGGCGCACCAGTTCCAGTGCCTCCTCCGCCTTGCCCAGGTCGGTCAGGCTGGCGGCCAGCGACAGCAGGGCCGGCAGGGCCATGGGCGCCATGCGCAGCACCTGGCGCAGCAGCTGCTCCGCCTCCGAGGGGCGGCCGGCCCGGCGCAGACTGTCGCCCTGGTTGATGAGCTCGGCCACGGCCTCGGGGCCGGTGGGCGCGACGGAGGCCGGCGCGGCGGGGGCGGCGGGCGCCCCGGCCTTGGCGGCGCGGATGCGGGCCAGGGCGGCGTAGCCGGTGTCCTCGTCGGACAGGACCGGCTCCAGCCAGCCCTCCATCCGGACCTCCTCGGGCAGGCACAGCATGTTGGCGCTGGCGGTCGAGCCGAAGACGTTCTCCGGATTGGCGCGGAAGTTCTCGGGTCCGAACAGCGTCGGCAGGTGCCACCAGAGCCGGTAGCCCATGGCGCGGATGGTGCGGATCAGCTCGGACGAGCGGTCGACCCGGTCGTTCTCGACATAGAGCAGCGGCCGGCAGCGGGCGATGGTCGCGGCGGCGCCGCGCAGCACCGCCGCCTCCATCCCCTCCACGTCGGCCTTGATCAGGTCGAGGCGGGGCAGCTCCAGATCGTCGATGCGCTCCACCGGGACCGGATCGCCGCCCGTCTCCTCCAGCGACACGCCGCCGAAATTGTCGGGATTGGCATAGTCCATGCGCGGCACGGCCAGCACGCCGGCCGCCTCGCCGACGGCACCGTGCCGCGCCTCCGCCCAGGTCAGGCCGTTGCGGGCGAGATTGTCCGCCAGCACCCGGTGCAGCAGCCCCTGCGGCTCCCAGGCGATCAGCCGGCCGCCCGGTCCCACCGCGCGGGCCATGGCGACAGTGTGGGAGCCGATGTTGGCGCCGGCTTCCAGCACCGTGTCGCCCGGCCGCACCAAGTCGGCCAGCAGGCGCCCCTCCTCCGGCGACAGCTCGCCATAGAGGTCCAGCGCGCGGCCGACGTAGCGGTCGTGCGGCAGGAAGCGCAAATCGCCGTGGCGACAGGGACGGACCACCGTGTGACGGTCCAGCAGGCCGCGCACCTCGCGCTCCAGATCGGCGCTCTCGACGCCCAGCACGATGTCGCGGGGCGCCAGCGCGGCGGCGCGGGACAGGCTGTCGGCGGCGCCGAACAGGTCGCCCAGGTCGCGCTGCAGCCGGCCCAGGCGGATCCAGACTCCGGCCTCATGGGGATCGAGCCGGGCGGCGGCCATGTAGGCCTCCACCGCCTCGGCCCGCCGGCCCAGGGCCTTCAGCACATTGCCCAGATTGGCGTGGAAGTCGGCGACGGCGGGTCGCAGCTCGACGGCGCGCCGGATCAGCGACACCGCCTCGGCGGCCCGGCCCTGCTGCGCCGATGCCACGCCCAGCAGGTTCAGCGCGTCGGGATTGTCCGGCTCGGCGGTCAGCACCTGGCGGTAGCGGGCGATGGCGTCGGCCAAGCGCCCGGCGCCGTGATGCGCCACGCCCTCTTGCAGCCAGTCCGCCACCATCGCCGTCATCGTACGCGCCCCAGGAAACAGGCCGCCAAGGTACCTCAATCGGATGGGGACAAGCCAGCACCGCCCGGTCAGGCCCGATCCGTTGACCGGGGACGCCGCCGCCCCCTAGTCTCCGGCGATGCAGCACTTCGACAGTTTCATCGGCATCGACTGGAGCGGCGCCCATCCCGCACGCGGCGTGGCGGTGGCCGTCGCCGACGCGGACGGCGTGGTGCACCCGGTCTTCCCCCGCGAGCGCTGGTGGCGGCGGGAGGAGGCGGTGGACTGGCTGCTGGGGCGGCTGCGCGCGGGCGAACGCTTCCTGGCCGGCATCGACTGCGCCTTCGCGCTGCCCTGGGTGCCCGGAGTCGGCTATCTCGACGGCCGGGTGCCGCATGTCGAAGACCTCTTCGGCCTCTGGGAGCTGGTGGAGGAGGCGGCCTCCGGCGATCCGGACCTCTCCGCCGGTTCGGCCGTGACCGACCCGCGCTTCGAGCCGAGCTTCTGGGTGCGCGGCACGCGGCCGGCCCATTGGGGCGACGGCTCGACCAAGCGGCGGCGGACCGAACTGGCGGCGGCGTCGCTCGGCGTCGGCAATCCGGTGTCGGTGCTGAACCTCGCCGCCGGGCCCAAGCAGGTCGGCAAGGCGTCGCTGGCCGGCATGCGGGCCCTGCGTCGGCTCAAGGCGGCGGCGGGGGAGTCGGTAGCGGTCTGGCCGGCGGAGGACCCGACGGGGCGCGCCATGGTGACGGAAATCTTTCCGACGTTGTTCCGCAAGCGCGCACTCTCCGGCATCCGGAAGATCACCGGCCGCGCGGCGCTCGAGGAGGCGGTGGCGGCGCTGGGCTGCACCCTGTCGCCCGAGGTGCCCGAGACGTTCGACGACCATCTGGGCGACGCGCTGGTGTCGGCCGCCGGGCTGCGGTGCGTAGCGGCGCTGCCGGGCTCCTGGGCGCCCGCCGCCATGGACCCGGCCATGGCCCGGCGCGAGGGCTGGATCTTCGGGGTCGGGGCATGAGGATGATCCTGGCGGTGGCGCTGGGCGGAGCGGTGGGCTCCGTCGCCCGCTACCTGATGATGGGGTGGGTGGGCAGGCTGGCCGGCACCGGCTTTCCCTGGGGCACGCTGGCGGTGAACGTCCTGGGTGCCGTCGCCATGGGCGCGCTGGTCGAGGCCGCGGGCCGGGTGTGGGCGCCCTCGCCCGAGATAAGGGCGCTGCTGACGGTGGGGGTGCTGGGCGGCTTCACCACCTTCTCGACCTTCTCAGCTGATGCCGCGCAGCTGTTGCAGCGCGGGGATACGGGCTTGGCGCTTGCGTATGGGCTGGCGTCGGTGGTCCTGTGCGTCGGCGGCCTGTTCCTTGGGCTGATGGTAATGAAGGCAGTAGCTGGATGAGCAGGGTCGAGAACCGCACGGTCAAGGCGGACGAGGCGGAGATGCGGCTGGACCGCTGGTTCAAGCGGCACTTCCCGAGCCTCTCCCACATCCAGCTGGAGAAGCTGCTGCGCACCGGCCAGGTGCGGGTCGATGGCGGGCGGGTGAAGGCATCCGACCGGCTGGCGGCGGGGCAGGTGGTGCGCGTGCCGCCGTTGCCCGAGCAGGCGCCGCTGAACCCCAACTTCGTGCCGAAGCCCAAAACCCCGGTCATCTCCGAGAAGGAGGCGGCCAAGCTGCGCGCCATGGTGCTGCACCGCGACGCCGACGTGATCGTCATCAACAAGCCGGCGGGCCTCGCCGTGCAGGGCGGCACCGGCCAGGTGAAGCATCTGGACGCGATGCTGGACGCGCTGACGTTCGACGCGGCCGAGCGGCCGAAGCTGGTCCACCGGCTGGACCGCGACACCTCGGGCTGCCTGGTGCTGGCGCGCAACTCCTTCGCCGCGACCAAGCTTACGGCCGCCTTCCGCACCCGCGACGCCCGCAAATACTATTGGGCGGCGACGGTGGGCGTGCCGAAGCCGCACCAGGGCAAGATCAACGCGCCGATCGGCAAGGAGCCCGGCACCGGCGGCGAGCGCATGGCGGTGAACGAGACCGACGGCGCCTCGGCGGTGACGCTCTACCAGGTGGTTGAGCAGGTCCATAAGAAGGCGGCCTTCGTCGCCCTATGGCCGCTGACCGGGCGCACCCACCAGCTGCGCGTCCATATGGAGCTGATCGGCACGCCGATCCTGGGCGATGGGAAATATGCGGGCCAGGAGGCGTTCCTGGCCGGCGGGGCGGAGCTGGCGCGCCAGCTGCACCTGCATGCCCGCCGCATCATCATCCCGCATCCGCGCGGCGGCACCGTCGACGTGACGGCGCCGCTGCCGCCGCACATGGCCCAGACCTGGAGCTATTTCGGCTTCAGCCCGAACGACGACGGCGACCCCTTCGCGGGGCAGTGAGGCGGCGATGACGCGGCGCGTCGAGTTCCTGTTCGACCTGGCGAGCCCGGCCGCCTATCTGGCCTGGACCCAGCTGCCGGCGCTGGCGGCGCGGACGGGGGCGGAGATCGACTACCGGCCGGTGCTGCTGGGCGGCATCTTCAAGAGCGTCGGCAACGCCTCGCCCGTGACGCTGGAGGCCAAGGGCCGCTGGTTCCGCCTGGACATGGACCGCCACGCCGCCCGCTACGGCGTGCCGCTGGTCTGGCCCCAGCGCTTCCCGCTGGACGGGCTGCCGCTGATGCGCGGCGCGGTGGCGGCGGAGAGGGCCGGGCGGCTGGTGGAGTATGGCGACGCGATCTATGGCGGCATGTTCGGCCGGGGCCTGGACATGAACGACCCCGACATCCTGGCCGATGTGCTGTCCGCCGCTGGCTTCGACCCGGACGCCCTGATGGCACAGGCCCAGTCGCCCGAGGTGAAGCAGGCCCTGCGCGCCGCCACCGACGCGGCCGTGGCCCTCGGCGTCTTCGGCGTGCCGACCTTCTTCATCGGCGGGGAGATGTGGTTCGGCCAGGACCGGCTGGGCTGGGTGGAGGAGGCGCTGGCCGGTTAGGCCGCGTCCTCCAGCGTGATGCGCAGGCGCTTGCCCAGGGCGCGGGCGGCGCGGTCCAGCGTCTCCAGCGAAACCGCCACGTTCTCCGGGTCGAGGATGCGGTCCACCTGCGTGCGGCTGGTGCCCATGGCCTTGGCGAGGGCCGCCTTGGCGACGCCGTCGGCCTGCATCGCCTGCTCGAACTGCCAGGCGATGACCCGCTTCACGGCCTCGTCATAGACCTCGTCGCGGATGCCCTCTTCGGCGAGCAGGTCTTCAAGCGTTCCGCCGAGCCGCGGGTTCTCGTCCATGGTCAAACTCCTCTTCCCGCCGCCTGATAGTCGCGCCATCGGTCGCGGGCGACCGCGATCTCGTGGGACTGCTGCGACGGCTTTTTCTCATGCCCATGCAGCAAGACCATCGTGTCGCCGTCTATCCCGAAGATAATGCGGGCTTCCACCTTCCCGTTCCGGATGGTGGACCGCACCTCGTAGAGTCCCTGGCCGAGCGGGGAGCAGACCGGCTTGCCAATGGGCCAGGCGAACTCCACCTCGGCGATGTCCGCTCCGACCACTTTCCGGTCAGCCGCCGCCAGCGCGATGAGCCAATCCCGGACCGGCTGATTGCCGGCGGCCGTACGGTAGAACCGGGCGGTGATCCGCTTCAGGGCGGGCGAGGGCGACACGGGCGTAATGTACCGTATGTGGTACGCGACGACAAGATGCCGGCCCAGTCCTCTTCGCGTGGCATCCAACGCTGACCGTGCTAAACACGCGCGCACAGGACATGCCAAGGACGCCTCGGTGAAACTCGCCCTCTTCGACTGCGACGGGACGCTGGTGGACGGGCAGCATGCCATCGTCGCGGCCATGAACGCCGCCTTCGACGGGGCGGGGTTGGCGCGGCCGGACCCGAACGCGGTGCGGCGGGTGGTCGGGCTGCCGCTGGTGGAGGGGGTGGCGCGGCTGGCGCCCGGGCTGGACCCGGCGCGGCACGTGGCGCTGTCCGACGCCTACAAGGCGGTGTTCCGCGCCAACCGGGAGGCCGGCGCCTATGCCGAGCCGCTCTATGACGGCGCGGTCGCGGCGCTGGACCGGCTGGAGGAGGCCGGGTTCCTGCTGGGCGTCGCCACCGGCAAGTCGCGGCGCGGGCTGCTGGCGGTGCTGGAGCATCACGGGTTGCTCCGCCGCTTCGTGACGCTGCAGACCAGCGACATCGCTCCGGGCAAGCCGCATCCGGAGATGGTGTTCCGCGCCATGGCGGAGGCGGGGGTCGAGCGGGCGGGCACGGTCGTGATCGGCGACACCACATTCGACATGCAGATGGCGGCCAACGCCCGGGTGAGGGCGGTCGGGGTTTCCTGGGGCTACCACGAACCCGCAGAACTCACGGCCAGCGGGGCCGCTAGACTGTGCGAGCGTTACGAGGAGGTGCCGGACGCGGTGATCGCGCTGGCCGGAGGCAGGGAATGAAGCGGGTCTACAAGCAGGTCGCGGTGGCGGAGGTCGAGGGCGGCTGGGGCGTGACACTGGACGGGCGGCCGCTGCCGACGCCGGCGAAGCTGCCTCTGGTGCTGCCCAGCCGGGCGCTGGCCGGGGCGATCGCGGCGGAATGGGATGCCCAGGCCGACGAGGTGAAGCCGCAGGACATGCCGATGATGCAGCTGGCCAGCACGGCGCTGGACCGGGTCGGGCCGCAGCGCCAAGCGATCCTGGAAGGCGTCGCGGCCTACGGCGCCAGCGATTTGCTCTGCTACCGCGCCGATCATCCGCGCGAGCTTCATGAGCGTCAGGCTCGGGAGTGGCAGCCCCTGCTGGATTGGGCGGCGCTGCGCTACGACGCGCTGCTGCACGCGACAAGCGGCATCGTCCACAAGGCCCAGCCCGAGGACAGTTTGAAGGCGCTGCGCGGGGCGCTGGACGATCTGGACACCTGGCAGTTGACGGGCGTGCAGAACGCCACGGCGCTGTGCGGCTCCATCGTGCTGGCGCTGGCGCTGTTCGAGGATCGTATCGATGCCGGAACGGCCTTCGACCTGGCGGAGCTGGATGCCAGCTTCCAGATCGAGAGATGGGGCGAGGACGCCGAGGCCACCGCGCGCCGCGCCTCGTTGCGCGCCGACCTTGAGGCGACCGGCCGCTTCCTGGCCCTGCTGAAGGCCGCCTGAGCTTATCTCCACCCATGTTGGCAGGGGCGTGCGGCGGTGCTATGTGCATCCGTCGGCCGTCCCGGCCGGTCCATTCATCCGAGGGGTTCCGCGGCGATGCAGGATGTTCTGCTGAGGCTCGAGCAGATGCGGGCGGGCGCCCGCCAGGGCGGTGGCGAGAAGCGCGTTGCCGCGCAGCACGCCAAGGGCAAGCTGACGGCGCGCGAGCGCATCGAGCTGCTGCTCGACGAAGGGTCCTTCGAGGAATGGGACATGTTCGTCGAGCACCGCTGCACCGACTTCGGCATGGCGGAGCAGAAGGTGCCGGGCGACGGCGTGGTCACCGGCCACGGCACGGTGAACGGCCGGCTGGTCTTCGTCTTCAGCCAGGACTTCACGGTCTTCGGCGGTTCGCTGTCGGAAGCGCATGCCGAGAAGATCTGCAAGGTCATGGACCAGGCCATGAAGGTCGGCGCGCCCGTGATCGGCCTCAATGATTCCGGTGGCGCCCGCATCCAGGAGGGCGTGGCCTCGCTGGGCGGCTATGCCGAGGTGTTCCAGCGCAACGTGCTGGCCTCCGGCGTCGTGCCGCAGATCAGCCTGATCATGGGCCCCTGCGCCGGCGGTGCCGTGTACAGCCCGGCCATGACGGACTTCATCTTCATGGTGAAGGACAGCAGCTACATGTTCGTCACCGGCCCCGACGTGGTGAAGACGGTGACGCACGAGGTGGTCACGGCCGAGGAGCTGGGCGGTGCCACCACCCACACCACCAAGTCGGGCGTCGCCGATCTCGCCTTCGAGAACGACGTCGAGGCGATCCTGCAGACCCGCCGGCTGATCGACTTCCTGCCGCTGTCCAACCGCGAGAAGCCGCCCTCGCGCCCGACCCCGGACCAGGTCGACCGGCCCGAGCCGTCGCTGGACACGCTGGTCCCGGCCAACCCGAACAAGCCCTACGACATGAAGGAGTTGATCCTGAAGGTCGTGGACGAGGGCGACTTCTTCGAGATCCAGCCGGACTACGCCAAGAACATCATCACCGGCTTCGGCCGCATGAACGGCAGCACGGTGGGCTTCGTCGCGAACCAGCCGATGGTGCTGGCGGGCTGCCTGGATATCGACAGCTCGGTCAAGGCAGCGCGCTTCGTGCGCTTCTGCGACGCCTTCAACATCCCGATCGTGACGCTGGTCGACGTGCCGGGCTTCCTGCCGGGCACGGCGCAGGAATACAACGGCATCATCAAGCACGGCGCCAAGCTGCTGTTCGCCTATGCCGAGGCGACGGTGCCCAAGGTGACGCTGATCACGCGCAAGGCCTATGGCGGCGCCTACGACGTCATGGCGTCCAAGCATCTGCGCGGCGACGTGAACTATGCCTGGCCGTCCGCCGAGATCGCGGTGATGGGCCCGAAGGGCGCCGTCGAGATCATCTTCCGCGGCGACATCGGCGACGCCGCCAAGATCGAGGCGCGTACCGAGGAATACCGGGCGAAGTTCGCCAACCCCTTCGTGGCGGCCAGCCGCGGCTATATCGACGACGTCATCATGCCGCACAATACCCGCCGCCGCCTCATCCGCGCGCTCTCCATGCTGAAGAACAAGCAGCTGGAGAACCCCTGGAAGAAGCACGACAATCTGCCGCTGTGAGGGCTCGGGCGTGGTGCGTGCTTCTGACCGAGCTCAGCATGAGGAGGGTTGGTTCCAGGCACTCCTGGAGCCATCGGGAGCATCTCTCCCGCCCCTCAGCCTGAGCTTGTCGAAGGCCGCACCACGGCCCATGTTCGATCCTGACTTGACCATTACGTAAACGGAAGGGCGCCGACCATGAGCATCGATCAGATCGAGACGGAGATGAAGGCCAAGGCGGCGAACTTCGCGGGCCTCGGCGCCAAGGTGCGCTTCGACTTCGGCGACCAGGGCAGCCTGTTCCTGGACGCCAAGTCGGGCATGCCCAAGGTCAGCCGCGATGCCGGCGAGGCCGACACTACGCTGAAGATCAGCCTGGACGATTTCGTGAAGCTCAGCCGCGGCGACCTGAACCCGACCTGGGCCTTCACGACAGGCAAGCTGAAGGTCCAGGGCAACATGGGCGTGGCGCTGAAGCTCGCCGGCATGATGGAGGATTGAGGGGCGGGTTGACCGACTCCGTTTGCGGCCCTCCAAACCGTCACCCCGGCGTAAGCCGGGGCACAGGGGTTGCAGCGGGATGCGGCGGATGCGGCTTGGGTTTTTGATTTGGCAGCGTTGCTCGGGTGCGTCCTTCGACAAGCTCAGGATGAGGGGATTATTGCTGCTCCCGGCCGAGCTTGTGCGGGTGAAAACGGGAGTGCCTGGCATCTCCCGTTCCTCATCCTGAGCTTGTCGAAGGACGCACCACGTCCCAGCCGCTCCGCTTCATCAAGCACCCATAGCTGCAACCCCTGGGTCCCGGCCTGCGCCGGGATGACGCGGAGAGAAGAACCGAACCGGCAACGCAACGATCCCGGAGATTGTTAGCCCCGGAACCCCAGCCGCACATTGTGCAGGTCGTGGAAGGCGCGGACCTCGACGGTAGCGCCCTCCTGCACCTCGAAGGGCGCGTCCGGCAGGTAGACGCCGACCTGCCAGCCGGAGGCGGGGTTAGGGTCGTCGGGGCGGTTCTCGAACTCCACGCCATCCGCCAGCTTGAGCCAGATCCACTGGAGCGCGCCGGCGCAGCGGCCGGTGCGGGTGACCGGGACGGTCAGGGTCGTCCGCTCCGGCCCGGTTGGCAGGGAGCCGGTGAAGTCGACGCGGAACGGCTCGAAGGTCGGGGACAGCACGTCGAAGGCGACGTTCTTCCAGTCGAACCTGCCCATGCGCGGCGACAGCGCCGTGAAGGGCGAGAGGTCGAAGCCGCAGACCTCGCCCACGAAGAAGTTCTTCTCCAGATGCTCTCCCCCGGCCAGCGCCGCGCGCACGCCGGCTTGCTCGGGGATCAGCCGCGCGTCGGGCTTCAGCAGCCGCGCGCGCGCGTCCGCCACGGCGGGGATCACCCGCTCCGACAGAAGGTCGCTGGACAGGATCTCCGACAGCAGCACGTCGGCCCGCTCCGGCAGGTCGGGGCCGATATCCAGGTCGGTGGAGAACTTGTTCAGCACCGTGACGCGGTCGGCATAGCCGTTGGCGGCGATGATGCGGCGCGCCGTCTCGGCGATCATCGGGTCGCCCTCGCAGGTGACCACGTGCCGCGCGCCGGCCCGCGCCGCCATCATCGCCAGCAGGCCGGAACCGGTGCCGATCTCAAGCACCAGGTCGCCGGGCTTCACCACCGCCTCGATCGCCGCCTGGTAGGCCGCGTTGCGCGGCGCGTCGTTCATCATCGGCAGGTGCCAGTGCGGCAGCAGCGTCGCGCGCAGCTTGTCCAGCTGCAGCCAGCCCTCGTCGAAATCGGGCGCCAGCTCGGTCACGGCGCGGCTGTGGGCCAGCGCCTCGCGGCCCCGGCCCAGCTCGCGCAGCGCGGCGGACAGATTGTATCGGGCGACCGGGTCGTCCGGCTCCACCTGGGCGGCGCGGGTGAAGGCGGCGGCCGCCTCTTCCATCCGCCCCAGCGCCTGCAGGCACAGCCCGATGCTGAAGTCGGCGCCGCGCGTGGTCGGGTCCAGCTTGGCCGCCTTGCGGTAGCTCTCCAGCGCCGGCGCCCACTTGCCCTGCTGCTTGCGCACGACGGCCAGGTTCCAATGGACCGCCGCGGCGTTGGGCAGCTGCTTGGCCACCAGCAGGTACTGCGCCTCCGCCTCGGCCCAGCGCCCGGCCTCCTGCAGGGCGGCGGCATTCTTGAAGGTCTGCTCGATGTTCATGGGGCTGCCTGCGGCGGAAAGGGTACCCCATGTGTACGGGCGCGCCGGGCGGGGCGCAAGCTCAGGCGGCCAGCTGCAGCTCCAGCCCCTTGCGGTCGATCTGGATCCAGTACTCGGCGATACGCCCCTCGGCGACGCGGTAGACGGCCGAGGCGATCTCCACCAGCGGCCGGCCTGTGGCGGGCTTGCCGTCGCGCGGCTCCAGGTCACGGCCGGTCTGGCGCCAGCGCACATAGACCCGGTCGCCGTCGGCCAGGAACTCGGTGATCTCCAACGTGAAGGCGCCGCGGTCGCGCAGGAACTCGCGGATATGGTCGGCATAGTCGGCGGGCGTGCGCTCGACGGCAGCTTCGTTCTCCGCCGTCAGCTGATGCGCCAGGACGTGGGGCGCCATGTAGCGGTGGGCGGCGTCGGGATCGCGGCCGGACCTGACATCCTCGATGAAGCCGCGCACCACGGCGGCGGGGGTGGCGGCGGGCGCAGCCTCGGCGGCGGTGGCGAGCAGGGCGGGAGCGGCGGCAAGCGTCAGGGCGGCGTCGCGGCGGATCATGGTCATGGCTCTCTCCAGTGTCGGGATGGCCGGAGTGTCCGGCGCCCGCCGACCGCGCGCAAACCAGGATCGGGCCGGGTGGGTCATGAGCTCAGCTCATGGGATTGGCGTTCGTCGGACGAACAGCCCGCCGTCCGCTCGATGGCGTTCCACCTCAACCCGTCACCCCGGCGGAAGCCGGGGCCCGGGGGTTGCAGCCATGTGACGTCGATGAAGCGGAGAAGCTGCGGCGTGGTGCGTCCTTCGACAAGCTCAGGATGAAGGAGGGACGAAGCCAGGCACTTCCGGGACAAGGCGGGGAGCAGCTATAGACCCCTCATCCTGAGCTTGTCGAAAGACGCACAGCGGCAACGCTGCCATCCAAGAAGAGCGGCATCGATCCCACATTGCTGCAACCCCTGGGTCCCGGCCTAGGCGCTGCGCGCCAGCTTCGCAAACGCCGGGATGACGGTCGAGAGGGTGATGTCCGGTGATCTGGATTTCAGGATCGCCTAGGTCACATGGAGCGCAGCGCAATGCGACACCCCGGCCGGAGCATGTCGCATTGCGGCTCCGCCTCCATACGACCTACCGGCATTCCCGCCGCAGCCAATCCGCGAAGAGCGAGGCGGCGGGCGACAACGGGGCCGGGGGCAGCACCAGATGGTGGCCGACTGTGCCCTCCGCCGTGACGGGCGAGAGAGGCACCAGCCGGCCGTCCTCGACCAAGTCGCCCACCAGCGCGAGCCGGGCTATCAGCGCGCCGCCGCCGCTCAGCGCCGCCGCCACCGCCAGCGGATAGTCGCGGCACCAGGACCAGCGCCGGGGCTCCTCGGGCAGCACATGGCCGGCGGCGTCGGCCCAGGCGCGCCAGTCGATCTCCCCGTCCGGCCCGTGGGGCGTGCGGCTGGAGGAGAGCAGCGGCAGCTCGTCCAGCGGCTCGCCCGGGCAGCGTGCCAGGGCGGCCGGGCTCGCCACCGGCACCAGCCGCTCCGCCAGCAGCATCTCGTGGCGCCCATCGCTCCAGGGGCCGGCACCGTAGCGCACCGCCAGATCGATGCCGTCGCGGCCGGGCGGGGTCGGGCGGTGGTCGGGCCAGAGCTCCACCTCCACGCCGGGATGGGCGGCGGCAAAGGCGGGCAGGCGCGGCATCAGCCAGTAGGTTGCGAAGGAGGAGAGCAGCCCCACCCGCACCAGGGCGGGGGCATCGCGCCGGACCTCGGCCGCCGCCGTGCGCAGCCGGCCGAACCCGTCCGCCACCCCGGCGGCGAAGCGGGCGCCGGCGGCGGTGAGGCTCACGCCGGTGGGCGATCGGTCGAACAGCCGGGCGCCGACCTCCTGCTCCAGCAGTCGGACCATGCGGCTGACCGCGCCCTGGGTGACGTGCAGCTCCGCCGCCGCCTTGGTGAAGGAGAGGTGGCGGGCGGCGGCGTCGAAGGCGTGGAGCGCCTTCAGGTTCGGCAGGCGGGGCACGGGAGGGCTCGGGCGTTCATGGGACGCCCCAGCCTAGCGCGCCGCCGCCCTCAATGGTATCCCGCGCCCGCCCGGACCTTGCCCCGGAAGACCCAGTAGGTGAAGGCGGTGTAGGCCAGCACCGTGGGGATCAGGAAGGCGAGGCCGACCAGCAGGAACTTCTGGCTCTCGGGCGGGGACGCCGCCTCCCAGATCGTCACCTCGGGCGGCACGATGTTGGGCCAGAGGCTGATGGCGAGGCCCAGATATGAGAGCAGGAACAGCGCCATGGTCAGCAGGAAGGGCGCGCTCTCCTTGCGCTTCCAGATCGACCAGACCAAGGCGCCGGCGGTGGCGGCGGTGATCAGCGGCACCTGGGACAAATAGTAGAAGTTCGGGAAGCTGAACCAGCGCTCGGCGATGGCCGGCTGGGTCAGGGGCGTCCACAGGCTGACGGCGCCGACGAAGACCATCACCGCCACCAGGATGAAGGGCGCGATCTTGTAGCACCAGGCCTGCAGCGGCCCCTCGGTCTTCATGATCAGCCAGGTGCAGCCCAGCAGGGCGTAGCCGGCGATCAGCGCCACGCCGGTCAGCAGGGTGAAGGGGCTGAACCAGTCCCACAAGCCGCCGGCGTAGTTGCGGCCCTCCACCGGGATGCCCTGGATGAAGGCGCCCAGCACCAGCCCCTGGGCGAAGGTGGCGAACAGGCTGCCGGCATGGAAGGACAGGTTCCACCAGGGCCGCGACCGCTCCGCCTTGAAGCGGAACTCGAAGGCGACGCCCCGGAAGATCAGCGCGATCAGCATCAGCAGCACCGGCAGGTACAGCGCCGGCAGCAGGATCGAGTAGGCCAGCGGGAAACCCGCGAACAGGCCGGCCGCGCCCAGGATCAGCCAGGTCTCGTTGCCGTCCCAGATCGGCGCCACCGTGTTCATCATCACGTCGCGGTCCTCGTCGCCGCCGGGCGCGAAGGGGAACAGGATGCCGACGCCCAGGTCGAAGCCGTCCATGAGCACGTACATGAAGACGGCGAAGCCGGTGATGGCGGTCCAGATCAGGGTGAGATCGACGTCCATGTCCGCCTCCTCATTCCGCCGGGGCGCCGCGGCCCCCCTCGGGGCCGTCGGGGTTCAGCGCCTCGTCCGCCGCCGAGAGCGGCCGCTTGGGATGGCCCGGGTTGGGCACCGGCTCCTTGCGCATCGGCCCGGGGCCGCGGCGCAGCACCTTGTAGAGGAAGTAGACGCCGGCGCCGAAGATGATGCTGTAGGCGATGATGAAGGCCGACAGCGAGGTCAGCACGCCGCCGAAGGTGAGGTTCGGCGTCACCGCGTCCACCGTGCGCACATGGCCGTAGATGACCCAGGGCTGGCGCCCCACCTCGGTCGTGATCCAGCCGAACAGGATGGCGAAGAAGCCGATGGGGCCGCAGGCCATGCAGGCGCGCAGGAACCAGCCGGTGTCGTAGAGGCGCTTGCGCCAGCGCAGCCACAGGCTGACCAGCCCCACCGCCAGCATCAGGAAGCCGATGCCGACCATGAAGCGGAAGGACCAGAAGACGATCGCCACCGGCGGCCGCTCGTCGGCCGGCCATTCCTTCAGCCCCTTGATCTCGCCGTTCCAGTCGTGGGTCAGGATCATGCTGCCCAGCTTCGGTATGGCGATCTCGTAATGGTTCTTCTCCGCCTCCTGGTCGGGGATGGCGAAGAGGACCAGCGGCGCGCCCTTGTGCGTCTCCCAGTGCCCCTCGATGGCGGCCAGCTTGGTCGGCTGGTGCTCCAGCGTGTTGAGGCCCGTCAGGTCGCCCCAGACGATCTGCGCCGGCGCCAGCACCGCGATCAGCCCCAGCGACATGGAGAAGGCGATCTTCGCATGCTCCTTGAAGCGCCCGTGCAGCAGCTGCCGCGCCGACACCGCCGCCACCACGAAGGCCGTGGTCAGGTAGCAGGCGATGACCATGTGGAAGAAGCGGTAGGGGAAGCTGGGGTTGAAGACGATCGCCCACCAGTCCGTGGGGAAGAAGCGGCCGTCGCGGATCTCGTAGCCGGCCGGCGTCTGCATCCAGCTGTTGGCCGACAGGATCCAGAAGGCGGACATCAGCGTGCCCAGCGCCACCGAGCAGGCGGCCAGCAGGTGCATCCAGGGCGGCACCCGGTCGCGGCCGAACAGCAGCACGCCGAGGAAGGTCGCCTCCAGGAAGAAGGCGGTCACGACCTCGTAATTGATGAGCGGGCCCAGGATGTTGCCGCCGATGTCGGAATAGCGGCTCCAGTTCGTGCCGAACTGGTAGGACATGACGATGCCCGACACCACGCCCATGCCGAAGCTGATGGCGAAGACCCGCGTCCAATATTCCGAGAGGGACCGGTAGATGTCCTTCTTGGTCAGGGTCCAGCGGATCTCCAGCACGGCGATCCAGGAGGCGAGGCCGATGGTGAAGGCCGGGAACAGGATGTGGAAGGAGACGGTGAAGGCGAACTGGATTCGGGCCAGCAATACGGTATCCGGATCCACGGCGCACCTCCGTCGGGCAAGGGCTGCCGCCCCGCGGAGGTTCAGCGATCCCTTTAGAAAGAGGTCGCTGATACACCGGCGGGACGGCTGCTGGCTCAACCGATGGTGCGCCGAACTGTTCCCTCTGCCGAGAGGCCTTGCGCGCACCTGCCGCAGGGTGGAATGTCGCACCCCGACCTGTGAACACGCCCATGACCGGACAGCCCGACCCCGACCTGAAGCGCCGCCGCAACTGGCTGATCAACCACTTCCTGGCCTATATGGCCGTGGCGGTGCTGCTGGTGCCGCTGAACTTCCTCACCACGCCCGACCGGCCCTGGTTCCACATCCCGCTGGTGGCGTGGATGGCGCCCCTGGCCGTGCACGTGGCCTGGGCCATGGGGCTGTTCGGGAAGAGGTAGGCGCTAGCGGATGCGGGCGAACAGCCGGTCGGCCCAGCCGCCGGCGGGGCATTCCAGCCCGTCCGTCGCCGTGCAGCCGGTCCAGGCGAAGCCGATCAGGTCGGCGCGGCCCAGGACGCGCTCCACCGGGATGTAGCCGATCTGCTCCAGGAAGCGGCTGTCCAGCGAGTTGTCGCGGTTGTCGCCCATGAGGAAGACGTGGCCTTCCGGCACCGCATATTCCGGCGTGTCGTCGGCAGGTCCCCGGTCGGTGCGCTCCAGGATGCGGTGCTCGGCCTGGCCGCCCGGCAGTGTCTCGGCATATTCGGTGACGAAGGCGACGCCGCCCTCCTGCTCGCGGTAGCCGAAGCGCGCCAGTTCGCGCCGCCGGGCGGGCTCGCCGTTGACGTGCACCACGCCGGCGATGACCTGGACGCGGTCTCCGGGCAGGCCGATGACGCGCTTCACCAGATCCTCCTCGCGGCCTTGCAGGCGCACCACCACCACGTCGCCGCGGTCCGGCAGCGCCTCGGGGAAGCGCTTGCCCTCGGCGAAGGGCAGGACGACCGGGCCGGAGAAGCGGCTGTAGCCGTAGGCGAACTTGGCCGCGTAGAACTGGTCGCCGACCCGCAGCGTCGGCAGCATGCTCTCGGACGGGACATGGTAGCCGGCATAGGCGAAGGTCCGCACGCCCAGCACGAAGACGGTCGCCAGGGCCAGGGTCGGACCCCATTCACGCAGCAGCTGACGCATCGACCCAATCCTTCTCATGAGCGCGGCGCCGATCATGGTACCGCCGAAGTCCCGGGGTCAATGGGGCCGCATGGCGCCCGTACCGGCCGGTCCGGTTGACATCGGCCGCGCAATCCGCTGCATTCGGGCGTCCGGTGCCGCGGGTGCGAGAAGACGCCCGGCCGGACCAGAGCCAGGGGGTCGCCGCCTAAGATGTTCTCCAAGATCCTGATCGCCAACCGGGGCGAGATCGCCTGCCGGGTCATCAAGACGGCCCGCCGCATGGGCATCAAGACGGTGGCCGTCTATTCCGAGGCCGACGCCGGCGCCCTGCATGTGGAGATGGCGGACGAGGCGGTGGCCATCGGCCCTGCGCCCAGCGCCCAGAGCTACCTGGTCATCGACCGCATCATCGAGGCCTGCAAGCGCACCGGCGCCGAGGCCGTGCATCCCGGCTACGGCTTCCTGTCGGAGAAGGCGCCCTTCTGCGAGGCGCTGAAGGCCGCCGGCATCGCCTTCATCGGTCCCGACGTCCACGCCATCGGCGCCATGGGCGACAAGATCGAGTCGAAGAAGCTGGCCAAGGCCGCCGGCGTCTCCACGGTCCCGGGCTATCTCGGCGTCATCAAGGACGACGAGGAGGCGGTGAGGATCGCCCAGGAGATCGGCTACCCCGTCATGATCAAGGCTTCCGCCGGCGGCGGCGGCAAGGGCATGCGCGTCGCCTGGAACGACGGCGAGGTGCGCGACGGCTTCCGCAGCGCCAGCAACGAGGCCCGCTCCAGCTTCGCCGACGACCGGGTCTTCATCGAGAAGTACGTGACCGAGCCGCGCCACATCGAAATCCAGGTGATGGCCGACGCGCACGGCAACTGCGTCTATCTCGGCGAGCGCGAATGCTCGATCCAGCGCCGCCACCAGAAGGTCATCGAGGAGGCGCCGAGCCCCTTCCTGGACGAGGCGACCCGCCGGGCCATGGGCGAGCAGGCGGTGGCGCTGGCCAAGGCGGTGCAGTACCGCTCCGCCGGCACGGTCGAGTTCATCGTCGACAAGGACCGCAACTTCTACTTCCTGGAGATGAACACCCGCCTGCAGGTGGAGCATCCCGTGACCGAGATGGTCACCGGCCTCGACCTGGTGGAACTGATGATCCGGGTAGCCGCGGGCGAGAAGCTGCCCATCTCCCAGGCCGACGTGAAGCTCAACGGCTGGTCGCTGGAGAGCCGCATCTACGCCGAGGAGCCGACCCGCAACTTCCTGCCCTCCATCGGCCGCGTCACCCGCTACCGTCCGCCGGCCGAGGGCACGCGCCCCGACGGCACCATCGTGCGCGTCGACACCGGCGTCTATGAGGGCGGCGAGATCAGCATGTACTACGACCCGATGGTCGCCAAGCTGATCACCTGGGGCCCCGACCGCGCCAGCGCGACGGACGCCATGGGCGAGGCGCTGGACGCCTTCCAGATCCGCGGCGTCGGCCACAACATCAGCTTCCTGGCCGCGCTGATGCAGAAGGACCGGTTCCGCGAGGGGCGCCTCACCACCAACTTCATCGCCGAGGAATTTCCCGACGGCTTCCACGGGCTGGAGCCCGACCCGGCCGCGCTGACCCGCCTGCTGGCGGTGGCGGCCTCGGCCCAGCGCCGCCGGGCCGAGCGCGCGGCGCTGGTCAGCGGCCAGATGCCGGGCCACGCCCCGCACGCGCTGGAGCGCTGGGCGGTGCGCCTGGACAGGAAAAACCATCCGGCCGCGGTGCGCGTGGCCCAGGGCGGCTACGACGTCGAGATCGGCGGCCAGGTGCTGACGGTGCGCAGCGACTGGGAGCTGGGCGACAGCCTCTGGACCGGCACGGTCGGCGGCGAGCCCCTGTCGGTGCAGATCGACACGGACGGTCTGCGCTGGCGCCTGTTCCACGGCGGCGTCGAGCTGAAGGTCGAGGTGCTGACCCCCCGCGCGGCGGAACTGGCCGACCTGATGCCGGTGAAGGTGCCGCCGGACATGTCCCGCTTCCTGCTGTCGCCGATGCCGGGCCTGCTGGTCTCGGTCGCGGTCAAGGAGGGCGAGGAGGTCAAGGCCGGGCAGGAGCTGGCCGTGGTCGAGGCGATGAAGATGGAGAACATCCTGCGCGCCGAGAGCGACGGTCGGGTCAAGAAGGTCCATGCCGAGAAGGGCGCCAGCCTCGCCGTCGACCAGGCCATCGTCGAGTTCGAGTGATGCCGTCGGCCGACCGCAAGGCCGTCCGCGCCACCATCAGCGGCAAGGTCCAGGGCGTCTGGTACCGCGGCTGGACGGTGGCGCGGGCGACCGAGCTGGGGCTGGACGGCTGGGTCCGCAACCGCGCCGACGGCACGGTGGAGGCGCTCTTCGCCGGGCCGGTTACCCATGTCGACGCCATGCTGCGCGCCTGCGAGGAGGGGCCGCCCGCCTCGCGCGTGCTGGCCGTCCGCCATGAGCCGGCCGAGGACCCGGGCCCCATCCGGTTCACCCAGCGCGAGACGGTCTGAGCGGCCTTGACGCCGCCCGGCCGCCGCGCCAGCCTTCCGCGCATTTCCACAGGGGCAGGGTAGCATCGGCATGGGCATGATCGCCGAGTTCAAGAAGTTCATCAGCCGCGGCAACGTCGTCGACCTGGCGGTCGGCATCATCATCGGCGCCGCCTTCACCGGCATCGTGAACTCGCTGGTGAACGACATCATCATGCCGCCGCTGGGCTTCCTGCTCGGCGGGCTGGACTTCTCGGACTATTATCTCAGCCTCAACGGCGTCAGCTACCCGACCCTGAAGGCGGCGCAGGAGGCGGGCGCCCCGACGCTGAACTACGGCCTGTTCCTGAACGCCGTGCTGAAGTTCCTGATCGTCTCCTTCGCCATCTTCCTGCTGGTCAAGCAGCTGAACCGCTTCTGGCGCCGCGAGGCCGAGAAGGCCCCGCCGCCGGCGCAGGAGGTGCTGCTGGCGGAGATCCGGGACATACTGAAGGCGCGGGGCTGATGCAGCAGGGTGGTGTGTAGCGTTGACACCCAGATCCCCCAGCCCCATCCTTATCCGATGAACAGCGCGGACCTGATCCGGGAACTTGAGCGCGAAGGTTGGGTGTTGAAGCGGGTGCGGGGATCGCACCATGTCTTCCGTCACCCATCCAAGCCGGGGATCGTGGTGGTGCCGCATCCCCGCAAGGACCTGAAGACGGGACTGCTGCGGGACATCCGGAAACAGGCGGGGCTGCCCTGATGCGCTATCCCATCCTCATCGAACCGGGCTCCGATACCGAGGCGTTCGGAGTGGTGGTGCCGGACCTGCCCGGCTGCTTCTCGGCCGGCGACACGCTGGACGAGGCGCTGGACAATGTCCGGGAGGCGATCGCCGCCTGGATTGACGAGGCACTGGATGGCGGCGAGGTTGTGCCGCCTCCGTCGCCGCTCTCCGCCATCACGGGCCTGCCGGACTATCAGGGCTGGATCGTCGGCGTGGTGGAGGTCGATGACGCGCTGGCCGACGACACGATCGAGCGGGTCAACATCACCTTGCCGCGCCGGGTGCTCGGGCGGCTGGACGCCTTGGCACGGGACGCGGGCCAGAGCCGGGGCGGCTTCATCGCCGACCTGACTCTCAAGGCCCATGCCCTGCGCACGCCGGGCCGCCCCAAAGCGAAGCGGCAGGCATCCTGAGCGTCAGCCCTCGACGCTGGACGTCGCACCGCACGCCGCAATCCGCTCCGCCCCCTCGCCGAACACCTCCTCGAACGCCGCCCGTAGCGCCATGTCGACCTCCGGCATGGTCGCCAGCTGGCCGAGCGCGTGCAGCGAGGTGACGCCGTACTGGCTGATGCCGCAGGGGACGATGCCGGCGAAGTGGGTGAGGTCCGGCTCCACGTTCAGCGCCACGCCGTGATAGGTGACGCCCCGGCGCACCCGCACGCCGATGGCGGCGATCTTGTCCTCCGCGCCCTCGGGGCGGCCATGCGGGCGCATGTCGACCCAGATGCCGACCCGGCCGCAGCGCCGCTCTCCCCGTACGTTGAAGGCCGCCAGCGTGCGGATCAGCCATTCCTCCAGGTCGCGGACGAAGGCGTGCAGGTCGGGGCCGCGCTTGAACAGATCCAGCATGACGTAGGCCACGCGCTGGCCGGGGCCGTGATAGGTGTACTGCCCGCCGCGCCCGGTGCGGTGCACGGGCAAGCGCCCGGAATCCAGCAGGTCCTCGTCGCGGGCGCTGGTGCCGGCGGTGTAGAGGGGCGGGTGCTCGACCAGCCAGACCAGTTCGGGAGCGGTGCCCTCGCGGATGGCGGCGACGCGCGCCTCCATGAAGGCGACGGCCTCCTCGTAACCGGTCAGCCCATCCTCCACCCGCCATTCCACGCCCGCCACCAGGGCAGGGGCGCCGCCCACATCCGGCATCTCAGACACTCTTTCCGTTAAGGCAGAAGGGATCGCTTGATCCCCGGTCCGGGATTTGCTATTCCCCCGTCCACCCGTTGGCAAGCTTCGGCTCGCTAACGTCCGAACATGATGTATGCGGTCGTGGCGGAATTGGTAGACGCGCAGCGTTGAGGTCGCTGTGGGGCAACCCGTGGAAGTTCGAGTCTTCTCGACCGCACCATGTTTGAAATAAGAGGCGCCGCTTAGGGCAAGGCCGGCCTTGTATCGTCATGCGCGTGAAGCGTGCTCGGTGCTCAAACCATGTGCCCAAAATTCAATGAAATTCCAGTCATCTTTGCCCGCCTGAGTTGATGGGGTTGATAGTCCAGGCCGCCCTGTACTATGTTGTCGCAGGCTTTTGCTGTGACTGGGGGCGCAAATGTCTGACGATAACTATTCTCCTATCAAAAGATGGGCTATTTGGCATTGCTATGACAAAAAATGTGCCGCCTGCGGTGATCCGATTTTAATCGATGATATGGAGATCGATCACATTATTCCAAAGGCCGCAGTGCGGAGTAATCGGTGGGATGAAATAAAAAGGGTATTTTCTGTTGATGAGGACTTTATTCGTTCGTTCAGAAACCTTAGGCCGCTTTGTGGTATTCATAACGGTCTAAAATCAGAGACTATACTGCCATTCGAGATATTGGCTTCGATACTCGAAATCGCAAAGCGGAAAGAGGTTGAGATCAGGGATGCCTATGAAAAGAAGAATGAGCAGGTGCTGCAGAGTGGTTGGAGAACCATTGTTCTCACGGCGTTGAAGCGTGGCCGGCTTAAGAATATCGATTTTGTCCATGGGGAGCTGGTCGGTGAGGTATTTAACAGCGGTGTTTCAAAAGTTCTGATCAGTGAACGAGTGAATATCGCGCGTTTTCTTGGCGATCAACGTTGCTCCTTGGCCGGCGAGCCTATTCTGAGGCTTGGCTATGAGGTCGTGATGGTAAACGACGAAGGTGCTGAGGAGTTGGTCGCATCGCCGAAGAGATTTGAGGAGTACCTGAAAGGGGATTTCGAAGTAAGAAATGTTGAGTCGGACCCGGCTCAGTTGGCGAAAGCCGTGCTCTTATCTGCAGTAAATGGTCTGTCGTATTGGCTTCCAAGGTTCAGAATATCTGAGACAAGCAAAATTTCCGATGCCGGCGTATCCATATTCGATTTATCGGCTGTTCCAGCTTATGTCCTGGGTTTGCTTGATATAGATGGCTATCAGCCTGACCAAGACGAGACCGTTCAGGACCTTATCAATGCTAACATTGTGGAGATTAGCAGCCTCTCTACGGATATGCTTTCACTGAAGGCGGGTGGTGAAGATTTTGATATAACCGAAGTAATCAGGGGTGATTTTGACAACGACGGTGACGAAGAAATTCTGATCCAGATATCTCGTGATGATTTGTACTCGCACACCGATTTTCGGGTTGTTAAGTACGATCATGAGAACAAGTACTTTTATCCTTTGGATGACGAACTGGATTGATGCGGCATATGAGGGCTACCTCCTGTCAGGGGCAGCTCTCGATCCATAGTGTTCCTGACGATGCCCCATGTCGCCGCGACGGCTGGAATGCCGGTTCATGGCGATGAAGGCGGCGCGGCGCTCAGTGGTGCCCCCGTTACCGTGTCTGTGGGCAAACCGCCGGACTCGGTTCCTGGGCCGACATTCCGGCCGCTCCCAATGCGGTGTTTGCCGGGGTGGTGAGGTTTGCGCGCCATCCGGTGCGCCGGACCGCCCCGCACTGGCGCCTCGCACCAGCCTCGCGAACGGCGCTCCTCCTGCCGGACTGACGGGAAGCCTCACCGTCGCGGCGGATGCAGGGTATCGTCACGAGTTCGCAATCGGCCCAGCCCATAAATCTGCGCTGCCGCATCTCCGCCCTTTAGCAAGCGCGGGGCAGGGCTGAGCCGCAAGGACGGGCGCGCATGCATCCGTCACTGGACAAATCCGCTACCCCCGGCCTAAGCAGGGCCATCGCCTTGCCCAAGACCGGAGCCCACCGGCCATGTCCGACAGTTTCCGCGACGCCGCCCTCGATTACCACCGCCTGCCCACGCCGGGTAAGATCGCGGTGACGCCGACCAAGCCGCTGGCGACCCAGCGCGACCTGGCGCTGGCCTATTCCCCGGGCGTCGCGGCGGCCTGCGAGGCGATCGTGGCGGACCCGGCGGAGGCCTCCACCGTCACCTCGCGCGCCAACCTGGTGGCGGTCATCACCAACGGCACGGCGGTTCTGGGCCTTGGCGACATCGGCCCGCTGGCGGCGAAGCCGGTCATGGAGGGCAAGGGCGTGCTCTTCAAGAAGTTCGCCGGCATCGACGTCTTCGACATCGAGATCGACCAGAAGGACCCGGACAAGCTGGTCGAGATCATCGCCGCGCTGGAGCCGACCTTCGGCGGCATCAACCTCGAGGACATCAAGGCGCCGGAATGCTTCTACGTGGAGAGCAAGCTCCGCGAGCGCATGAAGATCCCGGTCTTCCACGACGACCAGCACGGCACCGCCATCATCGTCGCCGCCGCCATCACCAACGCGCTGCGCCTGCGCGGCCGCAAGATCGACGAGGTCAAGCTGGTCACCTCCGGCGCGGGTGCGGCGGCGCTGGCCTGCCTGGACCTGCTGGTCGACCTCGGCATGCCCGTCGAGAACATCTGGGTCAGCGACATCAAGGGCGTGGTCTATGACGGCCGCACCGAGCTGATGGACGAGCGCAAGTCGCGCTACGCCAAGAAGACCAACGCCCGCTCGCTCGGCGACATCATCGAGGACGCCGACATCTTCCTGGGCCTGTCCGCGCCCCGCGTGCTGACCGCCGAGATGGTCAAGCGCATGGCGCCGCAGCCGGTCATCATGGCGCTGGCGAACCCGACGCCGGAGATCATGCCGGAGGAGGCCAAGGCCGCCCGGCCCGACGCCATCATCGCCACCGGCCGGTCGGACTATCCGAACCAGGTCAACAACGTCCTCTGCTTCCCCTTCATCTTCCGCGGCGCGCTGGACGTGGGCGCCACGCAGATCAACGAGGCGATGAAGATCGCTGCGGTGAAGGCCATCGCCGAACTCGCCATGGCCGAGGCGTCGGACGTGGTGGCGACGGCCTATGGCGAGCAGGCCGGCGGCTTCGGGCCCGAGTATTTGATCCCCAAGCCCTTCGACCCGCGCCTGATCCTGCAGATCGCGCCCGCCGTGGCGAAGGCCGCCATGGACAGCGGCGTGGCGACCCGGCCCATCACCGATTTCGACGCCTACCGCCAGCGCCTCAGCCAGTTCGTCTTCCGCTCGGGCCTGCTGATGAAGCCGGTCTTCGCCCGCGCCAAGGCCGACCCGCGCCGCCTCGTCTATTCGGAGGGCGAGGAGGAGCGGGTGCTGCGCGCCGTGCAGTTCGTGGTCGACGACCAGCTGGCCCGTCCGGTGCTGATCGGCCGCAAGGACGTGGTGGCCAGGCGCATCGAGAAGCTGGGCCTGCGCATCCGCCAGGGCCAGCATTTCGAGCTGATCGACCCGCAGGACGATCCGCGCTACGCCGAATACTGGCACAGCTACCACGGCATCATGGAGCGCCAGGGCGTCAGCCCCGACCGCGCCCGCCAGGTGGTCCGCACCAACAACACGGTCATCGGCTCGCTCATGGTCGCCAAGGGCGAGGCGGAGGCCATGATCTGCGGCACGGTCGGCCTCTATGACTGGCACCTGAAGCACGTCACCGACGTGATCGGGCTGCGCCCGGGCGTGGCGAACGCGGCGGCGCTGTCGGTGCTGATCCTGAACCGCGGCACCTATTTCCTGACCGACGCCTATGTGAACCCGGACCCGACGCCGCAGCAGCTGGCCGAGACGACGCGGCTGGCGGCGGAGGAGGTGCGGCGCTTCGGCCTGACGCCCAAGGTGGCGCTGCTGTCCCACTCCAACTTCGGCAGCCACGGCGACCCCTCGGCGGTGAAGATGCGCGCCGCGCTGGCCGAGATCGAGCGGCGCTGCCCGAACCTGGAGGTGGAGGGCGAGATGCACGCCGACAGCGCCATCTCCGAGGAGATCCGCGCCCGCATCTTCCCGAACTCGCGGCTGAAGGGCGGGGCCAACCTGCTGGTCATGCCGACCCGCGACGCCGCCAACATCGCCTTCAACCTGGTGAAGACGCTGGGCGACGGCCTGTCGGTCGGCCCGGTGCTGCTGGGCGTGGCGCGCCCGGCGCACATCCTCACCCCGTCGGTGACGGTGCGCGGCATCGTCAACATGTCGGCGCTCGCCGTCGTCGACGCCCAGATGCACGCCGCCGAGACGGGGGCCTGATGAGCGAACTCCCCGAGCTGCGCGACAACCCGGACCGCGAGGAGGGCGGCCGTCCGGCGCCCGAGGCGCGGACGCCGGACGGCCGCGCGCAGGCGGAGCGGGGAGGGACCGAGCGGGACGAGGAGAAGCGCGACGGCGAGGAGCCCGACGAGCACGCCCAGCCCGAGGACGAGGACGAGGGCGAGGCGCAGGACACGCTGGTGCGCGAGGTGCGCGAGCTGCTGGACGAGGAGGCGCTGGACAAGGTCGAGGCCGTCCTGGCCGACCTGCACGCCGCCGACATCGCCCAGCTGCTGGAGCATCTGAACGGCGGCGACCGCGAAACCGTGGTCGGGCTGCTGCGCCGCGACTTCGACGGCGAGGTGCTGACCTACCTGGCGCCGGAGATGCGCGAGGAGGTCATGGAGCTCCTCGAGCCGAAGGAGCTGGCCGCCGCCGTCGCCGAGCTGGAGACCGACGACGCCGTCGACGTCATCCAGGACCTCGACGAGGAGACCCAGCGCGAGATCCTGGAGAACCTGCCGCCCGAGGCGCGGCAGCTGGTCGAGGAAGGCCTGACCTTCCCGGAATATTCCGCCGGCCGCCTGATGAGCCGCGAGTTCGTCTCGGTGCCGCAGTTCTGGACCGTCGGGCGGCTGCTGGACTATCTGCGCGCCGCCGCCTCGCCCCGGCCGGACGGGCGCGAGAGCGAGCTGCCCGAGGATTTCTACGACATCTTCATCGTCGACCCGATGCACCGGGTGGTGGGCGCCGTGCCGCTGTCGCGGGTCATGCGCGCGCGCCGCGGCGTGAAGCTGGCCGACATCCTGACCGACGACATCCACGTCATCTCCGCCACCATGGACCAGGAGGAGGTGGCGCGTAAGTTCCGCAAATACGCGCTGGTCTCCGCGCCCGTCGTGGACGAGGCATACCGGCTGATCGGCGTCATCACCGTCGACGACGTGGTGGACGTCATCGCCGAGGAGGCGGAGGAGGACCTGCTGCGCCTGGGCGGCGTCGGCGAGGGCGACCTCTACCGCGCCGTGCTGGACACGACGCGCTCGCGCTTCTCCTGGCTGGCGGTCAATCTGGTCACCGCCATCGTCGCCTCGGTCGTCATCGGCATGTTCGAGGGCGCCATCGAGAAGGTGGTGGCGCTGGCGGTGCTGATGCCCATCGTCGCCAGCATGGGCGGCAATGCCGGCACCCAGACCCTGACCGTGGCGGTGCGCGCGCTCGCAACCCGCGAGCTGACCGACGCCAACGCGCTCCGGGTCATCGGCAAGGAGGTGCTGGTCGGCACCGCCAACGGCCTGCTCTTCGCCGTCATCGCCGGCCTGATCGCCTGGTTCTGGTTCAAGGACCCGCTGCTGGGCGGCGTCATCGGCGCCGCCATGGTGGTGAACCTGATCTGCGCCGGCCTGTTCGGCGCGGTGATCCCGCTGGCGCTGCAGAAGCTGCGCATCGACCCGGCGGTGGCGTCGGCCGTGTTCCTGACCACCGTGACCGACGTGGTGGGCTTCCTCGCCTTCCTGGGGCTGGCGAGCCTGGTGCTGCTGTAGGACGGCGCGGGGCCCGCTCCGAACGCCGCGCAGGGGCTTGATCCGCTGGTCCTCCGGCTCCTAAGCTCCGTCTCAACGGTTGCGTGGAGTGCGTGGAATTGAGCGGCATGGATGAGTCGTCGGCCTCGGGGTTTTCCCGCCATCTGCCGCCGGGAAGCTTCCGCCGGGGCTTTGCCTTCCGGTTGATCGCGGTGGCATTCGCCCTGTGCTGCCTGGGCATCTACATGCTCTACCAGAGGCATCTGAGCAATATCGCCTGGGCCTACCGGTTCGACGGCTGGACGGCCCATTCCAAGGCCGCCCTGTTCAAGCATCTGACACTGGGCCGACAGGACGGCGACCGGGCGCTGGTCCGCTGGGAGACGCGTGTCCGCCCCCGCATCCTGGTGGACGGCGCCTATGACGGGATCGACGAGATCAGGCTGCATCTCGGCGCCCTGGCCGACAACGGGGTGCCGCTGGTGTTCGAGGAGGAGGCGCCGGGCGACCTCACCATCATCGTGACGGACGATCTCTACGGCGAAAGCGACCCGGCCGTCCGCCGCGAACTGTACGGCCTCGCCGGCACAGGCGAGAAGGACGTCCGCCGGCTGCTGTCCAAGGTCAAGGCCGACAGGGCGCAATGCTATTTCCTCGCCTCGTACTACGATCCCCGTGGGCCCCTGCAGGTGGGACTGGCGCCATGGGGCATGCGGGGCGGGGTGGTGGTGATCCGCAAGTCCCTCACCGGGTTCGCCAGGACCTACTGCCTCATGCGCCAGCTGACCCAGGTCATGGGACTGTTCGAGAACGCCCCGGCCGACCTCCCCGTCGTGACCAGCTTCGACGGTCAGGGGCGGCTGGCGGGCATGACGCCGCTGGACTGGAGCATGCTGCGCCTTCTCTATGACCGGCGCCTGCGCGCCGGCATGGACGCGGCCGAACTCGACGCCTTGCTGCCCGGCATCCTCTCGGCCCCTTGAACGAGTGGCCGATCGAGCCGGTTTCCCGTATCCGGCCCATCGTCGTGCCCGCTTGCCGCGCCGATCCGATTGCAGAAATGCACATTCTTTCCAAGGCTTTCGCGGAATCCCATCCCCCGGCAACATAGGGTTGGCATTTCGGCAACAGCGGGCGGGTTTGTTACCAATTCGGGTAGCGATTTTGTTGCGTCGGAGGCTTGTACCCCTAAAGTGTGGCTCCCTACAGGGACCCGGGCGGACGGTGTGGGAGCCGCTGCCCATGGGAAGGGTCCCAGCGAACAAGAAGGCTTGAAGGGGCTAATTGATGACTCATCGTCAGGACTCCGTGGCGCGCGCCCTGAAGCTCGCGCTGCTGACCGGCGCCGCCGCCATGCTCTTCACGAGCGGCACGGCCAGCGCTCAGAGCGCGCAGCAGACCACGCCGTCGACCCAGACCGGGACGCAGGGCACGCCGACCACCGGCACGTCCGAGGACCCGTTGGAGGTCGTCGTCGTCGGTTCGCGTCTGCGCCGCGACACGTTCAACTCGCCGTCGCCGATCCAGCTCGTCACCCGTGAGGAGACGACGGCGGCCGGTCTGGCCAGCGCGGCCGAGATCCTGCAGGGCTCCGGCGTGACCGGCGGCTCGGCGCAGATCAACAACGCCTTCGGCGGCTTCGTCACCGACGGCGGCCCCGGCGCCAACACCATCTCGCTGCGCGGCCTCGGCGCCGGCCGCACGCTGGTGCTGATCAACGGCCGCCGCGTCGCCCCGGCCGGCACGCGCGGCGCGGTCGGCTCGGCCGACCTGAACGTGCTGCCGAACGCCATCATCGAGCGCGTCGAGATCCTGCGTGACGGCGCCTCCTCGATCTACGGCTCCGACGCCATCGCCGGCGTCGTCAACGTGATCACCGACACCGCCATCGACGGCATCACCGTCGAGGGTCAGTACAACCGCCCGACCCGCGGCCAGGGCGAGCAGGGCCGCGCCTCCGTCGTCGCCGGCACGTCCGGCGAGCGCTGGAAGGTCGCCGGCTCGCTCGAGTACTACGAGCGCGGCAACCTGACGCTGGCGGACCGCGACTGGACCCGCTGCAACACCGACTACCGCTTCGACCCGGTCACCGGCCAGCAGATCGACTTCATCGACCCGCTGACCAACCAGCCGAAGTGCTACCCGATCACCGGCACCGGTTCGAACGGCGTGACGATCAACACGATCGGCACCGCCACCACCGCCGGCGTCGGCGCCCCGGGCTCGGTCGGCACCAGCTTCAACCGCTGGCGTCCGAACGCCGCCGTGACCACCGGTCTCGTCGGCTTCGAGGGCGTGGGCGGCGGCCTGAACAACATCAACGTCCGCGACACGTTCGACCCGCGCACGCTGAACCGCAACATCATCTCCCCGGCGCAGGTCCTGACCGGCTTCGGCCAGGCCTCCTACCAGTTGGACGCGCTCGGCAACGCCGAGGCCTATGTCGAGCTGCTGGGCACCCAGCGTGACTCGCAGCAGACCGGCTACCGCCAGCTGAGCCTGGACTACCCGCGCTTCAGCCCGCTGATCCCGGCCAACCTGCAGGCCGGCCAGTTCCTGCCGGCCGGCGGCACCACGCTGTTCCCGGGCCCGACGGGCGTCCGCGCCTTCATCGGCTTCGGCAACGACGAGAGCGAGCAGAACGTCGAGTTCTACAAGGCGACCGGCGGCCTGCGCGGCGACCTGGGCTTCCTGGCCGACTGGCGCTACGACGCGAACGTCACGCACTCCATGTCGGACGCGAAGTACCGCTCGCAGTCCTTCCTGACCAACCGCCTGGGCGAGACGCTGGACGTCGTCGCCGCCCCGGCCGGCTTCAACCCGGCCCTGGTGCGCCGCGCCGCCGACGGCTCGAGCGTCACCTGCCGCGTGAACACCACCAATGCCGCCGCCGGCTGCATTCCCGCGCCGGTGCTGAACAGCCAGACGATCGGCGGCCAGCTGCCGACCGACTGGTCGAACTACGTGTTCCGCGACATCGTCGGCGACACCGAGTACACCGAGACGCAGTTCGCCGGCTCCATCGACGGCCCGCTCTTCAGCCTGCCCGCGGGCAAGGTGCAGGGCGCCTTCGGTGCCGAGTACCGCGAGGCCGAGATCGACGACACCCCGCCGCTGGACAGCCAGAACGGCAACCTCCTCAACCTGACCTCCGCCACGCCGACGCGCGGCAAGGACTCGGTGATGGAGGCCTTCGGCGAGGTCGAGGTCCCGGTCTTCGCCGACCTGCCCTTCATCCATGAGCTGACGGTCAACGGTTCGGCCCGCTACACCGACTACGAGTCGTACGGCGCCGACTGGACCTACAAGGTCGGCGGCCTGTTCAGCCCGGTCGAGTGGCTGTCGCTGCGCAGCAGCTACGGCACCTCCTACCGCGCCCCGGCGCTGTTCGAGCAGTTCCAGGGTGCCACCAGCGGCTTCCTGTCCCAGCAGAACGACCCCTGCAACAACTACGGCGCGCCGTCGGTCAATCCGAACCGCGCCCGCAACTGCGCGCAGGAGTTGCCGGGCCAGCCGACCTTCCAGGCCACCCAGGGCATCGCCACCTTCTCGCAGGGCGGCGCCGGCTCGGGCCTGAAGGCCGAGACCTCCGAGAACCTGACGCTGGGCGCGATCCTGGCGCCGGAGCTGCCGGAGGGCTGGGGTGAGATCGCCTTCGCCGTCGACTACTTCGACATCCAGATCGACAACGGCGTGGACCAGGTCGGTACCGTCAACATCCTGACCCGCTGCTACGACGATCCGGAGTTCCGCGCCGGCGGCGGCCTGTGCCGCCTGGTGACCCGTGCGCCGGTGACCAACCAGCTCACGGTCATCAACGCCTACACCAACGTCGCCACGGCCATCACCCGCGGCTTCGACTACTCGGCGCGTTGGACCGGCGACATCGGCCCGGCGAACCTCCGCCTGAACGCCAACGTCACCAAGTACAACGCCCAGAAGACCCGCATCTTCTCCGACGAGCCGTTCGACGAGTTCAACGGCATCATCGGCGCCCCGGAGTGGGTCGGCACCTTCGACGCCACCGTCGGCTACGAGGAGTGGAAGGTCCGCTACGGGCTGGAGTGGCACTCGGCTTCCGAGAGCTATGACTACTTCGGCTTCACGCAGGGCGTCGATCCGTACATCTTCGGCACCGACGCCTACTTCCTGCACCGCGCGTCGGTGCAGTACACCACCGAGGCCTGGTCCGCGACGCTCGGCGTCCGGAACATCTTCGACAAGGAGCCGCCGCAGATCTCCTCCGGCGGTCTGAGCCAGCGTATCGGCAACGCTCCCCTGTACAGCGGCTACGACTATGTCGGTCGCCAGGTCTTCCTGAACCTACGCCTCTCGTTCTAAGTCGTGCCCGAGTGACCGGGCCGTCCCGCCAGGGGCGGCCCGGGCCCAAGGTCGGGAGAGGGCCGCGGCGCATGCCGCGGCCCTTTTCTTTTGCGCATGGTCCCGGCTATGGTCCGGGCAAAGAACCCTTCCGGGAGAGACACGCCGCCATGATCCTCAACTCCATTCCGTCGCTGGACTACGGCCTGGGCGACACCGCCGACATGATCCGCGACCAGGTGCGCAGCTTCGCCTCCGACGAGATCGCGCCGCGCGCCGCCGAGATCGACCGCACCGACCAGTTCCCCATGGACCTCTGGCGCAAGATGGGCGACCTGGGCGTCCTCGGCATCACGGCGGAGGAGGAGTATGGCGGGGCCGGGCTCGGCTATGTCGAGCACATGGTGGCGATGGAGGAGATCAGCCGCGCGTCCGCCTCGGTGGGCCTCAGCTACGGCGCCCACTCCAACCTGTGCGTCAACCAGATCCGCCTGAACGGCAGCGCCGCCCAGAAGGACCGCTACCTGCCCAAGCTCGTCACCGGCGAGCATGTCGGCGCGCTCGCCATGAGCGAGCCGGGCGCCGGGTCCGACGTCGTCTCGATGAAGCTGCGGGCCGACAAGCGCGGCGACCGGTACGTGCTGAACGGCACCAAGATGTGGATCACCAACGGCCCGGACGCCGACACGCTCGTGGTCTATGCCAAGACCGACCCGGCCGGCGGCCCGAAGGGCATCACCGCCTTCCTGATCGAGAAGGGCTTCAAGGGCTTTTCCGTCGCCCAGAAGCTGGACAAGCTCGGCATGCGCGGCAGCCACACCGGCGAGCTGGTGTTCGAGGATTGCGAGGTCCCAGAGGAGAACGTGCTGGGCCAGGTCGGCGGCGGTGTCCGCGTGCTGATGAGCGGCCTGGATTATGAGCGCGCCGTGCTGGCCGCCGGCCCGCTGGGCATCATGCAGGCCTGCCTGGACGTGGTCGTGCCCTACATCCACGAGCGCAAGCAGTTCGGCCAGGCGATCGGCGAGTTCCAGTTCATCCAGGGCAAGGTCGCCGACATGTATGTCGCCCTGAACTCCTGCCGCGCCTACGTCTATGCGGTGGGCCGCGCCGCCGACCAGAAGAAGATCACCCGCAAGGACGCCGCCGGCGCCATCCTGCTGGCGGCCGAGAAGGCCACGCAGTGCGCGCTGGACGCCATCCAGGTCCTGGGCGGCAACGGCTACATCAACGACTACCCGACGGGCCGCCTGCTGCGCGACGCCAAGCTCTACGAGATCGGCGCCGGCACCAGCGAGATCCGCCGCATGCTGATCGGCCGCGAGCTGTTCAAGGAGACGGCCTAATCCTTTGCCACAGAGGGCGCGTTCGGATCGCCGAGCGCGTCCTCGACGTAGAAGCGGTTGACGAAGACCATCGCCACCACCGCCAGCGGCACCGCGAACACCACCCCCAGCGGGCCGAACAGGCTGCCGAAGACCAGCAGCGAGAACAGCGTCACAACCGGCGGCACGGCGGCCACCCGGCGCTGGATGACGGGCTGCAGCAGGTTGCCCTCGACCTGCTGCAGGGCGAGGTAGAAGAGGGCGACCCACAGCGCCTGCTCCGGCCCGGCCAGGAAGGCCAGCAGCACGGCGGGCAGGGCGGCCAGGATCGGGCCCGCTACCGGAACGAATTCCAGCAGCCCCGCCAGCAGGCCCAGCGCCAGCGCGCCGGGCACCCCCAGCGCGTAGAGCCCGGCGGTGGTCAGCGCCCCCACCAGCAGCATCGCCAGTCCCGTGCCGAGCAGCCAGCCGCGCAGGGCTTTGCCGGCCTCGTCCATCGTCTCCATCAGCCGGCCGCGCTTGCCCTTGGGCGTCAGGTGGCGCAGCCCGGCCTTGTAGAGGTTGGGCTGCAGGGCGAGGTAGAGCCCGGCGAACAGGATCAGCAGCAGGTTGCCCAGCGCCGAGGCCAGCGACATCAGGAACTTGGCCGCCCGGTTGACCAGCTGGCCCATCTGGCCGGTGTCGGCGCCGGCTTCCCGGAGATCGCCCAGCGCGCCCAGCGCCTGACGGCCCCAGCCGGTCTGCCCCAGGGCCTGCTCCAGCTTGTCCAGGCTTTCCGGCAGGGTCCGGGTCAACTCCGTCGCCTGGGTGGAGATCGTGGTGCCGAGCAATAACGTGCCGCCGGCCGCCGCCACCAGCAGGATCAGGACCACCAGCAGGATCGCCGGCCGTTCCGGAACCGGAACAACCTTCCGCAGCAGGTCGGCGGCGCCGCGGAGCGCCACCGCCACCAGCACCGCGCCGAACAGCAGCAGCAGCACGTCGCGGGTCAGCCAGGCGAGCCCCGCCAGCGCCGTCAGCCCCAGCGCGATCAGCACGCGCCTGACATAGCGGCGCTCGCCGGGCTCGGCATCGGCATGGCCGGGGGAGGGGAGGGCGCGGTCGGTCATGCCCGGGAACCGCGCGGAAGGTGGCCTTGTTCCGGCCCTCCGCCGGAGCGGTAGCCCGGCGGTGCCGCGCGCCTATTCGCGGGGAGGGGCCGGCTGCTGCGCCGCCAGCTTGCGCTCCATGTCGGCGAGGCGCCGGGCCATGCCGCGGATGTTGTTGATGAGGATCTGCACCAGCTGCTGCAGCAGCGGGTCGGCGCCGTAGAGGCTCTGGCGCAGCACGCTGGCCGGCATGCGCATGACCGTCGCCTCGGTCAGGGCGCTGGCGCTCGCCATGCGCGGCTGCTTGTCGAAGATCGCCATCTCGCCGAAGACACCGCCGGGCTCGACATAGCCGATGATCGTGGGCTTGTCGGGGTCGCCGCTCCAGATGCGGACGCTCCCGGCCTCGACGACGTAGAGGCTGTCGCCCGGTTCGCCCTGGGCGAAGATCAGCTCGCCGGCGGCGAAGGTCTTGCGCATGAAGGCGGCTGACATGGCGGCTCCGTCCGCGTCGCTCCCGGGAGTACCCCTTATAAGCGAAGCCGTGCGGCGCCGCCATGCCGACCGCAGCCCGGCGGCCGGGCGTACGGTTCAGATCATCTCGTCGCCGCCGAAATCGCCGCCCCCGTCCCCGCCGAAGTCGCTCCCCATGTCGCCCCCGGGGTCCGCGCCGTGATCCGCGCCGGGATCGTAGTCGGCGGCCTGGACGGCGTCGCCCCCCGGGTCGGCGCCGGGATCGACCCCCGGATCCTGGTCGGCGAAGGCCTGGTCGCCGGCCATGCCGTCCTGGCCGCCGGCGGGGTCGTCCTGCCCGTCCTGATGGATATGCTCATGCACCACCACGTCGGGCCCGAACATGCCCTGCAGGCTGTTCAGCAGCAGCGCCCCGCCGACCACGCCGGCCGCCGTCGCCGCGGCCGAGCGCAGGAAGCCGCCGCCCTGCATGCCGGGATGGCCGGGGAAGCCGCCGAAGCCGGTGCCGTAACCGTAGCCGCTGCCGTACTGGCCGGGCATGGGCGGCGGGCCCCAGGGGCCGCTGGAATAGCCGCCGGCGTGGCCGCCGCCGGTATGGGCATGGCCGCCGGCGTTGGCGCCGTAGCCGCCGGCCCGCGCCATGCCGGGGCCGCGGTTGCCCCAGGCGCCGGCCAGGAAGCTGCCGCCGCCGCCCTTGGCCTGGCGCTCCATCTCCTGGATGCGGGTCTGGGCGTCGCGCAGGGCGAAGTCCTGCATGATGATGGTCTGGGCCATCATGTAGGGCAGGTCCGGCCGCTCGCGCACGGCCCCCATGATGGCGGCCTCAGCGGCCCGGTCGATCTCTCCCGCCGGCGAGCGCCTCAGGCGCTCCAGCAGGTCGTTGAGCAGGCGTTCCTCATCCGGCGTCATGATCGGCTATCCCCCCGGTGACGGTATGTCTCTCACCGGGGCTCAACAGCCGATCCCGCCGCGGATCACCCCGGACGGAGCGAAAAGCCGCGGCGGGCGGCCGGCGGCGGGTCAGCCGCCGAAGCGATAGGTGACGGTCAGGCGCACGGTGGAGAAGTCGAAATCCTTCTCCGCGCGGCGCATGTCGGTTCCCTGCGGGTTGACCAGCAGGAAGGGGTTGGTGGGCGGGGCCGTGCCGGGACCGGTGCGCACCACGTAGCCCTTGTCCTTCAGCGTCGTGTACAGGTACTCGACGCCGACCGAGAGGCCTTGCGCGAACATCGTCTCCGCGCCGGCGCCGATCTGGTAGCCCCAGGCGTCGTCGCCGCCGCGCGGGGTGAAGGAGTTGGCGGCGTTGGTCGTGGCGAAGCTGTGGTCGATCTCGCCCCAGGCGCCGCCGCCGGTGGCGTAGACCAGGAAGCCGGCCGCGCCGAAGCCGGCCCGCAGCCGGGCTGCCGCCAGGAGCTCCAGCTCGCGCGAGAAGCTGTAGGAGGCGGGCGTGACGCTGAAGGCGGTCACCCCGTCCTGCACATCGATGTAGCTGACGTCGACCACGCCGCCGAGAACGAGGCCGCCCAGGTCGGAATCGAAGCCGGCGCGCAGGCCGAGATCGTAGCCGTCATCATCCTTGCGGCAGCCCTCCGCGGCGCTGCGGCCCCGGGCGGTCGCGCCGCAGAAGCCGGGCGAGAAGGCGTCGGCGCCGGCGCCGGTGCGGACCGTGTCGGTGAAGGCCCCGTCCAGGTTCGTGTCGAACTGCACGGTCTCGCCGCCGCCGCCGGACTGGAAGCCGTAGCCGGCATGGACGCCGACATAGCCGCCGGTCCAGCCGGAGCCGCCCTGCGCCAGGGCAGGGCCCGCCGCGAAGGCCGCGAGGCCCGCGCCCAGCGCGATGCGGCCGAACTTGCTGATCATGCTCATCTCTCCTTGTTCTCCCCCCGGCTCCCCGCGGGCGCGGAAAGCCGACATGCGGCATCGCTCCCGGCATCCGGCGGCCGGGCAGCGGCCCGCTCCAACAATGGCGCGGGAAGGGCGAAGGGAAAGTGACGGAAGGGCCATATTGCGGGGTAATACGGCCGCGCCCCCGTCGCAGCCGCCCGGAACGAATCACCTGTTGACAAAAGAACGACCGTTCGTTTTAATCTCCCACAGCAACGGAGGTGGGCTTCCATGAGCAGGGGCGAGAGCAAGGGCGAGCGGACGCGGGCGGTCATTCTCGGGGAGGCGCTGGCGCTGACCAGCACCGACGGGCTGGCCGGCCTGACCATCGGCAGCCTGGCCGAGCGGACGGGCATGTCCAAGAGCGGCCTCTTCGCCCATTTCGGCTCCAAGGAGCAGCTGCAGCAGGCGGTGCTGGAGGAGGCGGTGGAGATGTTCACGCTCCGCGTCATCCGCCCCGCCACCGCCCAGCCCCGCGGGCTGCCGCGCATCAAGGCGCTCTGCGAGAACTGGGTCGCCTGGCTGCGCGACAGCCCGCTGCCCGGCGGCTGCCCGATGCTGTCCGCCAGCTTGGAGCTGGACGACAAGCCCGGGCCGCTGCGCGACTACATCGCCGCCTCGCAGGAGAAGCTCCGCGCCTTCGTGTCGGAGTGCGCCCGGCGCGCCGTCATCGAGGGGCACTTCCGCGAGGATCTCGATCCCGACCAGTTCGCCTTCGAGATGCTGGGCGTCGGTTTCGCCCATTCCCTGACCCGGCGCCTGCTGGGCCATCCCGAGGCCGACCGCTGGGCCTGCACCGCCGTCTCCGGCCTGATCGGCCGGTCGCTGGCGCCGGGCCGGACGGTCGAGTCCATCAGCAACGCCTGCGCCCACCAGACACACTGACCCCATCCGGCCGGCGCCCCTGGCGGCGCCGACCCTAACCGGAGGACCCAAGCCATGGCCTGCATCACCCAGACCGGCTCAGAAAATAGCACGAACGTTCGTCATAATGATGGCATAGGCCCGATCGGCCGCATCCTCGGCGCGCTGCACGCGCATGCCGTCCACTCCGCCGCCGAGCATGCCGCGCGCGAGTTCCTGGTGCCGACGCGCGTGGTGCCGCCGCCGATGCTGGCGGAGCCGGGCGGCGGCTCGCAGCCGCTGGCGGTGCCGGGCTGGCCTGTTCATCTGAACGCCCGCAGCTGGGGCACGCCCGGCGCGCCGTCGGTGCTGCTGCTGCACGGCTGGTCCGGCCAGCAATGGGACATGTACGCGCTGGTCGAGCCGCTGCTGGCCAAGGGCTTCCGTGTCGTCGCCTTCGACGCGCCCGGCCACGGCCGCTCGGCCGGCGAGGAGACCAGCGTGCCGGAGATGGCCCGCGCCCTGCGCGCCGTCGCCGACGCCGCCGGCCCGGTGCATGGTGTGGTCGCCCATTCCATGGGCGCGGTGGCGCTGATGCTGGCGCTGCGGGACGGTTTGAGCGCCGGCCGGGTGGCGATGGTCGGGCTGCCGGCCGATCCGGTGCGCTACGCCGCCAAGGCCGCCGCCGCGAACAAGTTGGACGCCGAGGAGCGGGTGGAGATGTTCGCCATCCTGGAGCGGCGCAGCGCGCCCTTCGTCGATCTCAGCCTGCCGGCCCTGGGCGCCACCATGTCGGTGCCGGCCCTGCTGGTGCATTCCACCGACGACCGCGTGGCGCCGGTCAGCGCCTCGCTGGAGACCGCCGCCGCCTGGCGCGGGTCGCGGGTGCATCTGGCCGAGGGACTGGGGCACCGCCGCGTCCTCGCCGATGCCGCCGTGGTGGCCGAGATCGCGGCCTTTGTCGCGTCGCCCCGGACCAGCGGTTCCGCGAATGGCCGCCTTGAAAGGGCGTCCATCGACCGCCCCGCCCGGATCGGCTAAGGTCCGGCCCAACCAAGAGGAAAAGGGGAGGGGGAATGCCCGCCGTCGCGATCACGCCGCTCTATGCCGGCATCCTGGGATTGGTGCTGCTGGCCCTGTCCTACCGCGTCAGCCATTTCCGGCTGCGCTTCAAGGTCGGCATCGGCGACGGCGGCCGGCCCGAGCTGGTCCAGGCGATGCGCGTGCAGGCCAACTTCGTCGAGTATGTGCCGCTTTGCCTGCTGATGGTGCTGCTGGTGGAGCTCACCGGCCATCCCGCCTGGCTGGTGCACGCGCTGGGCGGCGCCCTGGCGGTCGGCCGCGTGCTGCACGCCTGGGGCTTCTCGCGCAATCCCAACCGGTCGCCCGGCCGCTTCGCCGGCATCATCGCGACCTGGCTGGTGCTGCTGGCGGGCTCCCTGATCCTGATCCTCGATTTCCTGCGCTGATAAACTGGAGAGACCCCTATGTCCGTTGATCCGATCGTCATCGTCGGCGCCGCCCGCACCGCCATGGGCGGGCTCATGGGCGACTTCGCCACCCTGACCGCCCCCGAGCTGGGTGCCGCCGCCGTCCGCGCCGCCGTCGAGCGCGCCGGCGTCACCCCCGAGGAGATCGAGGAGGTGGTGATGGGCTGCGTGCTGCAGGCCGGCCAGGGCCAGGCGCCCGGCCGCCAGGCGGCGCTGCATGGCGGCCTGCCGCAGTCGGTGCCCGCCACCACCATCAACAAGATGTGCGGCAGCGGCATGAAGGCCGCCATGATGGTCCACGACCTGATCAAGGCCGAGGCCATCGGCATCGGCCTGGCCGGCGGCATGGAGAGCATGTCCAGCGCCCCCTACCTGCTGGACAAGGCGCGCGGCGGCTACCGCCTCGGCCACGGCAAGGTGACCGACCACATGTTCCTGGACGGTCTGGAGGACGCCTACGACAAGGGCCGCCTGATGGGCACCTTTGCCGAGGAGTGCGCCCAGTTCTACCAGTTCACCCGCGACGCCCAGGACGCCTACGCCCTTGAGAGCCTGCGCCGGGCCAAGGACGCGATCGAGACGCAGAAGTTCGCGGCCGAGATCACGCCGGTCACGGTGAAGGGCCGCAAGGGCGACGTTCAGATCGCCCAGGACGAGCAGCCGCTGAAGGCCATGCCGGAGAAGATCCCGACGCTGAAGCCGGCCTTCGCCAAGGACGGCACGGTGACGGCCGCCAACAGCAGCTCCATCTCCGACGGCGCCGCCGCGCTGGTGCTGATGCGCCAGTCGGAAGCCGACCGCCGCGGCCTGAAGGTGCTGGCCCGCATCGTCGGCCATGCCAGCCACGCCCAGGCGCCGAACCTCTTCACCACCGCGCCGGTCGGCGCCATGCGCAAGCTGCTGGAGAAGACCGGCTGGCACGCCCGCGACGTCGACCTGTACGAGGTCAACGAGGCCTTCGCCGTCGTCACCATGGCGGCGATGCGCGAGCTGGACCTGCCGCACGACAAGGTGAACGTCCATGGTGGCGCCTGCGCGCTCGGCCACCCGATCGGCGCCTCGGGCGCCCGCGTGCTGGTCACCCTGCTGAACGCGCTGGAGCGCTACGATTTGAAGCGCGGCGTGGCGAGCCTCTGCATCGGCGGCGGCGAGGCCACGGCGATGGCGGTCGAGCGGGTGCACTGAGAACCGGCGCGGCCGGGTGGGGGAGGCGGGGCCCGCGGGTCCCGCCTTTTCTTTTTCCGGCCGGCACAGAAGGGAGCAAGCCATGGACCCGACGGTCCCCCTACTCGTCGCCGCCCTGCTCCTGGTCGCGCTGGGCGTCGCCCATTCCTGGCTGGGGGAGCGACGGCTCATCGGCCCGCTGCTCGATCCCGCGATCCGGAGCGGGCCGCTGGCGCGCAGCGGCTTCTTCCGCCGTGTGCTGCGCTTCGCCTGGCATCTCACCTCCTTCCTGTGGTGGGGAGCCGCCGCGCAGTATGTCTGGCTGTCCTTCCTGCCGCTGGACACGGGCGGCCGGGCGGCGCTGGCGACCGGGGCCGTGGTCTTCGCGGCCAGCGGGCTGGCGACCCTGGCGCTGTCGAAGGGACGACATCTCGCTTGGCCGGTTTTCCTGGCCGTAGCAGGATTGCTGGCAGCGCCGCTGCTCTAGCGCTTCCTAGGAGGACCGCCCCATGCCCACCGTCATCGTCACCGGCGCCAACCGCGGCATCGGGCTGGAGCTGGCCCGCCAGTACCAGGCGGAAGGCTGGCGGGTCATCGGCACGGCGCGGCGGCCGGAGCAGGCGGCGGAGCTGCGCGCCACCGGGGCCGAGCTGCGCCAGCTCGACACCGGCAACGCAAACTCCATCTACGCCTTCGCCCACGGCTTCGGCGTGCAGCCGATCGACCTGCTGATCAACAATGCCGGCATCATGGGCCCCGACCAGCCGCGCCAGAGCCGCGACGGCATCGACGCCGAGGGCTGGGCCGAGACGATGCGGGTCAACGCGCTGGGGCCGGTGCTGGTGACGCTGGCGCTGAAGGAGAACCTGGCGCGCTCGGCCAACCCGCGCGCCGTCACCATCAGCACGGCGCTGGGCTCGCTGGCCGACAACACCAGCGGCGGGCTCTACGCCTACCGCATGAGCAAGGCGGCGGTGAACATGGGCAACCGCAGCCTCGCCGCCGATCTGAGGGACCGCCGCATCTGCTGCGTCGTGGTGCATCCGGGCTGGGTGCGGACCGACATGGGTGGCGGCCAGGCGCCGCTCACCCCGGCCGACAGCGTCACCGGCATCCGCCGCGTCGTCGCCGGCCTGACGCTGGAGCAGAGCGGGCGGTTCCTCGCTTACGATGGAGCAGAGCTGGCGTGGTGAGGGCAATTTATCCTTCTCCCCTTGCGGGAGAAGGATGGGCCCCAAGCCTGCTTGGGGAGGATGAGGGGGCGACCGGGCGGCAGCCCGGGCGTTCTCGAAGGGCGGTCCAGGATCAGGCGTAGAGTACGTCAGCCCAAGGGCTGCCGACCCCTCACCCTCCCACCGCTTCGCGGCGGGCCCCATCCCTCTCCCTCAAGGGGAGAGGGATAATTGGACCCTCACCCCGCCTTGGGCACGTAGCGGCCCTGGTCGGGGATGCCGATGATGTCGAACTCCTCCACCAGCTTCGCCAGGCCGTCGCGCATCTCCTGCCCGCGCATGACGCGGCCGTGGCCGGTGGCGGCGATCTCCGGGGCGAGTTCGTGCAGGCGCTTCACCGACAGGCGGGCGGCGCTCCAGTCGGGCGTGAAGTAGGCCGGCGGCCCGTGCACCACCTCCTCCTGCGTCGCCACGGCGTAGAGCGATTCCTGGCGGGTGGTAACGAAGGCGTCGCCGGCGATCAGGCAGCGGTCCTGGTCGCGGAATAGCGAGACATGGCCCTGGGTGTGGCCGGGCGTGTGGACCCAGCGCCAGCCGGGCATGCCCGGGATGGAATGGTCGTCGGGCAGAGCCTGCGCGCGGTCGCCCAGGTCGATGCCCTTGTTCGGGTAGGCGAAGCTCATCAGCGCCATCATGCCCCTGCCGACGCTGGGGTCGGGCGGCGGATAGTCCAGCTTGCCGGTGATGTAGGGCAGCTCCAGCTCGTGCGCGTAGACCGGCACGTCCCATTTCTGGGGCAGGGTGCCCAGCGCGCCGACATGGTCGAAATGGCCGTGGGTCAGGATGATGGCGAGCGGCTTGTTGCCGGGCCCGAAGCGCTCCTCGGCGGCGCGCTCGATCTCGTCGGCGGCGCCGGGCAGGCCGGCGTCGATCAGCACCCAGCCCCGGGCATCACCGAACAGGTAGAGGTTCACGAACAGGTGGCGCAGCCGCGCCAGATCGGGCGTCACCTCGTCCATCGCGCTCAAGATCGCCATCGCACCCTCCCGCCTCAAAGGTCGAAAGGGCAACAGCGTACGGGCGGGATGATCGCGGGCCGGGACCGGAGGGCGGGTCAGTCGGCGCCGTGGCGCGCGTTCTCGCCGCGCAGCAGGCGGGCGGCCTCGGCCAGGTCGGCGGCGGCGCGGTCCAGCGCCGGGCGGCTGGCGAAGAGCGGGATGGCGCCGACCCGATCCAGCAGCCCGAGGGCGCGGTCGATGTCGGTCATGGCGGCGGGCGAGGCGGTGACGGCGGCGTGCATATGAGTGATCCCCGGGGTCCGGGGGCGTTCCATCCTGGGCGTGGCCGCTCTGCCGGCGGCCTGGCGGGGCGAGAAGTACCATGTCCCGGCCGCCGGGCAAGGTGACATGGCCGAAAGGGACAGGGCGCCGGAGGGCGTGCCCCGGACGGCGCTGCCGCTTCCCCAATCTCCTTCGGCCGAATGTGCGTTGCCAAGGGGCGGCTCCGGGTCTAGAATTAGAGCAATTACTCCATAAGCCGGGGGCGGACATGGTGGCGCAGGGCGGGGTCGCGGTGGTGCTGCACGGGCTCTGCGCGCTGATGGCGCCGGCCTTGGCCTTCGCGGGCCTGAGCCTCGGCGGTCCTTGGCTGTTCCTGCCGCTCGCCTGGCTGGCGCTGCTGTCGGCGGGGCTGGACATGGCGCTGCCGGCCGACCATGGCCGGGCCGTGAACCGCGAGGCGACGGGCGCGGCGCTGCTGACCTGGACCATCTTCCCGATCATGGCGGCGCTGCTGCTCTACGCCCTGGCCGTCATGACCGCGGCGCCGCACGCCTGGTGGGAATGGCTGGGCGCGGCGACGGCGGTCGGCATCTCCATCGGCGGCGTCGGCATCCCCGCCGCGCACGAGCTGGTGCACCGCAAGGAGGCGTGGGAGCGCGGCCTGGGCGTCGCCATCGTCAGCCTGGTGCTCTACGCCCATTTCCGGATCGAGCATGTCCACGGCCACCACCGCACCGTCGGCACCACGGACGATCCGGCGACGGCGCGCTTCGGCCATTCCCTCTACCGCTTCATGACCATCTCCGTGCCGGGCGAGGTGACCTCGGCCTGGCGCCTGGAGGTGGAGCGGCTGGCGCGGCGCGGCGTGCCGCTCTTCCACTGGCGCAACCGCATGCTCTGGTACATCGCCCTGCAGGCCGGGCTGGTCGCGGGCGCCTACGCGCTGTTCGGCACGGCCGGGCTGCTGTTCTTCCTGGGACAGGCGGCGGTGGCGATCCTGCTGCTGCAGGCCACCGCCTATATCGAGCATTACGGGCTGGAGCGGGGCCGCAGCCCGCGCGGCGGCTGGGAGCGGATCGAGCCCTGGCACAGCTGGAACTCCGCCCACCGCATGACCAACCTCGCCACCTTCAATCTCGGCCTGCATGCCGAGCACCACCGCTGGCCGGGCAAGGCCTATCCGGAGCTGGTGGACGACCGGCTCGCCCGTCACCTGCCCTTCGGCTACGCCACCATGATCGGCTTGGCGTTGGTGCCGCCGCTCTGGTTCCGCGTGATGAACCCTCTGGTCCGGGCCGAGGCCGAGGCCGCCCCGGCGGCGGCAGAGTAGGGGAGGAAGCCACATGCACCGCGTCGCCCCGCATGCCCTCTTCGCCTTCCTGCCGGCGGCCCTGGCCTTTCTGGGGCTGGCCAAGGGCGGCGGGTGGCTGTTCCTCGCCACAGGCTGGAGCCTGGGGTTGGCGGTGCTGCTGGACATGGTCGTGCCGCCGGCCGGGGACCGCGCGCCGGCCTCAATGGCCGAGCGGCGCTGGATGGGCGTGCTGACCTGGGCGGTGCTTCCGGTCGTGGCCGGGCTGATCCTCTACGGGCTCCACGTGGTCGGTACGCGAGACCTCGCCTGGTGGGAATGGATCGGCGCGGCGGCGTCGGTCGGGACGGTGGCGGGCGGCGTCGGCATCGTCGCGGCGCACGAGCTGGTCCACCGCCGCCATGCCTGGGAGCGGGGCCTCGGCGTCGGGCTGCTGGCGCTGGTCCTTTACGCCCATTTCCGCATCGAGCATGTGCACGGCCATCACCGCCGCATCGCCACGCCCGACGACCCGGCGACGGCGCGGCTGGGCGAGAGCGTGTGGGGCTTCTACGCCCGCACCGTGCCCGGCCAGTGGCGCTCCGCCTGGCATCTGGAGGCCGAGCGGCTGGTCCGGCGCGGCCATGCCGTCTGGGGCCCGCGCAACCGCATGCTGCATTACGTCCTGATCCAGGGCGCGTTGCTGGCGGGCGCCTTCGCGCTCTCCGGCTGGGCCGGGGTGCTGTTCCTGGTCTGGCAGGCGGTGGCGGCGGTGCAGCTGCTGGAGACGGTCAACTATGTCGAGCATTACGGGCTGCGCCGCGGCCCCGGCCGCCAGGACGGCTACGAGGCCGTGCGCCCTGTCCACAGCTGGGACAGCGGCCACCGGGTGACCAACTGGTCGCTGTTCAACCTGGGCCTGCACGCCGACCACCACACCCATGCCGGCAAGCCCTTCGCCGAGCTGGGCCTGTCGGAAGAGGCGCCGAAGATGCCCGCCGGCTATTCCGGCATGGTCCTGCTGGCCCTGGTGCCGCCGCTCTGGCACCGGGTCATGGACCCGCGGGTGGAGCGCTGGCGGGCGGCCCGGGCGGCGTGAGCCTGCGGCGTCGTTGGTTGCATTTCAATCATAGTTTTCGTTTTTTGCGTGCTTGCGCTCTGTGCTATATGTTGTAAGACGGTATGCGGAGGACAATATGATTGAAGGTTCCAAGCAATGCCTGACCTCGGAGCAGTTCGATAAGCTGGTGCTACTAATCGAAGCTGCGGCTTATCGAGCTGTTGTCAATGCGCGATCAAATGATCCAGATGTCATCAACATGGCGCAAAGTAACTTTGAAAAAAAGAAGAATGCAGCAAGAGCCGCATTGGTATCAATTATGTGACTGTCAAACGAGCCTGGCGCCAGAAGCGTCCCAGAAATTTAACTGAGGAATGGTCCCTGAGGCGCCACGCTTGCATCGCCCCTGCCGGTTGCTAGTCTGCCGCCCCTTTCGGGTGTACGGAGAGTGTGATGCGGCGGCTGGCGGCGATGCTCATGGCGGTTTTCCTGGCAGCGGGACCCGCCGCCGCGCAGGAACCGCCGCCGTACCAGATCGAGCGCAGTGCGGTGCTGGGCCTGGACTCCGCCCTGCTGAAGCGGCGCTACGAGGTCTATGTCAAGCTGCCGCCGGGCTACGACCTGCCGGAGAATGCCGGCCGGCGCTATCCCGTGCTCTACCTGACCGACGGGCCCTACACCTTCCAGGTCGCCTCGGGCGTCAGCCGCCTGACCCACAGCCAGAAGTCGTTGGAGGAGTTCATCCTGGTCGGGCTGTCGCGCGCGGTGGGCGGCGACGAGCAGGCGAGCCGCCGGCGCGACTACACCCCCTGGCGCAATCCGGCGATCGAGGGCGAGACCGGCGGCGCGCTGGCCTACCTGCAGCATCTCAAGGCCGAGGTGCTGCCGCTGGTGGAGCAGCGCTACCGGATCGATCCGAAGCGCCGCACGCTGGTCGGCCAGTCCTACGGGGCGCTGTTCGGCATGTGGGTGGCGTTGACCGAGCCGGAGCTGTTCCGCGGCTACATCCTGACCAGCACCTCCATCTGGTTCGCCGACAAGGCGCTGCTGAAGCTGGAGGCGGAGCAGGCGTCCAGGCGCAAGGACCTGAAGGCCGACATCTACCTCGCCGTCGGCGGGCTGGAGCGCGGCCGCGTCGACATGGTGGCCGACCAGGCGGAGCTGGCGAAGCGGCTGAAGTCGCGCAAGTACCCGGGCCTGAGGCTGCGCGCCGACACGATCGAGGGCACGGTGCACGAAACCACCTTTCCGGTCGGGCTGGTGCATGCCCTGATGTGGCTCTTCCCGCCTAGGGCGAGCTGACTCGCTGGCGAGGGCCCTCCGGGCTTGCTAGGCTCCCGCCCCTCACCGCCCACGAAGGGCGGAACCATGATGGGGTAGGTAGATGCATCTGGGATGGAACGGGATCAGGGCCGGCGCCCTGGCCCTGGCGCTCGCCGTGCCGCTGGCCGGTCCGGCGCTGGCCGTGGAGCGCGTCGAGCGCGGCAACATCGTCACCGAGGGCGTTCCCGAGCTGGACAAGGCGCTGGCCGAGCGGCTGCGCGCCTATCTGAACGTCCGCTCCGCCGGCGTGGTCGACTGGACCGCCGACGGCAAGGGCCTGCTGATCACCACCCGCTTCGGCGAGACCGCGCAGCTGCACCGGGTCGACCAGCCGCTGGGCGACCGCCGCCAGCTGACCTTCCTGGAGGAGCCGATCACCGGCGCCGTGGCCTCGCCGAAGGACGCCGACAGCGTCGTCTACAGCTGGGACGTGGGCGGCAACGAGCAGTGGCAGTTCTTCGGGCTGGATCTGAAGACCGGCAAGTCGACGCTGCTGACCGACGGCAAGTCGCGGAACTCCGGCATGCTGTTCTCGACGAAGGGCGACCGGCTGGCCTTCTCCAGCACGCGCCGCAACGGCACCGACACGGACGTCTACGCGACGGGCCTGACCGATGTCGCCACGGCCAAGCCGCTGGTGGCGGAGAAGGGCTCCTGGTCGCCCATCGCCTGGTCGCAGGACGATAGCAAGCTGCTGGTGCTGAACTACATCTCCGCCAACCGCTCCCACCTGCATGTGGTCGACGTCGCCACCGGCCAGCGCACGCCGCTGAACCCGGGCAAGGACACCGTCTCCTACTCGGGCGTCGGCTTCACGCCGGACGGCAAGGGCGTGTTCCTGCTGTCGGACGAGGCGGGCGAGTTCAAGCGGCTGGGGCTGCTGGACCTGGCCTCGGGCCAGACCCGCTGGTTCACCGCCGACATTCCCTGGGACGTGGAGGCCGCGGCGCTGACCCGCGACGCCCGCACCCTGGCCTTCGTCATCAACGAGGCCGGCTATTCCCGCCTGCAGCTGCTGGACACCACGGCGCTGACGCCGCTGCCGGCGCCGAACCTGCCCAAGGGCGTCATCGGCGGGCTGGCCTTCTCGCCCGACGGCAAGCGCCTGGCGATCAGCCTGTCGCAGCCCTCCGCCCCGGCCGACGCCTGGGTCTATGATCTGGGCGCGCGGTCGCTGACCCAGTGGACCCGCAGCGAGACGGGCGGGCTGGACCCGGCCGGCTTCGCCGACGCGACGCTGGTGCAGTATCCGAGCTTCGACAAGGACAACGGCAAGCCGCGGATGATCCCGGCCTTCGTCTACCGTCCCCGCCAAGCGCCCAAGGCCGGCAAGCTGCCGGTGGTGGTCTCCATCCATGGCGGGCCCGAGGCGCAGTCGCGGCCGGGCTTCTCGTCCCTGGCGCAGTTCTGGGCGAACGAGCTGGGCGTGGCGGTGATCCTGCCGAACGTCCGCGGCTCCGACGGCTATGGCAAGACCTACCTGGCGCTGGACAACGGCTTCAAGCGCGAGGATTCGGTCAAGGACATCGGTGCCCTGATCGACTGGATCGGCAAGCAGCCGGACCTGGACGGCGGCCGCGTCGCGGTGGCCGGCGGTTCCTACGGCGGCTACATGACGCTGGCCAGCATGACCCACTACAACGACAGGCTGGCCGGCGGCGCCAGCTCGGTCGGCATCTCCAACTTCATCACCTTCCTGGAGTCGACCTCGGCTTACCGCCGCGACCTCCGGCGCGTGGAGTATGGCGACGAGCGCGACCCGGCGATGCGCGAGCATCTGCAGAAGATCTCGCCGCTGACCAATGCGGCCAGGATCACCAAGCCGATGCTGATCATCCAGGGCGCCAACGACCCGCGCGTGCCGCTGGGCGAGTCCGAGCAGATCGTGGCCGCCATCCGCAAGAACGGCGGCGACGTCTGGTACGTGCTGGCGAAGGACGAGGGCCACGGCTTCAAGAAGAAGTCGAACCAGTTCTACGGCAACATGGCCCAGGCCCTGTTCTTCCGTAAGATCCTGGGCCTGTCCTCGGCGAGCTGAGAGGCCCTCCGGGACGGGGGCAAATGAAAAGGGCGGGTCCCGGGGGCCCGCCCTTTTTCATGGCATGGGGCGCGGTATCAGATGGCGGCGAGGGCCTTCTTGACGGCCCGTTCCAGCTCGCCCGGCAGCAGCGGTTTCGCCAGCACCGGGGCGTCGGGAACGTTCTCGGCCACGCGGGCCAGGGTGCGGTCGTCACGGTAGGCGGTCACGAACAGGATCGGCACGGCCCGGCGTCCGCGGATGCGGGCCCCGGCGTCCACCCCGTCGCCGCCGCGGCCGAGATTGATGTCCATCACGATCAGGTCGGGCTCGCCGTCCTCCGCCATGGCGACCGCCTCGTCAGCGGTGCTGGCGATGGAGACGACCTCGTGGCCGGCAGCCGACAGGGACTCGCGCAGGCTCCAGGCGATCAGGAGTTCATCCTCCACGATGAGGAGGCGTGCCACCCGTGAGGGGGCGACGATGCGGGCTTCAGCCAACATGGATGGTTCCGGCTCGGCGCTAGGGGAAGTTCCGTCGCGGCCTAAGCTGCTCATCCAGGTCGAGGCCCGCCAGTCCCCTTATGGTCTACCACAGTCGTAAGTGGTATCCATTTAGGCCGAGTCCTATGCCCGGCGAGGGAGGGAATCTCCAACCGAAGTGATTGCCCTGCAAGGATTTTTCAACAGCCGACGGACGGCGGATCGGATCTATCCCCAGCGCTGTGGATAACGGTGACAAATTACCTTCGGCCAAGCCGGCTTCTTTCGGTCACGATCCCGCCCGCGCTTTCGGGGGTGGCATGCGGTCAGATGGGTCAGCAACCCTGTCCTTCCACCTTGCCTTTCGCTGGCAAGCGCGTGCATCCTGCGGCACCTTGCACAGGACACGAACCGGCCCCTCAAGGCCGGCGGCATTCAGGGGGAAAGCATGCCCGTCCTCACCACCGCGCTCGACACGCGGGCGCCGGCCTTCGCCGAGAACGCCCAGGCGATGCGCACGCTCGTCGACGACCTCCGCTCCACCGTGGCCCGCATCAAGCTGGGCGGCGGCGAGAAGGCGATGGCCAAGCATCTCGGCCGCGGCAAGCTCTCCCCGCGCGACCGCGTGCGCAACCTGCTGGACCCCGGCACGCCCTATCTGGAGTTCAGCCAGCTGGCCGCCTACGGCGTCTATGACGACGACATCCCGGCCGCCGGCATCCTGACCGGCATCGGCCGCGTCTCCGGCACGGAATGCGTGGTCGTCGCCAACGACGCCACCGTGAAGGGCGGCACCTACTTCCCGCTGACCGTCAAGAAGCACCTGCGGGCGCAGGAGATCGCGGCGCAGAACAACCTGCCCTGCATCTATCTGGTGGACAGCGGCGGCGCCAACCTGCCGAACCAGGACGAGGTCTTCCCCGACCGCGACCATTTCGGCCGCATCTTCTTCAACCAGGCCAACATGTCGGCCCAGGGCATCCCGCAGATCGCGGTGGTGATGGGCAGCTGCACCGCCGGCGGCGCCTATGTGCCCGCCATGGCCGACGAGTCCGTCATCGTGAAGAACCAGGGGACCATCTTCCTGGGCGGCCCGCCGCTGGTGAAGGCGGCCACGGGCGAGGTGGTGAGCGCCGAGGATCTGGGCGGCGCCGAGGTGCACAGCCGCATCTCCGGCGTGACCGACCACATGGCCGCCAACGACCCGCACGCCCTCTCCATCGCGCGCCGCATCGTGGCGAACCTCAACCGGGTGAAGCGCCCGAGCGTGTCGGTGGCGCCGCCGGTGGAGCCGCTCTACGCCCCGGAGGAGCTGTACGGCATCATCCCGACCGACACGCGCAAGCCCTTCGACGTGCGCGAGGTGATCGCCCGCATCGTCGACGGCAGCGAGTTCGACGAGTTCAAGCAGAACTACGGCACGACGCTGGTCACCGGCTTCGCCCGCATCTGGGGCTATCCGGTCGGCATCATCGCCAACAACGGCATCCTGTTCTCCGAGAGCGCGCTGAAGGGCGCGCACTTCATCGAGCTGTGCTGCCAGCGCGGCATCCCGCTGCTGTTCCTGCAGAACATCACCGGCTTCATGGTCGGGCGTAAGTACGAGAACGCCGGCATCGCCAAGGACGGCGCCAAGCTGGTGACGGCCGTCGCCACCGCCAGCGTGCCGAAGATCACCGTCATCATCGGCGGCAGCTTCGGTGCCGGCAATTACGGCATGTGCGGCCGCGCCTACAGCCCGCGCTTCCTCTACATGTGGCCGAACGCGCGCATCAGCGTGATGGGCGGCGAGCAGGCGGCGAACGTGCTGGCGACCGTGAAGCGCGACGGCATGGAGTCCCAGGGCAAGAGCTGGAGCGCGGAGGAGGAGGAGGCGTTCAAGTCCCCCATCCGCGCCCAGTACGAGGCGCAGGGCCATCCCTACTACGCCTCGGCGCGGCTGTGGGACGACGGCATCATCGATCCGGCGGAGACGCGCACGGTGCTGGCGCTGTCGCTCTCGGCGGCGCTGAACCGGCCGATCGAGCCGACCCGGTTCGGCGTCTTCCGGATGTGATCAGCGGCGTTGACGCTGCCGGTCGCGCAAGGACAGCGACGGCCGGTAGCCGACCTCGCCGTCGTCCTCGGCCATGACGAAGGCACCCGTCTTCGTCCGCTTGCCCGGCGCCATGGCGGGCTCGCCCTCATAGGCGGTGACGTCGGAGAAGTTGGCGGCGGTCAGCGCGAACAGGCCGTAGCCGGCCAGCGCCGCGCGCACCGACAGCGGCTCGTCCTCCAGCAGGGCGGCCGCGGCCAGAAAGCCGGCGCCCTCGGCCGCGTCCACCATCAGATGGTGGCGCATGGTCAGGCCGGCGAAGGCGCCGAGTTCGTAGCGGGTGGCCAGCGCGTAGCCGAGGGTCCCCGCTGCCGCCACGTCGGTCAGCGTACGGACCTTGCGGTCCCAGCCCAGCAGGCGGGGCACCGCGGCCAGCGCGATGGCGGAGGCGTAGTCGAGGATGCCGTGGTAGCGGGTGGGGATCATGCGTTCGGTCTCCGTCCGGTCTCGAAGGGATAACAGCGCAGCCGCCGCCCAAGTTGCGGCCGGACTTATCGAAGGGGGAGGGGCCCGATGGCCGAGAGTGAGCACCAGGACGTGATGGTGATCCGCGAGGGCGCGGTGGCGACGGTGCTGCTGAACCGGGCGGAGCTGCACAACGCCTTCAACGAGGCGGTGATCGCCGAGCTGACCCGGGTCTTCACCGAGCTGGGCACCGACGAGGGCGTGCGGGCGGTGCTGCTGCGCGGCAACGGCCCCAGCTTCTCCGCCGGCGCCGACCTCACCTGGATGAAGCGCATGTCCTCCTACACGCGGGAGCAGAACCGCGAGGACGCCATGGGCCTGGCGCTGATGCTGAAGGCGCTGAACTTCATGCCCAAGCCCACCATCGCCGTGGTGCACGGCCCGGCCTTCGGCGGCGGCGTCGGGCTGGTGGCCTGCTGCGACATGGCGGTGGCGACCGACACGGCGACCTTCTGCCTGTCGGAGGTGAAGCTGGGCCTGATCCCCGCCACCATCGGCCCCTATGTCGTGGCCGCCATGGGCGAGCGCAACTGCCGCCGCTACTTCCTGACCGCCGAGCGCTTCAGCGCGAGCGAGGCCAAGGCCGCCGGCCTGGTGCACGAGGTGGTGCCGGCGGCGGAACTGGACACGACGGTCGAGACGCTGCTGAAGCGCATCATGGAGGGCGGGCCGAAGGCGCAGCGCGCCTCCAAGGAGCTGATCTTCGCCGTCGGCAGCCGCCCGGTGGACACCTACGTCATCCACGACACCGCCGACCGCATCGCCGACGCCCGCGCGGGCGCCGAGGGGCGGGAGGGTGTCGGCGCCTTCCTGGAGAAGCGCAAGCCGTCCTGGATGCTGAAGGGCTGATCCGGATCAATGCGGTGGCCGGGCAAAGATGCGCAAGGTGCAGCGTTCGCCCGGAACGTCCAAGGAACCGTGATGCGCCTGCCTGACCTCGCCGCCATTCCCCGCCGCAGGGGACGCCGATGACCGGTATACCCGAGAGCGCGGGCGCCCTCTTCGGCGAGGCGGTGCATGGCGGCATCCCCTTCCTCAGCGAGGCCCTGGTCTTCCTGGCCGCCGCCGTGCTGGTCGTGCTGCTGCTGCACAGGCTGCGGGTCAGCCCGGTGCTGGGCTATCTGGTGGCGGGCCTGCTGATCGGTCCGTCGGGGCTGGAGCTGGTCGGCGGGGTGGAGGATGTCCGCGCCGTGGCCGAGCTGGGCGTCGTCTTCCTGCTGTTCCTGATCGGGTTGGAGCTGTCGATCGAGCGGCTGCGGGTGCTGCGCCGCTGGGTCTTCGGGCTGGGGGCGGCGCAGGTAATCGTCTCCGCCCTGGCTATCGGCGGCGTGGTCTACGCGTTCGGCGCCGGGGCGGAGGCCGCGGTGATCCTGGGCGCCTGCCTGGCGCTCTCCTCCACCGCCGTGGTGGTCCAGCTGCTGGTGGAGAGGGGCGAGGTGGCGGCCCCCGCCGGGCGCGTCAGTTTCGCCGTCCTGTTGTTCCAGGACCTGGCGGTCGTACCGGTGCTGGTGCTGGTCTCGGTGCTGGCCGCTCCGGGCGACGCGCCGCTGGCCCTCATGCTGGGCGCCTCGGTGCTGAAGGCGGCGGTGGCCGTGGCGGTGATCCTGGGGCTGGGGCGCTACACGCTGGGACCGCTGCTGGCCCGTGTGGCATCCACCCGCTCGACCGAGCTGTTCACCGCGACCGCGCTGCTGATCGTGCTGGGCACCGGCTGGGCGACGCACGCCGCCGGGCTGTCGGCGGCGCTGGGCGCCTTCCTGGCCGGGCTGGTCCTGGCCGGCACGCCCTTCCGCCACCAGGTCGAGAGCGACATCCAGCCCTTCAAGGGGCTGCTGCTCGGCCTGTTCTTTCTGGCGGTCGGCATGGGCATCGACCTGGCCCTGGTCGGCCGCCACTGGTACTGGGCGCTGGCCGCCGTGGCGGCGCTGATGCTGGGCAAGGCGCTGATCGCCGGGCTGCTGGCGCTGGCCTTCGGCGCGCCGCGCGACGTCGCCATCCGCGCGGGCGTGTTGCTGGGCGAGGGGGGCGAGTTCGCCTTCGTCGTCATCGGCACGGCGCTGGCGGCGGGGCTGCTGCCGGCGGAGACGGCGCAGCTGGCCTTCGCCGTGGTCGGCCTTTCCATCATGCTGACGCCCTTCCTGCCGGCGCTGGCCGACCGCATCGTCGCCCGCGTCGGGGTGCCCGTGGCGGATGCGCCCGAGAACGAAGCCGAGGCGCTGGAAGGCCATGTGCTGGTGGCCGGCTTCGGCCGCGTTGGCGAGACGGTGGCGTGCCTGCTTTCGGAACAGCAGGTGCCCTACCACGCCATCGACCTGGACCCCGAGCGGGTGCGCCGCAGCCGCGAGCGCGGCATGCCGGTCAGCTATGGCGACGGCTCGCGGCCGGAAATACTGAAGCGCCTGGGCATCGACCGGGCCGCCGCCGTGATCGTCACGCTGGACGACCCGCACGCGGCGGAACGCACGGTCGTTGCCATCCGCCGCGAATGGCCCGCCGTCCGCATCTTCGCCCGCTCGCGCGATCGCAAAGGGGCAGGCGCGCTGGAGGCGTTGGGCGCCGCCGCGGTGGTGCCGGAGACCTTCGAATCCAGCCTGGCGCTGGCGCGTGGCGCGCTGCACGCGCTGGGGGTGCCCAGCCAGGCGGTGGAGGAACTCGTGACTCGGTACCGGGAATCGGATACGACCCGGTCAGGATGACCGGGCATAATGGTCAGACAAGAAGAAGGGTGGGGGAACCGATGTTCGACAAGCTGCTGATCGCCAACCGGGGCGAGATCGCCTGCCGGGTGATCCGTACCGCCCGGCGGCTGGGCATCCGCACGGTGGCGGTCTATTCCGACGCCGACGCGAACGCCATGCATGTCGCCATGGCCGACGAGGCCGTGCGCATCGGCCCGGCTCCCGCCCGAGAGAGCTATCTGCGCATGGACGCGATCCTGGAGGCCTGCCGCAGGACCGGCGCCCAGGCTGTTCATCCCGGCTACGGCTTCCTGTCGGAGAACGCCGCCTTCGCCGAGGCCTGCGCCGCCGCCGGCATCGTCTTCGTCGGCCCGCCGGCCAGCGCCATCCGCGCCATGGGCGGCAAGTCCGAGGCCAAGGCGCTGATGGAGAAGGCCGCCGTCCCGCTGGTCCCCGGCTATCATGGCGAGGACCAGGACCCGGCCCTGCTGGCCGCCGAGGCCCAGCGCATCGGCTTCCCCGTGCTGATCAAGGCATCCGCCGGCGGCGGCGGCAAGGGGATGAAAGTGGCGACCGATGCCGCCGACTTCCCGGCCCAGCTCGCCAGCGCCAAGCGCGAGGCCGCCAGCAGCTTCGGCGACGACCGGGTGCTGATCGAGCGCTATCTGGGCCGCCCGCGCCATGTGGAGATCCAGGTCTTCGCCGACGGCCACGGCGACTGCGTCTATCTGTTCGAGCGCGACTGCTCCATCCAGCGCCGCCACCAGAAGGTGGTGGAGGAGGCGCCGGCGCCGAACCTCGACCCCGCCATCCGCAAGCGCATGGGCGAGGCGGCGGTGGCCGCCGCCAAGGCCATCGGCTATGTCGGCGCCGGCACGGTGGAATTCCTGCTGGACCCGGTGGAGACCGGGGGCGACGGGAGCTTCTACTTCATGGAGATGAACACCCGCCTGCAGGTGGAGCATCCGGTCACCGAATGCATCACCGGCCAGGATCTGGTGGAGTGGCAGCTGCGGGTCGCGGCCGGCGGCCGCCTGCCACTGACGCAGGACCAGCTCGCCATCGACGGCCACGCCATCGAGGTGCGCCTCTATGCCGAGGACCCGGCCAAGGGCTTCCTGCCGCAGACCGGCAATCTTTCTCACCTGCGCTTCCCGGAGCAGGGGACGCATGTGCGCGTCGATACCGGCGTGCGCGCGGGCGACGCCATCTCCATCCATTACGACCCGATGATCGCCAAGCTGATCGTGTGGGACCGCGACCGTCCCGCGGCCGTGCGGCGCCTGCGGGCGGCGCTGGCCGGCACCGAGATCGCCGGGCTGAACGCCAACGTCGCCTTCCTCTCCGCCATCGCGGCGCACCCGGCCTTCATGGAGGCCGACCTCGACACCCGCTTCATCGCGCGGTTCGAGGGCGACCTGCTGCCGGCGGCGGCCGCGCCGTCCGACGAGGCCCTGGCCCTGTCGGCGCTGGGCGTGCTGCTGCGGCGGGGATCCCAGGCGCGGGCCCAGGCGGCGGCCTCGCTCGACCCGTGGAGCCCCTGGAGCCGCGCCGACGGCTGGCGCCTGAACGACGAGGCGCACGGCACGCTGACCTTCCGCGAGGCCGCGGGCGAGGACGGCACCGCGGCGGAGCATGTGGTGAAGCTGGCCTACAAGCGCGACGGCTACCATCTGCATCTCCCGGGCGGAGAGATGGTGGCGCGCGGCGAGCTGTCCGGCGACGGCACGCTCACCGCCGACCTGGGCGGCCATCGCGTCTCCGCCCGCTGGGTGAAAGCCGGCGCCGAGGTGACCATCTTCCACGCCGGCGGCAGCCGCAAGCTGACGCTGGTGGAGCCGCTGGCCTCGGGCGAGGCCGACACCGGCGGCGCCGGCCGGCTCACGGCACCCATGCCCGGCAAGGTCATCGCCGTACTGGTCGAGCCGGGCGCCGCGGTCGAGAAGGGTCAGCCGCTGGTGGTGCTGGAGGCCATGAAGATGGAGCACACCATCAAGGCGCCGGCCGCCGGCACGGTCGCGGCCGTGAAGTACGGCGTGGGCGAGCAGGTGCCGGAAGGCGCCGAGCTGATCGGGTTCGAGAAGGGCGCGTGAGCCGCGCCGTCTGAGAGGGTAGGGTGGCCTGGTACCGGGACGAGATGGCGGCGCTGCTGGCCGCCAAGCGCTATGGCGGCATCCTGATGCTGCTGCTGTGCGGCGCGCTGCTGTTCGTCTTCATGCTCGACCGGCCGGCCTCGGCCTGGCTGCGCGGGATGGGCGAGCGGTCGCGCGGCTTCTGGGAGCTGCTGGACCGGGCCGGCTTCGTGCCGCTGCTGGGCCTCATGGCGTTGCTGGCCCTGGCGGGGGCGGCGGCGGCCTCGGTGCCGAGCCTGCGCCGCTGGGGCCGCGACCTGCTGAGCTGGGGCGGTTTCTCCGTCGCGGCGCTGGCGCTGACCTGGGGGCTGGTGCGGCTGGAGGAGATCGTCTTCGGCCGGCCGAGGCCGCTGGTGGTGGACCAGGGCGTGCCGGCGCAGTTCGACTTCCTGAACCTCTCGCCCGACTTCGCCTCGATGCCCGCAGCGGCCGCCGCCGCCTGCTTCGCCGCCGCCTGCCTGCTGGGCATCCGCTGGCCCCGGCCGGCGCCGCTCTTCTACCTCGCGGCACTGCCGCCGGCGCTGGCACCTGTCATGCTGGGCCAGCACTGGCCGTCGGACGCGCTGGCCGGCGGCGCGCTGGGCGTGGCCACCGTGCTGATCCTGCGCCTCTGCCTGGTGGAGGGCGTGGCCCGGATGGACGCGCGCGCGGCCGGAAACGATTGACCGAAAGGACCCTGGGAATGAGCGGCTTCGTGAAGATCGTCGAGATGGGCCCGCGCGACGGGCTGCAGAACGAGAAGGCCCAGGTGCCGACCGAGGTGAAGGTCGAGCTGGTCGACCGCCTCTCCGCCACCGGCCTCAAGGCCGTCGAGGCCGGCGCCTTCGTCTCGCCCAAATGGGTCCCGCAGATGGCGGACACGGCGGAGGTGCTGGCCCGCATCACCCGCAGGCCCGGCGTCGCCTATCCCGTGCTGGTGCCGAACGAGAAGGGGTTGGAGCAGGCGCTGGCGTCCGGCGTGGAGGAGATCGCCGTTTTCGGCGCCGCCTCGGAAAGCTTCTCGCGCAAGAACATCAACTGCTCGATATCCGAGAGCCTGGAGCGCTTCGCCCCCGTCTGCGCCACCGCGACCGCCAAGGGTCTCAAGGTGCGCGGCTACGTCTCCTGCGTGCTGGGCTGTCCCTATGAGGGGGCCGTTGACCCCGGCCGGGTGGCGGAGGTGGCGGCCAAGCTGATCGATCTCGGCTGCTACGAGGTCAGCCTGGGCGACACGATCGGCGTCGGCACGCCGGCCAAGGCCAAGGCCATGTTCCGCCGGGTGGCGGTGACCGTGCCGGCCGGCCGGCTGGCGCTGCACTTCCACGACACCTACGGCCAAGCGGTCGCCAACATCCTGGCCTGCCTGGAAATGGGTGCCTCGGTGGTGGACAGCTCGGTCGCCGGGCTGGGCGGCTGCCCCTATGCCAAGGGTGCCAGCGGAAACGTCGCCACCGAGGACGTGCTGTACCTGCTGCAGGGGCTGGGTGTGGAGACGGGCGTCGATCTGGACGAAATGTCCCGCATCGGCGAGTGGATCTCGGCGACGCTCGACCGCCCGACCGGCAGCAAGGTGGGCCGCGCCTTGGCAGCAAAGCGCGCGGCCTGACCTTCAGGCTGGTGGCGCGCCCGGTGGAAAAGGCATAATCCTTTCTCGCGCGCGTATCTCCATACGGGAGCTTCAGGCTTGAGCCGGTCCATCGAGGGCGTCAGCAACTGGATGCATATGTTCCGCTGGATCGTGAAGCTGATCCGGGACGAATACGGCGTCGACGAGAAGATCCTGACCCGCACGGCGGTGCTGGAAACCGATTGCGGCCTCTCCATCGACCAGGTGGAGGAGGTGCTGGACATCATCGCCGAGAGCTTCGCCGTCAGCTTCCCCGGCGGCACGCTGGACGAGGTGCTGAAGCTCGAGGAGCTCTGCATGCTCGCCGCCTGGCTGAAGGGGCTGTTCAAGAAGCCGGAATTCATTTCCGCCGGCTTCGAGGCAAAGTGCCGCGCGGCCAATGCCGGCGCCGGGGCCTGAGGCCGCGGGCGTGAATTTGCCCCTGGACGGGGGCGGGCGGCTCGGCTAGCGCTCCGGTCCGTCAACCGTCATTCCTGGATCAGAGATCATGCCCCTGCACATGCTCCGCCTCGCCGTCGGCGCGGAAAGCCTGGACAGCATGCGCCGCTGGTGCGCCGAGGAGGGGGAGATCTGGCGCGGCCAGCGCGTCATCGGCACCCATACCAAGCGCATGCCGACCCGGACCGAGGAACTGCTGGACGGCGGCTCCCTCTACTGGATCGTGAAGGGTGTGCTCTGCGTCCGGGCGCCCTTCGTCGGTTTCGAGACGGTGCGCTACGGCGAGGACGAGTATTGCCGCATGCTGCTCTCGACCGAGCTGGTCGAGACCGTGCCGCAGCCCAAGCGCCCCTTCCAGGGATGGCGCTATCTCCGCCCGGAGGACGCGCCGGCCGATCTCGGCGCTGGCGGGGGAGGCGACGAGCTGCCACCGCATCTGGCGGCCGAGCTGCGGTCCCTCGGCATCCTCAGATGAGCGGGGGAGGGGCGCCGGCAAAACCGGCGATTCGGAAAAAATCGAACCCCCATTCATTTTCCCCTTGAGCTGGGTCGGTTGGAGGCGTAGATAACCGCTCCCGCCGACGGGGACCCCTCGGGGAGCTGGCGGCGGGAAGGGGGAGAGGGGCCGCAAGGCCTTGATCCGCCGAGGTTCTTTGCGGGGGTTC
>Ga0196974_1000028_pt1 | contig 116359 bp, 117 predicted proteins | sample S1_1013CmetaG_FD_155477 | JGI IMG/M metagenome (GOLD analysis project Ga0196974, IMG submission 155477) | Soil microbial communities from Anza Borrego desert, Southern California, United States - S1_10-13C | ecosystem: Environmental > Terrestrial > Soil > Desert | place: USA: California...
CCCAGGGGGTGGATTTCACCGCCGCCGACAAGGCCGCCATGGCCCGGGCGCTGGACGAGCTCGGCATCGATTATGTCGAGGGCGGCTGGCCCGGCGCCAACCCCACCGACGACGCCTTCTTCGCCGCCCCGCCGCGGCTCTGCCGCGCCCGCCTGACCGCCTTCGGCATGACCCGCCGCCCCGGCCGCAGCGCCGCCAACGACCCCGGCCTGTCGGCGCTGTTCAACACCGGCGCGCCGGCGGTGTGCCTGGTGGGCAAGAGCTGGGACTTCCATGTCGACGTGGCGCTGGGCATCCCGCGCGCGGAGAACCTGGAGCTGATCCGCGACAGCATCCATGAGGCCGCCCGGCGCGGCCGCGAGCCGCTGTTCGACGCCGAGCATTTCTTCGACGGCTACAAGGCCAACCCGGACTTCGCGCTCGCCTGCGCCAAGGCCGCCTTTGATGCCGGCGCCCGCTGGGTGGTGCTGTGCGACACCAACGGCGGCACCCTGCCGCACGAGATCGAGGCGATCGTCGGGGAGGTCGCCCGGCACATCCCCGGCAGCCATCTCGGCATCCATTGCCACAACGACACGGAGAACGCCGTCGCCAACAGCCTGGCGGCGGTGCGCGCCGGTGCCCGCATGGTGCAGGGCACGCTGAACGGGCTGGGGGAGCGCTGCGGCAACGCCAATTTGATCTCGCTGATCCCGACGCTGACGCTGAAGATGGGCTACGCCACCGGCGTCTCGGCCGACGGGATGCGGCGCCTGGTGCACATCTCCCGCCTGCTGGACGAGCGGCTGAACCGCACGCCCAACCGGCACGCGGCGTACGTGGGCGAGAACGCCTTCGCCCACAAGGGCGGGCTCCACGTCTCGGCCGTCGAGAAGGACCCGACCTCCTACGAGCATCTGGCGCCGGAGACCGTGGGCAATGCGCGCCGCATCCTGGTCAGCGACCAGGCCGGGCGCAGCAACATCCTGGCGCGTTTCCGCGAGATCGGGCTGGAGATCCGCGCCGACGACCCGCGCGTCGGCACTCTGGTCGAGGAGGTGAAGCGGCGGGAGTACGAGGGCTACGCCTATGACGGCGCCGAGGCCAGCTTCGAGCTGATGGCGCGGCGCGCCCTGGGCGAGGTGCCGGACTATTTCCGCCTGAGCAGCTTCCGCGTCATCGACGAGCGGCGCTGGAACGCCCGGGGCGACCTGGTCACCCTGTCGGAGGCCACCATCAAGGTAGAGGTGGACGGCACGCCGCTCATGACCGTGGCCGAGGGCAACGGCCCGGTGAACGCGCTGGACACGGCGCTGCGCAAGGCGCTGATCCCGCTCTACCCGCACCTGGACGGGATGCGGCTCGTGGACTACAAGGTGCGCATCCTCACCCCCGACGACGGCACCAAGGCCGTGACGCGGGTGATGATCGAAACCCAGGCGCGGGACGGCCGGCGCTGGTCGACGGTGGGCGTCTCGGCCAACGTGATCGACGCCAGCTTCAACGCGCTGAACGACAGCATCACCTATTGCCTGTTCACGGCGGGGGCATCGGCGGAAGCGCGCGCGCCCGCCGCCTGAGCGGGCCCACGCGGAGAGCGGCGTTGAGCGGTACCAACAAGCGGGAACTGGCCAAGTTCGAGGCGGATGGGGCGGGCCCCGCCATCATCCTGGTGGAGCCGCAGCTGGGCGAGAATATCGGCGCCTGCGCCCGGGCCATGCTGAACTGCGGCCTGACCGATTTGCGCATCGTCAACCCGCGCGACGGCTGGCCGAACGAGAAGGCCGTCTCGGCCTCGGCCGGCGCCACCGTGGTGCTGGACCGCGCCCGGGTGTTCGAGAGCGTGCCCGACGCCATCGCGGATCTGCACAAGGTCTACGCCACCTGCCCGCGCAAGCGCGACATGGTGAAGGTGACGCTGAACGCCCGCTCGGCCGCCAAGGAGATCCGCGCCCATTGGGAGGGCGGCCGCAATGTCGGCATCCTGTTCGGGCCGGAGCGCACCGGCCTGTTCAACGACGACATCGCGCTCGCCGAGCGCGTCATCGCCATCCCGCTGAACCCCGGCTTCTCCAGCCTGAACCTCGCCCAGGCCGTGCTGGTGGTGGGCTACGAGTGGTTCCAGACCCGCGACGACCTGCCCCCCGACGAGACCCTCTTCACCGGCAACAGCCGCCCCGCCACATCAGGCGAGATGCAGAACCTCTTCGACCATCTGGAAGGCGAGCTGGACCAGACCGGCTTCTACACCAGCGAGGAGAAGCGCCCGTCGATGGTGCGCAACGTGCGGAACACGCTCCACCGCGCCCACATGACCGAGCAGGAGGTGCGCACCTTCCACGGGATCATCGCGGCGCTGGTGGGGAGGAAGAAGCAGAGGGGGTAAGATCCTATTCCTACTACGGGCTGATGAATCACAAGTCCGGAGTGTCAGCCAACCCGATAGCTTATGGGGATTTTAACGGAGCGCTCGCAACGATTGACGTACCGCCAGCGCTCCTATTAAATCTCGTTTAGCTATTCGGAAATGAGAACTCCGATACGCGAAACCGTTTGCGGAATGAATCAACTATGCTCGAAAATTGGAAAATAGATAACTTCAAATCTGTTGGGCAGGCCGTGTCGTTAGACCTCGCGCCAATCACAATGTTTGTTGGCGCCAATTCCAGTGGAAAAAGCACCATTATACAAAGCATACTGCTGATGAAGCAAACCCTTCAATATGCCCCAAATGATCGACCAATTGCACTTAATGGCCCTTTGCTAAAGCTTGGTAGTTTTAGTGACGTCAAGAACGCACTGTCAGTGACTAACGATTTCGGGATTTCCTTTTCAGTTGTCGCAGATGATCAAAACCAATTCCCATACATACTTGCGGATAGTCTTACTGAGGGGCCTTCCCTAAGTCATTTCGGAAGATCTATTCGTAAAGTCATGTGTAACTTAAGGTTCGATATCCCTGACTCGCAAATTGCAGATGAGCTAACGCTACTCCAGCCGCTTCTTTTGTCCTCAACCTTGGAAGTAGTTGCCAACAAAGCAGAGTCTTCTGAAGAGATCAGTAATCTTTCCGTCCGGAGATCTAACCGGTCGCCCGAAACTAAGCTTCGTGGACTTGATGTTAATGATTCCAGAGCATTGAGGTTTGTGAGTTCATTGGCGTATGACGTCAAAAATATCGACCAGAAAACTAGATCCCAGGTTATTGAAAATAGACCGGATGGTGAAGTTGTTGGTGCTGTAATGCGGCATTTTGTCCCTCTGAGCATTGCTGTGAAGTTTGATGTAGCTAAGCAGAGAGCACGGGAGATTGCAGATGTCATATGTGAGCGTCAGCCGCTTTGGCGACTTTCTGCCGAAGTTCAGCAATTTGAGCTTCCTGAGAGCTTAGTCGACATTTTAGAGAAGTGGATTGAGGAGAACTCGAACCAAGCTTACACACAGCAGTTTCTTTTTTCTGATCGAGTGAAAAAGAAATGGACTTTAAACGAGATGGTCGAAAAAATTCGGTATTTTCAGCGACGGCGCCTTCCGCACGTTTCTAACAATAAGCATCCGTTGCCTGAAACTAGCTCAGTTGCAGGTATTCAGAATCTCCATCCAATTATTGAAGGCGAGTTGCTTCATATTCTTGAAAGGAAGAACTCTGTCGATTTTGGTCGCGCGCCTGCTATTCTTGACGCCTCCGTTTATATAAGGGAATATTTTTCTCGATATGTCCGCTACCTTGGACCCTTACGAGACGAGCCGAAGCCGCTCTATCCCCTAGAAGCCCTCGCTAATCCTACCGACGTTGGATATAGGGGCGAGCATACCGCTGCTGTGCTCGACCTACATAAACACAGAACGATATCGTATATACCGGCAAAAAGTTTTCGTGAGAAAGACGTTCGTATAGAGCCTGTGAACACTAGCCTATTAAAGGCGGTAGTGGATTGGCTCTCTTATATGGGCGTGGTTGATGCTGTTTCGACCGGGGATAAAGGCAAGTTCGGACATGAACTTCAGGTTAGAACTCCAGGAGTTGAAAAATATCATGACCTTACGAACGTTGGAGTTGGTGTAAGTCAGGTTCTTCCAATAGTTGTGATGGCCCTCATCGCCCCCGTCGGGTCGCTCCTGATCTTTGAGCAACCTGAACTACATCTACATCCGCGAGTTCAGACTAGACTTGCAGACTTTTTCATATCTATAGCTAAGCATGGTAAGCAGTGTATCCTCGAAACGCATAGCGAATATTTGATATATCGTCTCAGAAGACGCGTTGCCGAGTCTCATGGGGATGACTTTTCAAAGCTCTCGAAACTCTATTTTGTTGAGCGCTTACATGGGGAGACTACCGCTCGTCCTGTTGAGATCAATAAATATGGAGCAATTATCGATTGGCCAGAAGATTTCTTCGATCAGTCTCAGGATGAAGCAGAACGAATATTGCTGGCTGCTTCTCAGAAGAAGAGCCAAGAGCGCAAGGCCGAGAGAAAATAGAACATGCGTAATATCATCATAGTTGATCCTGCTTTATGTGCTGTGCCGTCGGTGGTATCGGAAAAAGACGATGTTATCCAAATCGTATTAACACTGCGTGAGCTGAGTAAAATGGCGCGTGTAGATCGTGGGGCCTGCGTCTACTGCATTGAAAATTTGCCTTCTGTGCTCGCAAGTGCAAATTATTTTCCTCTCTCTGATAGTATCAAAGAGATGCTGGATCACTATGACTTGAGTGCAGTTTACACAGTTGAGGAGATTCGAAGGACGGTAATTAGTATCATGGAGCGAGCCTCGGCTATAGAAGTTCTTAGCGAAGTGGATTTTTTAATTCCATATGGATCTTCTATAGTCCCAAGAGAGGTGGATATTCCCGGATCTGCTGTGCTTTCCGAGGCCCTTCATGTGCTGTTTGCGCACGCTGGCATCATGATTAACAGGCGTGGAGTGCCAATTGGTCTTGTTTCTGCCGCTATGAACTTTGGCGCTAAGGACCTTGAATCCGTAGGATTTAAAGGACTCGCAACAGATATTCAACCGCCACTCCCAGAGAACGAAGTCGAGCTAGATTTTTCCCTCCCGATATTTCGGTCAATTGATGGCCTGCTTCGTAGTACGTCGCCGAGTGACATCTGGAATGTTGCCAATGCACAGGCTGAAGTTGCTGAGGCAATTAAGTTGTTAGCGTTTCAGATACTGCTAGGAGCTAACCCAAAAGCCTGCATAGAAGATGTTCCGGAGTTTAGCATCGGAGATGATTTTTTCGGCTCGTTGGTGACCTGGGGATGCGGGCCAAGTGGAAAATTCTCCAACTGTACTCTTGAGGTGTGCGCGCGTGTGCTTATTGGGTTGCCAAAGTACGAAGTGAAGAAGTTCCTTGCGCGCGTTAGTGCCAAGGGACAGGGGTTGGTGCACAAAAAGCGAACTAAAGATGGAGCACTTGCCTTCCGGACCCATGTTTCTAAAGATCATGAAGCATTGCGTCTCATGTTCTGGAGGAACAAAGATAATCACATCGAGTTCGCTAACGTCGGTTCGAAGAAAGAGTTGGTGATCGCTGAGTAGATTTGTTATTTTAACGCAGAATATCCATTACATCTATGGTCTATATGTTTTGGTGAGGGTTCTTTGCCAAGGACGTGTACAATGTCTTCGGCACCGCCAAGCATATGGCTATCAGAGGCGTCGGAGAGGGCGCCCGGATCGTCCTCCACGACGTGACCGTGGGCGATGAGAAGATCGACGACTTCGCTGAGTTCATGACGATGCTGCAGGACAGGCGCATCGGCTTCTACGCGGACGGTTCCTACACCAACATAACGTTCGGCGACAACGCCGCCGGCCTGCGGAACATTTCATTCAACAACACCGGCTTCTCCGTCTCCAGCATCGCCGCGCTCAACCCGTCGGAGTGGGGCTTCGTCTGAGAGGGAACGGGGGCGGCGCCCGGCCGCCCCTCACTTCCGCAGCAGGAACTCCCGCCCCACCTTCACCCGCTTGACCCCGCCATACTCGACGATGTCGGCGGTGGCGTAGGTCTCGGACCAGGCGTCGGGGAGGTAGCTGCCGGTGCCGATGACGTCGATGGGGGCCTGGGCGTCGGCCATCAGGCGGCATTTGGCGGGGTTGAAGCCGCTGGAGGCGACGATCCTCACGCGGGGGAATCCCGCCTCGTCCAGCCGCTCGCGCATCCAGTGGATGGCGGCCGCCGAGACGCCGGGGCCGATCAGGTAGCGCAGCTCGGTCTCGTCGCGGTAGCCGCGGATGCAGGCGGGGGCGTGGCGCTCCAGCACGGCGTAGCTGCCGGGCGGGTCCAGCCCCTCGACGAAGCGGCCGCCGGGCGTGTCGAGGCGCACCGACAGGCCGCCGCTCGAGGCCAGCTCGGGGAAGCGGCGGCAGACATCCAGGCTGTCGCTGACCTCGCGGCCGAAATAGTCGACCAGCACCGTCATGGGCTCCAGCGGGAAGGTCTCGCGGTACATCTCGGCCGCGCGCACGGTGGAGCCGGCGTAGCCGATCAGCGCGTGCGGCATGGTGCCCCGGCCGCGCTCCTGTCCGAAGTAATGGGCGGTGCCGTCGGTGGCGTTGCCGACGAAGCCGACCGCGCCGGCCTTGCGCTTCGCGCGCTCCGACCCGACCGAGGCGGCGTAGGCCATGATCTCCGCCATCTCGGTCCCGGCGCAGTGGCGCGCGTCCATGGCGAGGAAGGCGACCTTGGGCAGGCCCGCCGCCATGATGAAGGCGTTGTGCGCGGCGACGCAGGCCGGGCCCAGCTTCATCAGGAAGATGGTCTCCAGTTCCACCAGCTGCGAGAAGGGGCCTGAGATCCACATCATCGGCTCGCCGGCCCCGACCCACTGCCCCTCGCGGAACTTCTGCTCGATCTCCGGCTCGAAGCCGCGCGCGGCGCAGACCGACCGCAGCCAGTCCAGCGCCAGGCGCGGCGCGAAGACGACGGGGCGCCGCATGAAGGCGGCGTAGGTGACGCGGACATCGCCGTGGCGCTCGACGATGGCGCGGGTGCGCTTGAAGTAGACGTCGGTCCAGTCGCCCACCTGCTCGGGGCCGGGAGGGGTGGTGCGCGTATCGGCCATGCTCGTGTCCCCTGGTCCGTGCCCGGGCGCCGCCGGGCCTTCTGTTCTCAACGGCCGACAGCCTGGACCGGCGCGGGCGGCGCGGTCAACGGTGGGAAACGGTGGTGGGGGGGAGAGTGGGGCTACGGGTGGTAGTTCCCACACCGTCATCCCCGCGGAGGCGGGAACCCAGGTAATGAGCTTGCTACCCGCCGGCATTGTCAGTGCAAAGGGGCACGTCGCGCTCCCATCGGACTGCTCCGGTGCCGAGGGAATGCCTGGGTCCCCGCCTAGGCGCTGCGCGCCAGCTTCGCAAACGCGGGGATGACGGGTCGTGGGGCGAAGGGAGGATTGCTTTATCGCCCCTGCGGCTCTCCCTTTTCGCCCCGCTCGCGCCATTGGCGGGCGGCGGCCTTGGCGCGCACCTCGGGCGGGGCGGCCTCGTAGGCCTGCAGCACCACCTCGTGCAGCCGGCGCTGGCCCTCGGCGGTGACGGTCCGCAGCCGCTCCAGCGCGGCCCCGGCGGCGGCGCGGTCGAAGGGCTCGGCGGCCAGGGCCGTGCCGACGGCGCGGCGCGCCTCCTGCACTTCCGAGCGGTGGGCCTGCGCCTCCTCCCGGCGGCCCTCCAGCGCCTCGCGCATGTAGGGGCGCATCTCCTCCGGCGCCGACGCCACGAAGCGCTCCACGAAGTCCCGGGGGCGCTTGCCCTGCGGCCGGTCCCCGCCCTGCCGCAGGACGGCATGCTCGCCCTTCATGCCGTGCGGACCCTGCAGCCACCGGCCCAGGATCATGCCGCCGACCAGCAGGTTGAGGGCGACCGACAGCGTCAGCAGCGCCGCCAGGATCTTGACGGTGCGGCTCATGGCCCGGTCTCCGCGGTGATGTCGCCGACCACCAGGCCGGCCAGGTAGGAGGACTCATCGGAGGCCGGCTCGGCGGCGGCAAGCTTGGCATCGTCGTCGACCGGCAGGGGCGAGAGGCCGTTGGCGCCCATGACCACGCCCAGCAGCAGCGCCGCCGTGGCGGTGGCCAGCCCGGCCGTCCATTGCCGCCAGGCGCCGCGCACGGCATCGGCCAGCCGCAGGCCGGGTGAGGCCGGGCGGGCGGGCAGGGGATGGTCGAGCGGGATGTCCAGCACGGCGCGCCGCAGCCGGTCGGAGGCGAGGATCATGGGCAGCGAGGCGAGGTCGTTCTCCAGCCGCAGCGCCGCGCGGTGCCGCGCCTGCGCCTCGCTTGACGCCGCCAGCAGCGCCTCGGCCGCCTGCCGGTCGGCGCGGGGCCAGCCTGTAATGTCGGGGCCATGGCGGTCGAGCAATTCCTGGAACTGGTCGGGGCTCATCCGCGCGGGCCTCCCTTGCCCTTGGTCGTGGTGGTGGGACCGCCCTCAGGCGCGAAGGCGGCAAGGCTGGCGCGCAGGGCCTTGCGGGCCCGCACCAGCAGGGTTTCCAGCGCGCCGACGCTGACGTCCATCGCCCGCGCCGCCTCGGCGTTGCTGAGGCCGGAATCGTAGCACAGCGATACGGCGGCGCGCTGTCGCTCCGGCAGCGCCTCCACCGCGCGGGCGACGGCGCCGGCGGCCTCGCGCCTGGCGATGCCGTCGACCGCGTCCGGCCGATCGTCGGCGGGATCGCCGGCGGCCTCCAGCGCTTCCGTACGGGGCTTGCGGCGCCGGTCCAGGCAGAGATTGACGGTCACCCGGTAGAACCATGTGCCGAAGCGGGCCGTGCCGGGACGGTAGGCGGCGGCGTTGCGCCAGAGCCGGAGGAAGGCCTCCTGCGCCACGTCCTCCGCCTCCGCCCGGTCGCCCAGGATGCGCGCCGCCACCGTGACGGTGCGGTCGAGATGGCGGGCCACCAGCTCGCCATAGGCCGCGCGGTCCCCGGCGGCGACGCGGCGGACGAGCTGCTCGTCCGCCGCCGCCGCCAGGGCCTGCTCGCGCGTGGCATGCGCGCCAGGGGGCGTCTCTGGAACCGTCACCGTCCCGGCCATCCTCACTTCGATCGGGAAGGGGATGGTAGAGGGCGGAGCGAGGTCCGTCATCGGCCGTCACCGTCCGGGGTGGCTGGAGCGTCAGTCGCGGCCTTTTCCACCGTGGTGGCCGCCATGGTGGCCGCGGCGGTCGTCGCGGGTCAGGCGGCCGTCATCGTCGCGGTCCATGCGCTCGAACATGCGGTCGGCGCCGGCCTCGAACTCGGCCTTGGAGATGCGGCCGTCGCTGTCGGCGTCCAGCCGCGCCGCCATGGCCTTCTGACGCTCGGCCCGGCGCTGCTCCCGCAGCCGCTCCAGGGCCGCCGGCATGTCGGCGACGGCGACCGCTTGGCCGTTGGGCGACAGGGCGGCGAAGTCGGCGGCGCGGCCGGCGCGGAACTCGTCCTTGGAGACGGCGCCGTCCTTGTCGGCGTCCAGCCGCTCCATGCGCGGGTTCTGGGCACCGGGAGCCTGCTGCGCCAGCGCGGCGAGCGGCGCCGCGATCAGGGCGAGGGCGATCGTGGCGGTCAGTCGGGTGTTCATGATGGGTCGTCTCTTTCCGTCAGGGGGGAGTGGTGGGCGCCCTTCCATCCCTGATACGGACGGCCCTTGCCGAACCCTGCGCGGAAATCGTCACGCCCAGTCGACGGCACCGCCGATCCAGTCGGCGAAGGCGCGCAGGCGGGGATGGCCGGCCCGCTCCGGCCGCCCGACGAGCCGGTAGGCGAAGCGCGCGGGCACCGACCGCTCCCCCAGCCGGACGAGCCGGCCGGCGGCCAGATCGTCCACCACCAGGCTGGCGCGGGCCAGCGCCACCCCTTGGCCGTCGGCCGCCGCCTGCAGCGCCAGATGTGCCTGGGTGAAGCGCGGGCCGGCCTCCGGCGCCGGGACGCCGGTGCCCTCGAACCAGTCGGCCCAGCCGCCGCCGCTGCCATCGCGCGCGGCCACCGCGTCGTGCAGCAGCGTCTCGGCCGCGACCCGCTCCGGCGTCCAGTCGCCGTGGCGCGCGGCCAGGGCGGGGGCGGCCACCGGGAACAGCCGGTCGCCGGCAAGCTCGGCGCAGTCCAGGCCGGGATAGAGGCCGGGACCGAAGCGCACCGCCAGGTCGACCCCGTCGCCGGCCAGGTCGGACAGGCGGTCGTCGGCGGCCAGCGTCACCTCGATGCCGGGATAGGCCGACTGGAAGGCGGCTAGGCGGGGCACCAGCCAGCGCGCGGCGAAGGAGGCGGGCGCGCCGACCGTCAGCGGCCCCGCCAGGTCGGGCGCCCGCAGCGCCTCCACCCCCTGCCGGATCAGCGCGATGCCGCCCTCGACGCTGGCCGCCAGCGCCGCTCCCTCGGGCGTCAGCGCCAGCCGGCGGGTGAGGCGCAGGAACAGCCGCGTGCCCAGCCGCAGCTCCAGCCCCTTGATGCGGTGGCTGACGGCGCTGGGGGTGACGCTCAGCTCCGCCGCCGCCCTTTGGAAGCTGAGGTGCCGCGCCGCCACCGCGAAGCAGTGCAGGTCGTCGAGGGAGGGCAGGGGCGGCATCCGGGCGTCCTGGGCGCTCATGGATGAGATCGGCTCACCCGTGAGCTTAGCAACCATCGTTTGCCGCCGCCAGCCATCGGGCACAGCCTGCGCGGGCTACTCAAGGTCCGAGGAAGTTCCCCATGCGCTCCGCCGCCACGCCCGCCCCTACGGCCGCCACCGGCTCCGTCACCGGCATCGGCCAGATGCTCACCGCCATGATGCTGTCCGGCACCATCGGAGTCGTCGTCACCGAGGTCGGACTTGCCGCCCATCAGGTGGTGTTCTACCGCTGCCTCTTCGCCGTGGCGGCGCTGGGGCTCTGGTGCTGGGCGCGCGGCTATTTCACGCCGGCCCTGCTGGAGCGGCGCACGCTGGGTCTGGTGCTGCTGGGCGGCGCCTTCATCGTGGCGGACTGGGTGGTGCTGTTCGCCGCCTTCGACCATGTCTCCATCGGCCTCGCCACCATCATCCTGCATCTGCAGCCCTTCTTCGTCGTGCTGATCGCGGCGGGGCTGGCGGGCGAGCGCCCGGGGACGGATGCGCTGGGCTGGATCGCCCTGGCCTTCGCCGGGCTGGTCGCCGCCACCGGGCATGTCGAGCTGGGCGAGGGGCAGGCGGCGCTGGGCGTCGGGCTGGCGCTGCTGGCGGCGCTGCTCTATGCCGGCGCCACCCTCTGCTCGCGGGCGGTCAAGGGCATCCGGCCGGAGCTGACGGCGCTGGTGCATGTCGCGCTGGGCACCGTGGCGCTGGCGCCCTTCGTCGATCCGGCGGCGGCGGTGGAACTGCCCGGCCGCTCCTGGGCGCTGCTGGCGACGCTCGGCATCGTGCATACCGGCTTCATGTACGCGCTGCTCTACGGCGCCTACCAGAAGCTGAGCGCGGCGGCCACGGCGGTGCTGGCCTTCGCCTACCCGGCCGCCGCCATCGGCATGGACTGGCTGGTCTATGGCCGCGTGCTGAGCCCGGCGCAGCTGGCGGGCCTGGGCGCCATCCTGCTGGCCGGCACCGCGGTCAACCGCGGCTGGCGGATCCTGCCCCGGCGGGTGGCCGTGTGAGTCCCGTCAATCCCCGACAGAAGAGTTCGCGCCCGCCGCTCTCCTCTTCAACCGTCATCCCGGCGCAGGCCGGGACCCAGGGGTTGCAGCCATGGGCGCTTGATGAAGCACGCCCTGCCCCTGGGTGCGATCGCACACACCGGCGGAAGCGCTGCATCAACCGCATCCCGCTGCAACCCCTGGGCCCCGGCTTTCGCCGGAGTGACGGGAAGAAAAAAGACGATCCGCCTCTTATTGCTGCCTGAGAAGGCCCTCAGCGCAGCCGGGCGCAGACATCCCGGAAGCGGTCGGCGTACTCGGCCAGCGGCACCAGGCCCATGCCGGTGCGGAACTCGTCCACCCGCGCCGGGTCCTCCAGCTCGGCCGGGCGCCAGGTACCGTCCTTGCAGCCTCCCTGCGTGCCGTAGCGCTGCGGCTTCCCTTCGCCCAGCGCGACCCGGTCGGACAGCAGGGCATAGTCCTTAGCCTTCGCGCGGCCCTCGTCCACGGCCGTGCGCAGCAGGCCCAGCGCCTCCCGCTGGAAGGGCCGGTCATGGTCGGCGTGCTGCGCCAGCAGCCACGCGATGTCGCCGGTATCGGCGCTCCAGCCGGGCCCGCCGGGCCAGCCATGCAGCGCGACGATGCGCTTCAGCAGGCCGGTGGTGACCTCGTCCACCCCGCGGGTGGTGGTCAGGTAAGGCTTCAAACAACCCGCGCGCTCCACGGGATCCGCCACGGGACGGCAAACGACCATGCCGGAGCGCGCCTCCTGGTCCAGGTCCCGCGCGGTGCGCAGCAGCCCCTCCACGCAGGACCGCTCCTCCAGCCGGCAGGCGGGCTGGACCAGCCCGGGCGCCACGCTGCTGAACCGGCGCACCAGCTCCTCCGGCGCCAGCGGCGTTCCCGCGGCCAGAGCCGACGGGGCGGCGAGCATCAGCATGGTGGCGAGGGCGGCGAGGGCGCGCATCTTCTTCTCCCGGATGGTTCCATGCGATAATTGAGTGCCGTCTGCGGAAACGCAACCCGGCGCGCTCCCCCATTTCGGCGTTGACATCCTTGTGCGAGGAGTGCATCTCTTCCGACATCGGATGTATGGCTGTGTCCCGGAAAGGGCACGGGCATCGCGCATCGCCAACCTCTAGCCTCACCGGAGCGGCCCGTCGCGGCCGCCTTGCCGTCCCTACCGGGCCCGCGACGGGGTGGGCCCTCCTGCCTTTCGGGAGCCCTCCCCATGTTCGCGTCGCTGTTCCGGTCGGGGCTGAAGACCCTGCGCATCGACGACCTCGACACCCAGGAGAAGGATTTCACCTGGGAGGACACGGAGGCCGTGCGTCCGCTGCCCTCAACCCCCGGCCGCTTCGTCTGGAGCCTGCTGCGGGAGAAGTTCGCCGGGCGCCTGACCATCATGATGCTGGCCGTGCTGCTGGGGCAGGGGATCGAGGCGTTCGAGCCCTACGCGCTGAAATCGCTGATCGACGGGCTGACGGCCGCCAGCCGGGGCGAGCCGATTCCCGGTATCGGCCTGGGTGCCTGGTTCGGCATCCTGGTCTTCATCTGGCTCGCCAGCACCGGCATGTACCGGGTGTACCAGATCACCGACATCTACACCTCGCCCTCCATCCGGGCGCTGGTGCAGAAGCGCATGTTCGCCTGGCTGATGGGGCACAGCCCGCGCTACTTCCAGGACAATTTCGCCGGCAAGCTGGGCCAGAAGATCAAGCAGGGCGCCAATGCGCTGCTCTCGATCCTGGAGATCATCTGCTTCGACACGATGCGGATCATCGTGCTGCTGGTCGTGGCGACCGCGCTGCTGTGGACGGCCAACCCGACCTTCAGCCTGATCCTGCTGGGCTGGATGGTGGTGTATCTGGCGGCCTCCGCCTACATCGCGCGGCACTGCATCCGCCTGTCCGAGGCGATGAGCGAGGAGGTGTCCACCTCCTCCGGCCGCATCATCGACGCCATCACCAACGCCGATCTGGTGCGGGGCTTCGCCCGGCTGCCGTTCGAGCGCAAGTTCCTGGGCCACTGGATCAACCGCGAGCGCTTCCGCTCGCGCCGGCTGCGCTGGTTCCTGGTGGTGATGCGGCTGTTCCAGATGGTCAGCGTGGTGTCGCTGCTGGCGGCGCTGGTCTGGATCGCCATCCAGCGGACCCTCGCCGGCGCCATGACGGTGGGCGAGTTCACGCTGGTGTTCACGCTCGCCTTCCAGATCAGCAGCACGGTCTGGAACCTGTCGCACCGGCTGCTCGACTTCTTCGAGAACTGGGGCACGCTGAAGGAGGCGATCGACCTGGTGACGGCGCCGCACGAGATCGTGGACTCAGCCAACGCCAAGCCGCTGGCCGTCACCGAGGGCGGCATCCGGATCGAGGGCGTCAGCTTCGCCTTCCCGGACGGCAACGCCGTGTTCGACAATCTCACGCTCGACATCCGGCCGGGAGAGAAGGTCGGGCTGGTTGGCCGCTCGGGCGCCGGCAAGTCGACCCTGGTCAAGCTCATCCGCCGGCAGTTCGAGCCGGCGGCGGGCCGGGTGCTGATCGACGGGCAGGACATCGCCCAGGTCACCTGGGACAGCCTGAACGCCGCCATCGCCGAGGTGCCGCAGCAGCCCGGCGTCTTCCACCGGCCGATCGGCGACAATATCCGCTACGGCCGTCCCGAGGCCTCGATGGAGGAGGTGCAGGAGGCGGCCAAGCGGGCGCATGCGCACGAGTTCATCACCAAGCGCGCCACCGGCTACGACACCATCGTCGGCGAGCAGGGCATCAAGCTGTCGGGCGGCGAGCGGCAGCGCCTCGCCATCGCCCGGGCGCTGCTGAAGGATGCGCGCATCCTGGTGCTGGACGAGGCCACCTCGGCCCTGGACAGCGAGAGCGAGCATTTGATCCAGGAGGCGCTGTGGACCCTGATGCAGGGCCGCACCGTCATCGCCATCGCCCACCGCCTGTCCACCATCACCGGCATGGACCGCATCCTGTTCCTGGAGGGCGGCCGGGTGGTGGAGCAGGGCAACCACAACGAACTGCTGGCCCAGGGCGGCCGCTACGCCGCGCTCTGGCAGCGGCAGATGGGCGGTTTCCTGGAAGCGGCGGAATAAGAAGAGAGGAGGTCTCCATGCCTGTAATGCACGGCCCCGATCCCATGGACCGGGAGCCGATGAAGGGCCATGCCCGCGTCGGCTTCCTGAAGCCCATCCTGGCCGACCTGCCGAACGTCGAGGTCGGCGACTACAGCTACTATGACGACCCGGCGGGGCCGGAGCGGTTCCGGGAGAACATCCTGTACCACTTCCCCTTCGTCGGGGACCGGCTGGTCATCGGGAAGTACTGCGCCATCGCCACCGGCACGCGCTTCATCATGAACGGCGCCAACCACGCGATGGGCGGGCTGTCGACCTTCCCCTTCATGGCGTTCGGGAACGGCTGGGATTCGGTGCCGATGGACCAGATCGAGTTCCCCAACAAGGGCGACACGGTCGTCGGCCACGATGTCTGGCTGGGATACGAGAGCCTGGTCATGCCGGGGGTGAAGATCGGCAGCGGCGCGGTGGTGGCCGCCCGCTCCGTCGTGGCCTCGGACGTGCCACCCTACGCCATCGTCGCCGGCAACCCGGCGCGGGTGGTGAAGATGCGCTTCCCGGAGGAGACGGTCACCGCGCTGCTGCTGCTGCGCTGGTGGGACTGGGAGCCGGAGCGGGTCACCCGCGCCATTCCTGCCATCGTGAAGGGCGATCTGGACGCGCTGTGGGCGATCGCGGAGTAGGGGGGCTCACGCCCCCTCGAACAGCATCGCGCCCATGATGTGGGTGAGCGTGCCGCCGGCATAGAGCGGCAGCAGCAGCCGGCGGTAGGGCAGCTGCCCGCCGATGGCGGACATGCGGTCGCGGCGGTAGTGCGGCTCGCCCGTCTCCAGCACGGCGCGGTAGTCGCGGAGCACGCGCTCGCGGCCGGGCGCGCTGCCGGCCAGGTCGCCCAGCCGGGCGCCGCGGATGGAGCGGCCGGCCACGGTCTCGATCCGGTCGCCGGCGATGCGGAACTCGAAGTCGGCGCCGTCCTCCACCGCCTGCAGCAGCAGGATGTCCCGCAGCAGGTCGCGGATCTCGAACGGCTCGACATGGCAGCGCTGGGGCAGGTCGCCAGGGCCCGCCAGGCTGCGCCAGTAGGCGTGCAGCTGTCGCAGCGGCGCGTCCAGCGCGACCGGCGCCAGGGGACCGGAATCGCTGCGGATGAGATCGGGGCGGAGGGCGCGCCGGCGGTAACCCGCCAGGCTGAGGGCTGCTGTCGTCATGCGGCCAGAGTCCCATGGCGGCGGCCTCGGCGGCAAGCCAGGGAGGGGTAGTACTCACCATGGTGCGAGGCCCTGGCCGCACCGCCGAGGCCCCCTGTCCAATGGGCAGAACGGCGTTGCCTTTTCGGCCGAATCCGGCCAAAACCCTGTCTCCACTTAAAAGGCACGGCGATTAAGATGGCTTACCGGATTGTGGGCGAGACGGGCGAGTGGGAGGTCGTGATCGGGCTGGAGGTCCATGCCCAGGTCATCTCCAACGCGAAGCTCTTCAGCGGCGCGGCGACCGAATTCGGCGCGGCCCCCAACAGCCAGGTGAGCTTCGTCGACGCCGCCTTCCCGGGCATGCTGCCCGTCATCAACGGCTTCTGCGTCGAGCAGGCGGTGAAGACCGGCCTGGGGCTGAAGGCCCAGATCAACCTGCACTCCGTCTTCGACCGCAAGAACTACTTCTACGCGGACCTGCCGGCCGGTTACCAGATCAGCCAGTTCCAGCAGCCGATCGTCGGCAAGGGCACCATCGTGCTGGACCTGCCGGACGGCTCGACGCGCGAGGTGGCGATCACCCGCCTGCATCTGGAGATGGACGCGGGCAAGAGCCTGCACGACCAGCATCCCTCCAAGACCTACGTCGACCTCAACCGGGCCGGCGTGGCGCTGATGGAGATCGTGTCCGAGCCCGACATGCGCTCGCCGGACGAGGCCGCGGCCTACCTGCGCAAGCTGCGCACCATCCTGCGGTACCTGGAGACCTGCGACGGCAACATGGAGGAGGGCTCCATGCGCTGCGACATCAACGTGTCGGTGCGCAAGCCGGGCCAGCCCTACGGGACGCGCACCGAGACCAAGAACGTCAACTCCATCCGCTACGTCCAGCAGGCCATCGAATACGAGGCGCGGCGCCAGATCGAGGTGCTGGAGGAGGGCGGCCAGATCGTGCAGGAGACCCGGCTCTACGACCCGAACAAGGGCGTGACCCGGTCCATGCGCTCCAAGGAGGAGGCGCACGACTACCGCTACTTCCCCGATCCCGACCTGCTGCCGCTGGTCCTGGACCAAGCCTGGGTCGACGACATCGCCAAGACCCTGCCGGAGCTGCCCGACGACAAGAAGGCCCGCTTCATGGCCGACTACAAGCTGCCGGCCTACGATGCCGGCGTGCTGGTCGCCGAGAAGGCGCGCGCCGACTTCTACGAGAAGGTCGCGAAGGGCCGCGATCCCAAGATGGCCGCCAACTTCGTCATCGGCGACCTGCTGGGCGCGCTGAACAAGACGGGGCGCGACATCGACAACTCGCCCATTTCGGCCGACGACCTCGGCGGGCTGATCGACCTGATCGCCGACAACACCATCTCCGGCCGCATCGCCAAGGACGTGTTCCAGGAGATGCTGGAGACCGGCAAGGCACCGGCCGCCATCGTCGAGGAGAAGGGGCTGCGTCAGGTCACCGACACCGGCGCCATCGACGCCGCCATCGCCGCGGTGATGGACGCCAACGCCGACAAGGTCGCGGAATTCCGCAGCGGCAAGGACAAGCTGTTCGGCTTCTTCGTCGGCCAGGTCATGAAGGCCACCCAGGGCAAGGCCAACCCCGCCCTGGTGAACGAGATCCTGATGGCGAAGCTGAAGGGCTGAGCAATTCCCTGTGGGTCGCATGGAGCGGAGCGCAATGCGACGCTTCACCGACCACGGGATGTCGCATTGCGGCTCCGCCTCCATGCGACCTACGGGCCCCAAGCTCCCGGGAATGAAGAAAGCCCCCGTCCATCGCTGGACGGGGGCTTTTTCGTCGGGCGCCTCAGCTGCCGGACGGCGCGCCGGTCAGGATGGCGGCCAGCTGCTGCGACCATTTGCGGACGAAATGGTCGGCGTCGCCCCACTCCGTCAGGGTGCGCATGTTGCTGTCCAGCGGCAGGCCGACATCGGCATCGGAGATCACCGCCACCACCTGACCGGTCGCGGCATCCTTCACCTCGGCGGTGAAGGCGGCGGCGCCGACGCCGACGGACTCGGTGATCCAGCGGCCATCGCGGTCCTCGGGGAAGGCCGGCCGGTTCGGCACGAAGCGCGTCACCGTCACGGCGACGCTGAGGGTGCCGGGGCCGGCCTGATTGGTGGCGCGGCCGCCCAGCGCCTGGGCCAGCTTCTCCTGGAAGTAGGTGCGGGCGTGGCGCACGTCGCGCTCCTGCGGCTCCGGGCGGTTCCGGTCGCCCGCGAGGGCCACCTGCACCGGCTCGATCCGCACCGCCTTGTAGGTGGCGAGGTTCACGCCGGGGCGGATATGCACCGAGTCCAGCGCGGAGTGCCCGACCTCCTGCAGACCCTGCAGGTTGGCGGGCGGCGCCTTGGCGGCGGGCGCGGTGTCGGCGGCCAGAGCGGGACCGGCGACGGTGAGGGCGGCCGCCAGCGCCAGGGCGGCGGGCCTGATGTGCTTATGTCCAGCCATGGGACATCTCCTTGGAATTAAGGGCGGTCTCGGCCGGAGGCGCGGCGCGGGGGCGGCCCGCCCCGCCATCCCCGCCCGTTCCGCCTCCGGGCCTGCGCTAATATAGGTGAGCCATGCCGGGGCCGTTGACAAGCCGCCTCGAAGCCCCTACAAAGCCGCACCGCCGACCCCACGGGGTCGGTCGCGGAGGGGTGGCCGAGCGGCTGAAGGCAACGGTTTGCTAAACCGTCATACCGGGAAACTGGTATCGTGGGTTCGAATCCCATCCCCTCCGCCACTACCGCCTGATCGGCTCGCCGACATGAAAAAGGGCCGCTCCCCACCGGAGCGGCCCTTTTCGTTTGCCTTTCCGTGTCTCGGCCTCACAGGAACAGCGCGAAGAACTCGTAGCTGATCCAGGCGATGGCGCCGGCGGCGGGGATGGTGCAGATCCAGGCCCAGACGATGGTGCCGGCCAGGCCCCAGCGCACGGCCGAGGTCTTGCGGGCCGAACCGACGCCGACGATCGAGCCGGTGATGGTGTGGGTGGTGGAGACCGGGGCGCCCAGCGCCGTGGCGCTGTAGAGCGTGATGGCGCCCGCCGTCTCGGCGCAGAAGCCCTGGTAGGGCTTCAGGTCGGTCAGCTTGGAGCCCATGGTCTTCACGATGCGCCAGCCGCCCATCAGCGTGCCCAGCCCCATGGCCGTCTGCGCCGCCAGCACCACCCAGAAGGGCACGTAGAATTCCGGCCCCAGCAGCCCCTGCGAGAAGAGCAGCACGGCGATGATGCCCATGGTCTTCTGCGCGTCGTTGGCGCCGTGGCCCAGCGAATAGGCCGCCGCCGAGACCAGCTGCAGCCGCCGGAAATGCCGGTCGGTGCGGAAGGGCGAGGCGCCCTTCAGCATCCAGCTCGTCGCCAGCATCAGCAGCAGCGCGAGCGTGAAGCCCACCAGCGGCGCCGCGACGATGCCGATGGCGGCCTTGGTGAAGCCGCTGGAGACCAGCGCGCCGATGCCGCCCTTGGCGATGCCGGCGCCCGCCAGCCCGCCGATCAGCGCATGCGAGCTGGAGGAGGGGAAGCCGATCCACCAGGTGAAGAGGTTCCAGCCGATGGCGCCGATCAGCGCCGCCAGGATCAGGATCGGGTCGATGATGGCGGGATCGACGATGCCCTTGCCGATGGTGGCCGCGACATGCAGCCCGAAGAAGGCGAAGGCGATGAAGTTGAAGAAGGCCGCCCACAGCACCGCCAGCGACGGCGGCAGCACCCGGGTCGACACGATGGTCGCGATGGAGTTCGCGGCGTCGTGCATGCCGTTGATGAGGTCGAAGAACAGCGCCACGCCGATGATGGCGACGAGCGCGGGCATGCCGATCTGGAGGACGTCCATGGCCCCTGTCCTACACGTGGTCCAGGACGATGCCCTCGATCACCTCGGCCACGTCGTCGCAGCGGTCGGTGCAGGTCTCCAGCAACTGGTACAGCTCGCGCCGCCCGATGAAGGAGATGGTGTCGGGCTGCTCGGCGATCAGCTCGGACAGCGCGGTGCGCTCGATCCGGTCGGCGGCGCGCTCGATCTGGCCCACCTGATGGCAGAGGTCGTTGATGCGGGCGGCGTTGCGGCTGATGTCGCGCAGCAGCGGGATGGCCTCGGCCAGCAGCCGGGCGGCCTTCTGGATCTCGGCCGCCAGCTCGCGCATGCGCGGGGTGAAGAACTCGACCCGGTAGAGCGCCGCCTGCTCCGGCACCTCCTCCATCAAATCGACCGCGTCGTCCATGGCGTTGATCAGCGTGTGGATGTCGCCGCGGTCGAAGGGGGTGATGAAGGCCCGGTGCAGCCCGACCACGACGGCCCGGGCATGCTCGTCCGCCTGGCTCTCGATGGCGCCAAGCTCCTCCACCATGGCGGCGCGGCGCTCGGCCGGCGCCTCCATCAGGGCGGCCAGCGCGTCGGCCGCCGCGACCATGCGGCCGGCATGGGCCTCGAAATGGTCGAGGAACCGTTCCTCCTTGGGCATGAGGGAGCGGAACAGGCGCATGATCATCGTCGTGGAACCTTGTTGTCCTGGTATCAGTCCTGGGGCGCGGCCATGTTCAGCAGCACGGTGACGAGGCCGCTCTCGCCGACCAGCAGCGCCGCCTCGGACGGGCTCATCCAGCGGCGTTCGCGCTGGCCCTTCTCCGGCCAGGCCTCCAGTTCCTGCTCGACCTCGAACAGGTAGATGTCGACATGGCAGGGCGTGGTCTTGCCGTTGCGCAGGCGCTTGTCGTAGACGAAGGCCCCGATGGGCGATTCGCCGATCCGCCCGCGCAGGCCCGCCTCCTCGAAGGCTTCGCGCGCGGCGACCTCGGGCGGGGTCAGCTTCTTCTCCGGCCATCCCTTGGGGATGATCCAGCGCCGCGTTTCGCGCGAGGTGATCAGCATCACCTTCAGCACGCCGTCGCGGATCGTGTAGGGGAGCGCGGCATATTGGGCGCGCGACCGCTTCTTGTTCATTCGTTTCCGGCTTCGCCCCGCGCGGCGGCGCTGTCCCTGGCGCACGGCGGAAATGCCGGCGCCACGGCAGGATGGCGCCACGCGCCGGACGGGAAAAGGGGCGGATTGCCGCTAACCAGCATGAGGCTGGGGGCCTCCCCCAAGATGGGCAGGGCCGGCGGGAGCGCGGGCGGATGCATCGGCGGCCCTGGAGGGGTGGACGGGATCGGCTGTCATCAACGCTGTCATTAATCCTTCATGAAACGGCAATATTCAAGCGCGATGTGGGCTGCGCCATCCTCGGGGCACACCATAGCTGGTAGCCGGGGGATCAGCATCCCCCATCCAGTGCCGCACCGCCTTTTTCCGGCAGCAGGCGGGCGGCGGCCAGGGCGACCGCATCGTCGCCGTGCCGCTCGATCTCCTCGGCGGTGAAGCCGGCGCGCCGCAGATCCTCGCGCGTCGCGACTCCGCGCGCACTGACGCAGGCCGCGATCCGCTCGGCCATGCGCCCGACGCAGCCGCCGGACCGCCAAGCCTTCTTCGCGGCCGGAGGCAGGCGGGTCACCTTGGTGACGTCTCCCGCCGTTGCGGTTCGCCGGGCGGCCGCCAGGGCGCCCCGGGGGATGCGGCCGTCATACCGCGCCTCGACCTCCGCCTCGGGCGACAGCGGCGTCGTCGGCGACTCGGTGGCCACGATGATCTGACGGGAATCGGACTTGCGCATGGGACCTCCTGGAAAGGCCCGGCGACCCGGGCGCGTGGCCGGGCCGCCGGGAAGGCGGGAGGACGCCCGGGAAGGAGGGCGCCGTCGGCCCGGGAGCCGGCCGACGGAGGAAGCCTACGCGCGCTGCCGATTCTCATGCAATAGGGAAAATCCTATATTTCTTCCTACACGCCCAGCAGTTCCGCCGCCGTCATGATCTTGAAGACGCCGCGCACCGAGGCGAGCTCGTACTCCAGATCGTCGCGGGCGGGGTTGAACTGGGCGGCGACGATCAGCGTCGGCGTCCGGCGCAGCAGGCGCTTGATGTAGCAGGGGCCCGGCTCGCCGTCGCGGCCGTGCAGCTCGATCAGCACGTCGTCCCCGCTGCGCGGCGGCCGCGCCGGATGGACATACACAAGGTCGCCCTCCTCATAGCGGGGGCTCATCGACGAACCGGCGACATAGATCGCGAAGGCGTCGCGGGTGGCCTGCAGCCCGGGTGGCCGCCGCACCCAGTCGACCGTCCCGCCGTTGAAGAAGAAGTCGGCATCGAGCCCGCCCACCGCGGTCCCGCGCACCGGGACGTCCCGTGCCATCTGGCTGATCGCCGGTATGTCCAGCGGCCGGCCCGCGATCTCGGTCGGCCGGGGCGCGGCACCCTCGGCGAAGCCTGAATCCAGGGTGCCGTGGCCGCCCCCGGGTGCCGGCAGCGAGAGGGGCGGAGCGGGCTCCAGCACCAGCAGCGGCGGCCGCAGCGCCTCCTCCGGGATGTCCAGGAAGCGGGCGATCGCGTGCCGCATGTCCTCCGGCAGGCGCTTGGGCACGCCCCGTTCCAGATACTGCTGGACATAGGCGTGGTTGCGGCCGATCCGGCGCGAGACCTCGGCCATGGAGAGGCCGAGGGCGTCGATGCGGGCGGCGATGAGCTGTCGGGCTGAGTCCATCATGGGCGGCATCCTACACCGGGTCCGGCCATAGGGAAAGGCCGATAAAGCCATAGGAGAAATCCTCTTGACGGCCCCGCATCATCCTACATAGCTTTACCTGAAGGCGAGATGGTGGGTGACCCACAACCCAAGACACCCATGAGGTGGCGAGGGCGGGCGCTCACCGCAGGCGACCACGGTAGGAGGCGACGCATATGCTGACTGTTCATGTTTTGTACCGATCTGCCGGCCGCGTGCCGGTACGCGCATCCCGAATGATGGGGGCTTGATCATGCCGACGGCGAAGAGGGATTGGCGCTACGACGCCATCTATGACGCGGTCGCGCAGGCGCTGGCCGCCGGTCAGGCCTGCCCCACCAATGCCGATCTGGCGGCGCGGATCGGCGCCGGGTCGCTGTCGGTCCCGTCCGTCATCCTGCGCGAGCTGGAGCAGCAGGGCCGGCTGGTGGTGGTGCGTACCCGCCGCGGCCGGCAGGTATTCCTGCCAGCGCCGGGTAGCCTGCCGTCGCCGGCCGATGAGCCGTGCTGGCGTGGCCGCGGCACCGACCCGCTGGGGCTGCGGTCTCGGCGCCGGGCCATCGGACTGTCGCGCGCGGCACTGGCGGACCTTGCCGGCATCAGCGACAGCGCGCTGACCGCGGTGGAGCTTCAGCGCCCCGGGGTCAGCCAAGCGGTAAGGGAGCGCGTCGTCGAGGTGCTGGAGACGGCCGAGCGGGCCCATGTGCCCGGCCAGCCGGCGGTGCTGCGCCGTTTCGTTGAACGGGGGAGGGCGATGCCCGCCCTCCGTCACCCCGACCATGCGGATGCCGCGGAGGGGGCAGCCGGACCCCGGCCGCTGGCGCATCTGGTGCCGCCGGCGCGTCACCTGCCGCACAGCCTGTTCGTGGATCCGCCGCGTCCGGAGCGGGACGAGGTCATCGCCCGCCTGCGGCGAGTCGTGGCGGCGCCCGGGCCGGCCGCGACCTGCCAGTACATGCGGGGGGAGCCTTCGGCGCGGGATTTCTGCGGCCGACCCTCCGCTCCCGGGTCGAGCTACTGCGGCCGGCACCATGCCCGCTGCCACCAGCCGCCGGGGCCGCCGCCGTCGCCGCCCTGCGAGCCACGGGAACCGAGGGCGCCGGTCAGGCTCCGCGCGCGGCGGGCCCGGCCGGCGCCGTGACCGGCGTGCGGGGGAAGGGAGGTCAGGCCTTGCGCGACCCGGGGGCGATGTCCGAGGGATCCCAGACGGCGCGGCGGCGGCGGCGGCTGGCCGGGGGCTTGGAGTCTCCCCGCGCCTCGGCGCCGTCGGCCACCCCCTCCGCCTCCTCCTCCTCCTGCGAGACGGCGCGCAGCAGGATGGCGATGGCGTCGGCGACCGCCGGCGGCGACTGGCGCCAGGCGCGCAGCAGGTCGAGGTCGCGGCGCGACAGCAGCGGCGACTGGTCTTCCGCGAAGCCGGTCGGCGGCTTGGGCGCGTTCTCCACCCCCGTCATCTCCAGCCCGTCGAAGAAGAAGGAGAGCGGCACGTCGAGGATGTCGGCCAGGCGGAACAGCTTGCCCACCGAGACGCGGTTCGACCCGCGTTCATACTTCTGCACCTGCTGGAAGGTGATCCCCAGGGCGCGCGCCAGGTCGGACTGGCTCATGCCCAGGAGACCGCGGCGCAGCCGGATGCGGGCTGCGACATGGGTCTCGATGGCGGTCTCGATGGACGCCACCGCCGCGTTCTTCGTTCGTCTCGGCATCAATTGTCTCCACAACCCGCTGTCCCCGCCCGGACCTCCGGGCCCATCTGAGGGACGAGAACACACACAAGAGTATGGATTAAGTCACCATTGAGCAATGGCGATCACCCGCCTTTGCCCGCTTTGATTGCGGCTCAGGCCCCTGTGCGAGCTTTCACTGTAAACCGCAAGTTAACGTAATCGAAAAGTGCTCGCTACTCCTCCTGCGCGGCATAGGCTTCCGAATAGGGGCGACTGTGACGGCGCTCACCCGTACAGCGCGATATGTCGCCTAAATGCTGATTGAAAGGTGTAGCGCGAAGCCGGCGGCGGCCAGGAACGCGCCGAACGGCACCTTATGTTCGTTCCGCAGCGGCCGGTGGATCACCAGCACGGCCAGCGCGCTCCCGGCGGCGAGCGCCACCAGGGACGGCAGCAGCGGCCAGCCGAGCCAGGCACCCAGCGCGCCCAGCAGCTTGGCGTCGCCGAGCCCCAGCCCGTCGCGTCCCCGCAGGCGGCGGTAGGCGGCGGACAGGAGGAAGAGCGCCGCCCAGCCGGCGGCGGCGCCCAGCGCCCGCTCCTGCAGCACCCAGGGCTGCCGCAGGGCCGCGTCGGCCAGACCGGCCAGCAGCAGCGGCAGGGTCAGGAGATCGGGCAGGCGGTAGCGGTCCAGGTCGATCAGGGCCAGCAGCGCCAGCGCCCAGCCGAGCAGGCATCCCGCGGCGAAGGCGGGCAGGTCGGCCGCGGCGATCAGGACGGCCAGCGGCACGCCGCCCAGCAGCAGCGGCGCCGCCCATCTGTGCCGGGCGGCGGCGGCCCAGGCGGAGCCCCTGGCGGACCCGGCCAGCAGGCGGGGCCGCAGCATGGCGCCGGCGGCGGCGGCGCCCGCGGCCAGAGCTAGGGCGATGATCGGGAGGAGGCTCGGCATGACGCTCGGGGATGGACGCGGCGGCGCATCCTACAATGCGCTCCCCCGATCGGACCATGCCCGGGAACCCCTTGGAGGCAGGCGCGTTACCGCCCAAGCTCGCATCGGGGGAGAAAACAATCGATGAGCGACCGTGAGGCGAAGATCCGGCAACGGGCATACGAGATCTGGGACCGCGAAGGGCGTCCCGAGGGCCGGGGCGAGGAGCATTGGCGGCAGGCCTGCGCCGAATGCGACGCCGAGGATGCCCAGGCGGCCGGCGGGCCGGAGCTTGACGAGACGGCCGGCGGCGTCGCCGAGCTGGCCGGCAAGGCGGGCCGCGGCGCCGCGCGCGGTGGCCGGTCGGCCAAGTCGGGCGGCGGCAAGGCGGTGAAGAGCGTGACCGTGCAGGTCGAGAGCGCCGGCGCCGCGGGGACCACCGCTCCCGCCGCGAAAGGCAAGGGCCGGAGCGCCGGCGGTGGACGGGCGGCGCCGGCGGTTCAGGCCGTGAGTGCTTCGACGGGGACTGGTTCGACGGGGACTGGAAGGCGCCGGTCGGCCGGCGCGGGCGGCGCCGAGGCGCGGTCGGGCGCCAGCTTCGGTGCGGCCGCCGCCGGCGGTGGCGGTACGGCCGGAAGCGGGAGCGCCGGCGACGAGGGCGGGAGCGCCGGCGGGACCGGCGGGACTACGCGCAAGGGGCGCAGCCGCCGCGGGTCCCCCGCCTGAGCGTACTGGAAGTAGGAATGGCGATCGGGACGCGGACCTGGGCGGATGCCTCAGGCCGCGTTCTCGATCATCTCCGCCTCGACCTCGACGACGCCGGCCAGCATGCCGTAGTTGCGGCGGTCGGCCCGCAGCGACTCCAGCAGCTCGTTCAGGCTCTCCTCGACGAAACCGGGGCCGTGCCGCTCGAGCTCCGCGGTGGTCAGCTCGATGAACGCATCCAGCAGGCGGGCGTGGACACGGCAGGAGTGACGGAGGTCGGAGGTGATCGCATAGCCGCGCATTGGGACTGTCCTCTGGCTGGACATGGTGAACAACACGCCCCTATCTAGGGGTTCGGCCAGTTAAGGAGCGGTAAAGGCGAATCGCTCCCCTCCGGTTTCTTTCGACTTACGCCTTGTCCGCTTCAGATTTGTCCTAAGCCCAAGGAAAACCAAGCCTCTTTACTCTAACCCGGATGGCGACAACATGCCTTCCGCGTTAGCTCGAAAGTATAGGAGGCTTGGTTAAGGCCTTGTAATATCAGCCCTGTGTCGGCCCGCCCCGCTGCAGGTCGCGCTGCACCGAAATCGGGGGCTGGCCGAGCTTAATGCGGTAGATCTGCACGTTCTCCAGCACCCGCTGGACATAGTTCCGGGTCTCGTAGATCGGCATGGTCTCGATCCAGTCGATCACGTCGACGCCCGGCGCGCGTGGGTCGCCGAACTCCTTCAGCCAGCCGGAAACCCTGCCCATGCCTGCGTTGTAGGCCGCGATCGCCAGCACGTAGCTGCCGCCGTAGCGCTCCAGCAGGGACTGCAGGTAGACCGACCCGACTCGAACGTTGTAATCGGGGTCCGCGGTCAGCTTGGCGTCGCTGTGCTTCAGGCCGATTCGGCCGGCGATCTGCTTGGCCGTCGGCGACATCAGCTGCATCAGCCCCATCGCCTTGGCGGTGCTGACGGCCTTGGGGTCGAAGGAGCTTTCCTGCCGGATCAGCGCATGGACCAGCGCCGCCTCCGGGCCGGGCGGCGGCTTGGTCGACAGCAGCGGGTAGCCGGCGTCGACCAGCACCACCCCGTCCTGCAGCGCCTGGCGGGCGATGTCGACCGACAGCTTGCGCAGGCCCAGGTCGCGGGCCAAGTCGCCGACCAGCTGGTACTGCTCGGCATTCTTGGCGTCGTTCGACATCTTGCGCAGGAACAGCTGCACCCGCTCGTCATTGGCGCCGACGATGCGCTCCAGCATGCGGGTGGCCCGCACCAGTTCGCGCCGGTCGAAGGCCTTCTTGGCCTCGGGAGTGGGCGGGGCGGGCTTGGGGATCACCTGGGCCACGGGCACGGCCAGCTTGTCGGCCGCCAGCATGCCGTAGAAGGTGCTGCCATGGTCGCCGGCCAGCTTGTACCACTGCTTGGCCTGCTCGGGATTGCCCAGCGACTCCGCCGCGCGTCCGGCCCAGTAGGCGCCGCGCGACTTGCTGATCGGCGAGCCGGAGCCCTCGTACAGCTTGGTGAAATGCTCCAGCGCCTGCTGCGGCTTCTTCAGGAAGCGGAGGGAGAGCCAGCCGGCCAGGAACTCCGCCTGGGCGAAGCCGAGGCCCTCCTTCACCGCGTGCGCGGCGGCGACGCGGTAGGCGCGCTCATGGTCGCCGCGCTCGATCAGGCGGCGGGCCATGATGTGCTGCTCGGTCCACCAGGCCTCCGCCCGGCCGAGCGTCGCCGGCGGCTTCAGCAGGATGTCGAGCGCGGCGGCGTCCATGTCGCGCTTGCGGCGCCAGCGGGTGCGCTCGTACAGCAGGCCGGGGTCGGTCTGCAGCTCGGCCGGCACGCGGTTCAGCAGCCCCTCGGCGCCGCCGGCCTCGTTCGCCAGCGCCAGCCGCGCCTGGGCGAGCGCCTGCCGGCCGGGATCGACCAGCGGCATCAGCCGCCGGGCGCCAGCCTCGTCGCCGTCCCAGACCAGCCGGTCCAGCCGCGCCCAATGGTCCTGCGGACGCAGCAGGCTGACATACTGGGCGCGGAAATCGCGCTCCTCCTGCGGCCCGAGCGCGCCGTTGACGTAGCGGTCGCGGACCATGGCCAGCGCCTTCTCGCTCTGGCCGGCGGCCAGCAGCGCGTCGACATGGCGGAACAGGCCGCCCGTGGTCAGCGGCGGGTACTTCTCGAACCAGGCCAGCACCTCCGGCGCCGGGAGCGACGGCATCCGGTTCTCGGCATTGCGGCGGATGGCCGCCTGGTTCGGCCAGTCCGGATTGGCCGCCAGGAAGGCGGTCAGGGTCTGGAAGTCGGCCGCGGTGCCGGGCTGGGCGTAGTCCATCCACAGCAGCACCTTCTCCGGCAGATTCTCCTGCGCCCGGCGCGCGATGCGGAGCGCGTCGGACAGCCGGCCCTTGTCGGCCTGGGCGAAGGCGCTGCGGTAGGTCTGGATGTCGGCCGAGGAGAGCTGCGCCGCCGCCGGCCCGGCCCACAGGCAGAGCGCGAGGGCCAGGGCTGCCGAGCCCAGGGTGGTTCGGGCGGCGAGATGCCGGCGGAGTGCCCCGCCGGATGGCTTGTTTACGGTCATGGGGGTCGCTAAGGTTCGCGTCTTTCGGCCGCCGCGGTACGCGCGGCCTGGTCTCGTGTCCCGGAGGTCGGCATGTATACGGGTTCCATCGTCGCCTTGATCACTCCCTTCGCCGACAACAAGGTCGACGAGCGCGCCTTCGAGGCGTTCGTGGAGTGGCAGATCAAGGAGGGCACCCACGGGCTGGTCCCCTGCGGCACGACGGGCGAGAGCCCGACGCTGAGCCATGAGGAGCACCGCCGCGTCATCGCCGTCTGCGTCGAGGTGGCGCACCGCCGCGTTCCGGTCATCGCCGGCACCGGCTCCAACTCCACCGAGGAGGCGATCGAGCTGACCCGCCACGCCAAGCGCATCGGCGCGGACGCGGCGCTGGTGGTCACGCCCTACTACAACAAGCCGACGCAGGAGGGTCTCTACCAGCATTTCAAGGCGATCCACGACGCGGCCGACATTCCGATCATCATCTACAACATTCCCGGCCGCAGCATCGTGGACATGTCGGTAGCCACCATGGCGCGGCTGGCGAAGCTGCCTAACATCGTCGGGGTAAAGGACGCTACCTCGGATTTGGCGCGCCCGGCCAAGACCCGCCTGGAGATCGGCCCCGACTTCTGCCAGCTCTCCGGCGACGATTTGACCACAGCCGCCTTCCTCGCCCAGGGCGGCGTCGGCTGCATCTCCGTCACCGCCAACATCGCCCCCCGGCTGTGCGCCGAGCTGCAGAACGCCTGGACCCGCGGCGACCTCAAGGAGGTCGACCGCATCCGCGACCTGCTGATGCCGCTGCACGAGGCGCTGTTCGTGGAGACCAGCCCGGCGCCGGTGAAGTACGCCGCCAGCCTGCTGGGCTTCGCCACGCCCGACGTGCGCCTGCCGCTGGTTCCGGCCTCGGAGAACGCCCAGGCCCGGGTCCGGGACGCCATGCGCAACGCCGGACTATTGGGCTGAACGGTTAAGATAAGGTTCCTGCCCCTATGGCGAAGAATTCCGAGCGCGAGAAGATGGCGGCGCAGAACCGCCGGGCGCGCTTCGACTATTTCATCGAGAGCACGCTGGAAGCCGGCATCATGCTGCTGGGCACCGAGGTGAAGTCGCTGCGCGGCGGCCGCGCCAGCATCAACGAGGCCTATGCGGGCGAGCGGGACGGGGAGCTGTACCTGTTCAACGCCCACATCCCCGAGTACCAGCAGGCCGGCCGCTTCTTCCAGCACGAGCCGAAGCGGCTGCGCAAGCTGCTGGTCAAGAAGCGTGAACTCGCCAAGATGCTGATGGCGATCAAGCGTGAGGGCGTCACGATCGTTCCGCTGTCGATCTATTTCAACGACCGCGGGTTCGCCAAGGTCGAGCTCGGCATCGCCAAGGGCAAGAAGAAGGGCGACAAGCGCGAGACGGAGAAGGAGCGCGACTGGCAGCGCGACAAGGCGCGGTTGATGCGCGCCAAGGGCTGAGCCCGGAGCGCTACCACTTTCGTGCTATCGCGTCTATGATCCCGCCCGCCAGGATTGAAGGAGCGGGGGACATGCATCGTGCGATCGGCCGGGCGGCCTGGCCCGGACTTGCCCTTGCGGTCCTGCTCGCCGCCACGCCGGCGGAGGCCCGCCTCACCGTCTGCAACAAGGCGTCGGAACCGGTGCGGGTGGCGCTGGGACAGCAGGAGGGCGACGCCTGGGCCTCGCGCGGCTGGTGGCGGATCGAGCCCGGCCAGTGCCGGCAGGTGATCGAGACCAGGCTCTCCATGCCCGAGTACTACCTGCGCGCCGAGCCGCTGAAGCCCGGGCAGGGCTGGGGAGGCGAGTTCCCCTTCTGCATCGCCGAGGCCGACTTCCAGGACAAGGGCGACGAGATGTGCGAGCGGCGGGCCAAGAAGACCGCCGGCTTCTTCGCCATCCAGACCGACGGCGCGACATCCGTGACGCACAATCTGACGGACTGAGGTGGGGCGCCCGTAGGTCGCATGGAGGCGGAGCCGCAATGCGACGCTTCCCTGCCGCGGCATGTCGCATTGCGCCTGCGGCTCCATGCGATCTACGGGGTCTTGCAGTACATCCTGAGGGCCGCGTAGTCCTCGCCTGGTTTCGCGGGCGGGGCGCAGAGGTCGTACGGCTTGCCGCCCGCATCCCGCCACGCCGCCAGCTTGGCCTTGGCCTCCTCCAGCGTGACGCCGCGCAGCACCACGCCGGCGCACATGTGAGTCGTCAGCCGGCCGTCGGTGTGGCGATCGGCGAAGACGATGCGCAGCCCGCGGCCGGGCGTGAAGCTGAAGCCGCAGGAATGGCCCTTGGGGTTCTCGGTCTCGACCACGATCTCGCCGGTGACGCCGCCCTTGTAGCTGTCCACGATCTGCAGCCGGTTGCGGACGGGCGTCCAGCGGTCCGGCGGTATGTCGGCGCTCAAGGGCAGGGCCAGGAAGATCGCATCGCCGAAATTCGCCCAGACCGACGCGTCCGCCGGGCCGGAATAGCCGCAGGAGCAGGCGGAAGCCGACCTGGCCGTGGCGAGCGCCGACAGCATCACGAAGGCGAAGAGTGCGCGCCGCATGGTGATCCTCCGTCCGGTTCCGTCGCCGCTCTCCGTCAAGGGTGAGCCATGGGCAGCGTTGAGGCTGTGCGTCCTTCGACAGGCTCAGGAGGAGGAGGATTCAGTTGCTCCCGGCCAAGCCAAGCTGGAGAAGCGACAGGAGTGCCTGGCATCCTCCTTACCTCTTCCTGAGCCTGTCGAAGGACGCACCACATCTCAGCCTCTCCCACAAGGCGCTGGCACGTAATTCCTCACAGCCGCTTGCCGGTGAACGGGTTCCAGCCCTGGGCCGCCAGCACGGCCCAGGCGGTCGCGCCCAGGTGCGGGTGGCGGTAGTAGAAGAAATCGGCATTCGTCGAGGCCGGACCCAATGCCAGGCCGGTGGTGATGCGCGGCTCGCGGGTGGCGAAGAGCAGCCCGTGCGGCGAGACGTGACGGGCGAGTTCGGCCAGCAGCGCGCCGGCACGCTTGCCATCGCCGGCGGCGCGCCAGGAGAGGGCGGCCTGGGCCGTGCCCTCGACCCAGAGGCCGTCACGGTCGTCGTTGAAGTCGTAGCCGCCCGATACGCCGTGGGCGCGCTCGGCATGCTCCAGCGCGCGGCGCCAGCCGGCCGGCGCGTCCGCGATCCCCAGGATCGGCCAGAGCTGGGCGTCGAGCCCGCTGCGCTCGGTGGCCTTGGTGCGCCCGTCCGGCAGCGTGCCGATCAGGAAGCGGCCCGACTCACCCTTGGCGTCCCACATCGCGTCGAGGAAGGCGCGCGCCTCGCGGGCGGGCTCCCGCCACCGCGCCTCGCCGGTGCTGCGGGCCAGCCAATCCAGGGCGGCGGCGGCGTCCAGATTGTGCTCGGTCGATTTCCAGCCGAGACGGTCGGGCGCGGGCTCGAAGCCGTGGAAGCCGCCGGCGAACCCGCCGGGGCCGCTTGGATCGCGGGTGGCGTTCACGACCCAGAGCATGGCGCCGGCGGCAGCGTCGCGGTAAGGCGCCTTGCCCGTCGCCTCGTGCAGGGTCAGCAGCGCCAGCGCCGCCCAGGCGACGTTGCCGGTGGATGTTCCCACCTGGTGCGGGTCCTCCGCCCAGCGGCCTGCGGCCTTGTCGTACCAGCCCGGGGGCAGGGGCATGCTCTCCACCGGGCCGGCGCGGTAGGCGTTGCGCAGCCGCCCGTCACGCCAGTGACGGTCGGAGGTGGCGGCCAGCCGCAGCGCCTCGCCGATCCGTTCCGCCTCCGCAACCTTGCCGCAGGAGACAAGGGCGATGGCGGCCAGCGCGTTATCGTAGGTGAAGGCGGTGGTCGCCAGCGCCGGCTCGTCCAGCGGCGCCAGGACCTCCGGCTTCTCGAAGCTGCGCAGGAAGACCGGACCGCTTCCGGAATAGGCCGCCACCCGCTGCGCCATCGCCCGGCAGCCGGCCTGCGCCGGCGTTTCGGCGCCCACAGTGGGGGCGGCCAGGAGCAGGACGGCTGGAAGCAGCCGCTTGATCCACTTGGGAAGGACCGTCGTATCTCCCACCGCGCGTTCCTCCCTAAACCGTCACCCCGGCGAAGGCCGGGGCCCAGGGGTTGCAGCAATGAGCCATTGATGAAGCCGGCCTGCAGGAGTCCAAGCGCTCCACTTCATGCGACATCCGGTGCTGCATCCGCCGTATCCCGCTGCAACCCCTGGGTCCCGGCCTTCGCCGGGATGACAGGGTGAGAATAGCCGCTGTGGGAATAGGGGACGTCACCTCCGCCCGCTAACCCTCATCCACATGGCGGCGCACGTCGGCGAAGACGGCCTCGAACATTTCGGTCGTCAGCACGCCGGTGTTCGTGTTGTAGCGGGAGCAATGGTAGCTGTCGAAAAGGGTCAGGCCGGGACGCAACTCGTGCCGGGCGCCATGGCCGAAGGGCAGGGCGGCCTGCCGGGCGCCGAAGGCGGCGACGACGCTGCGGTGGCTGTCGCCGCCCAGCGCCACCAGCGCCTTGAGGTTCGGCATGGCGGCCAGTTCCGGAACCAGGAACTGCCGGCAGGTCTTGATCTCCTCCGGCAGCAGCTTGTTCTTCGGCGGCACACAGCGGGCGGCGTTGGTGATGCGGGCATCGACCAGCCTCAGCCCGTCGTCCGGCTCGCGCCCATAAAAGCCCGTGGCGAAGCCGAACTTCAGCAGCGTGGCGTAGAGCAGGTCGCCGGCATAGTCGCCGGTGAAGGGGCGGCCGGTGCGGTTCGCCCCCTTCAGCCCCGGCGCCATGCCGACCACCAGCAGCCGCGCCGAGAGATCGCCAAAGGATGGCACCGGCGCGTTGTGGAAGTCGGGATAGAGCGCCCGGTTTTCCCGCCGGAACTCGGCCAGGCGCGGGCAGAACGGGCAGTCCCGCCCGGGCTGGGGCGGGGTGCCGACCGGGATCTCGGACGGTGCGGCCATGGCTCAGTCCTGGAATTCGTCGTCCGGGCCGCCATCGGGGTCGTACACGGCCGGACCCTGCTGGTAGGTGCCGCCCTGGCCGCCCTGGTAGCCGCCGCCCTGGTAGTTGCCCTGGTCGCGGTAGCCGCCCTGCTGGCCGCCCGCGGGACCCTGGTCGTAATTCTGCGGCCGGGGCGCGTGGGTGCGGGCGATCTGGGGCGCCAGCTCCTGCAGCTCGACGAAGACGTCGGCCTGGCGGCGCAGCTCGTCCGCCACCATCGGCGGGACCGAGCGCACGGTGCTGACGACGGAAACGCGCACGCCCTTGCGCTGCACCGCCTCCACCAGCCGGCGGAAGTCGCCGTCGCCGGAGAAGAGCAGGACGTGGTCCAGATGCTCGGCCATCTCCAGCACGTCGATGGCCAGCTCGATGTCCATGTTGCCCTTGATCTTCCGGCGCCCCATGGCGTCGGTGTATTCCTTGGTGGGCTTGGTCACCATCGTGTAGCCGTTATAGTCCAGCCAGTCGACCAGCGGCCGGATCGGCGAGTATTCCTGGTCCTCGATCAGCGCGGTGTAGTAGAAGGCCCTGATGAGCCGGCCCTTTTGCTGGACCAGTTCCAGCAGGCGCTTGTAATCGATGTCGAAGCCAAGCGACTTTGCGGCGGAGTAGAGGTTGGCGCCGTCGATGAACATGCCGACGCGCTCTTCCGGATAGACCTTCAGCACTGTTTTCATGAAGCAATCCCTGGTTTGGTGTTATGGAAGGCGCAACCGGTCAATGAATCCGGCCCGCCGGGGCGGATCATGGCACAGATCCTTCGTCCCACAAAGCATAGGCGGCCCATTCCAGTGAACAGCCCGGACGCACATCTGGCAGGCCCCATCCCGGTCGGCCCCATCCTGGTCGGCGTCGGCTCGAACCTGCCCGGCGAGCGCTTCGCCACCCCGCGCGCCGCCTGCGAGGCCGCCGCGCGGGCGCTGGAGGAGGAGGGGCTGCGCGTCACCGCCCGCTCCCGCTGGTTCGAGAGCGCGCCGGTCCCCGTCTCCGACCAGCCCTGGTACGTGAACGGCGTGCTGAGCGTCGCGACCGCGTTGCCGCCGGACGATGTCCTGGCCCTGCTGCACCGGGTCGAGGCCCGCTTCGGCCGCATCAGGCGCGAGCGCAACGAAGCCCGGGTGATCGACCTGGACCTGCTGGCCTACGGCTCCCTGCTGCGCGACGATCCGCCGCCCGTCCTGCCGCATCCCCGCCTGCACCAGCGGGCCTTCGTGCTGCTGCCGCTGCAGGACGTGGCGCCGGATTGGACGCATCCCAGGCTGGGCACCGGCATCGCCGAACTGGTCGCGGCATTGCCGCCGGGACAGGCGATCCGGCCGGTGGCCTGAAGGGGGGCTTAGCGGCCGGCGCATGCCCGCCCGGCGCCCGGCGCCTTGCGTCAAAGGGCGACTGTCCCTATAAAGACAGGCTCACCCCGAGTTTTGGAGTCGTCCTCCCATGGCACGCGTTACCGTCGAAGATTGCGTTCTCAAGGTCCCGAACCGGTTCGAGCTGGTCATGATGGCCGCCCAGCGGGCCCGTGACATCGCCTCGGGCGCGCCGCTGTCGCTCGACCGCGACAACGACAAGAACCCGGTCGTGGCCCTGCGCGAGATCGCGGACGAGACGGTCGGCCTGGAGCATCTGCGCGACAGCCTGATCAAGGGCCACCAGCGCGTCGCCGAGCAGGACGAGCCCGAGGAGGAGATCGTCGAGCTCATGGCGGGCGAGGGCGGCTGGGCCGTCCAGGACCGCGGCGAGGACGACATGGGCGCCGACGACGCGATGGCCGAGGCCGTCGAGGACGGTCTCGACATGGAGGAGGGCGGCGACGAGGACACGCCGGTCGCCGACATGGCCGACGACGAGGGCATCTGACCGGAGCGGCGGGGCGCATCTGAATGCCGGACACTTCCGACGGCCCACGGGCCGACGGCACCTGTAGAGACGGCGCCCTCCGCCGCGGGGGGCGCCGATGATCCGCCAGTATGAGCTGGTCGAGCGCGTCCGCGCCTACGACCCCAACGCCGACGAGGACGCGCTGAACCGCGCCTACGTCTTCTCGATGAAGGCGCACGGCACGCAGAAGCGCGCCTCCGGCGATCCCTACTTCTCCCACCCGCTCGAGGTGGCCGGCCTGCTGACCGGCCTGAAGCTCGACAGCGCCTCCATCATCACGGCGCTCCTCCACGACACGGTGGAGGACACGCTGACGACCGTCGAGGAGATCGAGCGTCTCTTCGGCAAGGAGATCGCACGGCTGGTGGATGGCGTGACCAAGCTGTCGCGCATCGAGCTGCAGAACCTGGAGAACGACCAGTCCAAGCAGGCGGAGAACTTCCGCAAGCTGGTGCTGGCCATGTCCGAGGACATCCGCGTCCTGCTGGTGAAGCTGGCCGACCGGCTGCACAACATGCAGACGCTGCATCACCTGAACAAGCCGGAGAAGCGCCGCCGCATCGCCCGCGAGACGCTGGAGATCTACGCGCCGCTGGCCGAGCGCATCGGCATCCAGCGCTGGAAGGACCAGCTCGAGGAACTCTCCTTCAAGGAGATGAACCCCGACGCCTATGAGAGCATCACCAAGCGGCTGGAAGATTTGGAGGCCCAGGGCGCCGGCCGGGTGGACCGCATCCTGGCGGAGCTGAAGGCGAAGCTGGAGGAGGAGGGGCTGCCGGCGGTCGCCGTGTCGGGCCGGCGCAAGTCGCCCTACTCGATCTGGCGCAAGATGCAGCGCAAGAACGTGACGTTCGAGCAGCTGTCGGACGTCATGGCCTTCCGCGTCTCCGTCGAGAGCATCGAGCAGTGCTACCAGGCGCTGGGCATCATCCATGCCCGCTACCCGGTCGTGCCCGGGCGCTTCAAGGACTACATCTCGACGCCCAAGCCCAACGGCTACCGCTCGCTGCACACCACGGTCATCGGGCCGGAGCGCAACCGCATCGAGATCCAGATCCGCACCGGCGAGATGCACGAGGTGTCGGAGCTGGGCGTCGCCGCGCACTGGGCCTACAAGCAGCAGGGCGGCCAGCCCAAGACCGAGGGGCGCCAGTACCGCTGGCTGCGCGAGCTGCTCGACATCCTCGAGCACGCCTCCCGGCCCGAGGAGTTCCTGGAGCACACCAAGCTCGAGCTGTTCCAGGACCAGGTCTTCTGCTTCAGCCCCAAGGGCGATTTGATCGCGCTGCCGCGCGGCGCCACGCCTGTCGATTTCGCCTATGCGGTGCACAGCCAGATCGGCGACACCTGCGTCGGCGCCAAGATCAACGGCCGCATCCAGCCGCTGCGCAGCCAGCTGCAGAACGGCGACCAGGTGGAGATCGTCACCAGCAAGGCGCAGACGCCCTCGCCGGACTGGGAGAACTTCGTCGTCACCGGCAAGGCGCGGGCCCGCATCCGCCGCTTCATCCGGACCCAGCAGCGCGCCCAGCACATCGAGCTGGGCCGGGCGATGATCCAGAAGGTCTTCCGGCAGGAGGGCTACGACTACTCGGACAAGGCGCTCGACGGCGTCCTGAAGATCTTCCAGTACCAGTCGGGCGAGGACCTGCTGGCCGGCATCGGCGCCGGGCTGCAGGGTGCCCGCGACGTCTTCAACGCCGTCTTCCCCGCGCACAAGCCCGCCGCGCCGCCGCCCTCACCCGAGGACAAGGTCGTCCCGCTGGCCCGCGGCAAGGTCAACAAGGGCAAGGACAAGGACAGCCCGCTGCCCATCCGCGGCCTGATCCCCGGCATGGCCGTGCACTATGCCCGCTGCTGCCACCCGCTGCCGGGCGACCGCATCGTCGGCATCGTGACCACCGGCAAGGGTGTGACCATCCACACCATCGACTGCGAGACGCTGGAGAGCTTCCACGAGAGCCCCGAGCGCTGGATCGACGTGGCCTGGGACGCCGAGGCCGGCGACCAGGAGGAGACGATCGGCCGCATCAGCGTCGTGGTCGCCAACGAGCCCGGCAGCCTCGGCACGCTCTCCACCGTCATCGGCAAGAACGGCGGCAACATCACCAACCTGAAGATCACAAACCGGACGACCGACTTCTTCGAGATGCTGATCGACATCATCGTCCACGACGTCCGGCACCTGACCAACATCGTGGCGGCCCTGCGCGCCACGCCAGTGATCAACTCGGTCGACCGGGCGCGGGGAAGGTAGAGGGACCTCAGGCAGCGCTGCGGGAGGGGGCCGGGACCGGGCGCCCATCCTCCCGGGCCGCCTCGATCCAGCTGTCGATGGCGTCCTGGACGTTGCGGACGGCTTCCTCCGGCGTCTCGCCGTCCGACATGCAGCCGGGCAGGTCCGGCACCTCGGCCAGCCACCCGCCGCCCTCGTCGGCCATCAGCAGGCGGAGCTTCAGGGGGTAGGGGTGGGTCATGGCTGTCCCTCCTGTACGCGCGCCTGATCAATCAACGCGACCAGGGCCCGATTGTACAAAGGATCGATCGGCCTTGCGGCCGGAATGGTCAGGATGGCGCCCGTGACGGGGTTGCGCACCTCGTAGTGCGATCCGCGTGACGGAGTGGAAGCGGCACCTCCGCCAGCCACCGGCCGCCCTCGTTGGCCATCCACTGGCGGAGCCTCTGAAGCTAAGGAAAATTGTCGTTCATGGCTGGTTGTGCAATCATAGCAGCGTAATCATTCTGATGCACAACTGGAGGGTGAGCATGCGTACCGCAGCCTTAGCAATTGCGTTGTTACTTGGCTCGACTGCACCGGTCTTCGCTCAGGCGTCCTCGGGAAATGCGGACGTCTCGCACTGGGTCTGCGGGCCCGGTGCGGTTTCGACGGACATCTACGTCACCAATACGTCCGCCGTCGATCTGACCGTGTCCGTCAGCTTCTACGGCCGGTCGGGCGCGGCGGTGACCTCCGGGATTTCCTACGCGAACTTCACAGGCTCGACGCTTCAGGCGGGCAAGACCGGCTATGCACGAATCACCTGTTCCACCTGGGACTATGGCTACGCCACCATCCAGTGGAGCGGCAATCCGGCGCGGCACCCGCTTCTCGCCTATGGTGTCCGTTCCTGGACGACGAGCAACGGCTATTCCGAGGCGTCGATCATCATCAACGACGGCAAGGCGTTCTAACCGCCCAGGGCGGAGCCGCCGGTCGATGGGCGGCTCCGCCATCTGGCGCGGTACGGCGGGGACCCGCGTCACGATCCCTGTCCTTGCGGCCGGCGATGCCATGGAACAGAACGCGACGCCGGCGCACGCGACGGGGGCCGCGGCATCGTCTATAAGGCGCTGCCCGCCCCCTGCCGGACCCGCCGCCCGCCATGTTCCGCCGCCGCTTCAAGCTGACCATCCGCGACCGGGTGCGCGACGCGCTCTGGCCGCGCAGCGGCTGGATGCGGGCGGGGCGGTATCTGGGGCACCGGATCGGGCGGCTGCCGGGCACGCCGTACAGCATCGCCGCCGGCTTCGCCTCGGGCGCCGCCGCCTCGATGACGCCCTTCGTCGGCTTCCACTTCGTAGTGGCGGCCGGGCTGGCCTGGGCGTTGCGCGGCAGCCTCATCGCCTCGGCGATCGGCACGGTGGTGGGGAACCCCTGGACATTCCCGGCCATCTGGTACTTAACCTACCGGCTCGGTCTGGTGCTGATGGGCGAGGCGCCCGGCGCCGGGCTGGAGGGCGGGCCGACCCTGTCGCACCTTGCCGACAAGCCGATGGAGCTGCTGCTGCCGATGACGGCGGGAGGATTGCTGGTCGGGCTGCCGGTGTGGCTGGGCGTCTTCGTGCTGGTGCGTTCGGTCGTCGCCGCCTACCAGGCGCGGCGCCGGGGCCGCATCGGCCGGCAGCGGGCCGCCGCCGAGGAGCCGATGGGGCAAGGGAGCGTCGAGTGAGTCTGAGGCTGGGCGTCAACATCGACCATGTCGCCACCGTACGGAACGCGCGCGGCGGCGCGCACCCCGATCCGGTGCGGGCGGCGCATCTGGCGGCGAAGGCGGGGGCCGACGGCATCACCGCCCATCTGCGCGAGGACAGGCGCCACATCACCGACGGCGACATCGACCGGCTGATGTCCGAGCTGACCCTGCCGCTGAACCTGGAGATGGCGGCGACCGAGGAGATGCTGGCCATCGCGCTGCGCCACAGGCCGCACGCCGTCTGCCTGGTGCCGGAGCGCCGGCAGGAGCGCACCACCGAGGGCGGGCTGGACGTGGTCGGCGGCGAGGCGCACCTGGCGCCGATGATCGCGCGGCTGGCCGAGGCCGGCTGCCGCGTCTCGCTCTTCATCGCCCCCGACCGCCACCAGCTGGACGCGGCCCGGCGCCTGGGCGCGCCGGTGGTGGAGCTGCACACCGGCCCCTACCACCAGGACCATGAGCGGGGCGGCCACGCCGAACTGGAGCGCCTGGTCCAGGCGGCGGCCCATGCCGACGATCTCGGGCTGGAGTGCCATGCCGGCCATGGCCTGACCTACGACAATGTCGTCCCGGTGGCCGCCATCCCGACGCTGATGGAGCTGAACATCGGCCATTTCCTGATGGGCGAGGCCATGTTCGTCGGGCTGGAGGCCACCATCCGCCGCATGCGCCAGCTGATGGACCTGGCGCGGTCGGGCGCGACCCCATGATCCTGGGCATCGGCAACGATCTGGTGGACATCAGGCGCATCGAGCGGAGCCTGGAGCGCTTCGGCGACCGCTTCCTCGAGCGCTGCTTCACCCCGCTGGAGCGCGCCAAGTCCGACCGCCGCGCCAAGGTCCCCGGCCAGCGCGCCGCCAGCTTCGCCAAGCGCTTCGCCGCCAAGGAGGCCTGCGCCAAGGCACTGGGCACCGGCCTGCGCGACGGCGTCTTCTGGCGCGACATGGGGGTGGTGAATCTGCCCTCGGGGGCGCCGACCATGAAGCTGACCGGCGGCGCGCTGGAGCGGCTGCGGGCCATCACCCCGCCCGGCATGGTGCCGCGCATCCACCTTTCCCTGACGGACGAGCCGCCGCTGGCGCAGGCCTTCGTCATCATCTCCGCGGAGCCGGCGCCGCCGGACGCCGCTCCTTGACGGACAGAGACATGACCGACATGGCAAAGCAGGATTCCAGCCTGGGCGAGACGATCCGCACGGTGGTCTACGCCGTCCTGATCGCGCTGGGCATCCGCACCTTCGCCTTCGAGCCCTTCAACATCCCCTCGGGCTCCATGATTCCGACCCTGCTGGTCGGCGATTTCGTCTTCGTCTCGAAGTTCACCTACGGCTACAGCCGGCACACGGTGGCGCTGGGCCTGCCGGTCTTCGACGGCCGCATCGCCGGCAGCCTGCCGGAGCGCGGCGACGTGGCGGTGTTCAAGCTGCCGACCGACAACCGCACCGACTATATCAAGCGCATCATCGGCCTGCCCGGCGACCGCATCCAGGTGATCGGCGGCGTGCTGCACCTGAACGGGGAGGCGGTGAAACGCGAACGGGTGGAGGATTTCATCCTCACCGACGGCTTCGGCGGCGCCCGCGCCGTGCCCCAGTATCTCGAGACGCTGCCGGGCGGCCGCTCCTACCGCATCATCGAGATGTCGGGCGACCAGGGCGGGCTGGACGACACGCCCGTCTATGTCGTGCCCGAGGGCCATGTCTTCGGCATGGGGGACAACCGCGACAATTCCCAGGACAGCCGGGTGCTGACCCTGGTCGGCTTCGTGCCGGTAGAGAATCTGGTCGGCAAGGCGCAGTTCCTGTTCTTCTCCCTGGAGGAGGGCACGCGCTTCTGGGAGATCTGGGAGTGGCCCTTCGCCATCCGCTTCTCCCGCCTGCTGGACGGGGTGAACTGAGCCGTGGACGGGTCCGAGCACGATCTGGCGGGCCTCGCCGAGGCCCTGGGGCATCGCTTCGCCAAGCCCGAACTGCTGGCCGAGGCGATGACGCATCCCAGCCTGACCGAGCGCGGCGCCGCCGGCCACGGCTATGAGCGGCTGGAGTTCCTGGGCGACCGGGTGCTGGGGCTGGTCGTGGCCGAGTGGTTGCTGGAGCGCTTCCCCGACGAGCCGGAGGGCAGCCTCGCCAAGCGGCACACGGCGCTGGTCCAGGCCGACGCGCTGGCCGGGGTGGCCGAGGAGATCGGGCTGGGGCACTGGCTGCGCCTGTCGCCGGGCGAGCAGGGCGGCGGCGGCCGCACCAAGCCCGCCATCCTGGCCGACGCCTGCGAGGCCGCGATCGGGGCGCTGTTCCTGGATGGCGGGCTGGACGCGGCGCGCGCCTTCATCCGCCGCCGCTGGACCGGCCGCATCGACGCCGCCACCGCGCCGCCGCAGGACCCCAAGACCGGCCTGCAGGAATGGGCCCTGGCCCGCGGCCTGCCGCTGCCCACCTACGAGACCCTGTCGCGCGAGGGCCCCGACCACTCGCCGGTCTTCCACGTCCGCGTCACGGTGCGCGGGCAGGAACCCGCCGCCGCCAGCGGCACCTCCAAGCGCACCGCCGAGAAGGCCGCCGCCGCCATCCTGCTGAAGCGGCTGGGGTAGCTTTTTCACCGTCATCCCGGCGAAAGCCGGGAGCCAGGGGTTGCAGAGCGCGGCTTTCTGGTTCATCTCCCAACCGGCCGCAAGGCGGTTCCGATTGACCCGCTTCATCGAGCGCACGCCTCCGCAACCCCTGGGCCCCGGCTTCCGCCGGGGTGACGGGTTGGGGAACGACGAATGGACGTACCCATGACCGACCAAGACGACCAGAAGCCCGCCCGCGACATCGTCTCCGAATTCCTGGAGAAGAGCGCCGACGCCGCCGAGCCCGCGCCCGACAATCCGCGCTGCGGCTTCGTGGCGCTGGTGGGGGCGCCGAACGCCGGCAAGTCGACGCTGCTGAACGCGCTGGTCGGCGCCAAGGTCTCCATCGTCAGCCCGAAGGTGCAGACGACCCGGACGAAGGTACTGGGCATCGGCATGCATGGCGACGCTCAGCTGCTGTTCGTCGACACGCCCGGCATCTTCCGCCCGAAGAAGCGGCTGGAGCGCGCCATGGTGGCCGCCGCCTGGGGCGGCGCCGACGACGCCGACCTGGTGGCGCTGCTGGTCGACGCCTCGCGCCGGGACGTCGATCCCGACACGCTGGACATCGTCGCCCGCCTGAAGGACGCCAAGCGCCAGGCGGTGCTGATCCTGAACAAGATCGACCTGATCCCGCGCGAGAACCTGCTGCTGCTGGCCGAGCGGCTGAACGCCGAGGGCGCCTTCACCGACATCTTCATGGTCTCGGCGCTCACCGGCGACGGGGTGAAGGACCTGCTGGACGCCTTCGCCGCCCGGGTGCCGGAGGGGCCGTGGCTCTATCCGGGCGACCAGCTCTCCGACATGCCGGAGCGCCTGCTGGCGGCCGAGGTGACGCGCGAGAAGCTGTTCCTGCAGCTGCACCAGGAGCTGCCCTACGCCACCACCGTGGAGACCGAGTCCTGGGAGGAGTTCCAGGACGGCTCGGTCAAGATCTCCCAGACCATCTACGTGCAGCGCGACAACCAGAAGGCCATCGTGCTGGGCAAGGGCGGCAGCAAGGTGAAGGCGATCGGCGCCGCCTCGCGCAAGGAGCTGGAGGAGATGCTGGACCGCCGCGTCCACCTGATGCTGTTCGTCAAGGTCCGCGAGAACTGGACCGACGACCCCGAGCGCTACCGCCAGTGGGGGCTGGACTACAACGCGTGAGGCGGGTGGGGCTGGGCCGTGCTGCGTGCTTCGACAAGCTCAGCATGAGGGAAGGGGGATGCCAGGCACCCCCCTTCCGATGCGTTGGAGCAGCACAATAGCCCTCAGCCTGAGCCTGTCGAAGGCCGCACGCCGGCAACGCTGCTCCGAAAACACCCTCACTCGGCCGCGGCCTGGCCCTTCTTGGTGAAGCTGGTCACGGTCGGGCGCGGCATCGGCGTGGTGCCGTGCAGGCGGGGGTCGGTCATGCCGAGCTCGCCCAGGTCGTCGCCCAGCGGCTGCGGGTCGGGGTCGTAGTCCAGCTGGCCGCGGCCGTCCAGCGACGGGCCCATGGCCCAGCGGCCCTGCTGGCTCTCGGTGCCCTGGTTGAAGTTCATGAAGCGGTAGGCGACGTCGCCCTTCTCCAGCTCCTGCGGGAAGCTGTGCGGCACCGGCGTCATCTCCAGCCCGTCGGCCTCCAGCTCCTCGATGGCGGCCAGCCACTGGTTCTGGTGCATCGTGTCGCGGGCGATGAGGAAGGAGAGCATGTCGCGCACGCCTGGATCGTCGGTCAGGGCGTAGATGCGGCTGGCCTGCAGCCGGCCCTGGCTCTCGGCCGTCACGTTGAAGCGGAAATCGGCCAGCAGGTTGCCGCTCGCCACCACGAAGCGCCCGTTCCAGGGCATGCCGACGCTGTCCGACGCCATGGCGCCGCCCCCCGACGCGATGGCGTGCTGGGGGTTCATGCCGGCGAGGATCGCGTCCTCCACCCGGGCGCCGCCCAGCACCGCGCCGACGAGGCTATCCTTGTTCGCCATCTCCTCGGCCTCGACCGGCGACTTCTCGAGCAGCCGCGCGACCATGGTGGCGAGCATCTCGACATGGCCGATCTCCTCGGTGCCGATGTCGAAGATCATGTCCTTGTACTTGCCGGGCGCGCGGCAGTTCCAGCCCTGGAACAGGTAGGTCATCATGACCGACATCTCGCCCCACTGGCCGCCGATCAGCTCCTGCATCTGCTTGGCGAGGATGGGATCGGGCTTGGCCGGCCGGGCGTTGTATTGAAGCTCGTTGCGGCGGATAAACATGGCGGGTCTCCTCGTGTGGGAAGACCCGGCCAACAGGACCGGGGCCCTTAGGTCCTTCCGCGCAATGGACTAAGGCCTATACCAAGGCGTCTCTGCGCATGAGGGGTGAGGGGAGCATGTTCTGTATTCCGGCATGTTCTGCACCTGCCTTGGCCCACATTTGAAGGCGTTTCTCCGGTCAAAGCCAACATGGCGTTAATCGGTGAGGCGGAGAGCTCTAAAGCATGGAAAGTTCTACTCTGAATCCTTTTCCTATTTTTAGTGTAGTTCTGGATCCTTTAGTAGCTATACCTCTATCTTGTATGGAGGTAGCCCACCCAAAACTCTTCTCAGTGAGTGCGTCATCTTTGAACTCTGTTGACTCGATAGCGTCGAGTGCCTGAGAAGAAACCAGCGTGCTAACTATAGCCATTTCCTTAACCTGCTCATTGAGAATAAGTGGGCGCGGGAGGGGAATGAATTGATCGCGAACAAAATAGGTCTCCCCATCGACGACACGTTTTTCACGCTGCCGCGCTTCCTCTATCTCTATGCGTGCAGCAACTGCCCTTTCTGAGAAGCGACCACGATCGGGGGGCGCTTTGAATTGAAGCGATGAGCTGTAATCAAAGTACTCAAGAAAACCCTCCGGCGAAGCAAACGCCGAGCCTGCTGAGGGTAGATTTGCAAAGATAAGCGCTTTTGATATCGTGCCTCGGATGGCCGCGTCCTCAAGGTAGGGCTCTTCTTCCTCTCTAACATTAATTATGGGCTTGTATTCTGGGTCAACAAGTTTTAGGTGCGAAGATTCCCGGCCGCCCTGAATGCCTATAAACAAGCCGCTGCCGAGTCTCTGTCCCCGTATGTTAGGCCGTAAACCAATCATCGTCTTTTGAACCACAGCGCCATTTGGTTGCCCGCCACTTGTGAGATGAGATAACTGTTTATTTCGTGCGGCTCTACTTGACTGCGTTCCTTTACATTCTAGAACGTGCCATCTGCCGCTTGTATCGCGCATTACGAAATCAGGCGTCTTCAGCGGGCCTCGTTTGTTGGTTCGAACTGGTGGGCGACCAATAAGGTGCGCCATTCGCTTAACAAAATATGATCCATCCAGAGGTATGCCAGGGATACCGAGTGCTGCGCTGAGCCAATAAACCGGGACAGCCATCCCCAAGTCGTCACTCAAAATTGTTTTTTGATGCGCGTCGAGCTGTGCATACTCAGGGGTCAATGTGAATGACTCGTCGGCAGGATTGTTGGTGAAAGCAAAAAAATAGCGAAACCAAGCCCAGTGCTCTGCGAGAGACATCCCAAGAGCTGTTTGGGGCGTAGTGATTACGCCTAGCTTTAATAGCATTTCCTGGAGATCGATACTTATATCCCGTCCAGTAGGTGTGAAATTCGCTGGAAATGGAGGGGTGACTGGCGGGTTCCAGGTTCTACGATCGATGTCGAGGCGAAGCCGTCGGGTCCGGAGCACAGCAGCTCTCACCAGAAGGGTTAATCAAAAATCACATATATCTGATCGGGTAGGAAGCTGCGAGAGGATTCGCGAAATAGAAGATCCACCAGAGGCTTAAAAGCAACCAAAGGGCGTCAGCCCCGGTTCCCCAGCATCTCCACCACGGCTGCGGCGGGCAGGGGCGGGGAGAAGTAGTAGCCCTGGCCGTAGTGGCAGTGCAGGCCGCGCAGGAAGGCGACCTCCGATTCCTTCTCGATGCCCTCGGCCACCACGTCCAGCTCCAGCGCCTGGGCCAGCATGGTGATGATGCGGGCGATCTCGGAGCTGCGGCCGCCCTGGTTGGTGGCGCGGACGAAGCTGCGGTCGATCTTGAGCGTGTCGATCGGGTAGCGGTGCAGGTAGCTGAGCGAGGAGAAGCCGGTGCCGAAATCGTCCAGCGACAGCTTGGCCCCCATCGCCCGCAGCGCCTCCATCACCTCGACGCAGCGGGTGGGGTCGTCCAGCAGCAGGCTCTCGGTGATCTCCAGCTTCAGCAGGCGCGGGTCGATGCCGCTGTCGCCGAGCGCCTTCTCCACGGCGCCGACGATGTCGTCGTCGAGCATCTGCTTGCCCGAGACGTTGACGCTCATGAACAGGTCGCGGCCGAAACGGTCGTCCCACTCGGCCAGCTGGCGGCTGGCCTCGGCCAGGGCCCAGCGGCCGATGCGCAGGATCAGGCCCGTCTCCTCGGCCAGCGGCACGAAGTCGGCGGGGGAGATCAGGCCGCGCTCCGGATGGAACCAGCGGATCAGCGCCTCGAAGCCGGCGATGGAGTGGTCGTCCAGATTGACGATCGGCTGGTAGAACAGCGCGAACTGGCCCTGGTCGATGGCGTGGCGCAGGTCGGATTCGGTGCGCAGCCGGGTCAGCGCCCGCTCGCGCAGCGCGTCGTCGAAGACCTCGATCCGGTTCCGGCCGCCGGCCTTGGCGCGGTACATGGCCAGGCTGGCGTCGCGCATCATGTCGTTCGGCAGCTCGTAGCCGGTGCCGGACATGGCGATGCCGACCGAGACGGTGACCACCACCTCCTCGTCCTGGACCATCACCGGCTCGGCCAGCGCCGCGCTCAGGCGCTCGGCCGCGCTCACCGCCGCCTTCACGTCGATGACGCCGTCCATCAGCACGCCGAACTCGTCCGCCGACAGCCGCGCCACCGTGTCGCCCACCCGGCGCGCTTCGGCCAGACGCTGGCCGACGACGCGCAGCACCTGGTCGCCGGCCAGCGGGCCCAGGCTGTCGTTGATGGTCTTGAAATGGTCGATGTCGAACAGCATCACCGCGAACTGCGCCTCCTCCGGCCGGCGGCGGCGGTCCATCGCCTGGCCGGTACGGTCCAGCAGCAGCATGCGGTTGGGCAGGCCGGTCAGCCCGTCATGGAAGGCGTCGTGCAGCAGCTGGCGCTCGGCGCGCTTGCGGGCGGTGATGTCGGTGATGGAACCGGCCACGCGGACGGCCTCGCCCATGGCGTCGCGGGTGGCGAGGCCGCGGACCAGCACCCACATCTCCGCCCCGCTGGCGTGGTGGACGCGGATCTCCGTCTCCAGATGGTCGCTGCCGCCGTCCAAATGCAGCTGCAGCGCCGCACGCAGGCCGGGCAGGTCGTCGGCATGGACCAGGTCGTACCAGTCCTGGATGGTGCCGGTGCGCTCGCCGCCGCCCAGCCCCAGCATGGCGGTCCAGCGGGGCGAGTAGTAGACCTCGCCGCGCTCGAGCTGCCAGTCCCAGAGACCGTCATTGGCGCCCTGGGCGGCAAGGGCGTAGCGCTCCTCGCTATGGCGCAGCCGTTCCTCGGCCAGCTTGCGCTCGGTGATGTCGCTGTGCGAGCCGACCAGGCGGGTGGGCTCGCCCTGCGCGTCCAGCACGGCGATGCCTCGGCAGAGCATCCAGCGCCGCGCGCGGTCGCGCCGGGTGATGCGGTACTCGATCTGGAACGGCTTGCCGCCGGCGCTGGCCTGGGCGTCGAGGGTCGCCTGCAGCCAGATCAGATCCTCCGGATCGACCATGTCCAGCCACAGGGCCGGGCTCTCCGACGGGTCCGTCTCGGGCACGGCGTGCAGCGCCTTCCAGCGGCGCGAGTAATAGACCCGGTCGGAGCGCAGATCCCAGTCGTAGATGCCGTCATTCGAGGCGGCGGCGGCCAGCGAGTAGCGCTCCTCGTTGAGGCGCAGCTGCTCCTCGACCTTCTTGCGCTCGGTGATGTCCAGGGCCGTGCCGATCAGCCGCTCCACCGCGCCGTCGGCGCCGATCATGGCGTTGCCGCGCACCATCAGCCAGGTCCAGCGCTCCTCGCCCTCCAGACCCGGGCAGCGGACCCGGTGCTCGATGGTGAAGGGGCCGGTGGGCTGGCGCAGCTGCGGCCGCAGCGTCGCCTCCAGCCATTGGGTGTCGTCGGGATGGACCCGGCCGAACCACATCTCCGGCTCATCGCCGAGATCGTCGGGGGTGAGGCCCAGCAGCGCCCGGAAGCCCGGCGACAGGTACAGGCTGCCGGCGCGCGGGTCCCAGTCCCAGATGGCGTCGCCGCTGGTCAGACCGGCAAGCTTGTAGCGCTCGCTCAACTCGTCGACGACACTTGTGCGGGGCACGGGAGGCTTGCCGGAATGGTGGGTTCTTCCTGAGTCTATACCAGTTCCGCTAGCCTTACACAGGGCCGAATTCATACCCATATGTCGGCTCCGGGCATGTGGGTCCGGGCCGGTGGAAAAAGCGCCATGGATTGGACGGACGAAGGCATCGTGTTGTCGGCCCGCCCGCACGCCGAGACGGCGGCGGTGGCGGTGCTGCTGACGCGCGAGCACGGCCGCCACGCCGGGCTGGTGCATGGCGGGCAGGGGCGGCAGATGCGCCCCGTGCTGGAGCCGGGCACGCTGGTCGAGGCGCGCTGGCGCGGAAGGCTGGCGGAGAATCTCGGCGGCTACGGCCTGGAGCCCAAGCGGTCGGTCTCGGCCGGGCTGCTGGACGAGCCGCTGCGGCTGGCGGCGCTGTCCTCGGCCTGCGCCATCGCCGATGCGGCATTGGCGGAGCGCGAGCCGCATCCCGGCCTCTATCTCGCCACCCTGGCGCTGATGGAGGCGCTGGAGACCGACGTCTGGGCGGAGGTCTATGTCCGCTGGGAGGTGGGGCTGCTGGACGAGATCGGCTTCGGCCTCGACCTGGAGCGCTGCGCCGCCACCGGCGTCAACGACCAGCTGGCCTTCGTCAGCCCGCGCACCGGCCGCGCCGTGTCGCTGTCGGCCTCCGAGCCCTACCGCGACAAGCTGCTGCCGCTGCCGGGCTTCCTGATCGGCCGGGGCGGCGGCGGGCCGGACGAGGTGGCGATGGGGCTGGCGCTGACGGGCCATTTCCTGGAGCGCCACGTCTTCGCCCAACGCCACATCGAGGTGCCCCCCGCCCGGGCGCGATTCGTAGATCGCTATCGCAAGAAGCACACCATATCTGGTATTCTGGCAGCCGAAGAGTCGTAGTCGCCCCCGCTCGGGAAACGCGACCGCCGGCGCCGTCCGCCCTCCGAAAGCATGATTGATCCATGACCGACGCCGCCCTGGAAATCCTGGACAAGCCGCTCTCCGACGCGCTGAGCGAGCGCTACCTGTCCTACGCCCTTTCCACCATCGTCTCGCGCTCGCTGCCCGACGTGCGCGACGGGCTGAAGCCGGTCCACCGGCGGCTGCTCTTCGCCATGAGCCAGTTGAAGCTCGACCCGAACACGCCGCCCAAGAAGTCGGCCCGTGTCGTCGGCGACGTCATCGGCAAGTTCCACCCGCACGGCGACAGTGCCGTGTACGAGGCGCTGGTGCGCCTGGCGCAGGACTTCGCCGCCCGCTACCCGCTGGTCGAGGGGCAGGGCAACTTCGGCAACATCGACGGCGATAACGCCGCCGCCATGCGGTACACGGAAGCGCGCCTGACCGAGGTCGCCAAGGCCATGCTGGCCGGCATCGACGAGGACGCGGTCGACTTCCGCGCCACGTACGACGGCGACGGCGAGGAGCCGGTCGTCATGCCGGCCGCCTTCCCGAACCTGCTGGCGAACGGCTCGGCCGGCATCGCCGTGGGCATGGCGACCAGCATCCCGCCGCACAATGTCGGCGAGATCTGCGACGCGCTGCATCTCTGCATCAAGAAGCGCAAGGAGTGGCGCGAGGTACTGGCGACGCTGCCGGCCGACGAGCGCAAGGCGACCGACGCGGCCGCCGCCGACCAGCTGGTGCAGCTGATGCCCGGCCCCGACTTCCCCACCGGCGGCGTGCTGGTGGAGGGGCGCGAGGCGGTGCGCGAGGCCTACCGCACCGGCCGCGGCAGCTTCCGCCTGCGCGCCCGCTGGGAGACGGAGAAGCTGGGTCAGGGCACCTGGCAGATCATCGTCACCCAGATCCCCTACCAGGTGCAGAAGTCCAAGCTGATCGAGCACATCGCCGAGCTGCTGGCCGAGCGCAAGCTGCCGCTGCTGGAGGACATCCGCGACGAGTCGGCGGAGGACATCCGTGTCGTGCTGGTGCCCAAGAGCCGCAACGTCGACCCGGCCGTGCTGATGGAGCAGCTGTTCCGCCACACCGACCTGGAGACCCGCATCCCGCTGAACATGAACGTGCTGGGCGCCGACCAGGTGCCGCGCGTCATGAATCTGCGCGAGGTGCTGTTCGCCTTCCTCGACCACCGGCTGGACGTGCTGGTGCGGCGCTCCAAGCACCGGCTGGGCAAGATCGACCACCGGCTGGAGGTGCTGGCCGGCTACCTGATCGCCTACCTGAACCTGGACGAGGTCATCCGCATCATCCGCGAGGAGGACGAGCCCAAGGTCTCGCTGATGGCGACCTTCGGGCTGACGGACGTGCAGGCGGAAGCCATCCTCAACATGCGCCTGCGCTCCTTGCGCAAGCTCGAGGAGATGGAGATCCGCAAGGAGCATGACGGGCTGTCGGCCGAGCGGACCGAGCTGCTGTCGCTGCTGGAGGACGAGGGCAAGCGCTGGAAGTCGGTCTCCTCGGAGATCAGCGACATCCGCCGGAAGTTCGGCCAGTCCACCAAGCTGGGCGAGCGCCGGACGGAAGTGGCGGACGCGCCGGCCGAGATCGTCGTGCCGGTGGAGGCCATGATCGAGCGCGAGTCGGTCACCGTCTTCCTGTCGGAGAAGGGCTGGATCCGCGCCGTGAAGGGCCACCTGACCGACGCCGAGGCGGCGGAGGCCAAGTACAAGGACGGCGACCGCGGGCGCTTCGTGTTGCGGGCGGAGACGACCGACAAGCTGCTGGTCTTCTCCTCGCTCGGCCGCTTCTACACGCTGGGCGTCGACAAGCTGCCGCGCGGCCGCGGCTTCGGCGAACCGGTGCGCCTGATGATGGATCTGGGCGAGGCGGAGATCGTCACCGTGCTGCCCTACCGCGCCGGCAAGAAGCTGGTGGTGGCCTCCAGCGACGGGCGCGGCTTCCAGGTGGAGGCCGACGAGGTCGTGGCGCAGACCCGCGCCGGCAAGCAGATCCTGAACGTGGGCGAGGGGGCGGTGGCCACCATCTGCGTCCCGGCCGAGGGCGATGCCGTGGCCGTCATCGGCAACAACCGCAAGCTCCTGGTCTTCCCGCTGGACGAGCTGCCGGTGCTGGCCCGCGGCAAGGGCGTCGCCCTGCAGAAGTACAAGGACGCCAGCCTGGAGGACCTCGCCGTCGTGAAGATGGCCGAGGGCCTGTCCTGGAGGATGGGCGGCAGCGGCGAGCGCACCCGTGTCGAATCCGACCTGCGCCCCTGGGTCGCCGCCCGCGGCTCGCTCGGCAAGCTGCCGCCGAACGGCTTCCCGAAGAACAACAAGTTCTCGGGGTAAAGGTGCGGCCGGGGCGGTGCGTTGCGGCACCGCCCCGATGCGCCTATCTTCGCGTTAGGGACACAATGTGTGGACCTTTCGACCGGAGACCCGAAGTGAGCGCCCCGCAGCGCGCCTATCCGACTTTGAGCGAGCTGATCGCCCGGCGTGTCGCCGACCGGCGGGCGGCGGCACTGTCGGCCGTGGCTAAGGCGGATGCGGTGGCTCGGGCGGCCGGCGGACGGCTGCTGGTCTTCGGCTCCCTGGCGACGGGCCGCTTCCACGAGAAGTCCGACATCGACATTGTCCTGTTCGACGTGCCGGCGGATCGCTCCGCCGATCTGGTCGCCGAGATATTCACCATCTGCGAGGATGCCGGCATCCAGCCCGACGTCATCGACGAGCGCCATCTGGGCCCATCGCTGCGCGCCCGCGTGATGAGGGACGGCCGTGACCCATCCGACCTGGATTGACGCTTGGCGCGACATCGGGATCGCCCGGTCCCAGTTCGCCGAGGCGGCGGCGACTTAAGGTCGGTTAGAGAACCGGCTGTATGGTTCTCACCCGCTCGTCCTACGCTCGACCGTCATCCCGGCGTAGGCCGGGACCCAGGGGTTGCAGCAATGCACCATTGATGAAGTGCACCCGTAGGTCGCATGGACCGGAGCGTAATGCGACATGCTCCGGCCGGGGTGTCGCATTGCGCCTGCGGCTCCATGCGACCTACGAACCACACCTGTGCTGCATCGCTCGCATCCCACTGCAACCCCTGGGTCCCGGCCTGCGCCGGGATGACGGGTAGTGGGAGACGCCGCACAGGGCATCGTACAACGGGGCCCTTCCGACCCCGGGGCAAAAGCGCGGCGGGAGGCAGGTGCTCCTCCGCCGCACCAATAACCCTCACGCCACCTCCAACCCCTGCGCCAGGAAAGGCAGCGACCGGATGCGCCGGCCGGTGGCGGCGAAGATGGCGTTCGCCACGGCCGGGCCGGGGAGCGGCGCCACGGGTTCGCCGGCGCCGCCGACGGCGCAGGCCGGGCTTTCCAGCAGGTGGATGTCGATCTCCGGCGCCTGCTCCAGCTTGATCAGAGGGTAGGCGTCGAAGTTCTGCGGCACGGTCCGGCCGCCCGACACCGTGACCTGCTCCGACAGCGCCGATCCCAGCCCCATGATGACCGACCCCTCGATCTGCGCGCGGATGTTGTCCGGCGCCACCGAGGTGCCGCAGTCGAAGGCGACGGTGACGCGGCGGACGCGCAGGCGCCCGTCCAGGACCGACACCTCCGCCACCGCCGCCGCCAGGCTCTGGAAGGAGTACCAGAAGGCGACGCCGCGCCCGTGGCCCTTGGGCAGGGGACGGCCCCAGCCGGACTTCTCCGCCGCCAGGTCCAGCACCCGCTGCGCCCGGGCGTCGCCCTCCAGATAGCTTCGGCGGAAGGCGACCGGGTCGGCCTTGGCCGCATGGGCCAGCTCGTCCATGAAGCTTTCGAAGAAGAAGACGTTCTGGGTGGTGTGGACCGAGCGCCAGGGCCCGGTCGGCACCGCCGCCTCGGGCGTCGGCACGGTGGCGACCAGGGCCGGCAGACGGTAGCGGATGCCGGTCTCCGACACCGATCCCATCGCCTCCGCCCCGCCGACCCCGCCGCGTCCCAGCTCCGGGATGCCCAGGATGTTGGTGACGGTCGCGGCGACCGCCGCTGGGCGGCCGGCCCCGTCCAGTGCTGCGCGGAAACTCGCCAGCGCAGCCGGGCGGTAGCGGCCCTGGCGCATATCCTCCTCGCGGCTCCAGATCAGCTTCACGGGGCGCCCGTCCATGGCGCGCGACAGCAGCGCCGCCTGCGGCGCGACGTCGTGCTGGTAGCGCCGGCCGAAGCCGCCGCCGACATAGGTGGTCTCGACCGAGACCCTGTCCTCCGGCAGGCTCAGCAGCGCCGCCAGCACGCGCCGCGTGCCGGTCTGGTTCTGCGTGCCGACCCAGATCTCGGCCTTGTCCGCTCCGGCCCGCGCCACCGCCGTCATCGGCTCCATCTGGGCGTGGTAGAGGTAGGGGACGGTGTATTCCGCCTCCAGCACGCGCGCGGCGTTGGCGAAGGCGATGCCGGCCTCGGTTGATGCCGCCTGCAGATCGTAGGGCGGGGGCTCGGCCGTCTCGCCGCCATCGTCCCGGCTGCGCCAGAAGGCCTTGGGCACCATCCGGTTGCCGGCCTTCGCGGCGCGCAGCCGGTCGAACACCTTGGCGGTGTCGAGGTCCGGCTCCAGCCCGCCCTCCCAGACCGGCTTCAGCGCCTCCAGCCCCTTGGCCGCCTGCCAGTAGCGGTCGGCGACCACCGCGACCGCATCTGCAAGGGCCACGTAGGTCGGCCCGCGCCCCGGCGTCGGCACGGCGATGCGAACGCCGCGGATCGGCACCACCTTGCGCACGCCCGGCACGGCCAGGGCCGGCGCCTCGTCGAGCGGGCCGAGCTTCGCCCCGAAGACCGGCGCCTGCATGATCGTCGCCACCAGCATGTCCGGCAGGACGACGTCGATGCCATAGACCGCCGAGCCGTCGACCTTGGCCGGGATGTCCTCGCGCGGCACGGTCCGGCCGATGATCCGCCATTCGGAGCGCGGCTTCAGCGGCGGGTCGGCGGGGACGGGCAGGGCGGCGGCCGCCTCGGCCACGGCACCATAGGCGATGCGCCGGTTGCTGGGCGGATGCAGCACATGGCCGGCCTCGGCCCGGCACTCGGCCGCGGGCACCTGCCAGCGCTCGGCCGCCGCCTGCACCAGCATCAGCCGCGCGGCGGCGCCGACCTTGCGCAGCTTGTCGAACTGCCGGCGCACGGCGGAGCTGCCGCCGGTGCCGTAGAAGGTGGGCGGCGTGCCGAAGGTGCCGAACCGGTCCTGGATCGGCGCCATGTCGATGCGGATGGCGGCCCAGTCCACCTCCAGCTCCTCCGCCAGGATCTGCGGCACGACGGTGCGCGAGCCCTGGCCGAGTTCCGAGGCGTTGGTCAGCAGCGTGACGACCCCGTCCGGGCCAATGCGCACCCAGCCGTTCACGGTGGCCGCTCCGGGGGACGCAGGCGCGGCGCCGGCGGGCAGGTCGAAGCCGATGACCAGACCGGCGCCGGCGGTAGCGGCGGCGGCGATGAAGCCGCGGCGGGACAGGGCGGTCATGCCGCCCTCCCGGTGTCGGTCATGCCGGCGGCGCGGCGGATGGCCCTGCGCACGCGGGGATAGGTGCCGCAGCGGCAGAGATTGGTCATGGCCTCGGCGATGTCGGCGTCGGTCGGCTGCGGCTTCTCGGCCAGCAGGGCGGCGGCGGCCATGATCATGCCGGATTGGCAGTAGCCGCATTGCGGCACCTGCTCCTCGATCCAGGCCTTCTGCAGGGCGTGATCCCTGGTCTCGGACAGCCCCTCGATGGTGGTGATGCGCTGGCCGGCGGCCCCCTCCACCGGCAGCGAGCAGCTGCGCACCGGCATGCCGTCGATATGGACCGTGCAGGCGCCGCACTGGGCAATGCCGCAGCCATATTTGGTACCGGTGAGCCCCAGCTCCTCGCGGAGCACCCAGAGCAGCGGGGTGTCGCCCGGAACGTCGGCGGAGACCTCCCGCCCGTTCACGGTGAGTCGATGTGCCATGGTCATTCATCCCTGACGCGAGCCCCCGCTCGACCGGCACAGTGGCGCAGCTGCCCCTCCTTGCGCTACAGAGGAAAATCGAAAGTACCTTTCGACGGAGTGCAACGATGCCCGGAGCGACGCATGGCGAGCGGGCGGAGGGGATGGCGGTCTTCTGCCAAGTGGTCGAGGCCGGCAGCCTCAGCGCCGCCGCCCGCGCCCTGGCGCTCGCCCCCAGCTCCGTCTCGCGCCGCATCCAGCTGCTGGAGCGCGACCTGGGCGTGGCCCTGCTGAACCGCACGACGCGCAGCCTGACCCTGACCGAGGCCGGCCGCCGCTACCTGGCGTCGGCCCGACGCATCCTCTCGGAGATTGAGGACGCCCACGGCAGCATGGCCGAGCTGGCGGAGACGCCGCGCGGCACGCTGCGGGTCACCATGCCCGTGGCCTTCGGGCTGCGCCATGCCGACCGGCTGCTGGCCGCCTACCACGCCCAGGCGCCGGAAGTGACGGTGGAGCTGGTGCTGTCGGACGCGCTGCTGGACCTGGCCGACCGCGACATCGACATCGCCGTGCGCTCGGGCAATCCCGACGTGGCCGATCTGGTGGCGGTGCGCCTCGCCCCGATCATCCGGCTGGTGGTGGGCAGCACCGCCTATCTGCAGGCCCATGGCGAGCCCGAAACGCCCGACGATCTGGAGCGCCACCGCTGCCTGGTGTTCCAGCCCGGCGGCGCCGTGCCGCTCTGGCGCTTCCGCCGGGGCGAGGAGGCGCGGTCGGTGCGGGTATCCGGGCCGCTGGTCTGCAACAATGCCGAGACGATCATCGCCGCCGCCTGCGCCGGGCTGGGGCTGGCGCTGCTGCCCACCTGGCAGATCGGCCGCGAGGTGGAGGAGGGGCGGGTGCGCCCGGTGCTGAGCGGCTGGGACCCGAGCGGCCCCAGCGCCAGCACCCATCTCTGGGCGCTCTACCCCCAGAACCGCCGCGCCTCGACCAAGGTGCGGCTGTTCATGGAGCTGCTGCGCGACGCCATGGCGGCGGTGGGGTAGGGGCGCGCCTCAACCCAGCGGCCCCATGCCCGCCAGCTGCACCTGGTTCAGCACCGACCCGAGCCCGACCCAGCCCGATCCCGTCCAATAGACGGACTCGCCGGCGGCGTTGGTGAGCAGCACGTCGTCGCGGCCGTCATTGTTGACGTCGAGGTCCACCCGCATCGACCATTCAGCGCCGAGCGTGGCGAACCACTCGAACCCGGCGGCGCCCTGGGTCGCGTCCCAGAAGACGACGCCGCCCGTCTGGGTGTTGCGGAACACCAGGTCCTCCGCCGCGCCTGGCCGCACATTGCCGATGCCCGCCAGAGTCCAGCCGCCGCCGGGGTCGAGGGTCAGCAGGTCGCGGAAGCCGCCGTCGGTCAGCGCGTAGAGCGCGCCGGAGGCGGTGTTCTGGAAGACGATGTCGGCGCGGCCGCCGCCGTCGATGTTGCCGACGCCGGCGATCCGCGTCTGGCCGTTCAGCGTCAGCAGGTCGGCGCCGCTGTTGCCGGCCACGTCCAGCACCCGCAGCTGGCCGGCGGCGTTCAGCAGCAGGATGTCGGTCGCTCCGGAGCCGCGGAAATCGCCGGTGCCCACCGGCTGGAAGCCGTTGAAGGCGGGCAGTGTCCGGAAGCCCGTCCCGGCGAGCGACACGTCCCACACGACATGGCCGCCGCCCGGCATGGCGAACAGGATGTCGGCCTTCTGGTCGCCGGTGAAGTCGGCGACGGCCAGCGGGTCGGTGCCCGGGGCCAGTTGCAGCAGCGGCCTGAACCCGTCGGCGCCGCGCGCCGGGTCCCAGGCGATCAGCCCGCCGGCCGACTGCTTCAGCACCAGGGACGGACCGGACATGGAGCCGACCGTGCCGGCCGCGGCGTAGTGCGAGGCGATCTCCGCCCGCACGCCTGCCGCATAGGCGCTGCCGAGCGTGTCCAGCGACACGGAGCCCGCATAGGCGGGGCTGCTGCGGATGGCGTCGCGGAACTCGGTGAAGGTGAAGGTGCGGCGGACCCCACCCTCCAGCAGGGCGTCCCAGAACTCGATCACGTTTTCCGGCCGGGTCCAGTCGATGAAGAGGACCGAGCGTCCGGTGAAGGCGTCGTTCAGCAGCAGGTGACGCCCGTCCACCTCGACGATCTGGTTGACCGGAACGTTGATCGGCTGGTCGACCCAGCGGTCGGCGGGATCGTTGCCGTTCTCCAGCACGAACGCGGTGTCCAGCAGGCCGGGATTCACCGTGTAGGTGTCATTGCCCGTGCCGCCGATCAGGATCGTGCCGCGGAAGAAACCGCCCGCTTCCAGCCGGTCGTTGCCCGCCCCGCCCAGCAGCCGCTGGTCGGCGCCCGTCGGACGAAGCGTGTTGTTGCCAGCGTCGCCCATGATGTTGGTCGGCATGATCGGCGCATCCTCCCCGCTGGTGCAGGAGGCAAGTGTATGTCCTGTTCCGGTGGAACATCCATGGCAATTTGCGCGTCCATGTGGCGGTACCCCGGCGATGGCGCCGCATCCGCGGAATTAACTCCCGCCGCCGTCAGCCCGACCCGGTGCCCAGTCCCGCCACCCACCCCAGCAGCGCCGCCCCGAGCAGCATCTGGACGGCAAGGATGCGCCTCAGCCGCGAGACGAAGGGCTCCTTGCGGGTCTTGTGGCGGAAGAGGGCGCGGGCGGCCAGCAGCCCGGGCGAGCCGCCCAGCGCCGCCAGCCAGAGGAGCCTGCGTTCCGGAACCCGCCGCCCGCCCTCGATGGCGCGGTACTTGTCCCAGGCCATGACCAGGAAGGTCCAGGCGTTGACCGCCAGCAGGGCGGCCATGAGCCAGGGCTGGGCCTGGCCGGCCATGTCGGTCCAGTCCTGCACGGGCCCGCCCGCTCAGCCCTTCCGCGCCGCCGCCGACGCCGCGTACATGAAGTTGTCCAGCGTGTTCTCGGCGACGCGGAACCACAGGAAGCTCTCCTCGCGGAAGGCCTTCCAGGGCTCGTAGATCTTCCTGAAGGCCGGGTTCTTGGCCGCCGTCTCGTCATACAGCTCGAAGGCCGCCTTGTAGCAGGCCTGCAGGACCTCGCGCGGGAAGGGCCGCAGCAGCGCGCCGGACGCCACCAGCCGCTTGATCGCCGCCGGGTTCTGCGCGTCGTACTTGGCGGTCATGGTGACGTTGGCGTCCTGGCAGGCGGACTCGAAGATCGCCTTGTAGTGCTTGGGCAGCGCGTCCCATTGCTGCAAATTCACGATCATGGAGACGGTCGGCCCGGCCTCCCACCAGCCGGGGTAGTAGTAGTATTTGGCGACCTTCTGGAAGCCGAGCTTCTCGTCGTCATAGGGGCCGACCCACTCGGCGGCGTCGATGGTGCCCTTCTCCAGCGCCGGGTAGATGTCGCCGCCGGCGATCTGCTGCGGCACGGCGCCCAGGCGGGAGATCACCTGGCCGGCGAAGCCGCCGATGCGCATCTTCAGGCCCTTCAGATCCTCGACGGTCTTGATCTCCTTGCGGAACCAGCCGCCCATCTGCGTGCCGGTGTTGCCGGCCGGGAAGTTGATGACGTTGTAGCCCTTCAGGAAATCGCGGACGAGCTCCAGCCCGCCGCCCTGGAACAGCCAGGCGTTCTGCTGGCGCGCGTTCAGCCCGAAGGGGATGGCGCAGTCGAAGGCGAAGGCCGGGTCCTTGCCGACATAGTAGTAGTTGACGGTGTGGCCGCACTCGACCGTGCCGGCCTGGACGGCGTCCAGCACCTGCAGGCCCGGCACGATCTCGCCGCCGGCGAAGGCGCGGATCTGGAACTTGCCGTCGGTGGCCGCCTCGACGCGCTTCGCCACGATCTCGGCGCCGCCGTAGATCGTGTCCAGGCTCTTGGGAAAGCTGGAGGCGCAGCGCCATTTGATCTCGGGGTTGGACTGCGCGATGGCGGGGGCCGGGAAGGTGGCGGCCGCGACGGCTGCGCCGGTGCCGGCGGCGGCCAGGAAGGAGCGGCGCTGCAGCGCGGGCTCAGGCGCGGCGGGCTCGGGCGTGGCGGTCGGCGCAGGGGCGCTGGGCGGCTTCATCGGGCATCTCCTCCGCTGGTCCAGGCGGGACATTCGCAGCGTCCCGCTCCTTGTCGGCGGAGAGGCCTTGCCGGCCATTCCCCGCCGCCCGAGCATAGAAGGCCGGACGGCGCCGTCAACGGGACTTCCTCTTATGCCACCAAGGCGTTAGAGGCCGCCGGCCAGGGCCAGCAGGCCGCCGCGATGCCGGAGACGGCGGGGGCGGGCAATGCCGCGGCGATGCGGGCGGTCAGCCGATCGGCGGAAGCCTTGAGGGCGCGCCTGACGTCCGCCGCATGGTTGCCGGCGGCCACCATGATCTCGGGCGACAGCGACGGTCCGCCGGCCGGCCCATCGAGCAGCAGCGGCGGCGACTCCAGCGCCGGTCGGGCCGACGGCGGCAGGGCGGCGAGGGCGCCCGGGTCGATGGACAGGGCCAGCAGGCGGGAGCGGGGTCCGAAGCCGAGGCGTCCGCCGGCTGCGGCGCAGTCGGTCACCGGCGCCTCCGCGGCCGCCGTTTCCGCCCCCAGACGCCGCCAGACCTTGCCCAGCGGCCCCGGCGCCGCCACGCGCAGGCCCCTGAGATCGGCGAGGCCGTCGGGAACGGGGCCGGCGACATGGCCGCCGGGCGCCAGCGCAACGGCGAAGGCGGCGGAGCCGGCGGCGGCGCGGAACAGGGCGCGTCCCTCGTCCGACGCGAGCCAGGGGGCCAACCGTTCCGGCTCCGGCCCGAAGGGCATGGCGGCGAGCAGGGCGGCGGCCGGGGACAGGCGCCAGGCCTCGACCAGCGCCGCATCCGCCGGGGTGCCGGCCGGTACCGGTGCCAGGATCAGCGTTCCCTCCGACGCCGCCGCCAGATGCGCCGCCACGGCGTGAGCCGCCGCCGGATCGCTGGCGGCGAGCCGCAGCACGGCGGACGCCCGTGCCGGGCGCGTCAGCAGAACAGGCGCGGCGAGGCAGGCGGCGCCCAGCAGGGCGGTGGTGCGGATGAAGGCGCGACGGCGCATGGGGCGCTCCCCGATGGTGCGGGGAGGGAACGGCGGGGACGGGCGGGGGTTCCGGGCTGGGGTCAGCAGGCAGCTCTAGCAGCACCTTCGGAGGGTGATCTCTTTTCCCGTCACCCCGGCGAAAGCCGGGGCCCAGGGGTTGCCGCAGTATGAGATCAATGCAGCGGTCCCAAAGCGACTTCCAACAAAGCCTGTGAACTGGGCACGCTTCATCGGTCGATTATCGCTGCAACCCCTGGGTCCCGGCTTTCGCCGGGATGACGGGATTGAGTGGAACAACTGAGGAGGCTCAGTCCGCGTCTGCGCCGACGGCGGCTTCCAGCCGGTCCAGCTCGGCGTCGGTCATGCGCACCCAGCCGTCGCGCGACAGCTGCTCCAGCGGCCGGAAGCGGGCCTTGTAGGCCATCTTGCGGCTGCCATCGATCCAGTAGCCGAGATAGACATAGGGCAGGTTCGCCGCCCGGGCCGCCTCGACCAGCGACAGGATCATCTGCGTGCCCAGGCTGCGACGCACGTCGGCCGGATCGTAGAAGCTGTAGACGGCGGAATAGCCGTCGGCCAGCCGGTCGGTCAGCAGGCCGCCGCGCAGCTGGCCCTCGGCGTCGCGCAGTTCGAACACCAGCGTGTCGACCCGGCCCTCCTCCACCATGGCGGTGTAGTCGGCCAGGCTCATCCGGCTCATGTCGCTGTCGCCATGGCGCGCGTCCTGGTAGGCGGCGAAGACGCCGTACTGCTCCACCGTCGCCGAGGCCGGCGCCGGGGTGAAGGTCAGGTCGGTGTTGGCCTTGCGGATCTTGCGCATGGTCCGGTTCGGCGCGAACTCCGCCACCGGGATGCGCACGGGCACGCAGGCGTTGCAGCCGGGGCAGACCGGCCGGTAGACGATGTCGTGGCTGCGGCGGAAGCCGGCGCGCGACAGGGTGGAGTTGACCTCCGCCGCCTGCGGGCCGGACAGGCGCGTGAACAGCTTCCGCTCGATCCGGCCGGGCAGGTAGGGACAGGGCATCGGCCCCGACCGGAAGAACTGCTGCAGCGGGCGGTAGGGCGGCGGAATGACGCTCATTCAGGCGGTCCGGACGGGGAGGCGGGCGGGCGGGAAGCGGTGTGCGGCCCCCGGGGCGGAGGCGCTGTACTGGTCGGTCATGCCGGACGGAAACGTCATGCGGTGCCCTGGCGGTTCCCCTGCGGCGGCGGCCCCCGCCTCCTGCCCCGGACGGGAGGGAAGGGGCACCGGCCTCTGGCGATCAGAGTAACACCGACGAGAGGCCATTGCGACGGGGCGGCTGTGATATTTCGCCGCCGTGGTGTGGCTGCGGCATCGGCATTCCTAGCGCGCCGGCGACGTGCCCGAGGCGCCCGCCGGCGCGGCCGGAACCGCCGGCCCGGCGCCCAGCGGCTGCTCGCGGATCAGCACGATGCTGACCCGGCGGTTACGCGGCGATTTCGGGTCGTCGGGAAAGAGGTGGTCGGTGTCAGCCTTGGCGACCACTGTCGCAATGCGTTCGGGCGCGACACCGCCGGCGATGAGTGCACGCCGGCTCGCATTGGCGCGGTCGGAGGAGAGTTCCCAGTTGCCGTAGGCGGCGTCGTTGGAGAACGGAATACTGTCGGTGTGGCCGCTGACCGACAGCCGGTTCGGCATCTTTGAGACTGCTTGCGCCACATAGGCCATCAGCTGCGCCGTCTGGGGGAACATCTTGGCGCTGGCGGAGGGGAACATCGAGTAGCCTTCCTGGTCCACCAGCTGGATGCGCAGCCCCTCGGGCGTCTGGTCGATGATCAGGTTCTGGGCGAGGTCGCGCAGCTCCGGCACCTCCTGGATGGCCTGGCGCAGCTCGGCCGCGGCCTGCTGGAACTGCTGCGCCTCGAGCTTGGCCAGCGCCTCCGCCAGCTCGGCCGGGTCGACCTCGCCGTCGCCGTTCTTGTCGGCCTCCTCCTTGCCGCCGATGCGCATGAGGTCGGCCGCGCCGCCGGCCAGCTCCGCCTCGGACAGGCCGCCCTTCATGGTCCCGGCGGTGGGGCCGCCCGCCTTCTCCTCGTCGGTGTTGCCGAGCTTGTCCTTGTCGCCGTCGGGCCGGCCGCGGGCGCTGTACTTGAAGTCGTCCACCTGCTCGGCGGCGTTGGCGGCGGCGGGCAGCGAGGGCACCGGCACCGTCAGCTGCGGCGGCGAGGACTGGTTGTTCAGCGACCCGTCCACCGTGATGGTCTGGCCGCCCAGCACGCCGCCGGCGCCGCTCTCCTGCTTGGAGGGGCTGGCGGGGGAGAAATAGTCGGCGATGCCCAGCTTCTGTTCCGAGGTGGTGACGTTCAGCAGCCAGAGCAGCAGGAAGAAGGCCATCATCGCCGTCACGAAGTCGGCATAGGCGACCTTCCAGGCGCCGCCATGGTGGCCCTCGGCGCTCTTGTTGATCTTCTTGATGATGATCGGGGCTTGGTTCTTGCCGCCGCCCGCGTTGCTCGCCACGGGACCACCTTCCGAAAAGAACGGCCAAGATGCGGCCGACTGCTAGTCCAACCGATAGTTTAAGGGCAGTGGGGGTGCCCGAGGAAGGGATATTCATCGGACGGGGTAGGCCGGGACTGGACAAGTGATGCCGCGCCAACCATTTCCGGGCCAATCAGCTTGCGCCCCGTGCCCCCATCGGCTAGGGACGGAAGGCCCCTTCCTCCAGAGCCGGTCCCGCCCCCATGACCATCGACGCCCGCGAGTTCCGCCACACCCTCGGCCGCTTCGCCACGGGGATCGCGGTCGCGACCACGCTTGACGGGGAGGGCAACCCCGTGGGGGTGACGGTGAACTCCGTCACCTCGGTCTCGCTGGACCCGCCGCTGGTGCTGTTCTGCCTGGACAGGAACGCCAACACCCTGCCGCTCTTCCAGAGCGGCCGCGGCTTCGCGCTGAACATCCTGACGGAGGAGCAGCGCGATTTCTCCCACCGCTTCTCCCGCGGCCACGCCACCGACCGCTGGGACGGGGTGCCCCGCGCGGCCTGGGAGACCGGCAGCCCGATCCTGGAAGGCTGCCTCGCCAATCTGGACTGCGAGCTCTACGGTTCGCACGAGGGTGGCGACCACGTCATCATCGTCGGCAAGGTCGTCAAGCTGGCCTTCGCCGCCGAGGGCCGTCCGCTGCTCTACTGGTGCGGCGCCTACCGGCACATCGACTGAGGCTCAGCCGCTCGCCACCCAGGCGGGATCGAAGGCGGCGGGCGCGATGCCGGTCAGGTCCACGATGGCGCCGTTGGACAGGATCAGGCGCAGCCAGCCCTCGGCGCCGGTGCCGGTCGTGTAGGACAGCCCGCCCGTCAGCCGGATCAGGTCGGTCCCGCCCGTCACGGTGACCTTGAGCTGGAAATCGGCGATGGTGTCGCGCCCGCCGGCGCTGTCGGCGCCGAACAGGAACAAATCCGCCGAGATGCCGCCGGTCAACAGATCGTCGCCGGCGCCGCCCTCCAGCGTCTCGGCCCCGCCGCCGCCGGTCAGCGTATCCGCCCCGCCGAGGCCGCGCAGCACGGCGCCCTGCGGCAGGCCGGCGGCGTCGACCGACAGGCGGTTGGCGGCCGCGGTGCCGGTCAGCACGCTCTCCGCCCCGAACGCCAGGATGGTGCCGTCCTCGACATGGTCGGGCAGGGTGTAGGCGCCACTGCCGATGAAGCGGACCGTGTCGGTGCCCTCGCCGGCCAGCTCCTGCACGCGCTCGCCCGCCGCCTCGCGCACGATGTAAAGGTCGTCGCCCGTGCTGCCGAGCAGCAGGTCGCCCCGGCTACCCCGGAAATTGCCGGCCCCGAATCCCTCGATCGTGTCGTTGCCGGCGCCGCCGGACAGGGTCTCGTCGCTGGGGGCGGCGCCGTTGCGGCCCCTGAGACTGTCATTGAGGGGCGTGCCGATGATCCGGTTGACGTTGATGAGTTGGTCCGCCTGGGCGCCGCCCGCGACGATGCCGTAGCCGATGTTGTAGTAGCGCGCCACGGTGCCGTCATGGTTCAGCGCCCGGATGGCGTTCTCCTGGCGCGTATCCATGGACTGGTAGTCCGCGCCGAGGTCGACCGTCACGGCGCCGCCGGCGCGGCTGTAGTCCACCGTGTCGGTGAAGATGGTGGGCGCGAAATACTCGCCGATAATGATGTCGCCCTCGCCGCGCGCGGTGAAGCTGTCGTTGCCGTAGGAGCCTTCCATCAAATCCTGGCCGGCGCCACCCTCGAACACATCGTCGCCGAAATTGCCCAGCATGTAGTCGTCGCCGGCGCCGCCCAGCAGCGTGTCGTTCCCGATGCCGCCATCCAGCCGGTCGGCCTCGTCGCCGCCGTCCAGCAGATCGTCGGCGCCCAGCCCGTTCAGCAGGTCGCGGCCGGCGCCGCCCCGGACCGTGTCGCGCAGGTTGGTGCCCAGGATCACATCGTCGGCGGCGGCGCCGGTCATGGTGTAGGTCCAGCTGGTCCGGTCCAGCGTGCGGGTGACCTGGCCGTCCAGCCGCGCCTCGTCCTCCGGCGTGCCGTAGATGTAGCGCAGCACCTGCAGGTCGAGCGGGCGGAAGGCGGCGGGCACCCCGTTCTGCGCCGCCGCGCCGCCGGTGCCCAGCGCCATGACCGAGCTGTCGATGCCGGACTCGGCCTCGGTCAGGCCGGCGAAGCCGACCTTGGGATGGACCAGCCCCAGCGCGTGGCCGATCTCGTGCATGACGACGGCGAAGCCCTCTGTCCCCGGCGCCAGCGTGCTCGAGGCGTAGTAGAGGGAACTGACGAAGATGTCGCCGGCCACGCCCTGGAAGTCGGTGCGCTCGCGCCCGCCGCCGTTCGGCAGATCCTCGATATGGCCCTGGTCGACGCTGGGCAGGTAGGCGAAGCCGCCGAGGTCGGCCTGCATCGCCCCCATGCCCATGCGGATCTCGCCGCCCACCGCGTCGGGCACCTCGACGAAGCGGATGCCGGTCGCCTGGGTGATCATGTCGAAGGCCAGACGCGCGTTGGCGCGCTGCGCCTCGGTCAGGGCGGAGAAGGCGCCGGTGCGGTAGGCGCCCGGGTTCTGCGCGTAGAACTCCTCGGAGAAATAGGCGGGCAGCGACTCCATGAAGCTGTAGGTCAGGATCATCGGCGTGCCGACGGGGGCGCTGGGGAAGTTGGCGGCGCCCTCGGTCCAGGACAGGCCGCACCAGAGCGCCATGAACTTCTCCAGCGGCCGGTCGCGGATGACTGGCAGCGGCCCGGTGTCGGTGGCGGAATGGTCGGGATCGTGCCCGTCGCGCGGCAGCGCCTCGGCGGGAAAGCGCGATCTCAGGACCCCGGCGCCGAACTCCTCGGCGGCCACGCTCTCGCGGCGCATAGGCATTCCCGGTACTCCCCTCATTCCCCGCCTTTATTAGGGGTTTATACCTCTTTCGGGGAGAGGTCGCCAGGGGCGCCAAGCAAAAGGGGCGCCCCGTGACGGGCGCCCCTGCCAGGAAAAGCCGATCCGCCGGGGATCAGCCCATGTTGATGATGATCGTCTTCTTGTGGGTGAAGTGCTCCAGCATGCTCTCCAGCGTCGCCTCCTTGCCCAGGCCCGACGTCTTGACGCCGCCATAGGACAGGTTCGGCTGCACGACCAGGTTCTGGTTCACCTGCACGAAGCCGGCCTCCAGCCGCTGGGTGGCGTCCATGGCGGTGCGCAGGTCGCGGGTCCAGATGGTGGCGGCCAGACCGTACTCGGTGTCGTTGGCCTGCTCGATCGCCTGCTCATAGTCGTCGAAGCGGATGACGCAGGTCACCGGCCCGAAGATCTCCTCGCGCGCCACGCGGCTGTCGTTGGTCAGGCCGGTGAAGATCACCGGCTGCACGAACAGCCCCTTGGCCAGGCTCTGGTCGGCGGGCAGGGCAGAACAGGTCAGCGCCTTGGCGCCGGCCTCATTGCTGCCGATCTGGATGTAGCTCTTCACCTTCTCGAACTGCTGGGTGCTGACGATGGCGCCGATGTCGGTCGCCTCGTCCAGCGGGTCGCCCATCTTCATGGCGTCGACCTTGGCCTTCAGCTTCTCCACGAAGGCGTCATGGATGGAGCTGTGGACGAAGATGCGGCTGGCGGCGGTGCAGCTCTGGCCCTGGCGGGTGAAGCGCATGCCGGCGACGGCACCGGCCACCGCCTGGTCGATGTCGGCGTCGCCCATGACGATCATCGGGCTCTTGCCGCCCAGCTCCAGCGTCACCGGGATCAGCTTCTCGGCGGCGGTCTTGTAGACGATCTTGCCGGTCTCGACCGAGCCGGTGAAGGTCACCTTGCCGACCTTGGGATGCGAGACCAGCGGCGCGCCGCACTCCGGCCCGAAGCCCGACAGGATGTTCAGCACGCCCGCCGGCAGCACCTGGGCCATGATCTGGCAGGCGCGCAGCACGGCGAAGGGCGCCTCCTCGGCTGACTTCACCACGACCGCGTTGCCCGCCACCAGCGCCGGCGCGATCTTCAGCGCCATCAGCATCATCGGCACGTTCCAGGGGATGATGGCCCCGACGACGCCGATCGGCTCGCGCACGGTCATGGTCAGCATCTTCGGGTTGAAGGGCACGGTCTCGCCCTTCAGCTCGCTGCCCAAGCCCCCGAAGAAGGTAAAGGCGTCGGACAGGATGCCGGCCTCGACCCGGCTCTCGGTGCGCAGCGCCTTGCCGGTCTCCAGCGCCACCAGGCGGGCCAGCTCCTCGACATGCTGGCTGAGCAGGCGGCCGCACTCGACCACCAGCTTGCCGCGCTCGCGGGCGCTGCGCTGCTTCCATTCCTTCTGCGCGGCGCATGCCGCGGTCACGGCGGCGTCCACGTCCCGGGAGTCGCCCAGGGCGGCGCGGCCCATGACCTCGCCCTTGGCCGGGTTGACCACGTCGAAGGTCTTGCCGCCGGCGGCCGGCACCAGCCTGCCGCCGATCAGGTGCATGCCCTCCAGCTCGCGGGCGAGGGCGTACGGGTCGAGCACGGGAGTGAGGGTCTGGGTCGACATGGGCGTCCTCTCCTAGTCTCTTATGGCCTCTGGCGGATGCGCCGGGCCGGTTCGGCGGGTCTTGTAGCAGCCCGGCACGCCGCCGGGAACCCCACCCTCCGGCATGGCCGGAAGCGATTCGGCGGGGTCGTCAGGGTGTGGAAAGAAAATTGCGCGGGCGCGCGTCGTGACCTTGGGAAGTGGGCATGGGGAGCCCTTACGGATGAGCTTCCATTCTTTCTTTCCGGGCATCTTCTCAACGCCTTGGCACGCGGGCATAAGAAGGACAGACGCCGACCCGGCACCCCCTTTTCCCGCGACGGAACGCCCATGCTGCCGACCTATGCCGACGCCGCCGCGATGGTGGCCGCCCTGAAACCGGAAGAGCCGGTCTACTGCTTCCGCCCGCACGTGCTGACCGAGGCCGCCCGGCGCTTCGTGGCGGCCTTCCCGGGCGACGTGCTGTACGCCGTGAAGTGCAATCCCGAGACGGTCGTGCTGGACGCGCTGATCCAGGGCGGCATCAAGCATTTCGACACGGCCAGCCTGGTCGAGATCGAGACGGTGAAGGGCCGCATGGGCGCCGCCGGCTGCTACTTCATGCATCCGGTCAAGCAGCGCGGCGCCATCCGCGCCGCCTATGAGCGGCATGGCGTCCGCCACTTCGTCGTCGACCATCCGGACGAGCTGGAGAAGGTGACGCAGGAGACCGGCGGCGCCCGAGACGTGGTCATCGTCGTGCGTCTCGCCACCGCGCGCGGTGCCGCCGTCTACGACCTCGGCGGCAAGTTCGGCACCAGCGTGGAGTTGGGGGCGGAGCTGCTGAAGGCGGCCGACGCCCGCGGCCTGCGCGCCGGCATCTCCTTCCATGTCGGCTCGCAATGCCTGATGCCCAGCAGCTATACGGCCGCGCTGCGCCTGGCGTCGGAGTGCCTGTCCCAGGCTGGCGTCACCCCGGCGGTGCTGGACGTGGGCGGCGGCTTCCCCACCCGCTATGTCGGCTCCGAGCCGCCGCCGCTGTCGGAGTACATGGAGGCGATCCGCGCCGGGCTGGAGTTCATCGACCGCCCGGCCGACTGCAAGCTCTGGGCGGAGCCGGGCCGCGGCCTGGTCGCCGCGGGCGCCAGCCTGGTGGTGAAGGTGGAGCTGCGCCGCGGCGACCATCTCTACGTCAATGACGGGCTCTACGGCAGCCTGGCCGACCTGAAGTTCCCGGGCATCGTCTTCCCGATGCGCGTCATCCGCCCCGGCGGCGAGGCGACGGGGGAGCCCGCGCCCATGTCGCTGTTCGGCCCGACCTGCGACTGCTGGGACAACCTGCCCGGCCCCTACATGCTGCCGTCCGACGTGCGCGAGGGCGACTGGATCGAGATCGGCCAGGCCGGCGCCTACACCACCGCCACCCGCACCAACTTCAACGGCTTCTTCGCCGGCCGCTTCGTGACGGTGCAGGACCCGGCTTTCGAACCGGAGAGCCACATGATCGCCCCGCCGCACGCACGGGCGGCGTGAGGGAAAGCTTGAACGAAGCTGGCCCGTGGTGCGTGCTTCGACAAGCTCAGCATGAGGGAAGGGGAATGCCAGGCACTCCTGGCTTCCCGCACTCGCCGGCTTGGCCGGGAGCAGCACCCACCTCCTCATCTTGAGCCTGTCGAAGGACGCACAGCCTTAACGCTGCCAGTGCTGAGAGCACTACGACCGGCGGTCAGGCGGGCCAGCCTCTAAGCCGGGGTTCACCTCCGCCCGGCCCCGTGCTACCACGGACCCCATGACCGCCCTGACGCACAGCGCCCCGGCCGAGCGCTCCTTTCTCGGCCTCTCCGCCACCGGCTTCCACCGCATCGCCTACACGGAATGGGGCACGGGGCCGCGCACGGTCGTCTGCGTCCACGGGCTGACCCGCAACGGCCGCGACTTCGACCTGCTGGCGGAGCATCTGGCGGGGGCGCTGGGCGTCCGCGTCGCCTGCCCCGACGTGGTGGGGCGCGGGCGTAGCGACCGGCTGGCGAACCCCGACCTCTACGGCTATCCGCAGTATCTGGCCGACATGGCCGGGCTGCTGGCGCGCCTCGACGTGGAGAGCGTCGACTGGGTCGGCACCTCCATGGGCGGCCTGATCGGCATGCTGCTCGCGGCCCAGCCGAACTCGCCCATCCGCCGGCTGGTCATCAACGATGTCGGCCCCTTCGTGCCCAAGGCGGCGCTGGAGCGGCTGGCGCTCTATGTCGGCAAGGACCCGGTCTATGCCTCGCTGGACGAGGTCGTGCTCTCGATGCGCACGAACTATGAGGGGTTCGGCAAGCTGACAGACGAGCAGTGGCTGCACCTCGCCACCCATTCCACCGTGCGCCAGCCCGACGGCTCCTACCGGCTGGCCTACGATCCCGGCATCGCCCGGATCTTCAGCACGGCCCCGATCGGCGACGTCGACTTCTGGCCGGTGTGGAACGCCATCCGCTGCCCGGTGCTGCTGATCCGCGGCGGCGCCTCCGACCTGCTGCTGCCGGAGACGGCGGAGCGCATGTGCAAGGAGGGGCCGAAGGCGACCCTGGTCACGGTGCCGGACACCGGCCACGCCCCGGCGCTGATGGAGGCGTCGCAGATCGCCGCCGTCGCCGACTTCCTGCGCCATGCCTGACGGACGGCACTCCCCGGCGGACGGTTTTCCCGAGTTCCGCGCGCGCTTCCCTTGGCATGGGCCGCACCTGCAGACCCTGCGCAACTTCCTGCGCCGGCCGGAGCATCCGCTGCCCCTGGGCGAGCGGCGGCACTTCGACATGGATGATGGCACCGGCGACGTGCTGCTGGGCGCGCTGCACCGGCCGGAGCGGGCGTCCGGGCGGCCCCTGGCGGTGCTGCTTCACGGGCTGACCGGCTGCGAGGACGCGCCCTATGTCCGCTCCACCGCGGCGGCGCTGCTGGCGGAGGGGCATCCGGTCCTGCGCCTGAACCTGCGCGGCGCCGGTCCCAGCGCCCCGCTCTGCGCCGAGCACTACCATGCCGGTCGCACCGGGGACATCAGGCGCGTGCTGTCGCTCCTGGGCGACGCCGATACGCGCGACGGGGTGGTGCTGGGCGGCTATTCGCTGGGCGGGAACGCGGCGCTGAAGTTCCTGGGCGAGAACGACTTCCCGGTGCCCGTCCTGGCCGGCTTCTCCGTCTCCGCCCCCATCGACCTGTCGGGCTGCGCCCAGCGTTTCCTGCGGCCGGCCAACCGCGTCTACCACGACCGCATGCTGCGCCAGATGAAGGCGCTGGCCCTGGCCTGCCGGCCGCCGCTCGACCCGCGATGGCGCGACGCCATCCTGAAGTCGCGCACCACCTGGGACTTCGACCATCTGCTGGTGGGCCCGCGCCACGGCTGGAGCGGGGCGGAGGAGTATTACGCGGTGAACTCGGCGCTTGGCTTCCTGCCGCGCATCCGCGTGCCGACACTGGTCCTGCACGCGCTGGACGATCCCTGGATTCCGCCGGACGCCTACCTGTCCTTCGACTGGGCGTCGAACCCCCACCTGACGCCGCTGCTTTCGCCCGGCGGCGGCCATGTCGGCTTCCACGGCGAGGGTGGGGTCTGGAGCGACCGCTGCCTGGCCGTTTTCCTGCGCCGCCTGCCTCAGCGGCGGAGTTCCGAAAGCGCCGGAACCTGAGCGACTGTCCCCTCTCCCAGGGGGAGAGGGTTAGGGTGAGGGGGTAAGAGGGTAGGGGAAGAGCGCACGTCCTCGACGTTTGCCTCCGCTCCGCATTCCCGTACCCCCTCTCCCTGTCCCTCTCCCCCTGGGAGAGGGGACGGCAGTTCAGCCTGATGAGCCGTCAAAAAGCCGCTGCTCGGAGACTAAGCCGGGTAGCGATCAGCGGCAGGCCGAGCGCGCCTCGATCCAGGCCGGGTCGTAAAGGGGCGGCCGGCCCTGTTCCATCAGCCAGGCGTTCTGCAGCCGGTAGGCGTCGGCCTCCAGCGCCAGCCGGCAGGGCGCCTGCACCCCCAGCAGGGTCTGGGCGTGATGGACCAGCTCATGCACGACGAAGCTCAGCTCCACCGGGTCGTCGGCGGCCCAGCTCTCCGGCGCCACCACGATCAGCCCGGGCGTGTAGAGCGCCCGCATGCGCTCGCCGGCCCGCGCCAGGTTCATGCGGCGGTCCGTCACCTCCAGCGCGCCGCGGCTGGCGACCATGCGGGGCAGGGGCAGCTCCGCCATGCCCATGCGCGCGGCGACCCAGGCGGCCAGCGGCTTCATGGCGCGGGCGTCCAGCTCGGTGTTCTCCGCGACGCCGGCCGGCCGTCCCAGCGCGACCTCGTCATGGCGTGACGCGCAGCCCGCCAGGCCCACCACCGACAGAACCAGGAACAGCACCACCCTCGCCGCCACGCCGCCGCCTCCCGCGCTTCCCTCTCAGGAGGAACGCGGGAGGCAGGCCGGCGGCCCATCGCGAGATAGGGGTAGGGAGACTCAGCCCGGTTCGCCCGGCAGGCCCACCGCCACCACCTGGAAATCGGCGAGCGCCGCCACCTGCGTCGTGCGGCCGGCGACGGGGTCCCAGTAGCGGACGCCGCCCTGCGGGGTGGTGTAGACCACCTCGTCGAAGCCGTCGCCCGTCAGGTCCCCGACCGCCCCGAAGATCCAGCCATCCCCCGGGGTAAAGCCGCGCGGGTCGGAGAAGGTGCCGCTGGCCGGATCGTAGAGCCTGAAGCGGCTGGTCCCCTGATCGAACAGCAGGATCTCGTCGGTCACATTGCCGGCGGTGAAGTTGCCGGCCGTGATCGGCAGGACGCTGCCGGCCGCGATGATCCTGTCGCCGGCGGCGGTGCGGAGACGCGCGCCGCCGTCACCGAAATAGACGAGATCGTCCGTCCCCTGTCCGTCGAAGTCGCCCACGGCGAAGGCGCTGCTCGCCAGGCTCGGCACCAGGACGTTCCGGCTGCCGCTCAGCGGGTCGAGGGATTCCACGGTGGCGCTGACGATCGACAGCGATCCGCTGCCGGTCGTGCTCCGGGCCTGGGTCCGATGGAGCACCAGCTCGTCGCCGGCCCCGCCGCCCAGGTCGCCGGCGGAGCGGAGCGCGAACTGCTCCGGCGCGAAGATCCCCGGATCGCCCTGCACGGGCGCGGCGATGGTGGTGAAGTTCGTGATCCGGTCCTGACCCGGCAGCGTGGAGAGGGACCCGGCGATGTAGCGGTAGCCGTCGCCGCCGCTCGGGCGCAGCGCGTAGACCACCTCGCCGCGGCCGTCGCCGTCGATGTCCGCCGCCGTGCCGCCGTTGAAGCGGCTGCCGTCGATATGGTGGTTGTAGGTCGCGGCGGCGTCGCCGACCTTCCAGGTGTAGATGCCATCGGCCCGGTACAGCACCAGCCGCTCCGCGCCCTGCGGCTTGCTGGCGGCGGTCAGCACCGGCGCGATGTCGCGCAGTTCGAACCGGTCGAAGATGCCGACGAACCCGAACGCCTTGTTCACCGGGTCGAAATAGACGGTGTTGCCCGGCGTGGTGGTCGGCTGCGCGCCGGCCGGCGTGCGGTAGTTGACCAGGATGTCGTCGATGCCGTCGCCGGTCAGGTCGCCGGTGCCGGCGACGGCCCAGCCCTCGCCCAGAGGGAAGAGGGGCGTGAAGCCCTGGGACTGTTTCGCCGGATCCCAGAGGATGAGCTGGCGGTTGGCGCTGTCGAACAGCAGCACCTCCTCCCGCGCCGTGCCGCCGGAGAAGTTGCCGACGCCGGCGATCGAGGTGCCGGGACCGAGATTGATGAATTCCCCGCTGCGCCCGCCGCCGCTGCGCAGCATCAGCTCGGAGGGCGAGCCCTGGGCGTTGCTCGGGGAATAGATCAGGTCCGGCACGAGGTCGCCCGTGAACTCGCCGACGGCGATCAGCCGCTCGCCGGTGATGAAGGCGCTGTCGAAGCGGCTGTAGAAGTTGGCCTGCTCCCCGGTCGCCGGGTTCACCTGCCGGTAGGTGGAATAGCTCACCGCCGTGCCATGGTTCACCCCGGCCTGGCGGTACTCCACGATCAGCCCGTCGAAGGCGCCGACCGTTCCCTCCATCTCGTTGCCGATCCGCAGGCCGGTCGAGGGGAAGGAGTCGGGCTGCGGCAGGGTGAGGCTCCGCAGCGACGGCGCGCCCGCCAAGTCGTAATCGACGATGGTCAGGGCCGCGTCGCCGGTGCGGTAGACCGCCTCGGCCCGGCCGTCGCGGTCCACATCGGCCAGGTCGATGCCGCCCCGGAAGCCGTTCGCGCCGGCGCCGAACTGGGCGGGATCGACATAGTGCAGGTAGCGCAGTCCGGACTTGACGTCCCAGCTGTAGGCGCCGCCGTCACGGACGATGTAGATCTGCTCGGGCATGTGCAAAAGGCTCCGCTGGTCCGCGTATCACGCCTCGGGGAAGCGCGGTTAACCATTACTGCGGATGGGGCCTTCCGGGAAATGCGACGAAGACCTAAGCCGTTAGGAATCGCTTCAGCGCGATGATCAATCCCGGCGGAGCAGGCGTGCCGCCTCCACGGCCCCGTAGGTCAGCACCGCGTCGGCGCCGGCGCGGCGGAAGGACAGCAGCGTCTCCAGCAGCACCCGGTCGTAATCCAGCCAGCCATTGGATCCTGCCGCCTTCATCATCGCGTACTCGCCGCTGACCTGGTAGGCGAAGGTCGGCACCTGGAAGCGCTCCTTCACGCGCCGCACGATGTCGAGATAGGGCAGGCCGGGCTTCACCATGACCATGTCGGCGCCCTCGGCGATGTCCAGCGCCACCTCGCGCAGCGCCTCCTCGGCGTTCGCCGGGTCCATCTGGTAGGTGCGCTTGTCGCCCTTCAGCAGGCCCGCCGTGTTCACCGCCTCGCGGAAGGGGCCGTAGAAGCCCGACGCGTACTTGGCGGCGTAGGCGCAGATGCGGGTGAGGCTCTGGCCGTGCGCTTCCAGCACGTCGCGGATGGCGCCGACGCGGCCGTCCATCATGTCCGAGGGCGCGACGATGTCGCACCCGGCCTGGGCCTGGACGAGGGCCTGGGCGGTCAGCACCGCCACCGTCTCGTCGTTCAGCACGTAGCCGTCGCGGACCAGCCCGTCATGGCCATGGCTGGTGTAGGGGTCCAGCGCCACGTCGCCCAGGATGCCCATGCCGGGCAGCTGGCGCTTCAGATGGCGGATGGCGCGGCACATGAGGTTGTCGGGATTGGCGGCCTCGCGCCCGTCCTCGGTCTTGCCGGCATTGTCCAGCACCGGGAACAGCGCGACGCAGGGGATGCCGAGGTCCGCGGCCTCGGCCACCGCCGGCGTCAGCAGGTCCAGCGACAGCCGCTCCACGCCGGGCATGGAGGCGATGGGCTCGCGCCGGTTCTCCCCCTCGACCACGAAGACCGGCCAGACCAGATCGTCCACCGACAGCCGCGTCTCCGCCACCAGCCGCCGGGTCCAGCCGTCCACGCGGTTACGGCGGGGACGCTGCCGGGGATAGGCGCCGGCGGCGGGAAGGGCGGTACGGTCGGCCATGGTCGGGTCCACTGGTGCTTGTGTCGCGGCGGAGTCTACGCCGCCCGGGGATATGGGCTCAAGCCGGCGCGGACCAACGCCGCGCATGGCAGCCTGGAGCGGCGGCCCCGATCATTGAGAGATCGGCCGAAAGAAGCTATTGAAGGTCCGCCCCGGGCGCTTGGTCCCGGGCGAATTTCTGTGGTCGGGTCGGAGGCTTGGGGATGAACGGGATGTGGCGCGTGGCGCTGACCGTGCCGGAGGCGTATGTGGCGCCCTTCGCGGAGGTCATGACCGACCATGTCGACGCCGTCTCCACCTTCGAGCTGGAGGAAGGCGGCAACTGGCTGATCGAGGGCACCAACTTCGGCGAGCCGGACCAGGTGCGCCTGGTCGCCCGCGTCGCCGTGCTGGCCGCCGCCTGCGGCATCCCCGACCCGGTGCTGGAGATGGAGCCGCTGCCGCCCATCGACTGGGTGACGCAGACCTATCTCAGCTTCCCGCCGATCCGCGCCGGCCGCTTCTTCGTCCATGGCAGCCACCACAAGAAGCCGGTCCCGGCCGGCTGCGTCGGCCTGCTGATCGAGGCCGCCATGGCCTTCGGCTCGGGCGAGCACGCCACGACCCAGGGCTGCCTGCGCGCGCTGTCGGACCTGCACAAGCGCATGAAGCTGGACAACGCGCTCGACATGGGCTGCGGTTCCGGCATCCTCGCCTTCGCCATCGCCAAGATGTGGAAGGCGCCGGTGGCCGCCGTGGACATCGACGCCCTGTCGATCGAGATCGCGGCGGAGAACGCCGAGTTGAACCGCGTCCACAAGCTGGTCACCTGCCGCCACGGCAACGGCTACGAGACGCCGATCGTGCGCGAGCGCGGGCCCTACGACCTGATCGTCGCCAACATCCTCGCCCGCCCGCTGGCACGGATGGCGCCGGACCTGCGCGCGCATCTGCGGCCGGGCGGCATCTGCGTCCTGTCGGGCCTGCTGGCGCGGCAGGAGAAGCTGGTCGTCGCCGCCCACCGCGCCCAGGGCCTGAAGCTGCTCCGCCGCTACCGCATCGGCGAGTGGAACACGCTGGTCATGCAGGGCTGAGTACCCTTTCATCCCTCACCCCTTGCGCGAGGGGGAGGGGTCGGCGGCGTCGTGCGTGCTTCGACAAGCTCAGCATGAGGAAGATTTCGCTGCTCCCGAAGGAGCTTGCAGCGACGGAAACCAGGAGTGCCTGGCATCCCCTTTCCTCATCCTGAGCTTGTCGAAGGACGCACCGCGGGCCAGCCTCACCCGATAGCCCTCAACCTCCCCAAGCCAAGGCTTGGGACCCCATCCTTCTCCCGCAAGGGGAGAAGGATATGAGCCGCGCCTCAGTGCGTGCCGCCCTCCAGGTACGCGGCGCGCACCTCGGGGTTCGCCAGCAGCTCACGCCCGGTGCCTTGCAGGACCACCTGACCCTGCGCCAGGACGTAGGCGCGGTGTGCGAGCTTCAGCGCGTGGAAGGCGTTCTGCTCGACCAGCAGGATGGTCATGCCGCGGGTGCGGTTCAGCTCCTCAATCACCTGGAAGATCTGCCGGATGATCAGCGGCGCCAGGCCCAGCGACGGCTCGTCCAGCAGCAGCAGGCGCGGGCGGCTCATCAGCGCGCGACAGATGGCCAGCATCTGCTGCTCGCCGCCCGACAGCGTGCCGGCGCGCTGCGCCTGCCGCTTCTCCAGGATCGGGAACAGGCGGAAGCTGTAGGCGATGTCCTCGTCGAAATGGGCGGGGTCGCCCAGCGTGGCGCCGAGCTGGAGGTTCTCCATCACGGTCATGCGCGGGAAGATGCGCCGCCCCTCCGGCACCTGGGCGATGCCGAGGCGGGCGATGTCGTGCGGCTCCAGCCCGACAAGGCTCTTGCCCTCGAAGACGATCCCGCCGCCGGCCGCCCGCGGCTTGCCGCAGATGGTCATGAGCAGGGTCGACTTGCCGGCGCCGTTGGCCCCGATCAGCGTGACGATCTCGCCCTGGCGGACCTCGACGTCGACGCCGCGCAGCGCCTCGATCGGGCCGTAGTTGGTGCGCACATTGGAGAGCTGAAGCATCAGGCGGTCCTCCCGTCCTGCCCGAGGTCGCGCGCCACCTCCGCCGGCATCTCCTCCTCCTCGGGCTCGCCGAGATAGGCCTTGATGACGCGCGGGTCGCTGCGGATCTCCTCGGGCGTGCCCTCGGCGATCTTGCGGCCGTACTCGACCACGTGGATGCGGTCGGAGATGCCCATGACCAGGCTCATGTCGTGCTCGATCAGCAGGATGCCGGTGCCGTACTCGTCGCGGATGGACAGCAGCAGCTCGCCCAGCGCCTGGGTCTCGCGCGGGTTCAGGCCGGCGGCGGGCTCGTCCAGGCAGAGCAGCAGCGGGTCGGTCGACATGGCCCGGGCGATCTCCACCCGGCGCTGCATGCCGTAGGAGAGGTTGCCCGCCTCCTCGTCGGCGACATGGGTCAGGTCCAGCCGGTCCAGCCACAGCCGCGCCTTGGCCAGCGCCGCGTCCTCGGCCGAACGCCAGCCCTTCGTGTTCAGCAGCCCCTTGAGGGAGAAGCCGCTCTGCCGCATCAGTCCGACATGCTGGGCGACCATGAGGTTCTCCGCCACGGTCATGCTGGGGAAGAGGCGGATATTCTGGAAGGTGCGGACCACCCCGTGGCGCGCCACCTGGAAGCCCGGCAGGGACTGCAGCTCGACCTCGCCCTTCGTCGGATGGCGAAGCAGCAACCGGCCCGAGGTGGGCTTGTAGAAGCCGGTCAGGCAGTTGAAGACGGTGGTCTTGCCAGCGCCGTTCGGGCCGATCACGGCGGTGATGTCGCCCGTCGTGGCGGTCAGGTCCAGGCTGTCGACGGCGACCAGGCCGCCGAAGCGCATGGTGAGCCCGGTGACTTCGAGGAGCGGGGCCATCACTGGGCCTCCTTGCCGGTGCGGTCGGCGCGGCGGGGGAACAGGCGCATGGTCGGCTCGCGGCCCGACAGCAGCCCGCCCGGCCGCCAGATCATGATCAGGATCATCGCGGCGCCGAAGACCAGCATGCGGTAGTCGGCGAAGTCGCGGGCGAACTCCGGCAGCAGCACGATGAACAGCGCCGCGATGACGACGCCGACCTGGCTGCCCATGCCGCCCAGCACAACGATGGCGACGATGATCGCCGACTCCATGAAGGTGAAGCTCTCGGGGCTGACGAAGCCCTGGCGGGTGGCGAAGAAGGCGCCGGCCAGCCCGCCCATCAGCGCGCCCGTGGCGTAGGCCGAGACCTTGCTGGCGGTCGGGTTGATGCCGAGCGAGCGGCAGGCGATCTCGTCCTCGCGCAGCGCTTCCCAGGCGCGGCCGATGGGCAGCCGGCGCAGGCGCCAGACCACGTAGCCGGCCAGCATCGAGAGGCCCAGGATGATGAAGTAGAGGAAGATCAGCCGGTGCTCGCTGCTGAACTCCAGCCCGAAGAACTGGTGGAAGGTCTGCTGCCCCTCCGGCGCGCGCCGCTCCAGCGGCAGGCCAAAGAATGTGGGGCGCGGGATGCCGGATATGCCGTTGGTGCCGCCGGTCAGGCTCTGCCAGTTCAGGATGACGATGCGGGTGATCTCGCCGAAGCCCAGCGTCACGATGGCGAGATAGTCGCCCCGCAGCCGCAGGATCGGCAGCGACAGCAGCACCGCGAACAGCGCCGCCGCCAGCCCCGCCAGCGGCAGGCAGACCCAGAAGCCCAGCCCCAGTGCGGTGGACAGGATGGCGTAGGTGTAGGCGCCGATGGCGTAGAAGGCGACGAAGCCCAGATCCAGCAGGCCGGCCAGGCCCACCGTCACGTTCAGCCCGATGCCCAGCAGGATGTAGATCAGCGCCGTCGTGCCGAGGTCCAGCACGTAGCGGTCGGAGAAGGGCATGAGGGGCAGCAGCAGGGCGAAGGCGACGCCGGCGGCCATCAGGCTGCGGCCGATCTTGCGGCCCGTCTCCTCGGGGATGGTGATCAGCGGCGCCACGGCCCTGCGGCGGCGCAGCGCGTCGGCGGCCAGCCCGACCAGGAAGCGCCCCGCGAAGACGATGGCGGCGATGGCGGGCAGCCAGGCCCAGCGCTGGCCAATGACCAGACCCTGGTCGGTGCTGGCGGTGTAGAGGCCGATGAAGGGGACGGACAGGAACAGCGACAGGATCGCGGCGGCGAGGCTGTCCTTCAGGCGGTCGGTCATGGCGGTCATGGCCTCACACCTTCTCGATGTCGGGGCGGCCCAGCAGCCCCGTGGGGCGCAGCACCAGCACCAGGATCAGGATGGAGAAGGCCGCCACGTCCTTGTAGGCGCTGGAGACGTAGCCGCTGAACAGCGCCTCGATCAGGCCGATCAGCAGGCCGCCCAGCATGGCGCCGGGCAGCGAGCCGATGCCGCCCAGCACCGCCGCGGTGAAGGCCTTCATGCCGGCGAGGAAGCCGATGTAGAAGTCGATGACGCCGTAATACATCGTCACCAGCACGCCGGCCACGGCGGCCAGCGCCGCGCCCATGACGAAGGTCAGGCTGATGGTGCGGTCGACATTGATGCCCAGCAGGCCCGCCATGGTGCGGTCCTGCTCGCAGGCGCGCTGCGCCCGGCCCAGCGGCGTGCGGGTGATCAGCACCGTGAAGCCCGCCATCAGCGCCAGGGTCAGGAAGATGATGAAGGCCTGGATGTAGGTCAGCGCCAGGGTGAAGCCCTCGCCCTGCCACAGCGTGAAGCTGCCGGTCAGGATCGGCTGCAGCGGCTTGGCGCGTGCGCCCTGCGTCAGCATCACGAAGTTCTGCAGCAGGATCGACATGCCGATGGCCGAGATCAGCGGCGCCAGCTTCGGCGCGTTGCGCAGCGGCCGGTAGGCGACCCGCTCCACGGTCCAGCCATAGGCGGCGGTGAAGGTGATGGAGGCCGCCAGCACGATCAGGATCGCCAGCGGCACCCAGACGCTGCCGATCGCGGCCAGCAGGGTGAAGGTGGTGACGCCGACGAAGGCGCCGATCATGTAGATCTCGCCATGGGCGAAATTGATCATGCGGATGATGCCGTAGACCATCGTGTAGCCGATGGCGATCAGCCCGTAGATGGCGCCCAGCGTCACCCCGTTGATCAGATGCTGCAGGAACGTCCCGACGTCGACGAGTGCCATCGCTCCCTTGCCCACCCTGCCGCCCTGAAACGGCGGCGCAATCCCACGGGATCGGCGGGCTTCCCCGGCCGAACGAAGCGGTGACCCTAGCGAAGGCGGGGGCGCCCCGCAAGGCGCCGGGCCCGTTCCCGCCCGGCGGTGCATGACGGCGCAACAAAATGGCCCCGCGCGCCGTGTGGACGCTCCGGCTGTTGCACGGTCTCCCCGTCCAAGGAGCGACGCAGGGCGACTCGCTTGTGGGTGATGCATGGCTGCGCGCCAGGGCATGCGCGCTACCCGGACGGGCGGCGTTGCCAGGGCGCGGTCTTGCTGCTAGGTTCCCGGCCGCCCAATCACAGGTCAAGTGTCAGAAGAGCCATGAAGGTCAACGCCAACACCATGCGCCCCGGCCACGTTATGGAGAGTAACGGCAAGCTGTGGGTCGTCACGAAGACGCAGATCGTGCAGCCCGGCAAGGGCGGCGCCTTCATCCAGATCGAAATGAAGGACGTGCGCACCGGCACCAAGACGATCGAGCGCTTCCGCACCCAGGAGAGCGTCGAGCGCGCCCGCCTGGACGAGCATGAGATGACCTTCCTCTTCGCCGACGGCGACGCCTTCACCTTCATGGACAAGGAGTCGTACGAGCAGGTCACCATCTCCGGCGAGATCATCGGCGACGCCAAGGTCTTCCTGCAGGACGGCATGGAAGTCACGGTGCAGAGCTTCGAGGGCGCGCCGCTGTCGGTCGAGCTGCCGGCCAGCGTCACCCTGCTCATCACCGAGTCCGACCCGGTGGTGAAGGGCCAGACGGCCTCCTCCTCCTACAAGCCGGCCATGCTGGAGAACGGCGTGCGCATCCTGGTCCCGCCGCACATCGAGGCCGGCACCCGCGTGGTGGTCAACACCGCCGACGGCACCTACATGGAGCGCGCCAAGGACTGAGGTCCCGGCGCCGCCCGCATCGCGGGCCTGTGTTGCAGCATCCCCGTGTGGTCCGCCGCGCGGGGATGTGCTTTTTTCGGGGGGAGGGTGCGACGTCCCCCCGTCGCCCGTGTTGCCGGTCCTCGGCGCCGGGCGATCCGGGCCCGGGGCCCGCCGCACCGCCCGGGTCCGCCCGGGGGATCTTTTATCCGGTTCAGAGGGAACGACCACATGGCCGCGCGTTCGGCAATCATCAACGTCATGGCCCGCGCCGCCGAGAAGGCGGGCCGCGCGCTCGTCCGCGACTTCGGCGAGGTGGAGCATTTGCAGGTCTCGCGCAAGGGCCCGGCGGACTTCGTCTCCGCCGCCGACCGCAAGGCCGAGGCCACCGTCAAGGCGGAGTTGCAGAAGGCCCGCCCGGCCTACGGCTTCCTCATGGAGGAGGGCGGCCGGATCGCCGGCGCCGACAAGAGCCACCGCTGGATCGTCGACCCCCTGGACGGCACCACCAACTTCCTGCACGGCGTGCCCCACTTCGCCATCTCCATCGCGCTGGAGCGCGAGGGCGAGATCGTGGCGGGCGTGGTCTACTCCCCCGTGAACGACGAGATGTTCTGGGCGGAGAAGGGCGGCGGCGCCTTCATGAACGACGTGCGCCTGCGCGTCTCGGCCCGCCGCAACCTGGCCGAGGCGCTGATCGCCACCGGCATCCCCTTCAAGGGCCATGGCGACGTCGCCGCCTATCTGCCGCAGCTGCAGGCGATCATGGACGAGGTGGCGGGCATCCGCCGCTTCGGCTCGGCCGCGCTGGACCTCGCCTGGACCGCCGCCGGCCGCTATGACGGCTTCTTCGAGACCGGGCTGCAGCCCTGGGACGTGGCCGCCGGCGTGCTGATGGTGACCGAGGCCGGCGGCTTCGCCACCGAGATCGGCGGCGGCAGGAACCCCGCCTCCGGCGCCTCGGTGCTGGCCGCCAACTCGCACCTGCACCTGCCGCTGGGCACGCTGCTGCGCAACGCCGGCAAGAAGCCGGCCGCCGCGCCGGCAGCCCCTCCGGCCGCCCAGGCCTGATGATGCCGTGGCGCCGGGGGTGGGTTGCCGCCCCCGGCCGCAGCGGCTAGGCTCGCGCACTCCCGCCGCAATGCGGCCATCATCGGCTGGTCGGATCGACCCCATGCGCGCGCGCCATCTCATCCTCCCGTTGAGCCTTCTCCTGGCCCCGGCCGCCCACGCCCAGGTGGGGCCATCCCCGGCGCCCGAGAGGCCCGTCCTGCCGACCCCGGCCGCCCCGGCCCCGCCGCCGCCCGTGAAGATCGCGCCGCTGCCGGCGCCAGCCAAACCGCAGGGCACCGCCATCGCGCCGGTCGCGCGGCCCGCCGACCCGCCGGGCGCCACCGCAGCGCCGCGCACCGAGCTCGGCCCGGCCGCCCCCGCTACGGCTCCCGCCGCCGTTCCCGCCGCGCCGAAGCTCGCCAGCCTGTCGCTGCCCTTCGCCGCCGGCACGGCTGCCCCGTCTCCTGAGTCGGAGGCGGGCCTGCGCGACATCGCCGAGGCGCTGGGCGCCGATCCGCGCCGCCGGCTGGAAATCCGCGCCTACGCCGCCCAGGGCGCGGCCGGGGAGAGCGACGCGCGGCGGCTGTCGCTGTCCCGGGCGCTGGCGGTGCGTGACCGGCTGGTCGCGCTGGGCGTGCCGCAGCCGCGCCTGATGGTCTTCGCGCTGGGTTCGAAAGTGCCCGAGGGTGGTGCCGGCGCCGACCGGGTGGACCTCGCGCTGGTCGACTGACGTTCCCTTCCAGGAGGTGCCGATGCCGCAAGCCCCGATCTCCCGTCACGGCGGCCACCTGACCCGGATGGCGCTGTTCCTGGCCGTGGTGGCCGCGGTCGCGGTCGTGCTGCTGCCCGCCATCCAGTCCGCCTTCATGGCCAATCCCGGGCTGAACGGGCTGATCGTGGGCGTGCTGCTGCTGGGCATCGTCTTCATCTTCCGCCAGGTGCTGATGCTGCGCCCCGAGGCGGCGTGGCTGGAGGCGTTCCGGCGCGGCCAGCCGCCGGGCTCCACCCCGCCGCGACTGCTGGCGCCGATGGCGCGCATGCTGACCGACCGGGCCGAGCGCGGCGGGCGCCTCAACCTCTCGGCGCTCTCCACCCGCTCCATCCTGGACGGCGTCAGCGCGCGCCTGGACGAGAGCCGCGAGACCAGCCGCTACCTCATCGGCCTGCTGATCTTCCTCGGCCTGCTCGGCACCTTCTGGGGCCTGCTGCAGACCGTCTCCTCCATCGGCAGCGTCATCGGCGGGCTGAATTTGGAGGGCGGCGAGGCCTCGGCCATGTTCGGCGAGCTGCAGCGCGGGCTGCAGGAGCCTTTGACGGGCATGGGCACGGCCTTCAGCTCCTCGCTTTTCGGCTTGGCGGGCTCGCTGGTGCTGGGCTTCCTGGAGCTGCAGGCGGGGCAGGCGCAGAACCGCTTCTACATGGATCTCGAGGATTGGCTGGCCGGCGCCACGCGCCTGTCGGGCGGCGGGCTGGCCGAGGGCGGCGAGCAGTCGGTGCCCGCCTATCTCCAGGCGCTGCTGGAGACGACGGCCGAGAACATCGAGCGGCTGCAATACACCATGGCGGGTGCCGAGGAGGGGCGGCGCGCGTCGAACGCCAACCTCAACCAGCTGGTGGAGCGGCTGGGCGCGCTGACCGACCAGATGCGGACCGAGCAGCAGCTGATGGCGCGGCTGGCCGAGGGCCAAATGGAGATGCGCAGTTTCGTCCAGCGCCTGGGCGACGCGCTGGCGGGCGGCGGCGGCATGGGGATGGACGAGGCCAGCCGGGCGCATCTGCGCAACATCGACCTGTACCTCGCCCGGCTGCTGGAGGAGGTCGCCGCAGGCCGGCAGCAGTCGACCCAGGAGATCCGTAGCGAGATCAAGACCCTGTCCCGCACCATCGCCGCGCTGGGCGGCGAGGAGCGCTAGGCCATGGCCGGCCGGCGGGGATCGCGCGCCTCCAGGCTGGACATCTGGCCCGGCTGGGTGGACGCGCTGTCCTCCCTGCTGATGGTCGTGGTGTTCCTGCTGATGGTCTTCGTGCTGGCGCAGTTCACGCTCTCGAACGCGCTGCAAGGCCGCGACCGGCAGCTGGATTTGCTGAACGCCCGCATCTCGGAACTGGATGACCTGCTGGCGATGGAGCGGGGCGGGGCGGAGACTCTCCGCGCCGACATCGCCAAGCTGACCGAGCAGCTGCGCTCCTCGCTCGCCGCCCGCGAGGACCTCCAGGCCAGGCTCGACGCGCTGGGCGCCGAGCGCGACACGCTGGCCGCCCGCGCCTCGGGCCTGGGCGACCAGGCGGCGCAGCGCGAGGCGGAGCTGCGGGGCCAGCTCACCGAGGAGAAGCGCCTCTCGGCCGAGGCCCGGCGCGAGGTGGAGCTGCTGAACCAGCAGCTGGCGGCGTTGCGCGAGCAGCTGGCCCAGCTGGCGGCGGCGCTGGACGCATCCGAGGCCAAGTCGCGGGAGCAGGGGGCGCAGATCGCGGACCTGGGCCGCCGGCTGAACGCGGCGCTGGCCAGCCGGGTGGCGGAGCTGAGCCGCTACCGCTCCGAATTCTTCGGCCGGCTGCGCGAGGTGCTGGGCGACCGGCCCGACGTGCGCATCGTCGGCGACCGCTTCGTCTTCCAGTCCGAGGTGCTGTTCGAGAGCGGCAGCGCCGAGCTGGGCACCGGCGGCCAGGCGCAGTTGGCGCAGCTCGCGGCGACGCTGAAGGACATCTCCGGCCGCTTCCCCTCCGAGCTGAACTGGATACTCAGGGTCGACGGCCACACCGACGTGGTGCCGATCCGCTCGGCCCGGTTCCCCAGCAACTGGGAGCTCTCCACCGCCCGCGCCACCTCGGTGGTGCAGTTCCTGATCACCCAGGGCATCCCGCCCGAGCGCCTCGCCGCCACCGGCTTCGGCGAGTTCCAGCCGCTGGAACCCGGCGCCACCGCCGCCGACGCGCTGGCCCGCAACCGCCGCATCGAGATCAAGCTGGACCAGCGGTAGGGCGCGGGGCAGGCTGGCGTCCTGGCCACCGGGAGTGCCCGCCGTGAGATTTTCCGCCCTGCTCCTCCTGCCGCTGCTCTGGACCGCGCCCGCCGGGGCCGCCGGGCTGGACGACCTTGCCTGGCTCGCCGGCTCCTGGGTGGCCGAGCGCGACGGCGGCCGCAGCGAGGAGCACTACATGCCGCCCCGGGGCGGGGTGATGCCGGGCATGCACCGCACGGTCCGGGCGGGAAAGGCGCCGTCGGTCGAGTTCATCCGCATCGTCGAGGAAGGCGGCAAGGTGGTCTACCTCGCCTCGCCCCTGGGCCAACAGCCGACGCCCTTCACCCTGACCGAGAGCGGGCCGGGCCGAGCGGTCTTCGAGAACCCCGCGCACGACTATCCGACGAAGATCACCTACCGCCGCGACGGCGACACCCTGACCGCCACCATCGCGGGGCCGGGCAAGGACGGGAAGATCAGGGAGAGCAGCTGGAGCTGGACGCGGGAGACCGCTTCGTAGGTCGGAAGGAGCGGTGCGACAATCCCTCGCCCCTTGCGGGAGAGGGATGGGCCCTACCGCGAAGCGGTGGGAGGGTGAGGGGTCGGACGCCGCAGGCGGACGTTCTCGACGGGCGGTCTTAGGATACCGGTCGAGAACGCCAGCCTTCGGCTGTCGACCCCTCATCCCCCCGTTGCTGCGCAACGGGTCCCTCCTTCTCCCGCACGGGGAGAAGGATGTTTTCAGCTCCACACCCCCGCCAGCTCCACCTCCTCGCCGCCCAGGCCGCGCTTGAAGCGGTTGACGCCTTCGGCCTTGGGCGTGAGGCCGCCCAGATCCAGGCGGGTGCGGCCGCGGGACTTCAGCTCCAGCATCGCGCGCCAGAGCAGCAGATGGTGGGCGTTGGTCTCGCGGCCGCGGGGGCCGCTCCAGCCGACCTGGTAGGTGGCGGCCCGGCCGTGGCCGAGGAACAGCATGCCGGCGATCGGTTCGCTCCCGTCCAGCGCGCGCATCACCAGCACGTCGCCGTCCTTGTGCAGCGCCGTGCGCAGCCTCGTCAGCAGCTTGGCCGAGGCGCCGCGGTACTGCCGCTCGGCCCGGTCGGTGTTGTAGCGGTCCAGCAGCCAGGGCAGGGTCTCGCCGCTGCGGTCGATCTCCACGGTCAGGCCGGAGCGCTCCGCCTTCGACAGCGCGTTGCGCCATTTCTGGTCGAGGCCCTTACGGAGCGCCGCTTCGTCCGGTTCCAGGTCGAGCCAGATGGTGCGGTAGCCGGGACCGGGTTGCCGCCGCCAGCCGGCCCAGCGCAGCAGCGTCTCGCTTTCGGGGCCGGCCGGCAGCTCGGGGATGATGCTGGTCCAGCGGGTCGGGCCGGAGGGGTATTTGAGGCGCAGCAGCCGGTACACGGCCGCGCGGGTGCGCAGATCGTCGGCTTCCGGCACCAGCAGCGGCGCGCGGTGGATGCGGGTGACGCGGACCAGGCGCAGCAGCCGCTTCTGCAGCACCATGACCATGCCGACGGTGGCCCCGTCGCGCTCCACCAGCCCCAGGCGCGGCTTCCAGCGCTCCACCGTCATCATGGCGTGGGCGTAGCCGAAGCTCTGGGTGAGGGTGCTGCGCGGCACGGCGGCGAGCGCTCCGTACCATTCGCTGATGCGGCCCTCGTCCCAGCGGATGCTTATGTCGGGGGGCGGTTCGTCGGGAAGGGTCGACATGCGGCGTCCGGGATCGCTATGCCTTGTTTCACCATGCCAACGCGCCCGCTGTCGAGCCATCCCATGACCAAGCCGACCCTGCCCTGGTGGCACCCCCAGGCCTTCGCCGCCCGCCGCCCGCAGCTGGAGGCTCGCCTGAAGGCGACCCGGGCCGTGCGCGCCTGGTTCGAAGGGGAGGGATTCCTGGAGGTGGAGACGCCGGCGCTTCAGGTCTCGCCCGGGCTGGAGCCGCACCTGATGGCCTTCGCCACCGAGCTGCGCGGACCGCACCCGGACGACCGGGCGACGCTGTACCTGCACACCAGCCCCGAATTCACCATGAAGAAGCTGCTGGTGGCGGGGGTGGAGCGGCTGTTCCAGCTGTCCCACGTCTACCGCAACGGCGAGCGCTCGGCCACGCACTCGCCCGAGTTCAGCATGCTCGAATGGTACCGGGCGGGCGCCGGCTACCGCGACCTGATGCGCGATTGCGTGGATCTCACCCGCGCCGCCTGCCGCGCCACCGGCGCCGCGACCCTCAGGCGCGGGGAGGCGGTGTGCGACCCCTTCGCCGAGTGGGAGGTGCTCACCGTTCAGGACGCGTTCCAGCGCTTCGCCGGCATCGATTTGCTGGCGACCGCGCCCGATCCCCTGCGGCCCGACCGCGAGCTGCTGGCGACGGAGGTGGCGCGGATCGGCATCCGTGTGGGCGAGGGCGACACATGGGAGGATCTGTTCTTCCGCGTCTCGCTGGACCGGATCGAGCCCTTCCTCGGCATGGGCAGGCCGACCTTCCTGACCGACTATCCCGTGTCCATGGCGGCGCTGTCACGGCCCCGGCCCGACGATCCGCGGGTGGCCGAGCGGTTCGAGCTCTATGCCTGCGGGGTGGAGCTGGCGAACGCCTTCGGCGAGCTGACCGACCCGGCGGTGCAGCGGGCGCGGTTCGAGGCGGACATGGAGCTGAAGCAGGCGCTCTATGGCGAGCGCTACCCGGTCGACCCGGATTTCCTGGCGGCGCTGGAGCACGGCATGCCGGACAGCGCGGGCATCGCGCTGGGCTTCGACCGGCTGGTCATGCTGCTGACGGGCGCCAAGGCGATCGACGAGGTGCTGTGGGCGCCGGTGGCGGCCCCGTAGGCCAATCCCATAAAAAGTCCCGGTTCCATCACGCTCCGGCCGGGGCGCGGCGTGCCATGGTGCGGCTTCCACCGCATCCAAACCCGCAGTCACGACCGATGAACGAGATCGTCAAGCTGGACGGCCGCTGGGACCTCGCCGAGGCCGAGTCCGTGCCGGGCATCACCAAGCGCGAGATGGCCCGCCTGCGCCTGCCGCCCAAGCGCGTCTTCACCGCCGAGGATGTGCGCCGCATCCGTGCCGCCACCCGGCTGAGCCAGCCGGTCTTCGCCGCCGTGCTGAACGTGGGCAAGAGCACCGTCGCGCAGTGGGAGCAGGGCGTGAAGAAGCCCAGCGCCTCGGCCGTCCGCCTGTTGGACATCATCGACCGCAAGGGCGTCGACACCATCCTGGGGTGAAGCGGGATTGGAGAACCGGTCGGATGGTTCTCGCCTGCCTATGCGACCCCTGACCGTCATCCCGGCGAAAGCCGGGACCCAGGGGTCGCCGCCATGGGCGGTCGATGAAGCCGGCCAGAAGAACACGCCAATTATCTATCCAGACCGCTGGGGGCGCGGCATTCGTCGCATCCCGCTGCAACCCCTGGGCCCCGGCTTCCGCCGGGGTGACGGGAAAAGGGAAATTCCTTCTCCCTTCGCTGAAGAACACTCGGCTCCGCTCAGCTCTGCCGGCGCTTCCACTCGTCCGTGAGGAGGCCGGCATAGCCCCAATCCTCCTCCGCGATCTCCTGGATCACGATGTGCGTGTGCTCGGGCTTCTTGCCCAGCACGCGGGCGAGCGTGTCGGTGAACTCCGCCACGATGCGCTCCTTCTGCTCGCGCGTGGCGCCCTTGGTGATCTGCAGGTTGATGTAGGGCATCGGAGTCAGCCCTCGGCCCGGGATATGGCCTCGTTGAAGGCGCGCACGGCGGCCGCGGGTCCATCGGGGTGCTGCCAGACCGACGAGACGGCGGCGATGAAGTCGGCGCCGGCGCGGACGAGCTCCCCGCAATTCTCCGGCGTGACGCCGCCGATCGCGACGCAGGGGATCTCCATCATCTCCTGCCACCAGGACAGGATATCCGGCTCGGCCCGGGCCTTCGGGTCCTTGGTGGCGGTCGGGAAGAAGGCGCCGAAGGCGACATAGTCGGCCCCGGCCTCGCCGGCGACCATGGCGAGGTGGCGGCTGTCATGGCAGGTGACGCCGACGATGGCGTCCTTGCCGACGATGCGGCGCGCCTGCTCGTAGCCCATGTCCTCCTGGCCGATATGCACGCCGTCGCAGCCGGTCTCGCGGGCGAGGTCCGGCCGGTCGTTCATGATGAAGGCGACCTCGCGGTCCTGCGCGATGGGACGCAAGGCGTCCGCCGCGCGGCGGATCGTGTCGTCGTCGCAGCCCTTGAGGCGCAGCTGCACGCAGGCGACGTCACCGGCATCCAGCGCGGCGGCCAGCTGATGCGCGAACGCCGCCGGCTCGAAAGCCGGCGGCGTCACGAGATAGAGGCGGCAATCCGCCAAGGCTCATTCCTCGCCCTGGTAGATCCGGACGATCCGGTCGAGAAGGGCCAGGGCCTCCTCGCGCGGGCGCTGGAAGCAGTTGCGGCCGATGATCGAGCCGTTGCCGCCGCCGTCGCGGATGGCGCGGGCATCCTCGTACACCGCGTCCTCGCCCTTCGTCGCACCACCCGAGAAGACCACCAGGCGGCGGCCGTTGAAGGAGGACTGCATCACGTGCTTCACGCGCTCGGCCTGGGTCGAGCGGGGGATGTTCTTGCCCTCGTAGACCTTCTTGGCCTCGCCGTTCTCCAGATACTCGCTGGGCAGCTTGACCTTGATGATGTGGGCGCCGAGCAGCGCGGCCATGTGGGCGCCATAGGCGATCACGTCGACGGCCAGCTCGCCCTCCTTGGAGATGCTGCCGCCGCGCGGATAGGACCACAGCACGGTGGCGAGGCCGCAGGCCTTGGCCTCGGCCGACAGCTCGCGGAACTCCTCGTACTGGTCGTACATGGCGTCCGAGCCGGGATAGATCGTGAAGCCGATGGCCGAGCAGCCAAGGCGCAGCGCGTCGGCGATGGTCGCGGTGACGGCCTGGTCCGCCGCCTCCTTGCCGCGCGACAGGCTGTTGGCGCTGTTCATCTTCAGGATCAGCGGGATCGAGCCGGCGAAGCTGCCGGCGCCGGCCTCCAGCGAGCCCAGCGGCGCGGCGTAGGCGTTCAGGCCCGCATCCACCGCCATCTGGTAGTGGTAATGCGGGTCATAGGCGGCCGGGTTCGGCGCGAAGCTGCGGGCCGGGCCGTGCTCGAAGCCCTGGTCCACGGGCAGGATCACCATCTTGCCGGTGCCGCCGAGACGGCCTTCCATCAGCATGCGGGCCAGGTTGGCCTTGGTGCCGGGATTGTCGGACTCGTACCAGGAGAGGATCTCCTTGACGCGGGGAGTGAGCTTCATGGTGTGATTCCTGCCCGTTTTTGTTGGGATTGCCGGCTTCTTAGCCCACCCCGCATTGCATTGCAACGAAGCCAATGCGGTAGGCCGGAGGGCTGTCAGCCCCTGCCGTAAAGCCAATCCCGACAGGCCGAAACGGGGTCGCGCACGCCCCTTAGATCGAGCGATTCGGCCGGCCGGTCATGGAGGCGCGCCCGCATCAGCCCGGCCATCGCCTCCAGCGCCGAGCGCTCGGGCCCCGTCCCGGTGAAGATCAGATCGGTCAGGCCCCCGCGCAGCGCCCCCAGCACATGGCCGGGCGCGTCGCCGCAATCCAGCATGAAGGTGGCCTCGGCCCGGGGAAAACGCTCGGTCGCCCGGAACTTCACCGCGCACCACCAGGAGACGCCGGCGAACCCCGCCGCCCCGGGCGCGCTCGCCAGCGTCACGGCGCCGTCGCCGGCGGCCTCCAGGGCGGCCAGGGCGTCGTCGAGGGAATGGACGAGGATGGGGCGGGTCATGGCGGATGAATGCCATGGATGAGCGAAGAAAAGCCAGTGGCTGGATTGAAGTGATAGATAATGCGGAAACTAGCGCCGAGCGTGTATACTCGCCTCGTGGCGGCTGGCACTTCCAAAGTCGGTCACTGCCGGTGCCGCTAAGATGGACGCGACATGAGCAGCGAACTGGTGATTGCCGAGGGGGGCGGGGAGAGGGCGGAGCAGCGAAGGCATCTCTTCACTGCAAGAGGGACCGTGGATGGCGGCGGCACCTACCTCCTGGGAACCATACTCATTGCCATCGGCATGGTGATACTAACGGTACCCTTCGTCCTGCTGATGAAGCTGGCGCTGCCTGCTGTCGGAGCCTGGCTCGATCCCATGACCGGGGCAGCGGTGTCGGCGGCGATCACCGGAACCTTGGAACTCTCCCTCTTTCTAGGTTCGATCGCCACGATCATACCGCTGTTGCGCTGGCTGCTGCCCTGGATGCATGGAAGAGCCTTCGGCGAATTGATCGCTCCTGACCGGCGCCTTGACTTGGGTCTTGCGGCCAGGGCGGCGGCGCTGTTCGGCGGCATCATAAGTGTCCCGGTGGTCGTGCACGCCATTTTCATCGGCGCCTACCCGGTCAGCCCGACATGGACCTATCTTCCGCTCCTGGTGGTGGCTGCCGCAGTGCCTCTGTTCCTGCAGGTGACCGCCGAGGAGCTGTTGTTCCGGGGATATCTCACCCAGGGGCTGGGGCTGGTCGTGAGCCGGCCTTGGGTGATCTTCGTTCTGGTTTCGCTTCTATTCTCCGTCGTCCATGGCGCGGTCTGGATCGAACAGGCGTGGCATGTACGACTCGGCTTCTTCGTCGGTGCCCTGCTGATGAGCTGGGCCGCTTGGCGCGCCGATCGGCTTGAGCCGGCAATCGGCATTCATTTCGCCAACAACTGCGTTGCACTGCTGCTCTTCCAGATGTCCGATCTGCCGGACAAGCCCTCCCTGCTGGCCTTCGATCCCGAGGCCAACATTCGACCCTCCACCCTGTGGGACATGGGGTGGGAGAGTGGCGTGGCGGTGTGGAGCTGCGGTCTATTCTGGTACCTGGGTTTCAAGCGGGATTGGCTCGGACTGGCGGTGCGGCGGTGAGTGTGGATCCGCTGGCAAGTTCCCCAGCCGCATCAATCCCCGAGACTGAACCGCTCCATCATCTGGCAGGCAGGAACTCTCGGGAAGCCACTTGGTACTACGTGATCGGGTTCGGCCTGATGGCTGCTGTCCTGTTCTTCCTGCCGGTTCCCTTGCTCACGCTCGCGGGAGTGGTCTGGCCCTTCGCCGGGTTCAATCCGGCTCTCCAGGGCGCGCTGTGGGTGGGGATGTACCTCCTCACCGTGGCGGCTGTCATCCCGGTCGTCGTCGCGACGGTGCGGTGGCTCCATGGCCGTAGCCCTTGGGAACTCGTCGCTCCCGGCCGGAGCTTCGACGCCATTCTGCTGGCGCGGTCCGCCTTCCTTTATGGCGGGATCATCGTCGGTCCCATGGCTCTGCACGCGATCCTGGAGGAGGGAGCGCCGATCGATCCGGACTGGAGGCAGCTGCCGATCCTCCTGCCCGTGCTGCTCGTTCCGCTGCTGCTGCAAGTGACGGCGGAGGAACTGGTCTTCCGCGGATATGTGACGCAGGGGCTCGGCAGGGTGGTGCGACGGCCCGGGATCATTTTCGTCCTGGTCGCGCTGCTGTTCGCCGGCGTCCACGGCTATCTCTGGGCCGAGGGTGCTTGGGACGTCAGGATCGCCGTGCTCCTGCTGAGCCTGATGCTGTCCTGGATCACATGGCGCGCCGACAGGCTGGAGCCCGCGATCGGCGTGCATCTCGCGCACAACCTGCTCTTCTTCATGCTGTTCGACATGACCTCTATCCCCGCCAAGCCTTCGCTCCTGGCCTTCGATCCGGTAGCCAACCTGGGGCACGCCACCGCCCGGGACGTGATCTTCGCGGTGGCCGCCTCGGCCGGCACATGGGCGGTGTTCTGGTATCTCGGCATCCGCCGGAACTGGCTGGGGTTGGACCCCGCAGGCACGCCTCGATCGGCTCTTGAGTCGCAGCCGGCATCGGTCTAGCTGGTGATCCCGCTCACAACCCGGAGCTCATCCGTGACCCGCGATATCCTGTTCCTGCTGCAGCCCCGCTTCGCCGACCCCGCCTATGGCGGACAGGTCTTCTATTGCGAGCACTGCGTCCTGATGGAGGGCGTGCTCGCCGCCTTCCCGGAGTTGGCGGAGAGGATCGAGGTCCGGCGAGTGCCCTGGCCGCGGCCCCGGCCGGAGGTGGTGGCGCTGGCGGGGGAGGCGAACCAGGGGCTCCCCATGCTGGTGCTGGCCGACGATGCGCCTGATGGCCTGGAGACCGGGCGCCACGGCGACGTGCGCTTCGTCAACGAGAAGGCGGCGATCCTCAAGGCGCTGGCGGCGCGCCATGGCATCCCGCTGCCGCATCCCTGAGCCGACGCGCTCTGGAAACAAGAAGGGCGCCCCGGTCTCCCGGGGCGCCCTCTGTCATTCCGCGAGCGGAACGAGGCCTGCTCAGCCGAGCTTCGCCATGATGACGGCGGTGTCGCTCATGCGGTTGGAGAAGCCCCACTCATTGTCGTACCAGGTCATGACGCGCACGAAGGTGCCGTCGATGACCTTGGTCTCGTTGATCGCGAAGATCGACGAGCGCGGGTCGTGGTTGAAGTCGGTGGAGACCAGCGCCTCGTCGTAGAAGCCGAGCACGTTCTTCAGCGGGCCGTTGGCGGCGTCGCGGATCAGCTGGGCGATCTCCTCGGTGGTCGTGGCGCGCTTGGCGACGAACTTGAAGTCCACGACCGAGACGTTCGGGGTCGGCACGCGGATCGAGGCGCCGTCCAGCTTGCCCTTCAGCTCCGGCAGCACCTTGCCGACGGCCTTGGCGGCGCCGGTCGAGGTCGGGATCATGTTCAGGGCCGCCGCGCGGGCGCGGTGCAGGTCCTTGTGCATGGTGTCGACCGTGTTCTGGTCGCCCGTGTAGCTGTGGATGGTGGTCATGTAGCCATGGTCGATGCCGATGGCGTTGTGCAGCACATGCGCGACCGGGGCCAGGCAGTTGGTGGTGCAGCTGGCGTTGGAGACGATCTTGTGCTCGGCCGTCAGCTTGTCGTGGTTGACGCCGTAGACGACCGTCAGATCCTCGTCGGTGGCGGGGGCCGAGATCAGCACCTTCTTGGCGCCGGCGGTCAGGTGCTTGGCGGCGTCGTCGCGCTTGGTGAAGATGCCCGAGCACTCCATGGCCACGTCCACGCCCAGATCGCCCCAGGGCAGCTGGGCCGGGTCGCGCTGCTGCACGACCTTGATCGTGTGGCCGTTGACCACGAGGTTGCCGTCGACGACCTCCACCGTGCCGGGGAAGCGGCCGTGGACGCTGTCGTACTTCAGCAGGTGGGCGTTGGTCTTGGCGTCGGCGAGGTCGTTGATGGCGACCACCTCCACGTCGTTCCGGCCCGACTCGTAGATGGCGCGCAGCACCAGCCGGCCGATACGCCCGAACCCGTTGATCGCAACACGAACTGCCATCGCTATCCTCCAACGTTTTGAAAGGGGAGGCCGCAGATGAGCGGCCTCCTGGGCGTGATCCCCTGTCGGGACCTTCTTACAACCGCGCGCGGGCGGCCTCCGCGACTTTCTCGGCGGTAATGCCAAAGTGCTTGTAAAGCTCCTTGTAGGGGCCGGACTCGCCGAAGCCGCTCATGCCGACGAAGGCGCCGTCCTCGCCGATCCAGCGGTCCCAGCCCAGCCGCACCATCGCCTCCACGGCCACGCGCACGGTGCCGCGGCCGATGACCTTCGCCTGGTACTCGGAATCCTGCTCGGCGAACAGCTCCCAGCTGGGCATGGAGACCACCGCCGTGCCGATCCCGTCCTTCTGCAGCATCTCGCGCGCCTGGACGGCGATCTCGACCTCCGAGCCGGTGGCGAACAGCGTCACCTTACGCTCGCCGTCGGCCTCGCGCAGCACGTAGGCGCCGCGGGCCGACAGGTTCTCCGAGGTGTGCTGGTCGCGCACGGTCATCAGGTTCTGGCGGGTCAGCGCCATCAGCGACGGCCGGTCCTTGGTCTTCAGCGCCAGCTGCCAGCACTCCGCCGTCTCCACCTGGTCGGCGGGGCGGAAGACCAGCAGGTTCGGGATGGCGCGCAGCGCGGCCATGTGCTCCACCGGCTGGTGGGTCGGGCCGTCCTCGCCCAGGCCGATGCTGTCATGGGTCATGATGTAGACGACGCGCTGGCCCATCAGCGCCGACAGGCGGATGGCCGGGCGGCAATAGTCGGCGAAGGCCATGAAGGTGCCGCCGTAGGGCACCACGCCGCCATGCAGCGCCAGGCCGTTCATGCAGGCCGCCATGGCATGCTCGCGCACGCCGTAGTGGATGTAGCGGCCGCCATAGCTGCCGCGCTGCACGGCGCCGGTGTTCTTGACCTTGGTGTTGTTCGACGGCGTCAGGTCGGCCGAGCCGCCCAGCAGGGTGGGGACCACCGGCAGCAGCGCGTCCAGCACCGCGCCCGAGGCGACGCGGGTGGCGACCGACGGCTTCTCGGCGGAGGTCTTCGCCTTGATCTGCTCGATCACCTGGTCGATCTCGGCCGGGGCGTCGCCAGCGATGGCCGCCTTGAAGGCGAGGCGCATCGGCGAGGCGGCGAGGCGCTTCACCCAGGCGTCGGCCGCCTTGTAGCCGCGCTCATGCGTGGCGCGCCAGGCGTCCAGGACCGGCTGCGGCACGACGAAGGCCTCGTGCGGCCAGGCCAGCTTCTCGCGGGCGCCCTTGATCTCGTCGGCGCCGAGCGGCGAACCGTGCGAACCGGCGGTGCCGGCCTTGGTCGGCGCGCCGTAGCCGATGGTCGTGCGGCAGGCGATCAGCGAGGGGGCGTCGGTGGTGCGGGCGTACTCGATGGCCGTGGCGATCATCGCCGGGTCGTGCCCGTCGATCTCGCGCACCTCCCAGCCATAGGCGCGGAAGCGGTTGGCCGTGTCGTCGGTGAAGGACAACGAGGTCGGGCCGTCGATGCTGATCTTGTTGTCGTCCCACAGCACGATCAGCTTGCCCAGGCCGAGATGGCCGGCCAGCGACGCCGCCTCGTGGCTGACGCCCTCCATCAGGTCGCCGTCGGACGCGATGACGTAGGTGTAGTGGTCGACCAGATCGTCGCCGAAGCGGGCGTTCAGCACGCGCTCGGCCAGCGCCATGCCGACGGCGGTGGCCAGGCCCTGGCCCAGCGGGCCGGTCGTCGTCTCGATGCCGCGCGCCATGCCGTACTCGGGATGGCCGGCGGTGCGGGCGCCGACCTGGCGGAAGCGCTTCAGCTCGTCCAGCGTGATGTCGTCGTACCCGGTCAGGTACATCAGCGAGTAGAGCAGCATCGAGCCGTGGCCGGCCGACAGCACGAAGCGGTCGCGGTCGGCCCAGTTCGGGCGCTTCGGATCGTGCTTCAGGAAGCGGGTATAGAGGACGGTGGCGACGTCGGCCATGCCCATGGGCATGCCGGGATGTCCCGACTTCGCCGCCTCGACCGCGTCCATGGAGAGCGCGCGGATGGCGTTCGCCATGTCATTGTGGGGGACGGTGGGGGCGGTGGACATGGCGGGGCCTTTCTGACCGGTACTCGGGCATGACGGGCCGGGCGGGCGTACGCGCGCGGCGCCCGGGAAGGCCGGCACCATGCCGCCCGCACCCCCGCCAGTCAAGCGCTCCAAGGGAGCCCCGGGCGCGGCCCGGAACCGCGTTTTCCGCAAGGGCCAGCACGCATCCGGGGTATCGCCGGGAAGGGGAGGGCCGCCCCTCCCGGCATGGGGGAGGCGCGCACGGCTGCATCGCCCTGCGGCCCGTGAGGTTGACGCCGCCTCCGCCCGCCCCGTACTGTGCCGGCTTGCGCTGCACTGCGGCGAGCCGCCTCACATCCGAGACCATGGACCGCCTGAACCAAGCCCTCTCCCGCCTCGACCACGCCATCGGCCGTCTCGACGCCGCCATCGCCGCCCGTCTTGCCCGCCCGGGCGCCGACCGGGGCGAGCTGGAGCGGGCGCTGGCCGAGGCGCGAGCCGGGGAGACCGCCGCCCGCCAGGCGGTGGACGCGGTCTCGACCCGGCTCGACGGCGCCATCGACCGGCTGCGCGCCGTGCTGGAGGAGTGACGCTATGGCCCGCCTGGACATCACCCTGAACGGACGCGCCTACGCGGTGGCCTGCGAGGACGGGCAGGAGCAGCGGCTGCGCGAATTGGCGGCTTATGTCGACGCGCGGCTGCGCGAGGTCTCGGCCGGCGTTGTCGGCACCTCGGAGGCGCACAAGCTGGCGCTGGCCACGCTGATGCTGGCGGACGAGATCTTCGACCTGCGCGCCGAGGCCGGCAGGGGAGCCCGCCCGGCACCGCAGCCCCAGGCCGCCCAGGCGGAAGCGGGCGAGGAGGAGGCCGTGGTCGCCGCGGTCGACAATCTCGCGAAAAGGATCGAAGACATTGCAGCGCGCCTGGAGCGTGCCTAGATTAGAGATCGGAAGGCGGGCTGGGCGGTGCGTCAGGACGCACAATCCCCGGGGCCGATACCCATCCTCTAGGGGGCTGTCCCTGCCGACATCGTGGTGTCGGACACATGGCTCCCACCTGCCATGGCAGGCCGCGGAGGATACGCAATGCCAACGGCCGTCTGGCTCCCTTCCACCCTCTCCTCCATCGCCACCGCAACCTCCACCGCCTTGAGGGCGTTGCAGGAGGGGTGTAGGCTGAACGCCTGTCCCCGGAGGGCGCGATGAAGGACCGCACGCAGGTCGACACGTACGAAGAGCTGAAGGCCGCCGTCGAAGCCGGCATGAAGGATATCGAGGAGGGGCGCGTCCGCATCGTCGCGCCCGAGGACACCGACGCTTATTTCGACGAGATCAAGGCGGAAGCCCTGGCCTTGTTCAACGCCAAGCGTCGTGCTTGAGCGTGCGTTCACGGCGTCCTGGCACGCCGACGTCCGCGACTGCTACCTGATCGGCCTGACCCGGTGGTCCCAAACCGTTGCGGATGAGTACGACGCGCTCATTCGCCGCGCCGTGGAAGATGTGGTCTCCGATCCCACCGGCCTGCTGAACCGCCACCGTCCCGATCTGGGGGCGGAGGATGTGCGGATCAGGCCGCTCTCGGCATCGCGGCACTCCGGTTCGCTGATCATCAAGCCCGCCCACTTCGTCGTGTTCCGCTATCTGGAAGGCGACACGCTCGTCCGCTTCGTTCGTCTCGTGCGGGGAGCCGCTCTCGTGCCGCACCTCATTTCCGAGGCGAAGTGATGGGCGAGAGCCTCCCCACCGCCAAGCAGGCCGCCAGAACCGCCGCCCGAACCGTGCGCGCCGGCATCCACCCGGTCGGCGCCGCCGAACGGCTGGCAGAGACCTTCCTCGGCGCGTTCGCCAACCTTTCCGCCCGCGCAACGATCGCCGGCTACTGTCCGATCGGCGACGAACTCGATGTCCGTCCGTTGATGGAACGGCTGCACGGGGGCGGCCATGCGCTGTGCCTGCCGGTGGTCGTGGTCAAAGGCCAGCCGCTGCTGTTCCGACGGTGGCGGCCGGGCGACACGCTGGTGCCGGGCGGGCTGGGCATTCCGGTGCCGGGCGAGGGGGCGGGAGAGGTCAGGCCGGACCTTCTGCTGGTGCCGCTGCTGGCTTTCGACCGCGGCGGGCATAGATTGGGGTATGGTGCCGGCTTCTACGACCGGACGCTGGCGCTGCTGCGAGCGGATGGGCCGGTGACGGCGGTGGGCGTCGGCTACGACGCGCAGGAGGTGCCGGCGGTGCCGCGCGACGCGCTGGACCAGCCGCTGGATTGGATCGTGACGGAGCGCCGGGCGCTCAGGATTGGGGATTGAGGATGCGGTTGCTGTTCCTGGGCGACGTGGTGGGGCGGAGTGGGCGCGACGGGGTGATCCGCGTGCTGCCGGAGCTGCGGCGCACCCTAAAGCTCGACTTCGTGGTGGTGAATGGCGAGAACGCCGCCGGCGGCTACGGCATCACCGAGAAGATCGCGCGCGAGTTCCTGGAGGCCGGGGCCGACTGCGTCACCACCGGCAACCATGTCTGGGACCAGAAGGAGCTGGTCGGCCAGATCGACCGGCTGCCCATGGTGCTGCGCCCGCTGAACTACCCCGAGGGCACGCCGGGCAAGGGCGCGGTGGTCCTGCCCACCCGCGACGGCCGCCGCAAGGTGCTGGTCATGAACGTCATGACGCGCCTGTTCATGGACGCGCTGGACGACCCCTTCGCCGCGGTGGAGAAGGTGCTGCGCCAGTACCGCATGGGCCCGGGCGGCGTGGACGCCGCCATCCTGGACGTGCATGGCGAGGCGACGTCGGAGAAGATGGGCATCGGCCATGTCTGCGACGGCCGCGTCAGCCTGGTCGTCGGCACCCACACCCACACGCCCACGGCCGACACCCAGATCCTGAACGGCGGCACCGCCTTCCAGTCCGACGCCGGCATGTGCGGCGACTATGACAGCGTCATCGGCATGAAGAAGGAACCGGCGGTCTACCGCATGTCCCGCAAGCTCCCCTCCGACCGCCTGACCCCGGCCGAGAACGACGCCACCGTCACCGTCTGCGGCGTCTTCGTGGAGACCGACGACAAGACCGGCTTGGCCACGAGGGTGGAACCGGTGCGCATCGGCGGCCGGCTGAGCCAGGCGGTTCCGGCGGTCTGAGGCCTACCTCTAAAGCGCTCCGAACGGGGCCGGGCGCCCCAATCCGGCCACAAACGCGTCCTACACAGGACACGCCCCAGCCTTGCGCCGCGGGGGGTGTCACCCGCCACTACATGTGGTACAAGCGCCCGAATCAGTCCCCGTCTTCCGACTAGAACTTGTTGAGGGTGCCGAGGGTCCCATGGCCGGACATTCCCAGTTCAAGAACATCATGCACCGCAAGGGCGCGCAGGACGCCAAGCGGTCGAAGCTGTTCAACAAGCTCGCGCGCGAGATCACCGTGGCCGCCAAGTCGGGCCCGCCCGACCCGGCCGCGAATCCGCGCCTGCGCGCCGCCATCCAGGCGAGCCGCGCCGTGAACATGCCGCGCGACCGCATCGAGCGGGCGATCAAGCAGGGCACGCCGGGCAGCGCCGACGACACGAATTACGAAGAGGTCCGGTACGAGGGCTACGGCCCCGGCGGCGTCGCGCTGATCGTCGAGGCGCTGACCGACAACCGCAACCGCACCGCGTCTGAAGTCCGCACCGCCTTCACCAAGCATGGCGGCACGCTGGGCGAGACCAATTCGGTCAGCTTCATGTTCAACCGCATCGGGCTGATCACCTATCCGGCGTCCGTGGCCTCGGCCGACGCGATGCTGGAGGCGGCGATCGAGGCCGGCGCCGACGACGTGTCGAGCGACGCCGACGGCCACGCCGTCACCACGGCGGTGGAGAGCTTGGCCGAGGTGCGCGACGCGCTGGAGACCAAGTTCGGCGCGCCGGAGTCGGCCAAGCTGACCTGGACGCCGATGAACACCGTGGCGCCCTCCTCGGACGATGCGGCGCAGAGCCTGCTGAAGCTCCTCGACATGCTCGAGGACAATGACGACGTCCAGGCGGTGCTCGGCAATTACGAGCTGTCGCAGGACATGCTCGACAAGCTGGGGGCGTGATGCGCGACGCGCGGACCGTCCGTGTCCTCGGCCTCGATCCCGGCCTGCGCAACACCGGCTGGGGCGTCATCGACGTGCTCGGCAACAAGCTGACGCATGTGGCCGACGGGGTCGTGCATTCCGACGACACGGACGATCTCGCGCGCCGCTTGGTCGCGCTCTATGACGGGATCGAGGAGATCATCCGCACCTGGACGCCCGACGAGGCGGCGGTGGAGGAGACCTTCGTCAACAAGAACCCCGTCTCCACGCTGAAGCTGGGGCAGGCGAGGGGCATCGCCATGCTGGCCCCCGCCCGCGCCGGCATCCCCGTGTCCGAGTACCCGCCGAACCTGGTGAAGAAGTCGGTGGTGGGCGCCGGCCATGCCGACAAGACGCAGGTCCAGCACATGATCAAGATCCTGCTGCCCGGCTTCAAGCTGACCAAGGCGGACGCGGCCGATGCGCTGGCCGTGGCGGTCTGCCACGCCCACCATGCGGCGACCCGCACCAAGGTCGGCGGCATCATGGCGGGGGCGGCCCGATGATCGCGAAGCTGAGGGGCCTGCTCGACAGCACCGGCCTGGACTGGGCCATCGTCGATTGCGGCGGGGTTGGCTATCTGGTCTCGGCCAGCGCCCGCACCCTGCGCAAGCTGGGTCATGCGGGCGACCCGGTGACGCTGTTCACGGACATGTGGGTGTCCGAGGACAAGATGCAGCTGTTCGGCTTCGCCGACCAGCATGAGCGCGACTGGTTCCGCATGCTGACCACCGTGCAGGGGGTGGGCGCCAAGGTGGCGCTGAACCTGCTCTCGGCGCTGTCCGCCGACCAGCTGACGAACGCCATCGCCGCGCAGGACAAGACGGCGCTGTGCCAGGCCGACGGCGTCGGTCCGAAGCTCGCCAACCGTATCGCCAGCGAGCTGAAGGACAAGGTCGCCGTCTTCGGCTTCGGCCCGGTCTCCGCCCCCGCCGCCGCCGACAAGGGCGAGACGCCGGTCGCCGCGCCCACCAGCGCCGCGGCCGACGCCGTCTCCGCCCTGGTCAATCTCGGCTACAAGCGGCTCGAGGCCTTCACCGCCGTCAACGTGGTCGTGCAGCGGCTCGGCGCCGAGGCGACCGTCTCCGACCTGATCCGCGCCGGCCTGAAGGAACTGAGCCAGTGAGCCCGCGCAAGACGGAAGGGCCCCAGAAGCCCGCGCCCAAGTCCGAGCGCATGGTGGAGCAGGAGCAGCAGGCCGGCGACAATGCCGAGGGCTCCATCCGCCCGCTCTCGCTTGCCGAGTTCATCGGCCAGCGGCAGGTGCGCGAGAACCTCTCCATCTTCATCCAGGCGGCCCGCACCCGCGGCGAATCGCTGGACCACGTCCTGCTGTTCGGCCCGCCGGGCCTGGGCAAGACGACCCTGGCGCAGATCGTCGCCAAGGAGATGAACGCCGGCTTCCGCGCCACCTCCGGCCCGGTCATCGCCAAGGCGGGCGACCTGGCGGCGCTGCTGACCAATTTGCAGCCGAACGACGTGCTGTTCATCGACGAGATCCACCGCCTGTCGCCGGCGGTGGAGGAGATCCTCTATCCCGCGATGGAGGATTTCCAGCTCGACCTCATCATCGGCGAGGGGCCGGCGGCGCGCTCGGTGCGCATCGACCTGCCGCCCTTCACGCTGGTGGGCGCCACCACCCGCTCCGGCCTCATCACGAGGCCGCTGCGCGAGCGCTTCGGCATCCCGCTTCGGATGCAGTTCTACGAGCATGACGAGCTGCAGCTGATCGTCAGCCGCGCCGCCCGCCTGCTGGCCATGGAGATGACGCCGGAGGGCGCCATGGAGGTCGCCCGGCGCTCCCGCGGCACGCCGCGCGTCGCCAACCGCCTGCTGCGCCGGGTGCGCGACTTCGCCGCGGTCGCCGGCAAGGATGTGGTGGACGCCCAGATCGCCGACGCGGCCCTGACCCGGCTGGAGGTCGACCGACTCGGTTTCGACGCGCAGGACCGGCGGTATCTCCGCTGCATCTCCGACAACTACAATGGCGGTCCGGCCGGCGTGGAGACGCTGGCGGCGGCGCTGTCGGAGCAGCGCGACGTGCTGGAGGAGGTCATCGAGCCCTACCTCATGCAGCAGGGCCTGCTGCAGCGCACGCCGCGCGGCCGCATGCTGACCGACCAGGGCTACCGCTACCTGGGATTGCCCGTGCCGTCGGCGCCGGCCCGGCAGATCGACCTGCTGAGCCCGCTCGACCCCGGAGAGGCGGATGAGTGAGCCGCTGCTCCCCGCGTCGGGCCGATTCGAGGGCGGGACGCATGTCTTCCCGGTGCGCACCTACTTCGAGGATTGCGACCCGGCCGGCATCGTCTACCACGCCAACTACCTGCGCTTCGCCGAGCGCGCCCGCACCGAGATGATGCGGGCCCTGGGCGTCACCCATGTCGGCATGCTGCGGACGGGTGTTGCATTTGCGGTACGCCGTTGCGAGATCGACTATCTCCGGCCCGCCCGGCTGGAGGAGGCGCTTGAAGTGCGCACCCGCATCATCGACATACGCGGCGCGACGCTGGATGCGGAGCAGATCGTGCGCCGTCCGGACGCCCCTCGGAACGGCCCCCCGGACGGCGCCGACCTTCCCCCGGACCACGCATTCGCCCACGCCCATGATGACGAGGCGGGCGAGGGGGACATGGTGCGCCTGTTCCTGCGCCTCGCCTGCGTTAACCAAAATGGAAGGCCGGTCAGGATACCAAGCGACGTCCGGACCGCCATCGACCGTCACCAGACCAGCACCGCCTCCTCCCGCCAGTCCTGAACGAGAAGCAGCGAATCGCCATGGATCCCGTCGCCCAGGCCCACGACATGTCCGCCCTCGGCCTGTTCCTGCAGGCCGACATCATCGTCAAGATCGTCATGCTGATGCTGGTCGCCGCCAGCGTCTGGTGCTGGGCCATCATCATCGACAAGTCGATGAAGATGCGCCGCATGAAGGCGGCCGCCGCCGACTTCGAGGAGCAGTTCTGGTCCGGCGGCTCGCTCGACCAGCTCTATGACGATGTGGGCAAGGACCCCGCCGATCCGCTCTCCGCCGTCTTCGCCGCCGGCATGCGCGAGTGGCGCCACGCCAACGAGCGCGGCTTGGCCCAGACCGGCGCCATGCGCGCCAACCTGGCCCAGCGCATCGAGCGCGTCATGTCGGTGACCGTCGGCCGCGAGATGGCCAATGCCGAGCGCTACATGACGGTGCTGGCCTCGGTCGGCTCCAACGCCCCCTTCGTCGGCCTGTTCGGCACGGTGTGGGGCATCATGAACAGCTTCACCGCCATCGCCGCCTCGGGCAACACCAGCCTGCCCGTCGTGGCCCCGGCCATCGCCGAGGCGCTGTTCGCCACCGCCATCGGCCTGGTGGCGGCCATCCCGGCGACCATCGCCTACAACAAGTTCTCCAGCGACCTGGGCCGCTTCGGCGACCGGCTGGACAATTTCGTGGCCGAGTTCTCGGCCATCCTGCAGCGCCACCTGGAAGAGCGGGGCTGAGATGGGCGCTTCCCTCGGAGGCAAGGCGGCGAGAGGCCGGCGACGCGGCTACCGGCCGATGGCGGAGATCAACGTGACGCCCTTCGTGGACGTCATGCTGGTGCTGCTCATCATCTTCATGGTCGCGGCGCCGCTGCTGACCGTGGGCGTGCCGGTCGACCTGCCCAAGGCCAACGCCCCGGCACTGCCGGGCCAGGACGAGCCGCTGGTCATCTCCATGGACAACCAGGGCCAGGTCTTCGTCAACGAGACCCGGACCGACCTGGAGAGCCTGGTGCCCATGCTGCAGGCCATCACGCAGAACAATCCCGAGGCGCGCATCTTCGTGCGCGGCGACCGCACCCTGTCCTATGGCCGCATCATGGAGGTCATGGGGACGGTGAGCGCCGCCGGCTTCAAGAAGGTCGCGCTGATCTCCGAGCTTCCCAGCAGCGCGCCCGCGCGCCGCTAAAGGACAGAACGGCCAATGCGCACGGCCACCATCCTCTCAGGCGTGCTTCACGTCACCCTGTTCCTGATCGCGGTGTTCGGGCTGCCGTCGCCGGACCAGCGGCTCGTCATGGCGCCGGAGCCGATCCCGGTCGACATCGTCGACATCTCGGAGCTGACCAACACCCGCATCGACGAGCCCAAGCCCGAGCCGCCGAAGCCCGAGCCGCCCAAGCCGGCCCCGACCGTGCCGCAGGAACAGCCGCCGCCCCCGCCGCCGGAGGCGCAGGCCGAGCCCGAGCCGCCGCCGCCGATGAAGGAGCCGGAGCCGCCCAAGGTCGCCGAGGTCCCGCCCGAGCCCAAGCCCGTCGAGCCCGAGCCGAAGCCCGAGCTGAAGAAGCTGGCCGAGCTGCCGAAGCCGAAGGAGCCGGAGACCAAGCCGCTCGAGCCGCCCAAGCCCCTGCCGAAGAAGGAGCCTCCGAAGAAGGAGGAGCCGAAGAAGCAGGAGCTGGCCTCTGTCCTGCAGAACGTCCTGAAGATGAAGGACCCGGCCGAGAAGCAGGAGAAGACGGAGGAGAAGGCGGAGCCGCAGCGCCCGACCAGCGAGGCGCCGTCCCGGTCCGACCGGCTTAGCCTGTCGGAAGAGGATGCGCTGCGCCGCCAGATCACCCAGTGTTGGAACGTCGACCCGGGCGCCAAGGGCGTCCAGGAGATGAGCGCCGAGTTCCGGGTCTTCTTCGACGACGGCTTCCAGGTGGAGAAGGTCGAGTATCTGCGCGGCAGCGGGTCCACCAGCGATCCGAGCTTCCGCAGCTTCGTGGAGAGCGCCCGCCGCGCCCTCCTGGTGCCCAAGTGCAGCAAGCTGAACCTTCCGGCCGACCGCGCCGGCGAGCGCAGCATCGTCATCAATTTCAGCCCGAGGGACATGTTCTGATGACCAGGGGAAAGAACGCAGCCAGCGCCTGGCGCGCCGCAACGGCCGCCCTCATGTTCGTCGCCGCGGCGCTGCTCGGGCGGCCTGCCGCCGCCGAGCTGCGCATCGACATCACCAAGGGCGTGGTCGAGCCCATGCCGATCGCGGTGACGCGCTTCCACGGCGCCCAGCCCAGCGATGCCCAGATCGGCCAGCAGGTCGCCCAGGTCATCCAGGCGAACCTGGAGCGCTCGGGCCTCTTCCGCCCGATCGACCCGAAGGCCTTCATCCAGACGCCGGAGCAGCTGCAGGCGGGCCTGCCGCGCTTCGCCGACTGGCGGGTGCTGAACGCCCAGGCGCTGGTCGCCGGCGGCGTGACGACGCAGCCCGACGGCCGCATGCGCATCGAGTTCCGCCTGTTCGACGTGCCGTCGCAGGCGCAGATGACGGGGCTCGCCTACTTCACCCAGCCGGATGGCTGGCGCCGAGTCGCGCACATCATCTCCGACGCCATCTACAAGCGCATCACCGGCGAGGACGGGTACTTCGACACCCGCGTCGTCTACATCGCCGAGTCGGGCCCGGCGCAGCAGCGCGTGAAGCGCCTGGCCATCATGGACCAGGATGGCGAGAACCACCGTTTCCTCACCGACGGCCGCGTCCTGGTGCTGACGCCGCGCTTCTCGCCGACGGCCCAGGAAATCACATACCTGAGTTACTTCAACAACAGGCCTCGTGTTTACATCTTCAATATCGACACCGGCCGGCAGGAGGTACTCGGCGACTTCCCGGGCATGACCTTCGCCCCGCGTTTCTCGCCGGATGGTAACCAGGTCATCATGAGCCTGGCCCAGAACGGCAACACCGACATCTACACGCTGGACCTCCGCACCCGCCGCCAGACCAGGTTGACCGACCATCCCGGCATTGATACGGCCCCGTCCTTCTCGCCGGACGGCAAGCAGATCGTGTTCGAAAGCGACCGCGGCGGCACCCAGCAGCTGTATACGGCAAATGCCGACGGTTCGAACGTGAAGCGCATTACTTTCGGTCAGGGCCGTTATGGCACCCCCGTCTGGTCGCCCCGCGGCGATCTCATCGCCTTTACGCGACTCCAAGGGGGTCGCTTCTATATCGGCGTAATCCGTCCGGACGGGTCGGGCGAGCGCATGCTGCGCGAGGAGTTCCACATCGAGGGCCCGACCTGGGCCCCGAACGGCCGCGTTATCATGTACTTCAAGGAGCGTCCGTCGGGTGACGGCGGCCGCCAGCGGCAGGCCCGCGTCTACTCCATCGACCTCACCGGCTTCAACGAACGGCAGATGGTGACGCCCACCGACGCCTCCGACCCGGCTTGGTCGCCCTTGATTCCTTGATGGGGGCGCATTATTTTCGCGGCGCAAGATCGACGCTAAGACTTGACAGTCACAAGGTCGGAATCAATCGACGGCTGGGCGTTTGGTTAGCGTCGCTTCGTTGGGGCTGTTCCGATCAAAACAACACAGTGTCGAATTAGGGGGTCTCTAAAAATGCGCGTTAAGTTCATCACCCTGTGCGCCGCCCTGGCGCTGGTGGCTGCCTGCAAGTCCGCTCCGGAGCCGCAGGCTGCCGCGACCACCGGTGGCGCCGCCACCACCGCCGCGCCGACCGCGCCGTCGATCGTCCCGGGCTCGAAGGAAGACTTCGTGGTCAATGTCGGCGACCGCGTGTTCTTCGGTCTCGACCGCTTCGACCTGACGCCGGAGGCGACCGCCACGCTCGATCGCCAGGCCGCTTGGCTGAAGCAGTACCCGCAGGTCACCCTGTCGGTCGAGGGCCATGCCGACGAGCGCGGCACCCGCGAGTACAACCTCGCCCTCGGCGAGCGCCGCGCCACCGCGGTGAAGAACTACCTGACCGCGCTCGGCGTCGACGCCGGCCGCGTGAAGACGATCAGCTACGGCAAGGAGCGTCCGGCCGTCCTCGGTGCGAACGAGGCCGCCTGGGCTCAGAACCGTCGTGGCGTGTCGGTCATCGACTAAGCTCGCCTGACCGGGTTCGATAGAGCCCGACCGGTGATCACGAATGGGGCGCCGCCTGGCCTGATCGGCCGGGCGGCGCCTTATTTCTGCCTGCCTCCGGATGGATGCTTCCGGGGCGGCCCGGGAAACGTTAAGGTCGCGACCGTCATTAACCGTGATCCGACGCCATGACCGCTCCCGCCTTCCGGCTCTCCGCCAAGCTCCCCCTCGCAGCCCTGCTGATGGCCTCGGCCCTGGCCTTCGCGCCCGTGCCCGTGTCCGCGCAGAGCAACGACATGCGGGAGCTGATGAACCGCCTGGGCCGGCTGGAGAACGAACTCCAGACGCTCAGCCGCGAGGTCTATCGCGGCGGCGCCCGCCCGTCCGGCGGCGGCGCGCCGGCCGTGTCCGGGGCCACCGCGGGCGAGTTCGAGGTGCGCCTTCAGCGCCTCGAATCGGAGATGCAGCAGCTCACCGGCAAGTATGAGGAGACCGGCCACCAGCTGGGCCAGATCCGCGAGCGGCTGGAGCGGCTGAGCGCCGACATCGACGTGCGCCTGACGCAGCTGGAGCAGCGCGCCGGCCTCGGCCTGGGCGCCGACCCGGGTGCCGCACCCGCCGCCGGCGGCGCCGTGGGCCCCGCGCCCTCCGGCCCGGCCAGCGTGCCCGCGACCCAGCTCCCCGCCCAGACGGCGGCGCCCGCGCCCGGCGCGCCGGCCCCGGCCAACGACCCGACCGTCGGCACCCTGCCCACGGGGGCGGCGCAGGAGCGCTACGACTACGCCTTCAACCTGATCCGCCAGGGCGACTACGCCAATGCGGAGAAGGCCTTCCGCCAGTTCCTGCGCGAGCACCCGAACCACTCGCTGACCTCCAACGCCCAGTACTGGATGGCCGAGACGCACTATGTGCGCGGCCAGTTCAAGGAGGCGGCGATCGGCTTCGCCGAGGGCTACCAGAAGTTCCCCAAGAGCTCCAAGGCGCCGGACAGCCTGCTGAAGCTGGCGATGTCGCTCGGCAACCTGAACCAGAAGTCGGACGCCTGCACCGCGCTGCGCCAGCTGGACGCGGACTACAAGGACGCGCCGGCCACCATCAAGCGGCGGTCCGACCAGGAGAAGAACCGCCTCGGCTGCAAGTGAGCGGCGGGGCGGACGACGCGCCCGTCACCGCCGCCGAGTTCGAGCGGGCGATGGCGCCGTTCGGCCCGTTCGAGCCGGCGCCGCGGCTCGCCGCCGCCGTCTCCGGCGGGCCCGACAGCCTCGCGCTGTGCCTGCTGCTGGGGGGCTGGGTCCGGGCCCGGGGCGGCCATCTCCTCGCCCTGACGGTCGATCACGGGCTGCGTCCCGACTCCGCGCAGGAGGCCGTCGCCGTTGGACGCCTGCTGGCCGCGCGCGGCATTCCCCACGAGACCCTGGCCTGGACCGGCGACAAGCCCGCCACTGGCCTGCAGGAGGCGGCGCGGGACGCCCGCCACGCGCTGCTGGCCGCCCGCTGCCGACGCGGTGGCATCCTGCATCTCTGCCTCGGCCACCAGGCGGAGGACCAGGCGGAGACGCTGCTGCTGCGGCTGGCCCGGGGCAGCGGCGTCGACGGGCTGGCCGGCATGGCGGGCATGCGGGAGACCGCCGACATCCGCCTGCTGCGGCCCCTATTGACCTTCCCGAAGACCCGGCTGGAGGCGACCTGCCGGGCGGCCGGGCTGGACTGGGTGCGCGACCCCTCCAACGCCTCTTCCCGGTTCGCCCGGGGTCGGCTGCGCGCCTCCGCCGGGGTGCTGGCGGGGGAGGGGCTGGACACATCCGCCCTGCTGCTGGCGGCCCGCCGGCAGGGCCAGGCGCGGGCGGCCCTGGAACGGTCTGCCGCCGAGCTGATGGCGACGGCCGCGCGCTTCCATCCCGAGGGGGCGGTGGAGATCGACCCGGCGATCCTGCGCACGGCGGCCGAGGAACCGGCGCTGCGCCTGCTCGGCCGCTGCCTCGCCGCCGTGGGTGGTGCTGGGCACGATCCGCGGCACGCGGAGGTGGAGCGCCTGCTGGGACGCATCGTCGCGGGGACGGAGGTCGGAGAGGGGCCGGACCTCACCCTGGCGGGGTGCCGCGTAAAGGCGCGCCGGGGGAGGGTCCTCCTCTTCCGGGAGGAGGGGCGGCTGGGTCCGCCGATCCTTGTGGAGCCCGGCGGAACAGGGCTGTGGGATGGACGGTTCCTGGTACGGCTTGATGAGGCCGCCCCCGCGCCGGTCACCGTGGCTGCGGCGGGCAAGGGAGGGATATGCGGGACGACCGCGCCGGCGAGGGGACCCGCCTCCCTGCCGGCGGCCGTGCTGCGCACCCTCCCGGCGGCCCGGACCGGGGAGGAAGTCGTGGCCTTACCCCATCTTCGCTATGTCCGTCAGGGCTGGCCTGCCTTAGCCTTCGAGGCCGTGTGGCGCCCGCCCCGACCGGCCGCCGGTCCGCCCTTCGCGGTGTGATCTCCGCTTCTCTTGTTGTTTCGGGCAAGCGGGCGATTATCTAATGGGAAGTCACCGAGTGCGACAAGCTCCGGAACCGGGGAGCGCGGGTACCCCGGGCCGGTCCAGGAAAGGCTTCTGACGTGAATAATTTCGGCAAGAATCTGGCGCTCTGGATCATCATCGGCCTCCTGCTGGTGGCCCTGTTCAACCTGTTCCAGACCTCCAACACCCGCATGCCGCAGCAGAGCATCGCCTTCAGCGAGCTGCTGAACGAGGTGGAGCGCGGCGCCGTCGCCGACGTCACCATCAAGGGCGCGCAGGTGTCGGGCCATTACAGCGACGGGCGTCCGTTCGCGACCTACCTGCCGCCGGAGAGCAACCTCGTCGCCCGCCTGGCGGACAAGAACGTCCGCATCAACGCGGTGCCGGACGACAGCCGCTCGCCGTCGCTGTTCGACATCCTGCTCTCCTGGTTCCCGATGCTGTTGCTGATCGGCGTCTGGATCTTCTTCATGCGCCAGATGCAGTCGGGCGGCGGCAAGGCCATGGGCTTCGGCAAGAGCCGGGCCCGCCTGCTGACCGAGAAGGTCGGCCGCGTCACCTTCGACGACGTCGCCGGCATCGACGAGGCCAAGCAGGAGCTCGAGGAGATCGTCGAGTTCCTGAAGGACCCGCAGAAGTTCCAGCGCCTGGGCGGCAAGATCCCGAAGGGCGTGCTGCTGGTGGGCCCGCCGGGCACCGGCAAGACGCTGACCGCCCGCGCCGTCGCGGGTGAGGCGAACGTTCCCTTCTTCACCATCTCGGGCTCGGACTTCGTGGAGATGTTCGTCGGCGTCGGCGCCAGCCGCGTCCGCGACATGTTCGAGCAGGGCAAGAAGAACGCCCCCTGCATCATCTTCATCGACGAGATCGACGCGGTCGGCCGCCATCGCGGCGCCGGCCTGGGCGGTGGCAACGACGAGCGCGAGCAGACCCTGAACCAGCTGCTGGTCGAGATGGACGGCTTCGAGGCGAACGAGGGCGTCATCCTCATCGCCGCGACCAACCGCCCCGACGTGCTGGACCCGGCGCTGCTGCGTCCCGGCCGCTTCGACCGCCAGGTCGTGGTGCCGAACCCGGACGTGGTCGGCCGCGAGGAGATCCTGAAGGTCCACATGCGCAAGGTGCCGCTGGCCCCCGACGTGGACCCGCGCACCATCGCCCGCGGCACGCCCGGCTTCTCCGGCGCCGACCTTGCCAACCTGGTGAACGAGGCGGCCCTGCTGGCCGCGCGCGCCGGGCGCCGGGTGGTCGGCATGGCGGAGTTCGAGGCGGCCAAGGACAAGGTCATGATGGGGGCGGAGCGCCGCTCCATGGTCATGACCGAGCGCGAGAAGAAGCTCACCGCCTACCATGAGGCCGGCCACGCGCTGGTCGGCCTGCACATGCCCGAGCACGACCCGCTGCACAAGGTGACGATCATCCCGCGCGGCCGTGCGCTGGGCGTGACCATGAGCCTGCCGGAGCGGGACAAGTACGCCTACTCGAAGATCGAGCTGGAGTCGCGCCTCGCCATGATGTTCGGCGGCCGCGTCGCCGAGGAGCTGATCTTCGGCGCCGAGTATGTGACCACCGGTGCCGGCAACGACATCCAGCAGGCCACGAACATGGCCCGCCGCATGTGCACCGAGTTCGGCATGAGCCAGAAGCTCGGCCGCGTCCGCTACAATGCGAACGAGCAGGAGATCTTCCTGGGCCACTCGGTCGCGCAGCAGCAGAACGTGTCCGAGGCGACCTCGCAGCTCATCGACGAGGAGGTGCGGCGCATCATCGAGGAGGCGGAGGGCAAGGCCCGCCACATCCTGACCGAGTACATGGACGACCTGCACAAGATCTCGAACGCCCTGCTGGAGTTCGAGACCCTGTCGGGCGACGAGGTCCGGGCGCTGCTGCGCGGCGAGCCGATCGTCCGCCCCGATCCGGGCGAGCCGCCGCGTCCCCAGGCCCAGCCGCCGCGCTCCGGCCGCCGGACCTCGGTGCCGACGACCGGCAACAAGGAGACGGGCGGCTACGAGCCCGATCCCGCCGGCGCCTGATCGACCGTCCAGAGAAAAACCCCCGGCAGCGATGCCGGGGGTTTTTTCATGCGCGCTCCAGCGGGGTCAGCCGCGGGTGCGCAGCCGTGCGAACAGGTCGAGATAGGCCGGCAGCACCGCCTCCATGGTGAAGTCGGCGGCGCGGGCGCGGAGTGCTGAGGCCGGCACCGGCGCGGCCAGGGCGCGGCGCAGGGCCTCGGCGAAGGCCTCGGGCGAACCGGGCGTCACCAGCGGGCCGAACCGGTCCTCCAGGATGAAGCGCGGGCCGTCGCAGTCGGTCGCCACGACGGGCACGCCGGCGGCCATGGCCTCCACCACGACGATGCCCAGCCCCTCCCAGCGCGAGGACAGCGCCAGGCAGGCGGCGTGACGCAGCGCCGGCAGCGGATTGGCCACCGTGCCGGCGAAGGTGACCGCATCATCCAGCCCCAGCTCCGCCGTCATCGCCGCCAGCGCCGCGCGCTCCGCCCCGTCGCCCAGCACCAGCAGCCGGGCGGGGGTGGCGAGCGGTCCCCGGAGGTGGGCGAGCGCTCGCAGCAAGGTCGGATAGTCCTTCTGCGGCACCAGCCGGCCGATGGCCAGGATCAGCGGCCCGTCGCCCGCGGGCAGGGGGCCGGTCCAGGGCTGCGCCAGACGGTCGCGGTAGCCGGCATCGAGGACGGGTTCCGGGATGGTCTCGATCCGGTCCGCGAGTTCGGGAATGGCGAAGGCATGGTCGGCCGCCACCGCCGGCGACACCGCCACCAGCGCGTCGGCGCGGGGAAAGAAGCGCTGCGCCGCCAGCCGCTTCAGGGTGGAGCCGCCGTCGCGTCCCAGCGGGTTGGTCGCGCGCAGCACCAGCGTCGTCTCCGGCACCCCGGCCAGCATGTGCGCCCAGATGGTCGCGAGGGAGGCGTGGTTGGCGGCCGCCAGCAGCAGCTCCGGCCGCTCGCGCCGCAGATGCGCCGCCAAGCCGGGCACCGACAGCCGCACGCGGTTGCGCCGCTTGCCCGACAGCCGGGCCAGCGCGCCGGCCACGGGGACGACGCGCACCCCGTCGGGAACGCTCCCGGCCAGGGGGCCGCCGGTATCGGCCACGGCGAGGTCGACGCGGGTGCCGGCCGAGGCCAGCGCGCCGGCCAGGGCCAGGGTCATGCGCTGGGCGCCGCCCATCTCGAAGCCGTGCAGGAAGAAGGCGAGGCTGCGGGGCGGCGCGGCCGCCGCCGGCACCGGGTCGGGTCTCCGCGCGCGGGCGGCCCGCCCGTGATCGCCAGCAGTCATGCGCGTTCCCCCGTCCTCATTCGACGCCTTGGGCGCCATTTTGCGACGGATATGGTGTCAGTTCGTCGCGCGCGTCAGGGGTGCCTCGAAAAATGAGGGGCGCGGGACGGTCGGCCCCCGGGATCGCTCCCGGGAGCCTTCCTTAGCGATGCGTGGTCAGGCGGTCAGCGGGATGTCGATGACGCCCGTGAACATCACCACCCAGCCCGGAACCGCGCCCCAGGCGATGGTCACGCCTTCGGACGATGGCTCGATCTCCGGCGCGCCCGCGCCGATGCCCCAGAGGTCGACGCCGGAGGCCGGGAAACCCTCCATGCCGACGAGGCAGGGGATGAGCTCGCCCTCGCCGGCGATCTCGAACGCCTCGCTGGACGGGCCGCCGCGCAGCTCCGGCATCGGCGACATCCAGCTGACGGCGGACAGGTCGATGTGCAGCGGGCGGATCAGCTCGCCCGACGACACGGCGCCGAGCTCGATCGGGGCCGGCAGGGTGACCGCCGTCAGCCCCAGCTTGGCGATCTCCTCGGGCGTCAGGCGCGCCGGCAGGGTGCGCGGCAGCTCGCCGACGGTGACGTCCACGGCGGTGCCGGGCGCTGAGGGCGCGATGGCGATGGGAAAGGCGGTGAGGGCGTTGGTGGGAAGCTCGCCGGGCGACAGGACCCGGAAGGATCCCGCCGTGACGGGCGCCGCCGGGGCGATGCCCGGCGCAATGTTCGAAGGCATGTTGGCTTCTCGACTTCTTGTGGTCGCCCCTCACATACAGTGGATGATTGACGCGCGGGAAAGAGTCAAGGTCATAGACAACTAGGGATACGGCGTCGTGACTTCACGCATATTTTCAGGCGTGAAACCATCCTCCGCAAGGTCCCCGGCGGGTGCCGGGGACCGCGGCTCCGGTGAAGCCGTCAGACGTGCCAGGTCAGGGAGGCGAACAGGTCCTCCAGCCCGGCGAACTGGACGATCTCCAGCGGCACCGCGCCGTACGCGATGGTCACGCCCTCGGCCGGCGCCGCGCCCAAGGACCCGCCCGCCGGCGGCTTGCCGCCGACGTCCTCGATGGCGAAGCCGGACTCGGCCGGGCCCTCGCCGGGCAGCGGGTAGGGCAGGATGGTGAAGACCGGCTCGTCGCCGACCTCCACCGGCAGGATCGTCACCTCGCCGTCACCCGGCAGCGGGTAGGGCAGGATGGTGACGATGCCCTCGTCGCCGGCATCGACGCCCGGCCCGAAGGTGAAGGAATCATCGCCCGGCTCGGGGAACGGCAGGATCGTGTAGACCTCGTCGTCCACGGAGGCAGGGAGGATGGTGACCTCGCCCTCGGGCAGGGTGCCGCTGGTGATGCGGATCTCGTCCGACGGCGACGCCGGTGCTGTGGAAAGAAGCATTTCCTGACTCATGTTCTCGTTCACGCCCCTCATGTACAGTTAATGCTTAACTACCACTTTGTTGTCAACCGGCCTATCCCCTCAGGGACAGGCGCATGGCGGGAGCGCTTCCCTTGAGGGCGGGGCTGTGGCGTGATGCGGGCCGCCGATCCGGAGCAGCCGCCATGACCTCAGATCCCTCCCGCACCGTTTCGCTTCCCATCCGTCCCCTCGGGCTGCTGTCGGGAGAGGCCGCGCGCCGCGCGGTGCGCGCCGGCGTGGCCCTGCCGCTCGCCGGCGGGCCGCTGGCCTTCACGCTGGCGGAGGTGCCGGTCCGGCTGGAGACCGGCATCGCCCGCCGCATCGCGACGCCGGAGGAGCTGGAGACGATGGGGGAGGCGGCGGAGCGGGCGCTGGTCGCCCTGACCGCCCCGCGGGCCGCCTGGGCCGGCTTCGCCCCCGGCCGGCCGCTGGTCATGGGGGTGGTGAACGTCACCCCCGACAGCTTCAGCGACGGCGGCGACCATGACGACCCCGCGGCCGCCATCGACCATGGACGTGCGCTGATGGCCGCCGGCGCCGACATTCTCGATATCGGGGGCGAGTCGACCCGCCCGGGCGCCGAGCCCGTCGCCCCGGAGCGCGAGGCCGCCCGCGTGGTCACGGTGATCCGGGCGCTGGCGGCGGAGGGGGCGGTGGTGTCGGTGGATACGCGCCATGCCGCCGTGATGCGCCAGGCGCTGGCGGCCGGCGCCCGCATCGTCAACGACGTCTCGGCCCTCGCGCACGATCCGGAGAGCCTTGCTGTGGTGGCGGAGGCCGGCTGCCCGGTTGTGCTCATGCATATGCGCGGCGACCCGCGCACCATGCAGCGGGACCCCACCTACGACGACGTGGCGCTGGACGTGTACGAGCATCTGGCATCCCGCATCGACGCCTGCCGTGCCGCCGGCATCCCGCCGGAGCGCATCGCGGTCGATCCCGGCATCGGCTTCGGCAAGACCGTGGAGCACAACCTGGACCTGCTGCGGCACACGGCGCTGTTCCACGGGCTGGGCTGCCCGGTGCTGGTGGGCGTGTCGCGCAAGCGCTTCATCGCGGCGCTCTCCCGCGACGAGCCGCCGAAGGAGCGGCTGGGCGGCTCGCTGGCGGCCGGGCTGGCGGCGCTGGACCAGGGCGCCGGCATCCTGCGGGTCCACGACGTGGCGGCGACGGCGCAGGCCGTGGCGATGTGGCGCGCCCTCCACGGCTGAGCGCGTGCCAGAGCACCCGGCGATCTGCTATAAGCGGCGCAACATCCTTTCCCGTTCCGGACAGTCCCGATGACCCGCAAGCTTTTCGGCACCGACGGCATCCGCGGCACCGCCAACACCGCCCCCATGAACGCGGAGACGGCGCTGCGCGTGGCGATGGCGACGGCGCTGCAGTTCCGCCGCGGCAACCACCGCCACCTCGTCGTCATCGCCAAGGACACGCGCCTGTCCGGCTATATGCTGGAGCCGGCGCTGACCGCCGGCTTCATCTCCATGGGCATGGACGTGGTGCTGGTCGGGCCGATGCCGACGCCGGCCGTAGCGATGCTGACGCGCTCGCTCCGGGCCGACATGGGCGTGATGATCTCCGCCTCGCACAACCCGTTCCAGGACAACGGCATCAAGCTGTTCGGCCCCGATGGGTACAAGCTGTCGGATGAGGTCGAGGCCGCCATCGAGGCGCGGCTGGAGGAACCCTTCGACGCCGATCTCGCCGCCCCCCGCGACCTGGGCCGCGCCCAGCGGCTGGAGGATGCGTCGGGCCGCTACATCGAGCATGTCAAGAGCAGCTTCCCCCGCGGCATCCGCCTGGAGGGCCTGCGCATCGTCGTCGACTGCGCCCACGGCGCCGCCTACAAGGTCGCGCCCAAGGTGCTGTGGGAGCTGGGGGCCGACGTGATCCCGGTCGCGGTCTCCCCCAACGGCACGAACATCAACCTGGAGTGCGGCGCCACCCATCCGGCGGCCATGCGCGACGCGGTGGTGGAGCACAAGGCGCATCTCGGCATCGCGCTGGACGGCGACGCCGACCGGCTGATCCTGGCTGACGAGACCGGCACCCAGATCGACGGCGACCAGGTCATGGCGCTGATCGGCCAGAGCTGGGCGGCCAGCGGCAAGCTCAAGGGCGGCGGCGTCGTCGCCACCGTCATGTCGAACATGGGGCTGGAGCTGTTCCTGCGCGGCCAGGGCCTGTCGCTGGTGCGCACGCCGGTGGGCGACCGCTATGTGGTCGAGCATATGCGCGAGCATGGCCACAATGTCGGCGGCGAGCAGTCCGGCCACATCGTGCTCTCCGACCATGGCACCACGGGCGATGGTCTGGTGGCGGCGCTGCAGGTGCTGGCGGTGCTGCAGCAGACCGGCCGGCCGGCGTCCGAGGTGCTGCGCGTCTTCGAGCCGCTGCCGCAGCTGCTTAAGAATGTCCGCTTCGACGCCTCGCTGGGCGCCAACGCGCTGCTGGGCGAGGCGTCCGTGAAACAGGCCATCGCGGAGGGCGAGGCGGCGCTGGGCGACACCGGCCGCGTGCTGATCCGCAAGTCCGGCACCGAGCCGCTGATCCGAGTCATGGCCGAGGGCCAGGACCAGTCGCTGGTCCACCGCGTGGTCGACGACATCGTCGCGGCCGTGCAGGCGGCGGCGCAGGCGGGGACG
>Ga0196974_1000030_pt1 | contig 96303 bp, 74 predicted proteins | sample S1_1013CmetaG_FD_155477 | JGI IMG/M metagenome (GOLD analysis project Ga0196974, IMG submission 155477) | Soil microbial communities from Anza Borrego desert, Southern California, United States - S1_10-13C | ecosystem: Environmental > Terrestrial > Soil > Desert | place: USA: California...
TCGACGTCGACCACCGCGTCGTCCACCAGCTCGCCCACGGCGATGGCGAGCCCGCCCAGGGTCATGGTGTTGATGGTCAGCCCGAACAGGCGGAAGACCAGCACCGCCACCAGCAGCGACAGCGGGATCGCCACCAGCGAGATGGCGGTGGTGCGCCAGTTCAGCAGGAACAGGAACAGCACCACGGCGACGACGATGCCGGCCTCGACCAGGACGCGCTGCACGTTCCAGATGGAGGTCGAGATGAAGTCGGCCTGGCGGAACAGCACCCGGTCGGCCGTCACCCCCGGGGGCATGGTGCGGGCCAGGTCGGCCAGCGCCGCCTCGACCTGGGCGGTCAGGGCGACCGTGTCGGCGCCCGGCTGCTTCTGCACCGACAGGATGACGGCCGGGTTGCCGTCCACGCCGGCGTCGCCGCGCTTGGGACGGGCCGATATGCCGACCTCCGCCACCTGGCGCAGGGCGATGGGGCGGCCGTCGCGCACGGCCACGGTCAGCATGCCCAGCTCGGCCGGGTCGGCGCTGCGGCCGATGGCGCGGACCAGCAGCTCCTGCGACCGGCGCTCGACGAAGCCGCCGCCGGCATTGGCGCCGTAGCCCTCCAGCGCCGCCAGCAGCTCCTCCAGCGTCACCTCCAGCAGCGCCATGCGGCCGGGGTCGGGGGCGACGCGGATCTCGCGCACCTCGCCGCCGATCGGGATGATCTGGGCGATGCCGGGGATGGACAGCAGCCGCGGCCGCACCACCCAGTCCGCCAGCTCGCGCAGCGCCATGGGGGTGGTCCCCTCGGTCCCGGTCAGCGCCACCAGCATGATCTCGCCCATGATGGAGGAGACCGGGCCCATGGCCGGGGTGATGCCCTGGGGCAGCTGGGTCGCCAGCAGGGCCAGCTTCTCCGCCACCTGCTGGCGGTTGCGGAAGATGTCCGTGCCCCAGTCGAACTCGACCGTCACCACCGACAGGCCGGCGCCGGAGGTGGAGCGCACCCGGGTCACCCCGGGCATGCCGTTCATGGCGGTCTCCACCGGGAAGGTGACCAGCTGCTCCACCTCCTCCGGCGCCAAGCCGGGCGCCTCGGTCATGAGGGTGACGGTGGGGCGGTTCAGGTCGGGGAACACGTCCACGGCCATGTCGCGCAGGCTCATCGCCCCCAGCGCCGCCAGGATGAAGGCCAGGGCCAGCACGGCCAGGCGGTGGCGCAAGGATGCGCCGACGATCGCGGTGAACATGGGCGCGCCCTCAGCGGATCTGGTTCAGCAGGCCGGCGCCGGCCACCACCACGCGGGCGCCCGGCTCCAGCCCAGCCGTGACCAGCACGCGGTCGCCGCCGACCTCCTCGATCCTTACCGCCCGGGGGCGGAAGCGCTGGGGCCCGACATGCTCCCAGACCGTGGGCAGCCCGTCGGCGCCGCGCACCACCGCGTCGCGCGGCAGCAGGATGCCTTCCAGCGACGCGGCCGTCGCGGCATGCACCGTCACCGGCGTGCCGACGCTCAAGCCCGCCGGCGGCTGCTCCACCCGGAAGACCAGCGGCACCGCGCCGGCGCGCCGGGCGGGGCCCTGGCCGACGGGGGTCAGGCGCAGCTCGGCGCCGCCGTCGGTCACCGCCGTGCCGGCGGCCAGCTGGGCGGCGAGGGCGGGGTCGAAGGCCAGCGCCTCCACCATCAGCCCGGCCGGGTCGACGATCTCGAACAGCACCCGCTCGTCCAGGTCGTCCACCATCTGGCCCGGCAGCGCGTCCACCGCCGCGATGATGCCGGAGACGGGCGCCCGCAGCGCCTCGCGCCGGGCCAGCGTCGGGCGCAGCGCCTCGCGCTGGCGGCGCAGGCCGGCCAGCTCGGCGCGCGCGTCCTCCACCTCCCGCTCGGCCACCACGCCCTTCAGGCGCTCCAGCCGCTCGGCCTTGCGCCGGGCGATCTCCAGCTGCTTCTCGACCTCGGCGATGCGCTCCTGCACGTCGCCGCGCTCCACCGTGTCCACCGCCGGCACGACATAGGCCAGCACCTGGCCGGCCTCCACCCGCTGGCCCAGATGCGGCATGCCGCCCTCCGGCGGCTCGATGCGGCCGGGCTGGCTCGGCTGCACCCGGCCGGCGAAGCCCGGGTCGGAGACGATGCGGCCGGCCAAGCGGCTGGTGCGCGGCGCCCGGCCCGCCTCCGCCGGGGCGGTGCGGACCGCCAGCAGCCGCTGGGTCGCCTTGGGCACGGACAGGCTGCCGTCCGCCAGGCGCCGGGGCGCGTCGGCCGCCGCGGGCGCCGCCTCCTCCGCCGCATGGTCGTGGCCCTCATGCGCGCGGGCCTGCGCCGGGACCAGCAGCAGCAGCGCCAGGGCCGCCAGCGCCCCCCGTCGCCGCAGCGCCGCACCGCCCGCGCCGGCCACGGCCAGCCCGGCCAGGAAGGCGCCGGCGATCCAGGCCCAGGGGACGGGATGCTCGTGATGGTGGGCGTCGCCGGCCTCCGTCACGGTCAGCGTGCCGGTCAGCAGGTCGGCGGCGTCGCCCGACGTGACGGTGAACAGCAGCTCGCGCGCGCCGGGCTGGTCCGCCCACCCGGCGGGCAGGGCGAAGGTGCCGTCGGGCCGGGCCTCCGCCTTGACGTTCTGGCCGCCATCGACCGAGACCAGCACCTCGGCGTCCGTCACCGGCGCGTTGTCGCGGTAGCGGTCGATCCAGAGCACGAGGGTGCCGCCGCGCAATGCACCGGCCAGCTCGAACTCCGACCCGGTCGCCTCCACTCCCGGCAGGGCTGGTGCCGTGGCGGCGGGCTCCTCCGCGCCATGGTCGTGGCCCTCATGGGCGCGGGCGGGAGACAGGGAGAGGAGGGCCAGCAGCAGGGCCGGCAAGAGGGCGCGCAGGGCGCGGGGAGACAGGCTGAACATGGACAGGCATCCGCATGAGGGTCGGCAGGCCCGCTCGCTCCAGACGGAGCAGGGGCGTGGACGGTCAGGCGGCGGCCAGCGGCGGCCTCAGATCGGGGGCATGGCCGATGCCGGGCGGCACGGCGGAGGCGAGGCCGGGCCGGGGCTCGGCGGCGGCCGGGGAGGGCAGGGCCGCCGGGGACAGCGGCAGGCCGGCGGCGCCGATGCCGGCGCAATGGGCCGGGCCGCAGCAGCACTCGCCGCCCGGCTCGTGCCCGCCATGGCCGGGGCAATCGCCCGCGCCGCCCGCGGTCAGCACCGCAGCGGCGGCGAGGGCGTGGCAGTCGGTCCGGATATCGGCGGCCTGCACCGCGTCCCGAAGCATCAGCTCCGGGGACGCGGCGGTCGGCGCCTGGACCTGCCGCGCGGGAGCCGGCACGGCGTGAAGGCGGGCGGCGGAGACGGGCGCGCCATGGGCCGCTTGGGCCGCGTGGACATGCCCCTGGTGCGCCGCCGCCGGGCCGGCCAGCACGAACAGCGCGGCCAGGGCCAGCAGCCCCGCCATCGCCATCCGCCCGACCTCCCGCACCGCCGTGCGCATCCCGCACCTCCGTCCGATCTCTCCTTTGCAAACTGGCGCGTCGGCGGGCGGGGGTCAAGATTGACCCCGCTGGAAGGTTTGTCGATTTCTTCCGGACAGGGCTTTGTCGCTTCCGGGAGGGCCGTCCTACCCCACCCGGTGAGTCCTTTCCTGCGGGATCAGCCGCTTCCGGGGTGGAGTGGGCCTGGACTACCAGGATTCCCCAGCCAAATCGGGTGATCCTGGGCCAAGGACGTAAGCCCTAGGTCATACACCCCTCTGCCCTTCCGGCCTGTTCTCTGGGATGGGTCCTAAGTGCTAGACCTAAGCCGGACCCAGCGACGACTCGTGGACACGACGAAGCGGGCACAGAACAACCGGCCGTAGCGCGCGGCCGGTCCCCCATAAGCGATACGGCGGCAGCCATCCGCCGGACCGGGAAGACCGCGTGCGGTCCGCCCATGGGGAAGCCGTGCCCAACGCGTCCACGCGCGCCCGCAATCCGGCGGGCGTCCCCTCGACCACCCGTCCCGGCCCCGGACCATGGGGGGCGGGGCGTTTTCGCCGTCCCGTGAACGCTTCAGCAGACGCCCAGGAGCCCCCATCGTGCAGCTCGACCATCCGACCGACGCCACGCTCGAGCCGAAGACCGCGACGGACCTTCCCGATCCCATGCCATTGCCGATCGATGCGCAGGATCTCACCCATGCCGAGCTGACGCAGCTGCTGAAGGCGCTGCAGTCGGTGAAGGTGGGCGACTTCTCCGTGCGCATGCCGGGCGAGATGCTGGGCGTGATGGGCAAGATCGCCGACACCTTCAATGACATCGTCTCGGCCAACGAGCGCATGTCGCAGCAGCTGGAGCGCGTCGGCCAGGTCGTGGGCCGCGAGGGCAAGACCCGCCAGCGCGTGAAGTTCAACCTGGCCGACGGCGCCTGGGGCGAGATGGAGGCCTCGGTCAACTCGCTGATCGACGATCTGCTCTGGCCGACGACCGAGGTGACCCGCGTCATCACCGCCGTCGCGCGCGGCGACCTGCTGCAGACGGTGCCGCTGGACGTGGACGGCCGGCCGCTGAAGGGCGAGTTCCTGCGCTCGGCGACCATCGTCAACACCATGATCAAGCAGCTGAACGTCTTCACCTCGGAAGTGACGCGCGTGGCGCGCGAGGTGGGCACCGACGGCAAGCTGGGCGGTCAGGCGCAGGTGCGCGAGGTGACCGGCGTGTGGAAGGACCTCACGGACTCCGTGAACTCCATGGCCGGCAACCTGACGGCGCAGGTCCGCAACATCGCCGAGGTGACCATCGCCGTGGCGAACGGCGACTTGTCCAAGAAGATCACCGTGGACGTCCGCGGCGAGATCCTGCAGCTGAAGGAAGCCATCAACACGATGGTGGACCAGCTGCGCTCCTTCGCCTCGGAAGTGACGCGCGTGGCGCGTGAGGTCGGCACCGAAGGCAAGCTGGGCGGCCAGGCGATCGTGCCGGGCGTGGCCGGCACCTGGAAGGACCTGACCGACTCCGTGAACGCCATGTGCGGCAACCTGACCGACCAGGTCCGCAACATCGCGCAGGTGACGACGGCCGTGGCGCGCGGCGACTTGAGCCGCAAGATCACCGTGGACGTGCGCGGCGAAATCCTGGAACTGAAGGACACCATCAACACGATGGTGGACCAGTTGAACGCCTTCGCCTCGGAAGTGACGCGCGTGGCGCGCGAGGTGGGTACGGAAGGCAAGCTGGGCGGACAGGCGCAGGTGCCCGGCGTCGCCGGCACCTGGAAGGACCTGACCGACAGCGTGAACTTCATGGCCGGTAACCTGACGGCCCAGGTCCGTAACATCGCCGAGGTGTCCACGGCGATCGCCAACGGCGACCTGTCCAAGAAGATCACCGTCAACGTCTCCGGCGAGATCCTTCAGCTGAAGGAGACCATCAACACGATGGTGGACCAGCTGAACGCGTTTGCCGGCGAGGTCACCCGCGTGGCGCGCGAGGTCGGCACCGAGGGCCGGCTGGGCGGCCAAGCCAACGTGCTGGGCGTCGCCGGCACCTGGAAGGACCTGACGGACTCGGTCAACTCGATGGCGTCGAACCTGACGGCGCAGGTCCGCAACATCGCCGAGGTGTCCACCGCCATCGCCAACGGCGACCTGTCCAAGAAGATCACGGTCGACGTGCGTGGCGAGATCCTGCAGCTGAAGGAGACCATCAACACGATGGTCGACCAGCTGAACGCGTTTGCCGGCGAGGTGACGCGCGTGGCGCGCGAGGTCGGCACGGAAGGCCGGCTGGGCGGACAGGCGCAGGTGCGCGGCGTGGCCGGCACCTGGAAGGACCTGACCGACAGCGTCAACTCCATGGCCGGCAACCTGACCGCCCAGGTCCGCAACATCGCGGAAGTGGCGACGGCGGTGGCGCAGGGCGACCTGTCCAAGAAGATCACGGTGAACGTCTCCGGCGAAATCCTGCAGCTGAAGGAGACCATCAACACGATGGTGGACCAGCTGAACGCCTTCGCCGCCGAGGTGACCCGCGTCGCCCGCGAGGTCGGCACCGACGGCAAGCTGGGCGGCCAGGCCGTGGTGCCCGGCGTCGGCGGCACCTGGAAGGACCTGACGGACTCGGTCAACTCGATGGCCTCGAACCTGACGGGCCAGGTCCGCAACATCGCCGAGGTGGCGACCGCCATCGCCAACGGCGACCTGTCCCGCAAGATCACCGTGGACGTGCGCGGCGAGATCCTTCAGCTGAAGGAGACGCTGAACACCATGGTGGACCAGCTGAACCGCTTCGCCGGCGAGGTGACGCGCGTCGCCCGCGAGGTCGGCACGGAGGGCAAGCTGGGCGGCCAGGCGCAGGTCCCGGGCGTGGCCGGCACCTGGAAGGACCTGACGGACTCCGTGAACTTCATGGCGTCCAACCTGACCGACCAGGTCCGCAACATCGCCGAGGTGACCACGGCGGTGGCGCGCGGCGACCTGTCGCGTAAGATCACCGTGGACGTGAAGGGCGAGATCCTGGAGCTGAAGAACACCATTAACACGATGGTGGACCAGCTGAACGCCTTCGCCTCGGAAGTCACCCGCGTCGCCCGCGAGGTCGGCACGGAGGGCAAGCTGGGCGGTCAGGCGGCGGTGCCCGGCGTGGCCGGCACCTGGAAGGACCTGACGGACTCGGTCAACTTCATGGCCGGCAATCTGACGGCGCAGGTCCGCAACATCGCCGAGGTGGCGACCGCCATCGCCGGCGGCGACCTGTCCAAGAAGATCACCGTGGACGTGCGCGGCGAGATCCTGCTGCTGAAGGAGACGCTGAACACGATGGTGGACCAGCTGCGCTCCTTCGCGGCCGAGGTCACCCGCGTGGCGCGCGAGGTCGGCACCGAGGGCAAGCTGGGCGGCCAGGCGGTCGTCCCGGGCGTCGGCGGCACCTGGAAGGACCTGACCGACAACGTCAACCTGCTGGCGGCGAACCTGACGACCCAGGTCCGCAACATCGCCGAGGTGACCACGGCCGTGGCGCGCGGCGACCTGTCGCGCAAGATCACGGTCGACGTGAAGGGCGAGATCCTGGAGCTGAAGAACACCATCAACACGATGGTCGATCAGCTGAACGCGTTTGCGAACGAGGTCACCCGAGTCGCCCGCGAGGTGGGTACCGAGGGCAAGCTGGGCGGACAGGCCGTGGTGCCCGGCGTGGCCGGCACCTGGAAGGACCTGACCGACACGGTGAACGTCATGGCCGCCAACCTGACCGAGCAGGTGCGCGGCATCGTGAAGGTGGTGACGGCCGTCGCCAACGGCGACCTGAAGCAGAACCTCACCGTGAAGTCGAAGGGCGAGGTCGCGGCGCTGGCCGAGACCATCAACAACATGACCAACACGCTGGCGACCTTCGCCGACCAGGTGACCACGGTCGCCCGCGAGGTGGGCGTGGAAGGCCGGCTGGGCGGCCAGGCCAACGTGCCCGGCGCCGCCGGCACCTGGAAGGACCTGACCGGCAACGTGAACCTGCTGGCCGCCAACCTGACCACGCAGGTCCGCGCCATCGCCGAGGTGGCGACCGCCGTGACCAAGGGCGACCTGACCCGCTCGATCAAGGTCGACGCCCGCGGCGAGGTGGCGGAGCTGAAGGACAACATCAACACGATGATCGACAACCTCCGTCTGACGACGGAGCGCAACACCGAGCAGGATTGGCTGAAGACCAACCTGGCCCGCTTCACCAACATGCTGCAGGGCCAGCGCGACCTGGAGACGGTGGGCCGGCTGCTGCTGTCCGAGCTGACCCCGCTGGTGAACGCCCACCAGGGCGTCATCTACCAGATGGACGAGGAGGAGAATCCGACCCTGAAGCTGGTCTCGGCCTATGCCGACGACGCCTCGGCCGGGCATCCGCAGCGCCTGCGCATCGGCGAGGGCCTGGTCGGCCAGTGCGCCGCCGACAAGCGCCGCATCCTGGTCACCGACATGCCGGCCAACGTTACGCCGATCGCGTCCGGCATCTTCAAGGCGGTGCCCAAGAGCATCGTCGTGCTGCCGGTGCAGTTCGAGGGCCAGGTGAAGGCGGTCATCGAGCTGGCCTCCATGACCAGCTTCACCCAGCTGCAGATGACCTTCCTGGAGCAGCTGACCGCGTCGATCGGCATCGTGCTGAACTCGATCGAGGCGACGATGCAGACCGAGGGCCTGCTGAAGCAGTCCCAGCAGCTGGCCGCCGAGCTTCAGGCGCAGCAGAAGGAGCTGCAGCAGACCAACGAGCAGCTGGAGCAGAAGGCCCAGCAGCTGGCCGAGCGCAACGTCGAGGTGGAGCGCAAGAACCAGGAGATCGAGCAGGCCCGCCGCGCGCTGGAGGAGAAGGCGACCGAGCTGTCGCTGACCTCCAAGTACAAGTCCGAGTTCCTGGCCAACATGAGCCACGAGCTGCGGACGCCGCTGAACTCGATCCTGATCCTGGGCCAGCAGCTCTCGGAGAACCCGGACGGCAACCTGTCGGGCAAGCAGGTGGAGTTCGCCCGCACCATCCACGGCGCCGGCACCGACCTGCTGAACCTGATCTCGGACATTCTGGACCTGTCCAAGATCGAGTCCGGCACCGTGTCGGTGGACGCCGAGGAACTGCTGGTCACCAACCTGCTGGACACGGTCGCCCGGCCCTTCCGCCACGAGGCGGAGAACCGGCAGCTGGGCTTCGACGTCCAGCTGGACCCGGCGATGGACCGCAGCATCATCACCGACAGCAAGCGCCTGCAGCAGGTGCTGAAGAACCTGCTGTCCAACGCCTTCAAGTTCACCGCCCAGGGCGGCGTCAGCCTGCGGGTCACGGCCGCGCCCACCGGCTGGTCCGCCGACCATCCGGTGCTGAAGCAGGCCCCGACCGTGGTGGCCTTCGAGGTGACCGACACCGGCATCGGCATCCCCGCCGACAAGCAGAAGATCATCTTCGAGGCCTTCCAGCAGGCCGACGCCTCCACCAGCCGCAAGTACGGCGGCACCGGCCTCGGCCTCGCCATCTCGCGCGAGCTGGCGAACCTGCTGGGCGGCGAGATCCAGCTGCGCTCCGTCCCGGGCGCCGGCTCGACCTTCACGCTGTACATCCCGGCCACTTATCTGGGCCCGACGCAGGCCGGCCGTCCGAGCATCCGCCCGGACGAGAGCGCCCAGTCCCAGACCGTGCCCGGCCAGCGCCCGGCCCTGGTCCCGGCCGAGAGCAACTGGCGCACCGCCGCCGGCCTGCCCGAACGGCAGGTGGAGCAGGTGCCGGACGACCGCAACATGATCGAGGAGGGCGACAGCGTCCTGCTGATCGTCGAGGACGACCCGCACTATGCCCGCGTCATGGCCGACCTGGCGCGCGACAAGGGCTTCAAGGTGCTGGTCGCCATGCGCGGCAAGGACGCGCTGAACCTCGCGGCCCAGTACCAGCCGACCGCCGTGTCGCTGGACGTGTTCCTGCCCGACATGCTGGGCTGGAGCGTGCTGAGCCAGCTGAAGCACAACCCGGCCACCCGCCACATCCCCGTCCAGATCGTCACGCTGGACGAGGACCGGCAGCACGGCCTGGCCCGCGGCGCCTTCTCCTTCATCACCAAGCCGACCACGCCCGAGGGGCTGGACTCGGCGCTGGGCAAGATCAAGGACTACGCCCAGCCGCGCCGCAAGCGCCTGCTGCTGGTGGAGGACAACCCGCACGAGCTGCTGAGCATCAAGGAGCTGCTGGGCCACGACGACATCGAGATCTCGACGGCGAGCACCGGCGGCGAGGCTCTGGAGATCCTGCACGAGACCCAGTGCGACTGCGTGGTGCTGGACCTGCGCCTGCCCGACATGACCGGCTTCGAGGTGCTGGAGCGGATCAGCGGCGACGCCGCCCTGGCGGACGTGCCGGTGGTCGTCTTCACCGGCCGCGAGCTGTCGGCCGAGGAGGATGCCCGGCTGCACGCCATGGCCCGCTCCATCGTCGTGAAGGGCGTGGAGAGCCCCGAGCGCCTGCTGGACGAGACCTCGCTGTTCCTGCACCGCGTCGTGGACCAGCTGCCCGTGGAGAAGCGGCGCATGCTGGAGCGGCTGCACAGCTCGGACGAGGATCTGCTGAACCGCACCGTGCTGCTGGTCGACGACGACGCCCGCAACATCTTCGCCCTGTCCAGCGTGCTGGAGCGGCGCGGCATGAAGGTGCTGACCGCCACCACCGGCCAGGAGGCGATCCAGATCGTGGAGGACACGCCGGGTGTCGCCATCGTCCTTATGGACATCATGATGCCGGGCATGGATGGTTATCAGACGATGGAGGCGATCCGGGCCAACCCGGCCTTCCGTCGACTGCCGATCATCGCGCTGACGGCGAAGGCGATGAAGGGCGACCGCGAGAAGTGCCTGGAGGCCGGCGCCTCCGACTACCTCGCCAAGCCCGTCAATACCGAGCAGCTGCTGTCCGCGCTGCGCATGTGGCTGCACCGGTAAGGGGGCGTGATCGCCTTGGAAGACGGCAACAAGGTCAAGATCCTCCTCGTCGACGACCAGCCCGGCAAGCTGCTCAGCTACGAGGCGATCCTCGCCGAGCTGGACGAGACGCTGATCAAGGCGAACTCGGCCCGCGAGGCGCTGGAGCAGCTGCTGCGCCACGACATCGCGGTGGTGCTGGTGGACGTCTGCATGCCCGAACTGGACGGGTTCCAGCTCGCGGAGATGATCCGCGAGCACCCCCGGTTCGAGAAGACGGCCATCATCTTCATCTCGGCCGTCCTGATGTCTGACCTGGACCGCATCCGCGGCTACGAGGCGGGCGCGGTGGACTATGTCCCCGTGCCGGTCGTGCCGGAGGTGCTGCGCGCCAAGGTGCGGATCTTCACCGAGCTGCACCGCAAGACCCGCGCGCTCGAGGCGCTGAACGCCGAGCTCGAGAAGCGGGTGGAGGAGCGGACCGAGGCCCTGGCCGCCTACAGCGCCCGGCTGCGCGAGAGCGAGCGGCGGCGGTCGCTGGCGCTCGCCGCCGGCCAGATGGGCTCGTGGGACTGGAACATCGGCGCCGGCACCATGATCTGGGACGAGGGCCTGTACCGCATCCTGGGCTTCGACGCGGCGCGCACGCCGACGCCGGAGACCATGCAGAACCTGGTGCATCCCGAGGACCGCGACCGGCTGTTCAACCAGAACCGCGGCGCCATCGAGGCGGGCCAGTCCTTCCAGGCGGAGTTCCGCATCTGCCGTCCCGACGGCGAGATCCGCTGGTGCAGCGCCACCGTCGTCCCGACGCTGGACGAGGAGGGCCGGACCATCGGCCTCAGCGGCGTCGTCGCCGACGTGACCGACCGGCGCAAGGCCGAGCACCGGCAGTCGCTGCTGGTCCGCGAGGTCGACCACCGCGCCAAGAACGCGCTCGCGGTGGTGCAGAGCGTGCTGCGCCTGACCCGCGCCCCCAGCGTGGCCGAGTATGTGGACATCGTCGAAGGCCGCATCCGCGCCATCGCCTCGGTCCACACGCTGCTGTCGGAAAGCCGCTGGGAGGGCGCCGACCTGGCGCGCCTGGCGCGCGAGGAGCTGGAGCCCTACCAGGACGGCAAGGCCGGCCGCGTCCGCTGCGACGGCCCCGCCTACCAGCTGCGCCCGGCGACGGCGCAGACGCTGGCCCTGGCCTTCCACGAGCTGGCGACCAACGCCGCCAAGTACGGGGCGCTGTCCACCGCCCAGGGCTCGGTCTCGCTGACCTGGCGCATGGCGGGCGACATGCTGGCCCTGACCTGGACCGAGACCGGCGGGCCCACCTCCGGCCAGCCCAAGCGCGAGGGCTTCGGTGTCCGGGTCATCCGCGCCAGCATCGAGCAGCAGCTGTCCGGCACCGTCGCCTTCGACTGGCGGGCGGAGGGGCTGGCATGCACCATCGCCATCCCGCGCACCGAGGTGACCGAGCAGACGGCGCCCATGACCGGGTCCCGCCCGGCCGAGATCCCGTCCTCGTCGGCGGCGCTGCCGCCGCGGCTGCGGGTCATGCTGGTCGAGGACGAGGCCATCGTCGGCCTGATGATGGAGCAGATCCTGACCGGCCTCGGCATCGACGTGGTCGGGCCGGTGGGCACGCTGCAGGAGGCGCTGGCCGCCGCCGGCAGCGAGGAGCTGGACTGCGCCATCCTGGACGTGAACCTGAAGGGCGCGGTCGCCTATCCCATCGCCGACCGGCTGCGCGACCGCGGCATCCCCTTCGTCTTCCTGACCGGCTACGACAGCGTCGCCGTCGACGACTCTTACGTCGGCGTGCCGATGCTGCAGAAGCCGGTGGAGGCCGCGGCGCTGCGCGGCGTGCTGGCGGGCCTGCTGGGCGCCGCCGCCAAGGCGCCGGTCGCGGCGGAGGCGGCCCTCGCGGCCGCCGTCGGCCCCGTGCCGAAGCCGCCCGCCCGGGCGGCGCGCCTCTCCGCCGCGCATAGGGCGTGAGCGATGGGGGGCTTCGGCAGAAACGACCGCCCGCGCGGCGGCGGAGGCGCCGTGTGCTGACGGACGACCTCCTGCAGTTCGTCCGCTCCCACCTGAAGACCGTGTGGGCGCTGGACATCCTGATGCTGCTCCGCCGCACGCCCGACCGGGCATGGACGGCCGAGGAGATCGTGCAGGAGCTGCGCAGCAGTGCCGCCGCCGTGAACGAGGCGCTGACCGCGCTGCGCCATGGCGGCCTGGTCGGCGACGCGCCCGAGAACCGCCACCGCTATCTGCCCGCCAGCCCGGAGCTGGATTCGCGCGTCGCCGCCATCCAGTCCGTCTACACCGAGCAGCCCATGGCGCTGATCCGCACCATCCTGTCCGCCCCGAACGCGAAGATCCGGTCGTTCGCCGACGCCTTCAAGCTGAGCAAGGATTGAGGCCATCATGACCCTAGGCGCCGCCATCTACCTGCTCTGCGCCGCGACCAGCCTGGTCTGCATGCTGCTGCTGATCCGCGGCTATCTGAAGAGCCGGACCCGGCTGCTGCTGCTGAGCGCGCTGTGCTTCACCGGCCTTTTCCTCAACAACATGCTGCTGGTCGTCGACCTGATGATCCTGCCCCACATCGACATGCGCCCGTTCCGTACCCTGACGGCGCTGGCGTCCCTGACCATCCTGCTGGTCGGCTTCATCTGGGAAACCGACTGAGGAGCGCATGATGGACTTCCTGTATCAGAACCTCCTCTATATCTCCGGCGCCGCCACCATGGGCTACATGCTGGCCGGCGTGTACTTCCTGCGCTTCTGGGCCCGGACGCGCGACGGCTTCTTCCTGTCCTTCGCGGCGGCCTTCTGGCTGATGGCCGCCAACCAGGCGGCGGTGGCCTTCGCGGAGGGCGACGGCGACGAGGTCGCCTGGATCTACATGCTGCGCCTCTGCGCCTTCATCCTGATCATCCTCGCCATCGTGGGGAAGAATCTGCGCGCCAGGGGGTGAGGGGCGTTGATTATCCTTCTCCCCTTGCGGGAGAAGGATGGGGCCCCAAGCCTGCTTGGGGAGGATGAGGGGTGGACCGGGCGCAGCCCGGGCCTTTTCGACGGGTAAGCTTTGGATCAGCGGTCGAGAACGTCCGCCTGCGGCGTCCGACCCCTCACCCTCCCACCGCTTCGCGGCGGGGCCCATCCCTCTCCCGCAAGGGGCGAGGGATTGAAGGCGGGAAGAATCCGCGCCTCGGGGGTTGAGGGGGGTGACCACCGGGTGCTACCCAGGGCGCCCCACCAGGAGAGCCGACCGCATGCGCACCGCCTCCCTTCTGCTCGCCGGCCTGCTCGCCGGAACCGCCTTCACCCAAGCGCTCGCCCAGGACATCACCGTCGAGCGGCTCGGCCGGCACATCGAGGTGCTGGCCTCCGACGAATTCGAGGGGCGCAAGCCCGGCACGCCGGGCGAGGACAAGGCCGTCGCCTACATCGCCGAGCAGTACAAGGCGGCGGGGCTGGAGCCGGCGGTGAACGGCGGCTGGTACCAGGACGTGCCGCTGGTCGAGGTCACCATGAAGGACCCCGGCCGCATCTCGGTACGCTCCGGCAAGGGAGAAGCGAAGCAGTACGAATACTTCACCCAGGCCATGTACTGGACCCGCCGGCTGGAGGACAACCCGACCGTCCGCGACGCGCCCGTCGTCTTCGTCGGCCACGGCGTCGTGGCGCCGGAGCATGGCTGGAACGACTATGAAGGCGTCGACGTGCGCGGCAAGGTCGTGATGGTGCTGGTCAACGACCCCGGCTTCAATGTCGGCGACGAGAGCCTGTTCGGCGGCAAGGCCATGACCTGGTACGGCCGCTGGCCCTACAAATATGCCGAGGCCGCGCGCCAGGGAGCGGCCGGCGTGATCATCGTGCACGAGGCGCAGGCGGCCGGATATCCCTGGGCCATCACCGCCAACTCCAACCGCCAGCCCAAGCTGCACATCGAGCCGGAGAACGCCGGCAAGGGCTTGGCGGCGCTGGAGGGCTGGGTGCAGCTGGCGGTGGCGCGCGAGATGGTCGCCATGGGCGGCCAGGACCTGGACGCGCTCACGGTGGCCGCCTCCAAGCGCGGCTTCAAGGCGGTGCCGCTGGACCTGACCTTCTCCGCCGATTTCAAGACGGCCCACCGCAAGCTGGTGTCGCGCAACGTGGTCGGCATGGTGAAGGGGTCGGAGCGGCCGGACGAGGTCGTGCTCTACTCCGCCCACTGGGACCATCTGGGCCGCGGGCCCGCGGTCGGCGGCGACGACATCTACAACGGCGCGGTGGACAACGCGACCGCCGTCTCCGCCATGCTGGAGATCGCCCGCACCTTCGGCCAGGCCAAGGAGAAGCCCAAGCGCACCGTCGCCTTCATCAGCTTCGCGGCGGAGGAGCAGGGGCTGATCGGATCGGAATATTACGGCCGCAACCCCATCTGGCCGGCGGCGCAGACGGTGGCGAACCTCAACATCGAGATGATGGGCACCTTCGGGCCGATGCGCGACATCATGGTGGTCGGCGCCGGCAAGTCGGAGCTGGAGGACCATGTCGCGCGCTGGGCGGCCGCCAACGGCAAGGTGGTGAAGCCCGAGCCCTTCCCCGAGCGCGGCCTCTACTACCGCTCCGACCATTTCAGCCTGGCGCGGGTCGGCATCCCCGCCATGTGGGCGACCCAGGGCACCGACAGCGTCGAGCACGGGGCGGAGTGGGGCAAGGCGCAGATGGACGCCTACACCCGCCTGCGCTACCACACGCCGGACGACGAGTACGGGCCCCAGCTCGATCTGCGCGGCATGGTCGAGGAGACCCGCATGAACCTGGACATCGGCCGCGAGCTGGCCAACGGCACCAGCTGGCCCGCTTGGCGCGAGGGCACCGAGTTCAAGGCCATCCGCGAGGAGCAGCGGCGGGGGAAGTGAGGGGAGGGCGGCGCTGTGGTGCGTGCTTTGACAAGCTCAGCATGAGGGGGATTTTGCTGCTCCCGGCCAAGTCATGACGGGTTTGCGCCGGGAGTGCCTGGAACCAACCTCCCTCATCCTGAGCCTGTCGAAGGATGAGCCTGTCGAAGGACGCACCACGCGCCAGCCTCGCCTGCCTCCCCCCATCTCCCACGCCTCCGGCGCTGGCCCTTATCCTTCTCCCTCAAGGGGAGAAGGATGAACTTCAAGTATTCGCTGCGGCTTCGCAAGCATCGGCACCGCGCGTGAATTCTTTTGCGCGCGGCGCGGCATGACCCTACTCTCCCTCCGGAAATGAAGGCCGGCCGCCGCAAGGCCGGCGCATCCGGGAGGGAACCCCATGTTGAAGCGTCTTCTGCTCGCCGGCGTCTGCCTGGGCGCGCTGGCCGCCTGCTCCGCCAACCGCGACGCCGCCCCGGCGGCGCAGAGTGTGGCCGCCGCGCCCGCGCTGAAGAGCGGCGTCAGCCTCGCCTATGTCGACCAGACCGTGAAGCCCGGCGACGATTTCGACGCCTATGCCAATGGCGGCTGGCGCAAGTCGACCGAGATCCCGGCCGACCGCTCCTCCGTCGGCGTCGGCTTCGAGGTCTTCCAGAAGGCCGAGAAGCGGATGGCGGACCTGTTCCAGGAGATCGCCCAGGGCAAGCCGGCCGCCGGCAGCGACATGGCGAAGATCGCCGACTACTACGCCTCCTTCATGGACGAGGCCGCCATCGAGGCGCAGGGGCTGGCGCCGCTGCAGCCGGAGCTGCAGGCCATCCGCGGGCTGAAGTCCAAGGCCGACCTGGCGCGGTATCTGGGCGAGAATCTGCGCGCCGACGTCGACCCGCTGAACGCCACCAACTTCTGGACCACCAACCTGTTCGGCCTCTTCGTCGCGCAGGCGCCCGAGGACCCGACGCGCAACACGCCCTATCTGCTGCAGGGCGGCCTCGGCATGCCCGACCGCGAATACTATGTCGACCAGTCCAAGGAGATGGCGGCGCTGCGCGACAAGTACCGCGCCCACATCGCCGCCATGCTGCGCCATGCCGGGTACGAGGATGCCGACGTCCGCGCACGCCGCGTCTATGACCTGGAAATGAAGATCGCCCGGGCGCAGACTTCGCTGACCGACAGCCAGGACGTCCACAACGGCAACAATCCCTGGAAGCGCGCCGAGTTCGCGAAGAAGGCGCCGGGGCTGGACTGGAACGCCTACTTCCAGGCCGCCGGCCTTTCCGACCAGGAGACCTTCATCGCCTGGCAGCCCAAGGCCATCACCGGCCTCGCCAAGCTGGTGGGCTCCGAGAAGCTGTCGGCCTGGCAGGACTATCTGGCCTTCCACGCCATCAACAACGGCGCCAACTACCTGCCCAAGGCCGTGTCCGACCAGCGCTTCGCCTTCTACGGCACGGCGCTCAGCGGCACCACCAAGCAGCGCGACCGCTGGAAGCGCGCCATCTCCGACACCAACATCGCGCTGGGCGACGCGGTCGGCCAGATCTACGTGAAGCGCCATTTCTCGCCCGAGGCCAAGGCCCAGGTGCAGGACATGGTGCGCAACATTCTGGCCGCCTTCGACCGCCGCATCGACGCGCTGGACTGGATGACGCCGGAGACCAAGGCCATGGCGAAGGCCAAGGTCGCGGCGCTGAAGGTCGGCGTCGGCTATCCCGAGACCTGGCGCGATTATTCCGGCCTGGAGATCCGCCGCGGCGACGCCTACGGCAACGCCCGCCGGGCCGAGCTGCAGGAATACCGCCACCAGCGCGCCAAGCTGGGCAAGCCGGTCGACCGGAACGAGTGGTGGATGACGCCGCAGACGGTCAACGCCGTGAACTTGCCGCTGCAGAACGCGCTGAACTTCCCGGCCGCCATCCTGGAGGCGCCCTATTTCGACCCGGCGGCGGACGCGGCGGCCAACTACGGCGCCATCGGCTCGATCATCGGGCACGAGATCAGCCACGCCTTCGACAATCTCGGCTCCGACTTCGACGCCGAGGGGCGGCTGCGCAACTGGTGGAAGAAGGAGGACCTCGAGCATTTCGAGGCCGCCGGCAAGAAGCTGGTCGCGCAGTACGACGCCTACGAACCGCTGCCCGGCATCCGCATCAACGGCACGCTGACGCTGGGCGAGAACATCGCCGACGTGGCCGGCCTGGCCGCGGCTTACGACGCCTACCGCCTGTCGCTGGGCGGCAAGGAGGCGCCGGTCATCGACGGGCTGTCGGGCGACCAGCGCTTCTTCCTGGCCTTCGCCCAGGGCTGGCGCGAGAAGCGGCGCGAGGCCTCGCTGAAGCAGCAGATCGTCACCGACGTCCACGCCCCCGGCCCCTACCGGGTGCTGACCGTGCGCAACCTGGACAGCTGGTACCAGGCCTACGGCGTGAAGTCGGACGAGAAGCTGTACCTGCCGCCCGAGGGCCGCGTGAAGGTCTGGTGACGGACCTACTGCCTAAGTATTAGGCGAAAGGTCTATATCCCGGCAGGGCTTGCGGGATATCCTAGGGCGGTGTTCCGTTCCGGCCCGCCGGCGTCCCCATGGCGTCGGTGGCGTCCGGCGGCCGCCCCGGGCCGATACCGCCGGGGCAAGGACCTGCCCGCCCGATGACCGACGCCTTTCCCTTCGCCGACGCGCCGGCCGACGCCGGGATGGCGGACGCGCTGCGCCTGCCCGCCCGCATCCGGCGGCTGGAGGAGGTCGTCCGCACCCAGGCCATGCTGGCCGACACCCAGCTGGACCTTGGCCAGTTCATGCAGCTGGTCGTCGACCGCATGCAGGCGCTGACCGGCTGCAAGGGCGCGGTGGTGGAGCTGGTCGAGGGCGAGGAGATGGTCTACCGCGCCGCCAGCGCGGCGATCTCCGCCAATGTCGGGCTGCGGCTGAAGCGCCGGGGCAGCCTGTCCGGCCTGTGCGTGGAGCGGCGCGAGGTGCTGCTCTGCCGTGATTCCGAGACCGACGACCGGGTGGACCGCGAGGCGTGCCGCCGCGTCGGCGTCCGCGCCATGGTCTGCGCGCCCCTGTTCGAGGGCGGCCGCGCGGTGGGCGTGCTGAAGGTGATGGCGACGGAGGCCGACGCCTTCACCGGCGACGATGTCTCGCTGCTGGAGCTGATGGCGGGCGCGCTGGGCGCGGCGCTCGGCAAGCAGGTCGCCTTCGAGGAGAAGTGCCGGCAGGCCGAGGCGATGGCGGCCCTGGCGGAGGAGCGCGACCGCGCCCGCGCCGCCGCCGAGGCGGCCAGCCAGGCCAAGTCCGCCTTCCTCGCCACCATGAGCCACGAGATCCGCACGCCCATGAACGGCGTGATGGGCATGGCCCAGCTGCTGGCCGGCACCCCCCTCGACGCCGAGCAGAAGGGCTATGTGCAGAGCATCCAGGAAAGCGGCGAGGCGCTGCTGGCCGTCATCAACGACATCCTGGACATCTCCAAGCTGGAGGCCGGCAAGGTCGAGCTGGAGGCCATCGATTTCGACCTGAACGCCCTGGTCGAGGGCGTGGCCATGATGCTGTCGCCCCGGGCGGCGGAAAAGCGGCTGGATCTGGCCTGCTTCGTGGAGGAGGGCGCGCGCGGTTCCTACCGGGGCGATCCCACCCGGCTGCGGCAGGTGCTGGTGAACCTCGCCGGCAACGCGGTGAAGTTCACGGAAGCCGGCTCCGTCGCCCTGGAGGTGCGGGCCCGGGCCGAGGGCGAGGACGCGCTGCTGCGCTTCACCGTCACCGACACCGGCATCGGCCTGACCGACGAGCAGCGGGGCAGGCTGTTCCAGATTTTCGGCCAGGCGGACGACACGATCAGCCGGCGCTTCGGCGGCACCGGCCTGGGCCTCGCCATCAGCCGCCAGCTGGTGGAGCTGATGGGCGGCGAGATCGGGGTGGAGAGCCGGCCGGGGGAGGGCAGCTGCTTCTGGTTCGCCCTGCGCCTGCCCCGCGCCGCCGCCGCGCTGGCGACCCCGGCCGAGGTGGCGGAACGCCTGCGCGGGCTGCGGGTGCTGGTGGTGGACGACGTGCCGCTGCACCGGCGCGTGCTGCTGCAGACGCTGGAGAGCTTCGGCATCGCCGCCCGGGCGGTCGAGGAGCCGGGCGCGGCGGCGGCCGAGCTGGACCGGCTGTGGGCGGCCGGCACCCCGCCCGACATGGTCATGATCGACTACAGCATGGCCGCCGTCCGGGGCGACGAGCTGGGTCGCGCGCTGCGCGCCGACGGACGCCTCAGCGAGACCAAGCTGGTGCTGATCTCCGCCTTCGGCGCCATGGACCGCGCTGTGGCCGACCGGGACGTGTTCGACGGGGTCCTGTCCAAGCCGGTGCGCCGCCAGCCGCTGCAGGACCTGCTCGCCAGCCTGTTCCTGCGCCAGGTCGCCCCCGCCGCGCCCGGGCCGGCGCCGGCGGCCCCCCGCCGGGGCGGGCGCGTGCTGCTGGTGGAGGACAACCGCATCAACCGGCAGGTCGCCCTCATCATGCTGCAGCGCGAGGGCCACGAGGTTGTTTGCGCCGAGGACGGGGCCCAGGCGCTGGCGATGCTGGCCGAGCTGCCGGTCGACCTCGTGCTGATGGACGTGCAGATGCCGGTCATGGACGGGCTGGAGGCGACGCGCCGCATCCGGGCCGTCGAAGGGACCGGCCGCAGGCGCGTGCCGGTGGTGGCGCTGACCGCCAACGCCATGGCCGGGATGGAAGCCCGGTTCGCCGCCGCCGGCATGGACGATTTCCTGCCCAAGCCCTACGACCGCCGCCGGTTCCTGGAGACGGTGCGGCGCTGGATCGACGGCGCCGCGCCCGCCGCCGCGCCGGAACCGGCCGCCGCCGGGCCCGTCCTGTTCGACGAGGCGCCGCTGGGCGAGCTGGAGGCGCTGGCCGAGCAGGAGATGTTCGAGGAGCTGGTCCGGGGCATGGTCGCGAACGGCAACCGGCGGCTGGACCGGCTGGCGGCGCTGGGGCCGGCGGGCGACCTCCAGGCGCTGCGGCGCGAGGCGCACGATCTGATCTCCACCGCCGGCACCGCGGGGCTGCGGCGGCTGCAGCAACTCGGCGAGCGGCTGCACGAGGCGGCCGCTGACGGCGACACGGGCACGGCGCAGGCCGTCGCGGCGGAGGCGGTGACGGTCGGCCGCGAGGGCTGGAGCCGCGTCGCCGCGCGCTTCCTCGCTTCTTCAACGGCCGGTGCGGGAGGCCGGGCATGAGCCGCGGGGCCATCATCTTCGCCGAGGACGACGACGACAACCGCAACCTGATCGGGATGCTGCTGACGGCCGCCGGCTACACGCCCGTGCCGGTGCGCGACGGGCAGGCCTGCCTGGCGGCGCTGACCCGGGTGCAGCCGCGCGCCGTGCTGCTGGACATCAACATGCCCAGGCTGAACGGGCTGGACACGCTGGAGGCGATCCGCGGCAGCATCCACTGGCAGGAGCTGCCGGTGATCTTCGTGACCGCCCGGCCGGACGCCAAGGTGCTGGAGCATGCCCGGGCCTTCGGCGCCGTCCACATCATCGCCAAGCCCTTCCGGCCCGAGGAATTCATCCAGCGGCTGGAGCGCTGCCTCTCCATCGCCCGCACCGCCCACCGCCCGCCGCCCCCGAAGTCCGAGCTGCTGTGAGCGCCAATTCATCCCTCTCCCCTTGCGGGAGAGGGAGGGACCCATTGCGCATGCAATGGGAGGGTGAGGGGTGGACCGGCGAAGCCGGGCCTTCTAGACGGGTGATCCTGGAACGATGGTCGAGAACGTCGGGCTTTCGCCCGCCGACCCCTCATCCTCCCCAAGCAGGCTTGGGGCCCCATCCTTCTCCCGCAAGGGGAGAAGGATCAAGGAGCGGGTGCCACCCCGACAACCCTAAGTAAATTATGGACTTTTCCCGCCGCCCGCCCCTCTTGCGGGCGGGCGGGCGCGGAGCCACATACCTCGCCGTCGCAGGGTTCGCGGGGGAGAGGGACATGGCGCTGGCGGGATATGGCGGGACCGGCTTCGGCGGGGAGCATCGCGGCTTCCAGGGCGGGCCCGACGAGGCGCGGGCGCGGCTGGACGGGTTGGCGCGGCTGCTGGACAGCGCCTTCCGCATTCCCGGCACCGGCATCCGCTTCGGGCTGGACGCGCTGCTGAACCTGATCCCCGGCCTGGGCCTGCTGGCCTCCAAGGCCGTCTCCGCCTACCTGATCTGGGAGGCGCGGCGCCTGGGCGTCTCGCGCTGGACCCAGGTGCGCATGGCCGGCAATGTCGGGCTGGACGCGGTGCTGAGCGCCATCCCGCTGGTCGGCTGGGTCTCGGACGTCTTCTTCCGCGCCAATACCCGCAACATGGCCATCCTCCGCGCCCACCTGGACCGCACCACCCCGCCGCCCTTCCCGGGGCCGGGCGGCGGCATGACCATCGAGGGCGAGGCGGTCCGGGTGGCGTGAGGGGGCGCTCTCCTTATCCTTCTCCCCTTGCGGGAGAAGGATGGGACCCGCGCGAAGCGTGGGAGGATGAGGGGTCGACCGCCGCAGGCGGGCGTTCTTGACCGCTGTCCCAAGTTCACCCGTAGAGAACGTCAGCCTTCGACTGCCGACCCCTCACCCCCCCCCATTGCTTCCGCAATGGGTCCCTCCCTCTCCCTCAGGGGGAGAGGGATGAAAGCACCTCCGCCGCCGCGGCCGCCGGATCGTGCGGCAGCGTCACCGCTTCCGGCCGTTCGCCCGTCCAGGCCAGACCGGCGCGCAGGGCCTCGCCATAGCGATCGCCGGCCTTCAGCAGCTCGCAGACCTCCAGATGGATGCGGGCCGTGTCGGGGTCGGGCGCGTCGGTGCGGGCATGGGCGCGGTCGGTGCGGTACCAGGGGCGGAACAGGGTCCCGAGCCTGACCATGTGCCAGGCGGTCAGCACATGCGCCCCGTCCCAGCGCGGCGCGACGGACGGGGCCAGGCGCTCCGCCTCCGCCACGTCGCCGGCCTGCGGCACCTCCAGCGCGACAAGCCGGCGAACCCGGCCCGCCGGCAGGGAGCGGGCGACCAGGGCGCCTTCGCCCCAGGTCAGCGCGTCGGCCTCGCCGATGCCGAGCCCGTCCAGCGCCGCCCCGGCCGTCGCCGCCCAGCCCTCGATGCCGACCGGGCCTGCGGGCGGGTCGGACTCGCCGTGGCCGGGCAGGGACAGCGCCAGGACCGGGCGCCGCTCCGCCAGCCGCGCCGCGACGGCGGCCATGGTGCGGGCGGAGCCGCCGGCACCGTGCAGCAGCAGCACCGGCCGTCCCTCGCCCGGAGACCACAGCCCATGCAGCTGCGCCCCCGGCGGTCCCAGGAACAGCGGCGAGATGCCCGGGGGCGCTGCGGTGGGGAGGGGCTCGCCCGCCGGGTCGCCGGGATGGCCGGCCAGGAAATCCAGCGACCGCTCCAGCGCCGCCACCGGCGTCTCCAGCCGCTCCACCGCGCTGCCCGGCGGCAGGGGCGTCTCCAGGCGCGGCAGGTGGGCGGCCAGCGGGTCGGCGGCGGCGGCGCAGACCAGGGTCGGGCAGGCCAGCCGCGCCAGCGGCGGCGCGCAATCCATGCCGAACACGGCGCCATAGACCACCCGGTACCAGTCGCCCGCCCGCAGGAAGTCGTTCATCGAGGCCTGCGTCGCTTCCGGCGGCGGCACGTCGTAGACCATGCGGTGGGCGGCGTCGGCGCGGTGCCAGGGGAAGAAGATGGTCTGCTCCCGCATGCGCGCCCACAGCCACGCCAGATGCGTGCCGTCCCAGGCCGGCTCGAAGCGCGGCAGGTAGCCGGCCAGGATGTCCGCCCGCTCCGCCGGCGTGAACAGCGGGTAGCCGTTCAGCGCCAAGCCCGCCACCGCGTCCGGGCGCTGCCCGGCGAAGATGGCGGCGATGGCGGCCCCGGTGTGGTAGCCGTAGACGCCGACGCGCCCGAGACCCAGCGCTTCGCGCAGCCGGTGGAAATGCGCCGCCACCCGGTGCAGGTCGACCTCCGCGGGGTCGCCGGGGAAACGGTCGGACAGGCCGTAGCCCGGCGTGTCGGGAGCGATGGCGGTGAAGCCCCGCGCGGCCAGGGCCGCCATGGCCGGCAGCATCAGCCAGGACGAGTTCGGGCTGTCGTGGAACAGCATCACGACAGGGCCGGAGCCCTGGATGCGGTAGTGCACCCGCATCCCGTCCACAAGGGCGTAGGCGCGCCGGGCCGTCATGATCCGCTCCCTATTTGTCCGGACAAATATCCTCCGCCAGGGGCGTGCCGCTGGCAACCGCCTCTTCCGCATAATTTCCGTGACGCCGCCCCGCCCGCGCCTGTTCGCCGGAAAGAGGAATTCTCGCTGGTTGCGCCTCGATGCCCCTCCCCAGAGGGGGCGTATGGCACGCGCGATCAGACGGAAATCCTTTCAGGAGACGAGGGGAGGCTGGTCATGCCGACGGCGGTGCTGCTGGGTGATTCGATCTTCGACAACGCGGCCTATGTCGGCGGCGCGCCAGACGTGGTGCGGCAGCTGGCGCCGAAGCTGCCGCCGGGCTGGAAGGCGGAGCTGCTGGCGGTGGACGGCGCGGTCATGGCCGGCGTGCCGGGCCAGCTGCGGCGGCTGCCCGGTGATGCCGGGCTGCTGGTGGTCAGCGCCGGCGGCAACGACGCGCTGGGCTATTCCGGCATCCTCGGCCAGCCCGCCACCTCCATGGCCGAGGCGGTGGGACGGCTGGCGGAGATCCGCACGCGCTTCCGCCGCGACTATGCCGCCATGCTGGACGCGGTGACGGCGACGGGCGTGCCGACGGCCGTCTGCACCATCTACGATGCCCGTTACCCGGACGAGCCGAGGCGGACGCTGGTCCCGGCGGCGCTGTCGCTGCTGAACGACGGGATCACCCGCGAGGCCTTCCGCCGCAACCTGCCCCTGGTCGACCTCCGCCTGATCTGCGACCGGGACGAGGACTACGCCAACCCGATCGAGCCCTCGGCCATCGGCGGCGAGAAGATCTCCACGGCCATCGCGGCGCTGGCGGCGTCGCTGGGGGCGCTGCCGAAGGGGCGCTCGGCGGTGTTCGCGCGCTGAAACGAACGACATGCGGGAGGCCGTTCGTAACGGGACGGTGAGCGGATCGTGTCGGGATGCTAACGCTCTGAAAGATGGCTGTTTCCGGCGGGTGGGCGGCATTGACGGGGGCCGCGCTGCCCCGTAAGGCCAGGGGCAACGAACAATGCCAGGAGAGCCCGCCCATGCGTCCCGCCCGCCCGCTGCTGCTCGCCGCCTTCACCGCCTGCCTGCTGTCGACCGTCGCCGCCCAGGCGCCCGCCCAGGCGCAGACGCCGCCCCAGGCTCCCCAGACTCCGCCCGCCCCCACGGCCGAGCAGGCCAAGGCCGCCGACAGCCTGCGCCGCAGCCTGGCCGCCCATGGCAGCGACCGTAAGGAGGGCACCGTCCTGTCGGTCCGCTATGCCGGCGAGGCGCGCAACGGCGCCCAGTCGCTGGCGGTGATGCCGCCTTTCGAGGCCTATCCGGCGGAGGTGCGCATCGTCATCGACCGGCCCGGCCGCACCCTGCACTTCACCCGCGGCGCCTGGATCTCCGGCGATTTCGACTTCCACCTGACGACGGTGCTGCGCGACGGCAAGGGCTTCACGCTGGACCGCGGCGGCCGCACCTGGCGCGACACGCCCAACGAGCCCAGTGATCTCGAGCGCTTCCTGCCCGGCCGGCTGATCGAGCGGGTGCTGGCCGACCCGTCGCGCATCACCGACCTGGAGGACGAGGCCGGCAGCGGCATCGACCGCTTCGCCCATACCGGGCCGGACGGCCGCCGGCGCACCGTCGCCGTGGACGAGGCGACGCGGCGCCTGGCTTGGCAGCAGATCGACCTGCCGGCCTTCGCCAGCCAGTACGGCAACGACCGGGTGCGGGTCGCCTATGGCCGCTACCGCGAGGTCGCCGGCGTGCAGGTGCCGGAGCATGTCACCGTCTCGAACATCTCCGACGCGCACGGCCCGGTGGACAGCGTCTTCCGCCTGACCCAGGCCGCCGCCGCGTCGGACCTGACCCCGGCCGACCTGGAGCTGCCCAAGGACGCCAGGGCCGACGACCCGTCCTTCCGCCAGCCCTTCACGGTGGAGAGCCTGGGCGAGCGGGTGCATCTGGTCATGAACCCGTCGGAGGGGCCGGGCCCCTGGTTCCACAACGTCATGATCGTGGAGTTCGCCGACCATCTGCTGGTGGCCGAGGCCTCCGTCGGCAGCGCCGCCACCGAGAAGGTGCTGGCCAAGGCGGCCGAGATCGCGCCGGGCAAGCCGGTGCGCTTCCTGGTGCAGAGCCATCATCATGGCGACCATATCGGCGGCATCCGCCCCTATGTCGCCGAGGGCGCCCGCATCATCGCGCCCACCGGCGTCACGCCCGTGATCGAGGCGCTGGCCAAGGTCACCCCGCGCGGCGAGCCCGACCGCCTCGCCAAGGCGCCCAAGTCGCCCGTGGTGGAGGAGCTGGCCGGCGAGCGGGTGCTGAAGGATCAGGCGAACGAGGTGATAATCTTCAACCTGGGCAACGACCCGCATGCCGGCGGGCTCCTGGTGACCTACCTGCCGAAGCAGCGCGTGCTGTTCCAGTCCGACCTGGTGAACGCCGGCGCCTACCCCAACAACAGCTCCACCCGCAACTTCGTGCGCTGGCTGAAGGAGAAGGGGCTGCAGGTGGACGTGATCGCCGGCTCCCACGGCCGCATCCTGCGCAAGGCCGAGGTCGAGGCGCTGCTGGCGGGAAGCTGAGGAGGGGCGGGTTTTCATCCTTCTCCCCTTGCGGGAGAAGGATGGGGCCCCAAGCCTGCTTGGGGAGGATGAGGGGTCGGCCACCGCAGGTGGACGTTCTCCGCCCTCAGCCCACGCTCAGCCGCCGAAAAGGCCCAGCTTCGCTGGTCCACCCCTCACCCTCCCACCGCTTCGCGGCGGGGCCCATCCCTCTCCCGCAAGGGGCGAGGGATTGTAAGCCGACCCTACCGCGCCGCCCGCAGCCGCTCCATGAGGTCCGCCCGCAACGCCCGCCGCCGCTCGGTCGGCATGCCGGGCGCGGGGTCGAAGGCGAGGAACCAGGCGCGGTCGCCGACCGTCTCGAAGGCGGTGCGCGGGCCCCAGCTGCCGGTATGGTACCAGGCGCCGCGCGCGGCGTCGCGGAAGCGGCCGTAGGAATAGAAGCCCTCAGCGTCGGCGAGCGCCAGGACCCGCTCCGGCAGCGGACCGCCGGGGCGGAAGATTTCCAGGAAGCGCAGATAGCCGGCCGGGGTGAAGCGCCAGCCGCCGAAGGGCCCTGCGGCGCGCCAGGCGGGGTCGACCGCGCCCTGGACGCCCAGGGGCCGCAGCAGCCGATCGGCGGCGAAGGCATCGTGCGGCCGGCCGGATACCGCCTCCACCACGTGGCCCAGCAGCAGATAGCCCAGGTTGGAATAGGTGTAGCGGCCGCGCGGGCCGGCCGGCGTGTCCAGCGCCAGCCGCAGCGCCGCGTCGATCCCGGCGCCCCGGGGCAGCCGGCCGAAGGCGGCGGGCGGCAGCGGGTCGGGCGTGCCCAGGCTGTGCAGGCCGCCCTCGTGCCGCGCCAGCTCCGCCACCGTCACGGCGGCCCAGGCGGGGTCCTTGGGACGGCCGAGGCGGCGGAAGATTGGTTCCAGTACCTGGCCCAGCGTGGCGTCGGGGGAGAGCTTGCCGTCGGCGACCAGCGCCAGGATGGCGGCGCCGGTGATCGCCTTGGACAGACTCGCCAGCAGCACCGGCTGGTCGGCGGCGTAGGCGCCGCGCGCCTCCGACCGCAACACCCGGCCGCCCTCGGCAAAGGCGATGATTGCGTTGGGCGCCTCGCGCGCCGGCGCCCAGCCGTCCAGCAGCGGCGTCCTTTCCGCCGCCCGCAGGGCGGGGGCGGCCAGGGTGCCGGCCAGCAGGGGCGCCCCGGCGAGGAAAGAGAGCGCGTCCCGCCGCCTCATGCCCACTCCTCCAGCGCCTTCCGGCCGGCGTCGGTCAGAGCGTACACCCCGCGCTCCACCCGCTCGAACCAGCCATAGACATTGTTCTGCAGGATCTTGGCCGCATCGGGGGCCGCCTCCTTCAGCTCGCGCGGGCGGCGGGGTGTCTCGGCCATGGCGCGGGCGCAGGCCAGCGCCTGCTGGCGATAGGCGGTCATCAGCTTGGTGCGGGTCAGGCCGCCCTGGTTGGGATCGCCCTGGCGCCGCTGGTGCTCGGCCAGCAGGCGGGAGCGGCGCTTGGCGTCGCGCCGGGGCACCCAGGGGCCGGGCTCGGCCAGCGCATGCACCCGGTCGGCATGGTCCACTACCAGCAGCCCGAAGCCCAGCAGCCGGCACAGCTTGCGCACCCGCCCGTCGGCCTCGCGCCCCTTGCCGCGCTTGCTGGCCCGCACCGCCAGCCAGACCTCGTCGCAGGCTGCCAGCCGGTCCACGCCCTGCAGCACCAGCTCCAGGGTGAAGCCCAGCTTCAGCTCGCCGATCACCACCACGGGCGGCTCGCCCGCGCGCACCGCCACCAGGTCGCAGCCGCCGACCTCGCCCTTCACCTCCAGCCCTTGGCCCTCCAGGAAGGCCTTCACCGGGGCGTAGAGGCCGCGCTCCGTCGTATCAGTCATTCGGCGGGTACTGCGGCGAAGCGCAGGTCGGCCTCGCGCACCCGCCTTGTCCGGGCCCAGAAGCGGGCGGTGAAGTCGGGCCAGAGGGTGACGTTGCGGCCGCGCGAATCCAGGTACCAGCTGCGGCAGCCGGACAGCCAGACGGTGCGGCGGAGCTTCTCCTGGATCTCCCGGTTGAAGCCGTCCTGCGCCCGGGCGGTGACCTCCACCAGCGATGCTCCCCGCGCGCGCATCAGGTCCAGGCAGCGCAGGATGTAGTCCACCTGCGCCTCGATCATGAAGATGATGGAGTTGTGGCCGAGGCCGGTGTTCGGCCCGATCAGCAGGAACAGGTTGGGATAGTCCTTCACCAGCAGGCCCAGATAGGCCGATATGCCGTCGGCCCAGGCGTCCGACAGGTCGACCCCGCCGCGCCCCAGGATGCGCACCGGCGCCGGCACCTCGGCCGCGCGGAAGCCGGTGGCGAGGATGATCGCGTCGACTTCCAGCCGCCGCCCATCGGCAGTGACGACCGCATCCTCCTCGATCCCGCGCACGCCCGCCGTCTCCAGATGCACGTTGGGCCGGGTCAGGGCCGGATAGAATTCGTTGGAGATCAGCACCCGCTTGCAGCCCAGCGCATAGTCGGGCGTCAGCTGGGCGCGGAGCTCCGGGTCCGGCACCTGCCGCGCCAAATGGCGCAGCGCCTGTCCCTCGACGAAGCGCCGCAGCCGCTCATTGCCGCTGAAGCCCATGAAGCGCAGCTCATGATAGGCGTAGATCCAACCGCGCAGCGCCTTGCGGTAGGCGGCGACGTTGCGGACCAGCCAGCGCTCGAAGGGCCCGAAGGATCGATCCGCTTTCGGAATGATCCAGTTGGGGGTTCGCTGGAACAGGTGCAGCCGGGATACCTTGGGGGCGATCTCCGGCACGAACTGCACAGCACTCGCCCCGGTGCCGATCACCGCCACCCGCTTGTCCCGGAGGTCGTAGCCATGGTCCCAGGCGGCGGAATGGAAGATTTTCCCCCGGAACCGGTCCAGCCCGGGCAGGTCCGGGACGGCCGGCCGCGACAGCCCGCCCATGCCGGAGACCAGGAAGCGGGCGGTCAGCGCGCGCCCGTCCGCCGTGCGGATGCGCCATAGGCCTGCCGCCTCGTCGAAGGCGGCCTCCGCCACCTCGGCGTTCAGCCAGGTCTGGGCGCGCAGGCCGTGGCGGTCGACGGCGGCGCGCATATAGGACCAGATCTCCGGCTGGGTCGGGTAGAGGCGCGTCCAGTCGCGGTTCGGCTCGAAGCTGAGGGAGTAGAGCGGCGAGGGGATGTCGCAGGCGCAGCCGGGATAGGTGTTGTCGCGCCAGGTGCCGCCGATCTCCGCCGCCTTCTCCAGGATGCGGAAGCGCCGCTCGCCCCGTAGCGCCAGCCGGATCGCCATGGCCAGGCCGGCGAAGCCGGACCCGATGATGGCGACCTCGACGTCCGAGCCGCTCACGGCACGATCCCGGCATGCCGCCGCAGGAAGCGATTGGCCTCCTTCAAGGATTGTTTCCCTTCCGGAATGAAGCTGTGCATCAGCTGCCAGTCGTGCGGCACGGCCGGCCAGACCTTCAGCTCCGCCTTGACGCCGGCATCCCTGGCCTTCTCGGCCGCGCGCACGCTGTCGTCGCGCAGCACCTCGTCGGCGCCGACATGGAACAGCAGCGGCGGCAGGCCGGCGAGATCGCCATAGAGCGGCGAGGCGACCGGGTCGTCGGCGGTGTGGTTGGGCACATAGGCCGGGGCCATCAGGCGCATCCGGTCGCCCCTGAACATGGCGCAACGCCCGTCGTTCTCGCGGATGGACGCGCCCGTCGCCATCAGGTCGGTGACGGGGGAGAACAGGGCGGCGGCGCGCGGCATCGGCAGGTCGCGGGCCTTCAGGCTCAGCAGCAGCGACAGGGCCAAGCCCCCGCCGGCGGAATCGCCCGCCAGCACCAGTGGCCCCGGCCGCACCCGCAGCTCCTCGTAACAGGCCAGCGCGTCTTCCAGCCCGGCGGGGAAGGGGTGCTCGGGCGCCAGCCGGTAGTCGGGCGCGAAGACGCGGAATCCCGCCCGCGCGAACCAGGTGGTGTAGGGCCGGTGAGTCCTGGCCGAGCAGGCGACATAGCCGCCGCCGTGCAGGAACAGCATGTGGCCGACGGGCGCACCCCGCTTCGGCTCCACCCATTCGCCGGGCACGCCGCCCAGCTTGTCCGCCAGGATGCGGACCCCCGCCGTGCTGGCGGGGACGCCCCGGTTGAAGATGGCGCGGACATCCTCGGCGTCCTGCGCCGCCTCCAGCTGCCGCTTCATGGTCCGGCGCAGCAGAAAGCTCACCAGATGCGCCCGCAGGCTCGCCATGTACCAGTCCCTTTGACTTCTTCGCTCTATCGGACGCTAGACTAATGCGGCGGCGGCCGTCAGGACATGGGGCAATGCGGTAGGCCCGTTGGGGAACCGGTGGTTCGGATCTCACCCGTCGGCCCTTTTTCCAACCGTCATCCCGGCGAAAGCCGGGACCCAGGGGTTGCAGCCATGAACCACCAATGAAGCGCGCCCCCAGGGCGCACAATGCCCACAGCTCCAGCCGACTTAACGACACACAGGCGCTGCATCGACCGTATCCCGCTGCAACCCCTGGGCCCCGGCTTTCGCCGGGGTGACGGGGAAGGGGAAACACGGTCGAGAGGCGGAGCCCCGCCCCTACGCCTGCAGCGCCTTGTCCAGCGGCAGGGTGCGGACGCGCTTGCCGGTGAGAGCGGACACCGCGTTCACCACGGCGGGCGTGACCGGCGGCAGGCCGGGCTCGCCGACGCCGCCCAGGGGCTCGCCGCTGCGGATGAAGTGTACGTCGACGACGGGCGCCTCGGGCATGCGCAGCAGCTGGTAGGAGTCGAAATTCTTCTCCGCCGTCTGCCCGCCCTTGATGGTCGCCGCCTCGTGCAGGCAGGTGGACAGGCCCTGGATGACGCCGCCCTCGACCTGGCTGCGGGCACCGTCGGGCAGCACCAGGTCGCCGCAATCCAGCACCGCCGTGACCTTGTGCACCCGGGGCCGCCCGTCCTTCAGCGAGACCTCCGCGACATGGGCACAAAGGCTGCCGTAGCTCTCGAAGAAGGCGAAGCCCAGCGCCCGTCCCTCGGGCAGCTTGCGGCCCCAGCCGGACTTCTCGGCGGCGGTGTCCACCACCTTCAGCGCGCGCTTGTCATGGGCCAGCAGGCGCTTGCGGTAGGCGACGGGGTCCTGGCCGGCGGCCGCGGCGACCTCGTCGATGAAGCATTCCAGGAAGAAGGCGTTCTGCGTGGCGCCGACCGAGCGCCAGGGCGCGGCGGTCACCTTGAAGTGCCGCATGGCGTAGTCGACCTTGTAGGCGCCCTTCTTGTAGCGCAGGTTCGGCAGGTCCTGCACCGAGGCGCCGTCGAGGTCGCCCTCTTTCATGTTGCCCGGCGCGAACTCCATGCGCATGGAGGGGCCGGATGCGCGGAAGGACAGGCCCAGCAGCGTGCCGTCGGCGGCCAGCGCCGCGCGCAGCCGCGCCGCCTGGGCCGGGCGGAACCAGCCGCGCTCCATCTCGTCCTCGCGGCGCCAGAAGAACTTCACCGGCGTGCCGGGCACGGCCTTGGCCGCCAGCACGGCGCCGGGAATGCCGTCGTCCGCCAGCCGCCGGCCGAAGCCGCCGCCGATCGAGACGGTGTGGATGCGCACCTTGTCCTCCGGCAGCTCCGCCACCCGCATGGCGGTGCGCAAGGACCGGTCCTGCACCTGGGTCGGCGCCCACAGCTCCAGCACCCCGTCCTTGAACTGGGCGGTGCAGCTCCAGGGCTCCATCGGCGCGTGGCTGATGTAGGGCACCTCGTAGTCGGCCTCGACGACCTTGGCGGCCCCGGCGAAGGCGGCGGCCAAGTCACCCTCCTCCTTGGCGACGGCGGACGTCGAAGCGCCCAGCCCCTCGCGCATGGCGGCGGAGATGGCAGCGCTGTCCAGGCTGTCCTGCGGGCTGGGGGCGGCCACGAACTTCAGCGCGTCCGCACCCTTCATGGCGGCCCAGGCGCTGTCGGCGATGATCGCGGCACCACCGGGAATCTTCACCACGTCGCGCACGCCCTTGACCGTCCTGGCGCTGGCGGCGTCGAAGCTGGCGAAATCGGCGTGGAAGACGGGGTTGAAGCGGGCGCAGGCATAGAGCATGCCCGGCAGCTTGAAGTCGAAGCTGTAGATTTGCGCGCCGGTCGTCTTGGCCGGGATGTCCAGCCGGGGCACTTCCTTGCCGACATAGCGGTAGCGCGCCGGATCGGCAAAGCGGGGCGAGGCGGGCGGGGCCAGCTTGCCGGCCTCCTCCGCCACCTCGCCGATGCCGAGGCCGCGGTTCGACGCCTTGTGCAGGATGCGGCCGTCCTCGACCACCAGCTCGGCGGCCGGAACGGACAGGCGGGCGGCGGCCGCCGTCACCAGCATCTCGCGCGCCTGGGCGCTGGCCTGGCGGACATAGGGCGCCCAGCGGCGCACGCCCCAGCTGCCGCCGGAGCCCATCGTGCGGCCCGTCGCCGGGCCCCAGCGCCAGGGATCGGCCGGCTGCGCCGTCTCGACGGTCACGTCCTCGATCCTGACGCCCAGCTCGTCGGCCAGGATGGCGGCATGGGCGGTGCTGGTGCCCTGGCCCATCTCGGTGGTGGGCGACAGCAGCAGCACCTTGCCGTCCGGCCGCACCACGACATAGGCGGTCAGCATGCCGGCCTGGCGGTTGGCGCCGGCGGCGCCGGCCAGCAGCGGCGGGGTGGCCGGGGGCGGGGGTGCGGCGGGCGGGGTCTGCTGCGCCAGCGCGTCCAGGGGGATGCTCACGGCGACGGCGAGGCCGCCCATGGTCTTCAGCAGCAGGCGGCGGCCAAGCGCAATGGTGTCTGGCGCGATGGTCATGATGGCCTCCCTCAGGCGACGCCGGCGGCGCGCTTGATGGCGCCCTTGATGCGGGGGTAGGTGCCGCAGCGGCAGAGATTGCCCTCCATGGCGGCGTCGATGTCGGCGTCGGCGGGCTTGGGGTTCTGCGCCAGCAGCGCGGCGGCGCTCATGATCTGGCCGCTCTGGCAGTAGCCGCACTGCGGCACCTGCGCCTCGACCCAGGCCTTCTGCACGGGATGGTCGCCGCCCAGCCCCTCGATGGTCGTCACCTTGGCGCCCTCGGCCGCGGCCAGCGGCGTGGCGCAGGCGCGCACCGGCTGCCCGTCAAGATGGATGGTGCAGGCGCCGCACTGGGCGACGCCGCAGCCATACTTGGTGCCGGTCAGGTTCAATATGTCCCGGAGCGCCCAGAGCAGCGGCATCTCCGGATCGGCGTCGAGCGTGTGCGGGGCACCGTTGACGGTGAGCTTGACCATTGGGGAAATTCTCCCTGCCCGAGGGGGTTGCTTCGGGCAGGGAGGATAGGCCGCCGGCGCCCCGGACGCCAAGGCGCAAACGGTTTCCGGACCGTTACGGAGCGGGGCCCGTCACGCCGTCAGCTGGCCGCGGATCGGCAGGCGGCGGATGCGCTTGCCGGTCGCCGCGAACAGCGCGTTGCACAGGGCCGGCGTCAGGGGCGGGAGCGGGGGCTCGCCCATGCCGCGCGGGGTGGCCTCGCTGGGCACGATATGGGTCTCGATCCGTGTCGCCGCGCGGTCGATGCGCATCATCTCGTAGTCGTGGAAGTTCGACTGCTCGACCTTGCCGTCCCGCACGGTGATCTCCTGGCCGCGCGCGGCGGACAGGGCGTCGTTGATGCCGCCTTCGTTCTGCATGACCACGCCGTTCGGATTGACGACGAGGCCGCAGTCGATGGCGCTGACCACGCGGTCGACCGTGAAGTCGCCGTCCGCCACCGTGACCTCGACCACATGGGCGACATAGGTGCCGAAGGCGAAATGCGAGGCGATGCCGCGGCCCCGGCCGGCGGGCAGGGGCGTGCCCCAGCCGGCCTTCTCCGCCGCCAGCTTCAGCACGGCGGCGGCGCGGCCGGTGTGGAAGACCGGGCCGCTCTCGCGGTTCTGGTACTTCATCTCCCGCGCCTCTCCCAGCCAGTCGAGCCTGAGTTCCAGCGGATCGCGGCCGAGCGCATGGGCGATCTCGTCCATGAAGCTCTGCACGACCCAGGCGTTGGCGAGATAGCCCGGCGCCCGCCAGGCGCCGTGCGGCGCCGTGGTCGGCAGCCGGTGCCAGGCGACCCGCAGGTTGGGCGCCGTGATCCCGGGGAAATCGTCCGGGAATACCTCGAACCCCCATTGCTGGTCCGGCGGAAGCGGCAGCCAGTCCGACAGCTGCGACTTGCTGGCGAGGTCGTAGCGCCAGCCCGCCAGCTTCCCGTCCTTGTCCAGCGCCGCCCGCACCCGGTGGCAGCCGCCGGGGCGGAACGGATCGTGCGCGATGTCGTCCTCGCGGGTCCAGACGACCTTCACCGGCCGGCCGGTCTGCTTCGTCAGCGACGCGGCCTCGCAGATCGCCTCCGGGAAGATGCGCCGGCCGAAGCCGCCGCCGGCCCGCACCGGCTCATAGTCGATGTTGCCGACCTCGACGCCGGCGACCCGCGCGACGATGTCCAGCATGATGGGGGGGAGCTGGTTGCAGCCGATGATCCTGAGACGCCCGCCCTCCAGATGGGCGATGGCGTTGGGCGGCTCCATGGTGGCGTGCGCCGCCATGGGGAACTCGTACTCCGCCTCCATGGTGCGGGCCGCAGCCGCAAAGGCCTGATCAACGTTGCCGGTGTCGCGGACGACCTGGCCCTGGCCGGTGCGCACCATCTCCCAGCCCTTGGCCATGCGGTCCGACGTCGTCTCGCGGACGGGGCCGGGCTCCCACTCGATCTTCAGCGCCTCGCGGCCCCGCATGGCCGTCCAGAGATCGTCGGCCACCACCGCCACGCCCGCGGCGGTCACCCCGCCTACCCCGTACAGCTCCCCCGGCTTCGGCCCGGCGATGGGCAGGATCGCCACGACGCCCGGAATGGCGCGCGCCGCCGTCTCGTCCACCGAGCGGGGAGTGCCGCCCAGGAACGGGCTGCGGGCCACGACCGCGTGCAGCATGCCCGGCAGGCTGCGGTCCAGCCCGAAGAGCGGCTGTCCCGTGACGATGGCGCGGGCGTCCTTCTGCGTCTGCGGGCGGCCGATGATCTTGTGCTCGGACCGCGGCTTGAGGGGCAGGGGGTCCTTCGGCGGGGTCAGCTTCGCTGCGGCCTCGGCCAGATCGCCGTAATCCGCGCGCCGCCGCTTTCCCGGGTGCAGCACCATGCCGTCGCGGGTCGTCAGCTCGGCCGGATCGACGCCCCAGCGCTCCGCCGCCGCCAGCACCAGCAGGTGCCGGGCGACCGCCCCCGCCTGCCGGGCCGGATCGTAGCTGCGCCACACGGCGTTGCTGCCGCCGGCGCCGGAGTGGAAGGACAGCGGCCTGATGCGCCCCTTGTCGACCGTGAAGGGCGTCGGGATCAGCTCGGTGCGGACCTTGGCGAAGTCGACGTCCAGCTCCTCGGCGATCAGCATGGGGATCGAGGTGAGGGTGCCCTGGCCCAGCTCGGTCGTGGCGGTGCCGATGGTGACCTGGCCGTCACGGTCGATCCGGACATAGAGCCCGATCTTGGCGTCGCGGGCGGCCCGGCCGGGCGCCGCCAGAAGATCGCTCGGGCAGGAAACCATCAGCGCGCCGGCGGCGCCCGTGACCTTGAGGAAGCCGCGGCGGGAGGGGGAGAAAGTGGCGTCCATGGCTCACGCCTCCTTCACGAGGCGGGCGGCGCGGTGGATCGCCTTGCGGATCCGGGGATAGGTGCCGCAGCGGCAGATGTTGGTCAGCGCCTGGTCGATGTCGGTGTCGGTCGGGTCGGGATTGCGGGCCAGCAGGTCGGTCACCGCCATGATCATCCCCGCCTGGCAGTAGCCGCACTGCGCCACGTCCTCGTCCAGCCAGGCCTGCTGCACCGGGTGCAGCCGCTCGCCCCTTGCCAGCCCCTCGATGGTGGTCACGCGGGCGCTGCCGACGCTCTCCAGCGGGACCGTGCAGGCCCGGACGGCCGCGCCGTCGACATGCACGGTGCAGGCGCCGCAGCTGCCGATGCCGCAGCCGAACTTGGACCCGGTCAGGCCGAGCTCTTCGCGCAGTACCCAGAGCAGGGGCGTCTCGCCGGCCGCATCGACGCGGCGGCGGCGGCCGTTGACGTTCACCGTGAAGGACATCAGTGTCACCTTGTTAATGCTTGCCCGCACCCCGGATGTTCCGCAAAAAGTTCTAGGGCGGATGGTCCCGGCGATGGGCCAAGGGAGTGCCACGGCAGGCTTGGTCGGCAACGCCTGTTGCGCGAACGCCGCTGACGGATGCGGGAAAGGCGACAAGTGCCATTCACGAAGCGCGAGAGGCGGATGCGCCCGATTTACCTGCGAGACCTCGGAATCATCCTGGTCATGGGCGCCATCCTGGGGCTGCTCGGACCGTTTGGCACCTACAAGGACATGCCCTGGCAGGCCCGCTTCCCCTACTGGATCGCGGCGGCGCTGGTCGGCTGGGCGCAGCTTCTGCCGGTGCTGGCGGCATTGCGCGCCTCGCCCCGGTTCCGCCCGCAGGGGAGCATCGCGGAGATGGCGGTGGCGAGCCTCGTGGCGGCCTTCCCCATGACCTTCATCGTCGCCTGGGTGGAATCCTCGCTGCGCGCCGGAAAGCCCTTCCCGCTGGAGCTGCTGCCGATGCTGTACGTGAAGGTGTTCACCATCTCGGTCAGCATCGGCATCGTCTGGCAGGCGCTGCGGCGGCCGTCGCCCGAACCGGCCGGGAGCGTGACGGCCGAGGCGGAGCGGCCGGTGGAGGAGACGCCGGCGCCGCGGGACATCGCCGTGGCGGAGCCGCCGAGACCGGTCGGCGCCGCCGCCGAGCGGGCCTTCATGAAGCGCCTGCCCCGGCCACTGGGCGACCGGCTGCTGGCACTGGAGGCGGAGGACCATTATCTGCGCGTCCACGCCTCGGCCGGATCGGACCTGCTGCTGCTGCGGCTGGCCGATGCCGTCGAGGAGCTGGACGGGCTGCCGGGGCTGCAGGTGCACCGGTCCTGGTGGGTGGCGCGCGACGCGGTGCGCCGGCTCCACCGCGAGGGCGGGCGCCTGACCCTGGAGCTGTCCAACGGCCTGCGCGTGCCGGTCAGCCGCACCTACGGGCTGGCGGTGCGCCAGGCCGGCTGGGACATGCCCGGCGGCGAGGACCGCCCGAGCGCCGCGAATTAAGGTCGTTGGATCAGGGCCGGAGGGGTGTGACCCCACCAACCGTCATCCCGGCGCAGGCCGGGACCCAGGGGTTGCAGTGGGGTGCGCCGGATGCAGCACAGGTGTGGTTCGTAGGTCGCATGGAGGCGGAGCCGTAATGCGACACCCCGGCCGGGGCATGTCGCATTGCGCTTCGCTCCATGCGACCTACGGCGCTTAATCGATGGTGCTCGGCTGCAACCCCTGGGTCCCGGCCTACGCCGGGACGACGGGGAGCGGGGCCTAACTCCGACAGCCCTAGTCTAGCTGCCCCTAGTGCCGCCTGCTCGACGCCGCCTTGGCGCCGGAGGCAGGCTTGGCCTTGGTCGAGACCAGTGACAGCGCGGCGTCGGTGACGACATGGGCCAGCGCGCCGGCGGCGGCGTGGGCCAGGTCGCGGGTGGCGGAGCCGGCCTGTTGCGCCGTATCGACGACCGTGTCGCGGGCGTCGGCCAGCTGCTCGCCCACCGCCTGGCCGGCCTGCCGCAGCTCCGGCTTGTGGCGCGCGGCCAGCACGCCGGCGGCGGCCGTGGCCGCGGCGACCAGCGCGTCGGCCAGCAGCTGCCGGCCGACATCGTTCCCCAGCAGCGAGTTCAGCGCCTTCGACCGGCGCAGCGCCTTCGGCAGCTTCACCCCCGCAATGCGCTTGGGCACGCGCGACTTCTTCCCCTTCGCCATGACCGCCTCCGTTCCATGACCGTTCTATTAAACCGGCCGGCGGGGCGGAGGTTGCGTCAGGCCGCGCGGGAGACCGCCACCGGTACCGGCCGGGACGGCTCGGCGGCGCCGGCCAGGGCGGCCAGCACGCGGCGCTGCAGCCCCTCGACCGAGCGCACGGCCTCGCCGGCGGTGCGGGTCAGGGTGCCCGCCCGGTCGCCGGCGTCGCGCGCCAGCGCCTCGACCTCGGCGATGCGCTCGGCAGCCAGCCGCGCCGCCTCCCGCGAGGACTCCGCCCCGGCGGCGATTCCGGCGGTGGCGGCGCGCTGACCGTCCATGCGGGCGGCGATGGTGCCGGCGATGCCGGTCAGCGCCGCCACGTCCTCCACCACCGAGCGCACCGCCGACAGCGTGCCGGCCGTGGACGCGGAAATGCGGCGGATGCGCTCGTGGATCTCGCCGCTGGAGCGCGCGGTCTGCTCCGACAGGGCGCGGACCTCGGCGGCCACCACGGCGAAGCCCTTGCCGGCCTCGCCCGCCCGGGCCGCCTCGATGGTGGCGTTCAGCGCCAGCAGATTGGTCTGCCGGGCGATGTCGCCGATCATGGCGGCGACGCCGCCGATGCCGGCGATGGCCGCCTCCAGCTCCTGGATGCCCTCCTGGCTGCGGCCGCCATCCTCGGCGGCGCGCCGGACCAGCCCGGCCACCCGGGTCACGTCGTCGGCCAGCCCGTCGATGGTGGACGCCATCCCGGCCACGGCGCGGCTGACCTCCTCGGACCCGCTGAGCGCCCGACCGCTGGCCTCGGCCATGTCGGACGCCGCCGCCAGGACGGCCCGCGCATCGTGGGCGACATGCTCCGACAGGCCGCGCATGCCGGCGCCGCGCTCGGCCGCCTCGGCCACGGCGCGGCTGGTCGCCTCCTCGACGGTGCGCGCCATGGTCGCCAGCGCGGCTTCCTTCTCCGCCTCGGCCATGGCGCGCTCGGCCTCCTGACGTTCCCGCAAGCCCTCGGCCTCGGTCAGCCCCTGGCGGAAGCGCTCCAGCGCCCGCACCATGGCGGCGATCTCGGTGCGGCTGTCCCCCGAAGGCGGCAGCGCCACCTTCAGATCGCCGGCGGCTATGCGCTCCATGGCGCCGGTGATGCCGGCCAGCGGCCGGACGATGCTGCGCGCCACCGCCAGCACCGCGGCGGCGGCGGCCAGCGAGATCAGCATCATGATGCCGATCGCCACCCGGCCGGCGCTGCGGCTGCCGGCGGCGAAGGCGTCGAGCCCGCTCTTCTGCGCCTGGGCCAGCCGCCGGCGCTCCTCCACCACGAAGGCGCGGAGATCGCCCCGCGCCGCCTCGAACCGGTCGAAGAACTCCCTGGCCTGGCCGGAGGAGGCGACGATCGAGGCGACGCCGTTGCGCACCACGTCGCGGTCGCCGCGCACGCCGGTGGCGATCTTGCGCACCGCGCGCTCCTGCCCCTCCATCAGCGCCAGCGCGCCGTCGATGGCGCCCAGCATGGCGGTGGATGCCGCATCAGCGGCGGCCTGCGCCTCGGGCGTACGGCGGACCAGCACGTCGACGCTGCGGGCGGCGAGGTCCTGGCGCGCCCGTTCCAGCTCGGCCGAGAAGCGCGCCGCCTCGGGCTCGCGCCGCTGCGCCAGCCAGTCACGCAGCGCGGCGGCGGATGTCTCCAGCTCGGCCAGGCCGCCGGCGATCAGCTCGCCGCCCTCGACCACGTTCACGGATTTGCGCAGCATCTCCTCGATGCTGCCGTCGAAGGCGGCGTGCAGCCCGGACAGCCGGTCGGCGAGAGGCGCCTCACCGGCCCTGCGCAGCCGCTCCAGCGCCTCGGTCAGCCGGGCCGAGGCCGTCTCGCGCGCCGACATGACGGCGCTCATGCCGGCCTGCGAGGGCGCGCCGGCGAAGGAGAGCATGCGCCCCTCGACATCCTCCAGCCCGACCGAATAGGCGGTGAAAGCCTCGCCCAGCGCCGCCAGCCCGGCCGCCCGCTCGGCCTCGGTGACGGCCTGGGAGGTGGCGACCGTCAGGTGCAGCCCGGTGCCGGCCAATGCCGCCAGCAGCACGCCGCCCAGCAGCACGATGCGGCCCCGCACGGTCAGCCGGCCCAGCGCCGCCTCCGCCCGGTCGAGCGGCAGGCGCAGGCGCCGCAGCAGCGGGTCCAGGCTGGGCGGGAGGGCGGGCAGGGCGAAGCTGCGGCGGCCTATCGGCATGGCGGGACCTTGGCGTGGGGCTCGGGAGACGCCGCGACGCTAGTCCTCGGGAATGACAGGGGAGTGACGCGACCGTTACGGGCCTTAACCAATCCGTCCCGCTGCGCGCAAAGGGGGTATGCGCCGGGGCGGGGGGGTGCCCGTGGGTCGGGAGGGGCTGGGAGGTTGTGCTTCCTTCGACAAGCTCAGGATGAGGGAAGGGGATGCCAGGCACTGCCGGAGAGGCTGGACCGTGGTGCGTCATTCGACAGGCTCAGGATGAGGAACGGGGGTGCTAGGCACTCCCGGTCCAAACGCGCGGTGGCTTGACCGGGAGCAGCTAAATCCCCCTCGTCCTGAGCCTGTCGAAGGACGCACGAGAGCGACGCTGCCACCCGTCGGGAGCGGTATCGACGGCCTCGACGCCGCCCGACCGCCTACTTCCCGACCTGCGTGTACCTGCCCTCGCTCCAGCGGTAGAGCACGTAGTTGTTCTCGCGACGGTCGCCCTTGGCATCGTAGGAGATATTGCCGACGATGGTCGGGTAGCTGCCCTGGCGCATGGCGTCGCGCACCTTCGACGGCTCCGTGGTGCCGGCCTTGATGGCGGCCTGGGCCCAGACCTGGACGGCGGCGTAGGCGTAGAGCACGAAGGCGCCGGGCTCCTCGCCGGTCTTGGCCTTCAGCTTCCGGATGACCTCCTGGGCACCGGGGTTGGAGCGCACGTCCGCCTCGAAGGTCATCATGGCGCCCTCGCCGGTCTTGCCGGCGATCTGCCAGAAGGCGTCGTTGGCCAGGCTGTCGGCCGAGACGAACTGCGCCTGCAGGCCGGCCTCGCGCATCTGCCGCACCAGCAGCCCCGCCTCGGTGAAGAAGCCGCCGAAGAACACCGCGTCGACGCCCGCCGCCTTCAGCCGCGTCACCAGCGCCGTGAAGTCGCGCTCGCCCACGGTCAGCTGGGTGTAGAGCGCCGGCTCCAGCCCGGCCGCCTTCATCGCCGCCTGGGTGGCGTCGGTCAGCCCCTTGCCGTAGGTGGACTGGTCGTGCACCAGCGCCACCTTGCGGCCCTTGTACTCGCGCGCCAGCCAGGCGCCGGCGACGGCGCCCTGCTGGTCGTCGCGGCCGCAGGTGCGGAAGACCCAGCCCTGGCCCGCCTCGGTCACTTCCGGAGCCGTGGCGTCGGGGGTGATGGCGATGATGCCCTCGTCGGCATAGACGGCGGAGGCGGGGATCAGCGTGCTGCTTTGCACATGGCCCACCAGCATGCGCACCCGCTCCGTCGCCAGCCGGTTCGCCACCGCCACCGCCTGGGTCGGCGTGCCGGCGTCGTCGGCGATGATCAGGCGCAGCTTCTCCCCCAGCACGCCGCCTGATGCGTTCAGGTCCGCCACCGCGGCCTCGGTTCCCTGGCGCACCTGCTCGCCCACCGGCGCCACCGGCCCGGTCAGGGCGCCGGCCATGGCGATGGGGATGTCGGCCTTGGCCGGCGTCGCCAGGAAGGGCAGCAGCAGGGCGCAGAGGATCAGCGCCGCACCGGCGACGGCGGGCCAAAGCTGGTCGGGACGGGGAGTGCGCATGGCGGGGGCTTCCGGCGGATGTGTGAAATCCATGGCAAGGGTCTAGGGGATCAATCTACGGCGTGCAAGTGGATAATCGACCTAAGAACACATGATGTTGTGTAGATAATGACGCGCGACGCCTTCGCCCCTGCCCTGTTCTGCCTAACGCGACCCAGCATCAGGAGGGGGCATGGCCCGCATCGGTTACCACTGCTCGCATGAGCAATTCCCGCCGTCCGAGATGCTGCGTCTGGCGAAGGCGGCGGAAGCGGCCGGCTTCACCGCCGCCATGTCGTCGGACCACATGGCGCCCTGGGGCGAGATCCAGGGTCATAGCGGCTATGCCTGGTCCTTCCTGGGGGCGGCGCTGCAGGCGACCCGGCTGCCCTTCGGCGTCATCACCGTGCCGGGCTGGCGCTACAATGTCGCGGTCACGGCCCAGGCCATCGCCACGCTGGCGGAGATGTTTCCGGGCCGCACCTGGACCGCGCTCGGCAGCGGCGAGGCGCTGAACGAGCACATCACCGGCGAGGCTTGGCCGGAGAAAGCGGAGCGCAACGCGAAACTGCGCGAGTGCGTGGACATCATCCGCGCCCTGCACCGGGGCGAGACGGTCACCCATCGCGGCCGGGTGACGGTGGTGGAGGCGAAGCTCTGGAGCCTGCCGAAGACCCCGCCGAAGCTGATCGGCGCCTGCGTGTCGGAGGCGACGGCGGAATGGCTGGGCGGCTGGGCCGACGGGCTGCTGACCACCAGCGCCGAGCCGGAGCAGCTGCGCAAGGTGATCGACGCCTTCCGCCGCGGCGGCGGCGAGGGCAAGCCGCTCTACCTCCAGGTCGGCCTCTCCTGGGCCCCGACCGAGGAGCAGGCCCTGCGCGAGGCGCACGAGCAATGGCGCTTCCTGGCGCTGGGCGGCGAGGTCAACTGGGTGCTGCGCACGCCGCAGGAGTTCGACCAGGCCTCGAGCCACGTCCGCCCGGAGGACATGCGCAAGTCGCTGCGCGTCTCCTCCGACCTGGGGCAGCACCGCGCTTGGCTGCAGGAATATATCGATCTCGGCTTCGAGGAGCTGCAGCTGCACCATGTCGGCAAGAGCCAGGACCCCTTCATCGAGGCCTTCGGGAGCAAGGTGCTGCCGGGGCTGGGGTGAGGAGCGGCCCCTCTGCCCAACCTCAGCCGTCACCCCGGCGCAGGCCGGGGCCCAGGGGTTGCAGCGGGATGCGACGAATGCAGCGCGCGTTGACGGGCAGCGTTTAGGTTCTGCGTCCTTCGACAGGCTCAGGATGAGGATGTTTTTGCTGCTCCTTGTGGTCTAGGAGGGACGAGTGCCTGGCATTCCCCCTTCCTCATCCTGAGCTTGTCGAAGGACGCACCACGTTCCAGCCTCTCCGCTTCATCAACCTCATATGGCTGCAACCCCTGGGTCCCGGCCGGAGCTTGTCCTCGGACGGGCCCATGGCCCGATCCGGGGCCGGGATGACGGGTCGAGATTGGCGATAACAATAGCCCCTGTCCCTTTAGGCCGATCGCACCCCGTGCGTGACAATCGTCACTCCTTCCTAACCTCTCCTGTGGTGTCATGCCCCTCGGGAAGGCGCGGGGACCGTGCGAGCGGAAGTCTTCCCGATCCGCACATCGTCAGGACATGAGGGGGGCTTCCCGTGTCGTTCCATCCGCGCCTCGCCGGGGTCGTCGCCCTGGCCGGCCTGCTGTCGTCCGCGCCCGCCGGCGCCGACAATCTCCTGGGTTCCATGCTGAAGCAGGCGGCGCCCGGCGCCGCGCAGGAGCTGCTGCGCCAGAACATGGCGCCGGCGCCCCAGCCGGCCGCATCGCCGCAGGGCCAGGCCGCCGTGCTGCCGGGCCCGATGGGCCTCGCCGCCGGCGCCGCGCAGCCGCCGCTGAAGGGGCTCGGCACCGACGCCGTCGCGGTGGTCGAGGCGGTGGAGGGCACCGCCGCCGTCCAGTTCATGGACTATGTCTTCCCGGGCCAGAGCATCGCGCTGGGGGCCAAGGGCAAGGTGACGCTCAGCTACCTGTCGGGCTGCCTGACGGAGACGCTTCAGGGCGGCACCGCCACGGTCGGGCTCGACGGCGCGCAAGTATCGGGCGGCAAGCGCAACGCCAATGCTGCGCCGGGCTGCGAGCCCGCGAAGCCCATCGTGCTGGCCGAGGCGTCGGAGGCCGGGGCCACGGTCAACCGCGTCACCCCCTTCTCCGGCGACAACTGGTCCGAGCGGGCGGTGAAGTCCGCCCAGCCGACCTTCAAGTGGGACAAGGGCTGGGGGGCCGTCACCGTGCGCGTGGTCGCCATGGATGCGGCACCGCCGGCCACGGTCTGGCAGGTGCCCGCCACCACGGGCTGGGTCGCCTATCCCGCGGGCGCCGCGGCGCTGGAGCCCGGCATGCCCTACCGGGTGGACGTGCTGCGCGGCGAGCAGTTGGTGGGCAGCGCGCTGTTCAGCGTCGCCCCCGACCTGGACGTGCCCGACACCCTCGCGAACCGGGTCGTTCCCGTCGCCCAGGCGCGCTGAGGGCAGGCCATGACCCTCGCCGTTCCGGCCGAGACCCCCGCCATGGCAGCCGCCCCGGCCGGCGGGCGGGAGCGCCGCCGCTGGGCCCGCCGCGCCCTGGTGGCTGGCGGCCTGGCCCTGGCTCTGGGCGCGGTCGCCGCGCTGCCTGATCTGGACGGGTTGAACCGGCGCGGCATCGATTTCCTGCTGCCGCTCCGCCACCTCGCCTTCGGGCCGCTCTTCACACCGGCCCAGTCGGATGCGGTGGTCGTGGCGGTGGACGAGCAGACCTACCGCAGCGAGCCCTTCTCCGGCACCCCCAAGGTCGCCTGGACGCCGCACTTGGCCCAGGTGCTGGACGGCCTGGTGGCGGCCGGGGCGACGGTGGTGGGCTTCGACATGATCTACCCCACCAGCCTGGACCGGCCGGAGCTGCTGCGGGGCTACGACCGGCCCTTCCTGCTGTCGCTGCGGCAGGCGGCGGAGCAGGGGAAGGTCGTGCTGGGACAGGCGCGGCTGTCGGGCGAGACGATCGCGCCTTATCCGGGCCAGCTGCTGGCGGCCAAGGGGCCGGACAATCTCCGCACCCTGAACCTGAAGCTGGACGACGACGATGTGGTGCGCCGCTACTGGCGCGACTTCAAGGACGAGCGCGGCGGCTCCGCCCCCAGCTTCGGGGTGGAGCTGGCGATGCGCGCCGGCGCCCCGATGCCGGCCGACGATTTCCTGATCAACTTCAACACCGGCGCCGGCGACGTGCCGGTGCACAGCCTGGCCGACCTCTTCGCCTGCACCGGCAAGGGCGACGCCGTCTATATGGAGCGGCACTTCAAGGGCAAGATCGTGCTGCTGGGCGAGGCGCTGGACCTGGAGGACCGGTTCCGCAGCGCCAAGCGCTTCGCCCATGACGAGGCGGCGGACGCCCGGGCGGCACCCGAGCGCTGCGCCCTGGCCGCCGATCCCGGCCGCTTCGCCCCCGTCGTCGACCGCCGTTCCATGCCCGGCGTGCTGATCCACGCGGCAGCGGTGAACACGCTGACCAAGGGCTTGGCGCTGGAGATGCTGCCGCGCGGCTGGACCTTCGTGACGGTGGCCGGCTCGCTGTTCCTGCTGGGGCTGCTGTTCTTCGCGCTGAGCCCGGCGCTGGGGCTGCTGGCCTGGGCCGGGGTGGCGGCGGCGCAGGGGGTGGTGTCGGTCGCGGCGCTGCAGGCCGGCTGGGTGGCGCCGATGCCGAGCTTCGCCATCCTGGGCGCGCTCACCTTCACCCTGCTCTACGCCTACCGCTTCGTGGTCGAGGACCGGGAGCGCCGGCGCATCCACCACGCCTTCCGCCACTATCTCGCCCCCGCCCTGGTCGACCGGCTGGCCGAGGACCCGTCCGCCCTGAAACTGGGCGGCGAGCGGCGGCACATGACGGTGATGTTCTCCGACATCGTCGGCTTCACCAGCATCAGCGAGGGCCTCAAGGACCGGCCGGAGCGGCTGGTGGAGCTGATGAACCGCTACCTGACCTTCATGTCGGAGGTGGTGGAGCGGCATGGCGGCTATGTCGACAAGTTCATCGGCGACGCGGTCATGGCCGTTTGGGGCGCGCCGCTGCCGACCGACCGGGCCGAGATCAAGGCGGTGGAGACCGCGCTGGACTGCCAGGCGGCGCTGGAGCGCTTCAATGCCGAGGTGGTGGTCGGCGAGTACGGCATGCCGGCGCTCGGCACCCGCATCGGCATCGCCACCGGTTACGCCATCGCCGGCAACATGGGCTCCAGCTCGCGCCTGAACTACACGGTCACCGGCGACATGGTGAACCTCGCCTCGCGGCTGGAAGGCGCCAACAAGGAGTATGGCAGCCTGGTCATGGTCAGCGAGGCCACCGCCTCGGCCCTGGGCGACCGCTACGTGCTGCGCCGGCTGGACCGGCTGGTGGTCAAGGGCAAGACCGAGCCGATCGCCGTCTTCGAGGTGGTGGGCCGGGCCGGCGAGGTGCCGCTGGAGACGCTTCGCCGGCTGGCCGCCTTCGAAAGCGCGCTCGCCCTGCACGATATCAGGCGCTTCGCCGAGGCGCGCTACGCCTTCGAGGGCATCGCGGGCGACGATACCTCGGCGCTGTATGCCAAGCGCTGCGCCTTCTACCTGGACAACCCCCCGCCGACCGACTGGAACGGCGCCTTCGTGATGACGAGCAAGTGAGAATGTCTGCGATGACCGACGACCGCGTTTCCAGACGCACGCTGCTGGCCGGCGGGCTCGCCATGGCCGCCGCCGGCCTGACCGCCACCCCGGCGGCGGCGCAGCTGGACCAGCTGCTGGGCCAGATGGGCTCCCAGGCCGGCCTCGGCGACCTGATGGGCACGGCCAATTCGCTGATGAAGGGCATGGATCTGTCCGAGAAGGACGAGATCGCCATGGCCGAGGCCTTCTACCCGCGCTTCATCGGCCAGTCCGGCGGGCTCTACAACAGCCGCAAGGCGCAGGACGCGCTCAAGCGCTTCGCCGACCCGATCCTGCGCACCAGCAGCCGCGCCCTGCCCTGGGAGATCGTGCTGGTGGAGAACGAGACGGTGAACGCCTGGGCCCTGCCCGGCGGCAAGCTGGCGGTGCACAAGGGCCTGCTGCGCTACACCGCCTCGCCGGAGGAGCTGGCGGCGGTCATCGCGCACGAGGTGGCGCACGCCGAGCTCAGCCACGGGCTGAAGCAGATGAAGAACAAGGCCTTCGTCGAGAACCTCTCCGGCATCGGCAAGCAGACGCTGGTGGAGCGGGTCAGCCGCACCCAGGGCGGCGCGCTGGCGGGCACCCTGACGGGCGAGCTGCTGGGCGCGCTGGAGGGGCCGGTCTTCGCCATGATCAACAGCGGCTATTCGCAGGATTTGGAGTACGAGGCCGACGCCCATGTGCTGTCGGTCTTCAACCGCACCGGCCTGGACATGGCGAAGTCGGCCGATTTCCTGCGGGTGATGATGCAGGTGATCCCGCAGAACACCCAGGCGACCAGCTCGCTCTATTCCACCCACCCCGGCACGGGCAAGCGGGTGGAGCGGCTGGAGAAGCAGCTGCGCAAGGCCAAGGCCGGCGGCATCGCCCCGGGCGCCCCCGGCGGCTGGGCGGAGCTGAAGCAGGCCTTCCCGACCAGGAAGTTCCGCCGGGTGGCGGTGTGAGAGGTCGCAGGGCGGCGATCGAAGGCACTTGCCTCTATTTCCCGTCATCCCGGCGAAAGCCGGGACCCAGGGGTTGCCGCGCTGGGCGGCCGATGAAGCGTGGCCATAGCCGTAGGTCGCATGGAGGCGAAGCCGCAATGCGACATGCTCCGGCCGGGGTGTCGCATTACGCCTGCGGCTCCATGCGACCTACGAACGAGACGAGGGCTGCATCCATCGCATCCCGCTGCAACCCCTGGGTCCCGGCCTTCGCCGGGATGACGGTTGAGCGTATGGACAACGGGTGAGCGCCAGACGACAGCGTCTCCTCCCGACCTACCGGCGGAGCGGTCAGCTCCAGACGCGCTCGGTGGGGCGCTGCAGGCGCTTCAGCTGCTCCTGCCGGCGCTGCTGGGCGGCCGACAGCGCCTTCTGGCGGATGCGGCGGCGCACCTGGCCGGGCAGCTCGGCATAGAGGTGGCTGGCGGTGGCGAGATCCTCCTCGCCCTGCAGCCGGCGCAGCAGCCCGCTGATGGCCTGGACCTTGCCGTCGCCGGCCCCGTCACCCGGGGCCGCGGCGTCAAGCGCGTCGATCAGCAGCTCGGTCGCCTCGACGAAGGTCCAGTCCCTGATGTCCATGATGGCTCCGTCTCGGCTGCGGGTTGCGCGGCCAGGATAGCGCCGCGACGAAAGGGTGCGGAGTCGGTCCCCGCAAAAGGTCGTAGTGCATTCGTATAGGATCGGCGGACGGGTGCCGTGGCGCCCGTCGCGGCCAGAGGGGCTAGGCCTCAGAGGCCGAAGCGCGTCGGGCTGAGATTCAGCGTCTCGGCCACCCGTCGCGCCGCCGCCTGGGCGCCGGGCGCCAAGGCGTCGACACCGCCGCCGGTCTCCAGCACCGACTCCATCAGGGCGGCGGCCGTCGCCGCGTCGCCCTTCACCGGGTGCAGCGACTGGATGGCGCTCTCCTCGCCGCCGGCGCCGCCTTCGCGCAGATGCGCCACATGCCCGTCGAAGGCCGCGACCGCCCCTGGCGCCTTTGCCCGCAGCCGACCGCGCACCGCGTCCGCGTCGCCGCCGTCCGCCACCGCCAGCAGCGCCGCCGCCGCGGCCAGCGCCTCGCCCATATCGTCCAAGACCGTTCCTCCCCGGTGGTGCCCGGGGGTAACGGCGCCGACCCGGGGGCGGGTTCCGTCAGGGGAGCATGTGTGGCGGGAGAGGCTGGGAGGTGCTGCGTCCTTCGACAAGCTCAGGATGAGGGAGGGGGGATGCCAGGCACTCCTGGTTCCCGCGCTATGGGGAGCAGCAAACCCAGACCAGAGGGAGCAGCAAAAAGGTCCTCATCCTGAGCCTGTCGAAGGACGCACAACCTCAGCGCTGCCCTTGTTCAGGCGAGAAAGGCGAAGCCCTCACCCAGACCGAGCCACCCGCGCCTGCCAGACCGCCAGCGCCGGCACCACCGCCAGCTCCAGCGTCAGCCCGACCAGGTGCGGCCAGGTCGGGGCGCCGTGCAGGGCGAGGGACAAAGCACGACCAAGCCCGCCGACCAGGACCACGGCCGCCGCCAGCCGGAAGCGCGTTCCCTTGCGCTCGATGCCGGGGATGCAGGAGAGGAACACCAGCCCGAGCCCAAGCAGCAGGCCGGAGAGGTAGCGGTAATGGCTGTCCAGATCGACCGGCCGGGGGCCCGCCGCCGGGTCGCCCAGCGTCGCCGCCGGCCCCTCGATCACGCCCTGCAGTCCCGCCGACAGCGGCACCAGCGCCAGCACCGCGACGATTCCCTGCAGGGCGCGCCGCTCCAGCCCGCCCCGGCTCACGAGCCCGCCGCGACGACCGGCCACTTGCCGGCGGCGTCGCCCCACAGCTTCTCCAGCCGGGCGTCGCGGCCGCAGCGGCTGCGGTAGAAGGTGTATTTCAGCGTGTTCAGCTTCTTGTAGTCCTGGTGGTAGCCCTCGGCCGGGTAGAAGGTCCTGGCGTCCAGGATCGGCGTGACGATGGGGCCGGGCAGCTTGCCCGAGGCCGCCAGTGCCCTGGCGCTCGCCTCGGCCGCGGCGCGCTCCTCGGCGGTCGCGGCGAAGATGGCGGTCCGGTAGCTCTCGCCCCTGTCGCAGAACTGGCCGCCGGCATCGACCGGGTCGACCGTGCGCCAGTAATACTCCACCAGCTGCGGATAGGTGACGCGGGTGGGGTCGTAGGTGACCTTCACCGCCTCGTAATGGCCGGTGCCGCCTTTGCCCACCTGCTCGTAGGTCGGGTTCGCGGTGCGGCCGCCGGTATAGCCCGACACGGTCTCGACCACCCCCGGCACCTTGTCGAAGTCGGACTCGGTGCACCAGAAGCAGCCGCCGGCGAAGATCGCGGTGCGCGTCTCGGCCAGGGCGGGGGAGGGGCCGGAGGCCGGGCTTTGCGCCGCCGCATGCCCCGCCAGGGCGAGCAGCAGCAGCGCGGGCAGGGCCCGCAGGAGGCGGATGGTCATGGCGTGACGTCCTCAGGCCGGCTTGAAGGTCAGGGCGACCCCGTTCATGCAGTAGCGCATACCGGTCGGGGCGGGCCCGTCGGGGAAGACGTGGCCCAGATGCCCGCCGCAGTCGGCGCAATGCACCTCGGTCCGCACCATGAAGAACTTGCGGTCCTCGGACTCACCCACCGCGTCCGGCAGCGGACGGGTGAAGCTGGGCCAGCCGGTGCCGCTCTCGAACTTGTCCGCCATGTCGAACAGCGGCTTGGCGCAGCCGGCGCAATGGAAGGTGCCGGGCCGGTGCTCGTCGTTCAGCGGGCTCGATCGGGGCGGCTCGGTGCCGTGGCCGCGCAGCACGGCATATTGCTGCGGCGACAGCTGCGCCCGCCACTCCGCCTCGCTCTTGGCGACGGGATAGTCGCCGCCCTCATTGTGCCCGCCGCCCAGCAGGCCGCCCAGGATGCCGCGCTTGCCCATGGTCCGCTCCTTCGTTCGTGTCCGCTTAAGATGGGGCAGGGCGGAGGCTAAGGCGAGGGGAAGCGGCCTTTCCGCAAATGGGCGGCCGGCACACCCGCCATGACGCTTCCGCCGCTTGTGTGCCCGGCGATCACCTTTACGCGCCCACATGAGGCAGACGCACGCTTGGGGCAATGGCGTGGCACGGGGCGTGCGACGGTGTTTTCGGCAGCGTTTAGGCCGACCGCTATTGTCCGCTCTCAAAAGCCAAAAACAAAGATTCACAGTCTACGCGTAGAGGATAGTTCCCGCCGACGAGATGTCGGGCGCCCTACCCGCGCGTGAGTGCCTCACGCTGCCGGTCTGACGAACCGCACACCGCATGCCACGCCCATGCGTCCGGTCCCACGGCGATCAGGCACCGGGGAGGCGAGGCGTGGGGGAGACGGCGCGGGCATCACCCTGACCGGCGCGGCGCCCGGAAACCCGGTTCGGGCAACTCCCGCCCTTATCCCTATGCGGATGCCCAGGACGTCGTCACACGGCGCCGCAGGTCCGGAAGAGCGGAGCGCATGCCGACATCATGGGTCTGGGAATGTCGGGACAGGCCGCCGGCTCCTCCCGCCCCACCGAACCGCCCCGCAGGACGGCGCCGCCCCCGGCCCTCCGTCACGCCCCAGGCGCGCACTGGCCGGAGTGGTCCACGCTCCCGTCATGATGCCCATGGGCCGGTGGCAGTTCACCGCGCCCGGCCAGCGCCGCGTCGAGCCCTTCCAGCAGGGCGGTGACGGCCTCCCGGGCGCCCTCGCCGGTCACAGTCGCCCGCAGGAAGGTCGTCACGTCCCGCCGCAGGTTCACCGGGATGGCTGGCAGGCTTGCGGCTGCGTCGAGGAGGCGCTTCTCGCCGGGATGCGGCTGCCGGTTCAGCGCGAAGATCACGTCGAAATAGCTGGCGAGCAGGGCGGCCGCGCGGTGATTGGCCGCCACCGGGTCGCCCCGTTCCAGGGCCCGTAGCAGCTGCGTCTCGAAGGAGGACAGGGTGCCGCGGAGCAGGGGATGGTTCTTCGCGATGACGGCCCGCGCCAGCCCGTCGGGATAGGGCTGGTCGGCCTGCGCCTTGAGCCCGGCCAGCCATCCCGTCCCGTCCTCCAGCGGCCGGCAGGTGAGCACATTGTGCCACAGGCAGGTGCTGTAGCCGATCGACGCCTCATGGCGGTCCAGCACGCGCGCCAGCTGCTCCTCGATCCAGGCGGGCGAGCGGAACATCACGTCGAAGCGGTGGCCGGAGACGCGCTCCTCCCACTCGTCGCCCCACTCCCAGAACCGATTGTCGATCTCGGCCCGGACGGCACGGGGAAGGATGATGGCGGCCCGCAGGTCCGGGTCGACCGGCGCGTCGGCATAGACGTAGAGATCGGCGTCGGAGGCGGCATCGCCCCTGCCGGTGGCCGTGGAGCCGCCCAGCGCGACCGCCCTGACTCCGGGCAGGACCGCGAACAAGCGCGCGACCTCCGCCACCTCGGCCATCCGGTCCGATCGATCCATGGGGCTCCGCCTTCCGCCTGCCGCACCGGCCCCGATTCCACACGGTTTCGCGTGCCGGGCCAAGCCCTGAAGGCCTACCGCGCCAGCACTCCCGCCAACCCCGCCGCGAGGGAGGCGCAGGCGCCCAGGGTCAGGTGGGTGCGCAGGCGGGCGAACCAGGCGGGATAGCGGCCGGTTGCGAAGGCATGGCGGTCCACCGCCCAGGCCAGGGCGAGGGCGGCGATCAGCAGGGCGAGGCGGGCGGCGGCGGGCAGCAGCAGCGCGGCCCAGCCCAGCAGCGCCGGCACATTGCTCCAGACGAACCAGCCGGCCGCGTGCGGGTCGCGGGCGGCGCCGGGCGCCACCAGCCGCCCCCAGTGCACGGCGCCCACGAAGGAGAGGATAACGGCGCCGTAAGCGGCCAGCGCGTAGTCGGGCGCCCATGGCAGCCAGGCCGGGTCGAGCCAGCAGGCGAGGGCGCCCGCCGCGAAGGGGATCAGGCCGGCATAGCCCAGCAGCCGCGCCGTCCCGGCACCGTCGCCGGCGACCGCGCCGCCGGTCATGCCGCTGCCAGCCGTTCCGGCGTTCCGCCCGCTGCCCATGCCGATGCTCCCCGTCCCTTGTTCCGGCACAGGAAGCTAGGCGCCCGGCGCAGCCCGGCAACGGGAGAGGTGGGGAAGAGGCCCCCTCCCCGCGCCGGGCGCGGCCGGCGGGGGAGGGAGCCTGCCCCTGAACCGTCGCCTCAGGCGGCGCGGCCGCTCAGCTCGACCTGGAAGTCCGGCCGGTTGTTCGGGTGGTTCTTGTCGACGAAGACCGAGCGGTCGCACTTCAGCATGATCACGTCGAAGTAGGGCTTGAACTGCTCGTCGGTGATGCCGAAGGCCTTCTGGAACTTGTCGAACAGCTGCTGCTCCTCCTGCTCGGCCTGGCCGTCGGCGAGCGCGCTGTCCACGATGTTCATGAGGATGCAGAGCTTCTGCGCCGTGGTCAGCACCGGCACCGCCTCGGCCAGGAACTGGTCCGGCGTCTTGGTGCGGACGTACTTCATGGCGCTCTCCAGCAGCGCCCGGTTGTTGGCGCCGACGCCGATGGTGCCGCCGCTGCGCTCGCCGCCGATGACGGCCAGCAGGTGGCCCACCTCCTCCGGGTCCATCTCGCCGTCGGCGCCCATGCAGTACATCAGCGCGATGGCGAAAGCCTTGTGCGGGGTCATCTCGCCGCCGCTGTCGCCCTTGAACATGCTGAACAGACCCATGGTCCTCTCCCCTGTCTCGAAGTTCGTTGGGCGGGGTCCTCGCCGCCGCCATTCCCGGGAGATGGGGATGCCGCGCCCGGCACCGCCTGCGGCGGGAGCGCACACAAGAGCCGTATGACTATAACCCGCAGGGTCTTTCCGTGGCGGCGCGGCAAGGTTTCGTTAGGGCTCCGGTCCCTATGCTGGCCGCACCAGACACCAGCGGGACGACCGCCATGACCGACCTCACCCGTTCCGCCGCCTCCGCCCTGGGCGCCTCGGCCGCCGTCACGACCGCGATCGGGCTGGCGCTGTGGGCGCTGCTGCCGGATGCCAGCCTGCACGGCATGGCCGGAGTCCTGGCCGAGCGGCCGGGGGCGTTCTTCACGGGCCTCGCGCTGCTGCTGGCGCTGCACGAGGCGCTGCACGGCGCGGTCTGGCGGCTGGGCGGCGGCACGGTGGAGTTCGGCTTCGACCGCCGCAGCCTGAACCCCTATTGCCGCCTGACCAAACCGGTGGGCGTCACCGCCTACCGCGCCGGCGTGCTGGCGCCGCTGCTGCTGACCGGCCTGCCGCCGCTCGCGCTGGGCCTGGGGCTGAGCGATCCGCTCTGGACCGCGCTGGGGGCGGTGATGACGCTGGGCGCCGCCGGCGATCTGGTGACGCTCTGGGACATCCGCGGCGTGCCCGGCGGCTGGCGCGCGGCCGCGTCGGAGCAGATCCGCATGGGCGTGGTGGTCAGCCCGGCCTGAGACGCCTGCGGTTTCCCGCTGTTGGCCCCGGACGGGACCGGCGGCGGGGAGGCCCCATGTTCTATCTGACCCTGGGCGCGGCGCTGCTGCTGGCTCTGGTGCATGTGACGACGTCGGGCCTGCGCTTCCTGCACGGCTCGCCGCGCAGCGTCTGGCTGTCGCTGGCGGGCGGGGTCTCCGTCGCCTACGTCTTCGTGCATTTCTTGCCGGAGCTGGCGGCCGGCCAGCAGGAACTCGCCGAGGAATCGACCCTGGTCGGCTATGCCGGGCGGCATGTCTACCTGGTGTCGCTGGTCGGGCTGCTGGCCTTCTACGGGCTGGACCGGCTGGCCATAACCTCGCGCTCCGGGCGTGGCGAGGGCGGGGCGCCGGCCGGCCGGGGGCGCGGGGAGGAGAATGAGCGCGCCGGCATGGGCGTCTTCTGGGTCCATATGGGCTCCTTCGCCCTCTACAATCTGCTGATCGGCTATCTGCTGACGCACCGGGAGGAGGAGGGGACCGCGCCGCTCGCCCTCTTCACCGCCGCCATGGCGCTGCATTTCCTGGTCGCCGACTATGGCTTGGCCGAGGACCACCAGGGCTCCTACCGCCGCGTCGGCCGCTGGATCCTGGTCGTGGCGCTGCTGGCCGGCTGGGGCCTGGGCTCCGCGACCGACATGCCGGAGGCCGCCATCGCAGCGCTGACCGCCTTCGTCGGCGGCGGCATCGTGCTGACCGTGCTGAAGGAGGAGGTGCCGAGCGAGCGCCAGAGCCGCTTCTGGGCCTTCGCCCTGGGGGCGGGGGCTTATTCGGCGCTGCTGCTGGCGGTTTGAATATCCGGCCGGGGATTGCCGGATGGTCGGCAACGTTGCTGCTGTGCGTCCTTCGACAAGCTCAGGATGAGGGCTTTTCGCTGCTCCCGGCGAGGCTTGCCCAGGTTGGGTCCAGGAGTGCCTGGCATCCCCCGTTCCTCATCCTGAGCTTGTCGAAGGACGCACCACAGCCCAGCTGCTCCCGGCGGCGATGGCCATGGTCCCCGCCTAATTCAGCCCCACCTGCTCCTTGACCCCGTCGATCAGGACCTGGGTGCGGTAGGCGATGCCGTTCTTGAACACCAGCGGCATGCGGCGCAGGGCGGTGGGGTCACTGACGGCGTCGCCCTCGACCAGCACCAGGTCGGCGCGCTTGCCGGGCTCGACCGTGCCGATCTCCCTGTCGCGGCCGAGGAAGCGCGCGCCGTTCAGCGTGGCGAAGCTCACCGCCCGCTCGAAGCCGAAGCCGGCCTCCACCAGCAGCTCGATGGCGCGCTTGGAGGCGAAGCCGGCGACGACGCCGCCATAGCCGGTGGGGTCGGTGCCGACCAGCAGCGTGCCGCCGGCCTCGACGAACATGCGCTCCAGCTTCATCGCATTGGACAGCAGCGCGGGCCAGGGGCTGTCCGCCTGCTTGGAAATCTGCTCCCAGCGCCGCTCATACTGGGCGCGCAGCTGCGGCATCAGCACGGAAAGCGCCTCCTCCGGCGCCTTGGGACGGCCGGGGGTGAAGGTCTCGAAGATGGTCAGGGTGGAGGTCAGGGCGACCTTGCGCGCCACCAGCGTGGCGATCAGGTCGCGCACCTGGGGGCTGTCCACATCCAGTTCGGCCAGGGACTTCTGTACGGCCATGGGGCTGGGGCAGACATCCGGCTTCTTGTCGGCGACGAAGTCGGTGGCGACGGCGAAGCCGTGCTCGAGATTGTCGATGCCCATCTCCGCCGCCTCGCGGTGGGTGACGGAGCAGAGATGCGCCGTGACCTTGTGGCCCTTGGCGTGCGCCGTCTCAATGACCCGCTTCAGCTCGTCGCGGCGGATATGCATGTAGGCCTTGTAGGAGGTGACGCCCTCCGCCGCCCAGTACTCGACCATGCGCTGGGCGTCGTCCACCCCGCCGAGCGCGTTGACCTTCAGGATCGGCAGGCCCGGGCCGTTCAGGTAGGGCGCGGTCACGTCCATGTCGGGGCCGGGCACCTTGCCCGCCTCGATCTCGGCGCGCAGGTTCAAATCGGCATAGGGCCCCATGGTGCCGGCGGTGCGGAGCGTCGTGGTGCCGCCGGCCAGGTACAGGCGCGGGAAGCTGTACAGCATCTCCGTGTAGTTGGCCCGGCCGGTCGGGTAGAACATGTGCTCATGCATCAGGACCAGGCCCGGCAGCAGCGTCCGGCCCTTGCCCTCGACGATCGTGGCCCCCTCCGGCGCCTTGACGCTGGCGGACGGCCCCACGTCGGCGATGCGCCCGTCGCGCAGCACCACCGTCACGTCCCGCCGGGCCGGAGCACCCGTGCCGTCCACCAGCGTCACGCCGGTGATGGCGATCAGCTTCTGGTCGTACTGCACGGGGCTGGGCTGGTCCTGCGCCAGGGCCGGCGCGGCCAGGAGCAGGGGCAGCAGCAGGGCGAGGCGGCGGAGCATGGGCGGGTTCTTTCGATCGTCGGACGGGAGAGGCTGGGCCGTCCTGCGTGCTTCGACAAGCTCAGCATGAGGATGGGGGTGCCAGGCACTCCCGCTCCGAAGCCGGGGGAGCAGCAAAATCACCCTCAGCCTGAGCCTGTCGAAGGCCGCACAGCAGCATCGCTGCCGACCCTCGACGACCCAATCCTCCTCCCGCGGGAGGAGGATTGGGTCATCAGCTCACGCCTTGCCCGCCTTCGCCTGGGCGACGTGCGCCTTGATCATGTCCTCCAGGATCGTCAGCGGCACGGCGCCCTGGCTCAGGATCGTGTCGTGGAAGGCGCGGATGTCGAAGCGGTCGCCCAGCTCCTTCTGCGCCATGGCGCGCAGCTCCTCGATCTTCAGCATGCCGATCTTGTAGGCCAGCGCCTGGCCCGGCCAGTTGATGTAGCGCTCGACCTCGCGGGCATTGTCGCCGGACGCGTTGGCGGTGTTGTCGTTCATGTAGGCCAGCGCCTTCTCGCGGCTCCAGCGCTTGTGGTGGATGCCGGTGTCGACCACCAGCCGCACGGCGCGGAACAGCTCGGCGTTCAGGCGGCCGACGTCGGAATAGGGGTCGGTGATGACGCCCATCTCCTTGGCCAGCTTCTCCGAATAGAGCGCCCAGCCCTCGGCGTAGGCCGAGTTGTTGTAGAAGCGGCGGAACTTGGGCACGTCCGTCTGCTCGGTCGCGATGGCGATCTGCATGTGGTGGCCGGGAATGCCCTCATGATAGGCCAGCGTCTGCAGCTCGTAGAGCGGCAGGTCCTTCATGTCCTTCATGTTGGCGTAGTAGGTGGCGGGACGGGTGCCGTCCAGCGACGGGGCCTCGTAGAAGGCGCCGTGGGCGGACGCCTCGCGGTAGGCCTCCACCGCCTTCACCTGCAGCTCGCTCTTGGGCTTCACGCCGAAATAGGCGTCCAGCTTGCCGCGCATCTCGTCGATCACCTGCGTGGCGCGGGTGATGTAGGTCTTGCGGCCCTCCTCGGTGCTGGGCAGCACGAATTGCGGGTCCTCGCGCAGGAAGGTGAAGAAGGCCTGCAGGTCGCCCTTGAAGCCGGTCTGCTTCATGATCTTGCGGATCTCGCCCTGGATGCGCTCCACCTCCTTCAGGCCGAGCTTGTGGATCGCCTCCGGCTCCATCGGCAGGGTGGTGTAGAGCTTGATCCGCGCCTTGTAGAGATCGGCGCCGTCGGGCAGCGACCAGGCGCCGTCATTGGCGGTGACGCCCTTGCCCAGCGCCTCCACCCGGGTCAGGAAGTCGCGGTAGGCGGGGCCGACCTTGCCGGTCAGCGCCTGCTCGGCGGCCGCCACCAAACGCGCCTTCTCGGCGGCCGGCACGTCCAGCTTCTCGACCTTGGTGGTGAAGTCGGCCAGCAGCGGCGCCGGTGCCGGGCCCTGGTCGAAGGGCTTGCCCTTGATCACCGCCCCGGCCGAGGCCAGGATCGGCCCGAAGTTGAAGGCCGGCGCCACGACGCCGCGCGCCTTGCGCTCCTCCGCCCCGACCAGCACGTCGGCCAGCTGCTGCGGCATCGCCTCCAGCCGGGCGATGTAGTCCTCCGCGTCTTTCACGCTGCCGATCTTGTGGAAGTTCAGCAGCAGCGTCGGCATCTGCACGGCCGGCGAGTTGATCAGCGTCAGGTTCGGGGTCTTGCCCTCGAACGCCGCCTGCTCGACCTGGGTCTGCTGGGTATAGGCGAAGAGCCGGTAGTTGATCCGCGCCCGCGGCGACAGCTTCGACTCGTCGATCTCGCGCCGCATCCGGTCCAGGTTGGCGGCGGCGATGCGGGCCTGGCGCCGCTCGAACTCGTCCGTCACCGGGGTCCATTTGGAATGGTCGCCCGGCAGCCCCAGGCGCGAGCGCAGGTTCGGGTTCTGGTCCAGCGTCTGCTGGTAGAAGGACTCCAGCAGCCGGTCGAGCTTCGCATCCTCCTCGTTCTGGGCGGCCTGGGCGACCTGCGGGGCGGCGACACCGGTCTGAGCGTAAGTGGGCGCGGCGGCGGCAAGGGCGGCCAGGGCGGCGCCGGCCAGCAGGGACCGGGCGAAGGAACGGACGGACATGGGAGCGTCTCCAGGCGGTGGCGGTGTTGTTGGGGCAGTAGCCCAGACGGAGTGTAGCAGCAGACCGGCCCGTCGCTACGGGCCGATATCCATCCGGACGAAAGGGCCATTTCATCCGCCCGCGACCTTGACCCCAAGGATAGTTTAAGCCTAAACCATTCCATGGATCGGAACGGCACCCGACAGAGGCGCCGGCGATCACTCGGATGACCGGGCAGGGGAGGAAGACGTGCAGCTCAAGCCGTCGGCGCACCGGGACAGCTTCACCCGCGACCATCTTCCGCCGCCGGAGCAGTGGCCATTGCTGCTGTTCGACCGGCCGGAGTTCCACTGGCCCGACCGGCTGAACTGCGCCGTGGAGCTGCTGGACCGCGCGGTCGGGGAGGGCCATGGCGACCGGCCGGCCATCCTGTGCGGCGACGGTGTCTGGACCTATGCCCAGGTGCGCGACACCGCCGACCGCATCGCCCGGGTGCTGGTCGAGGATCAGGGCCTGGTGCCCGGCAACCGGGTGCTGCTGCGCGCCGCCAACACGCCGATGCTGTTCGCCTGCTGGTTCGCGGTGATGAAGGCGGGGCTGGTCGCCGTCACCACCATGCCGATGCTGCGCGCCGGCGAGCTGGCGCAGGTGATCGACAAGGCCCGGGTGGACCTGGCGCTGTGCGACGCCGCGCTGACCACCGAGCTTCACGGGGCGGCGCTGGACGGCAAGCCGCTGCGGGTAGTGACGTTCGGTGCCCCCGGTGCGGATCTCGAACGCCTCGTGGCGGGCAAGCCGGCCGGCTTCCAGGCGGTGGAGACCAGCCAGGACGATGTCTGCCTGCTGGCCTTCACCTCGGGCACGACCGGCCAGCCCAAAGCCTGCATGCATTTCCACCGCGACATCATGGCCATGTGCGACGGCTTCGCCAAGCACATGCTGGACCCGCAGCCGGACGAGATCTTCACCGGCACGCCGCCCATCGCCTTCACCTTCGGGCTGGGCGGGCTGCTGGCCTTCCCCTTCCGCTTCCGCGCCGCCGTGGCGCTGCCGGACAAGGCCGGGCCGACGGCGCTGGCCGACTGCATCCAGCGCCACCGCGCCACCACCGTCTTCACCTCGCCCACCGGCTACCGCGCCATGCTGGGCCAGCGCGGCGAGTACGACCTGTCCTCCCTGCGCAAATGCGTGTCGGCCGGCGAGGCCCTGCCGGCGGCCACCAGCGATGCCTGGTTCGAGGCCACGGGCATTCGCATCGTCGACGGCATCGGCTCGACCGAGATGATTCACATCTTCATCTCCGCCAGGGGCGACGACATCCGCCCCGGCGCCACGGGGTTGCCGCTGCCCGGCTACCAGGCCGCGCTGCTGGACGAGGAGGGGCGGGAGCTCGACGGGCCGGCCACCGGGCGGCTGGCGGTGCGCGGCCCGGTCGGCTGCCGCTACATGGCGGACGAGCGCCAGCGGAACTACGTCCAGGGCGGCTGGAACGTCACCGGCGACACCTACCGCCGGGACGGGGACGGACGCTACTGGTTCGTGGCGCGGGCGGACGACATGATCGTCTCGGCCGGCTACAACATCGCGGGGCCCGAGGTGGAGCAGGCGCTGCTGGCCCACCCGGCGGTGGCCGAATGCGCCGTCGTCGGCGCCCCTGACCCGGAGCGCGGCCGCATCGTGAAGGCCTTCGTCGTTCCGGCCGCCGGGTTCGCGCCCGGTGACGCACTCGCCCGCGAGCTGCAGGACTTCGTGAAGGCCCGCATCGCCCCCTACAAGTACCCGCGCGCGGTGGCCTTCCTGGACGCCCTGCCCAAGACCCAGACCGGCAAGATCCAGCGCTTCCGCCTGCGCGAGCGGGAGGAGGCGGATGCCACGGCGGGGGTCTGAGGAGCGGCGGTTCAGCCGTGGGCGCGGGAGATCACCAGGTCCAGCGCCCGAATGATATCGTCGCCCTGGTCGGCGAGGTTTGCGACCTTGGGGCCCAGGGCATCGCGCGGGAATGTCACGATCTGCAGGGGGGAGAGGACGACCTCACGTCCCTCGACGACGAAGAGAAGATTCAGATGGGGTCATGAGACGTCAGCTGGTCCTTCAGGATCAGCGGTACGACGATCCGGCCATCCGTCCTGTCGAACCGTGCGGATTGGATGATGAGCAGGAAAGGAATGCTTGCCCGCGACGAGCCCCTGTTCCGATGCACATCGAACTGCGCCATCAGTAGAAGCGCCCGTTGTTGAACTCGTCGAACAGGAAGCCGTGCTTGCGAGTGAACTCGTTATGGGCGTCGATCGCCGCATCGATCGATGCCTGCCGCCGCGCCTCGGCCTGAAGCTCACCCTCCAGCAGCCTTTCCACCCGCTCCGACAGGCTGCCGCCCAGGGCGCGGACCTTGGCGACCAGATCCTGGTTCAGGGTCAGGTTGGTCTCCTCCTTCGGGGCGCTGATGTCGTACCAAGCTCCGTCCATCGCATCCTCCATGCGCATGCCACGCGTATTTGCGCATGGCGGCCCCGCCGGGGCAAGCGTCGCCAGGGAAAACACAGGCATCCGCCATTCGCTCCCCTTGCCGCTCGCCACCGATCGCTTTAAGCTTAAAGCATCAGGGCATCCAGCGGGGACGGCAGCATGAAGATCGCCTGCATCGGCGGTGGCCCGGCGGGGCTGTACTTCGCCATCCTCATGAAGAAGGCGGACCCGTCGCGCGAAATCACCGTCTATGAGCGCAACCGCGCCTACGACACCTTCGGCTGGGGCGTCGTCTTCTCCGAGGAGACGCTGCGCAACCTGAAGGGCGGCGACGCGGAGAGCCAGCAGGCCATCATCGACAGCTTCGCCCAATGGGACGACATCGACGTCCATTTCAAGGGTCGCGTCGTCACTTCCACCGGCCACGGCTTCTGCGGCATCGAGCGCAAGCGCCTGCTGAACATCCTGCAGGGCAGGGCGGAGGCGCTCGGCGTCAGGCTGGTCTTCGAGGCGGAGATCGACCCGGCAACCATCCCGGAGCGCTTCGGGGACTGCGACCTGATCGTCGCATCCGACGGCGTCAACAGCCGCATCCGCAACCATTGGCCGGAGCATTTCCGGCCGCAGGTGGAGGTGCGCCGCAACAAATATGTCTGGCTCGGCACGAAGAAGGTGTTCGACGCGTTCACCTTCATCTTCGAGGAGACGCCACACGGCTGGTTCCAGGTCCACGCCTACCGCTTCAACGAGGACAGCTCGACCTTCATCATCGAGACGACCGAGGAGGCCTGGCGCAAGGCGGGGCTGGAGGGGGCGGACAGCGCCGCCACCGTCGCCTTCGGGGAGAAGCTCTTCGCCAAGTACCTGGACGGCCACCGCCTGATGACCAACGCGCGGCACCTGCGCGGGTCGGATTGGCTGAACTTCCCGCGCGTCTCCTGCGAGAACTGGGTCAAGGACAACATCGTCCTGATGGGCGACGCGGCGCACACGGCGCACTATTCGATCGGCTCAGGCACCAAGCTGGCGCTGGAGGACGCGATCGACCTGGCGGCCCGGCTGAACGCCGCCCCGGGCGACCTCCGCGCGGCGCTGGCCGCCTACCAGGAGGAGCGGCGGGTGGAGGTGCTGAAGCTGCAGTCGGCCGCCCGCAACAGCACCGAATGGTTCGAGAACGTCGCCCGCTACGCCAGGCTGGAACCGGAGCAGTTCGCCTACTCGCTGCTGACCCGCAGCCAGCGCATCGGACACGAGAACCTCAAGCTGCGCGACGCCGGCTTCGTCCGCTCCTACGAGCAGTGGCTGGCGTCGACGGCCACCGGCCGGCCGCAGCAGGAGGCGGTGCCGCCCATGTTCGCGCCGTTCCGCCTGCGCGGCATGGAGCTGGTGAACCGCGTGGTCATGTCGCCCATGGCCATGTACAGCGCCGTCGACGGCACGCCCGGCGACTTCCACCTGGTGCATTACGGCAGCCGGGCGCTGGGCGGCGCCGGGCTGATCTTCACCGAAATGACCTGCCCCTCGGCGGACGCCCGCATCACCCCCGGCTGCACCGGCCTGTACGCGCCGGAGCATCTGGCGGCCTGGAAGCGCATCGTCGACTTCGTCCATGCCAATGGCGAGGCGAAGATCTGCCTGCAGCTGGGCCATGCCGGGCCGAAGGGCTCCACCAAGGTGGGGTGGGAGGGCTACGATGTGCCGCTGGAGCGGGACAACTGGCCGCTGCTGGCCCCCAGTCCCATCCCCTGGAGCCCGCGCAACCAGGTGCCCCGCGAATGCACGCAGGAGGACATGGCACGCATCACCGCCGAGTTCGTCGCCGCTACCCGCATGGCGGATGAGGCGGGCTTCGACATGGTGGAGCTGCACGCCGCCCACGGCTACCTGCTGTCGGCCTTCATCTCGCCCCTGACCAACAAGCGCAGCGATGCCTATGGCGGCGACATCCACGGCCGCGCCCGCTTCCCGCTGGAGGTGTTCCGCGCCATGCGGGCGGTCTGGCCCGGGCACAAGCCCATGTCGGTCCGCATCTCCGCCACCGACTGGCACGAGGACGGGCTGACGGCCGACGAGGCGGTGACGCTCGCCCGCCTGTTCCGGGAGGCCGGTGTCGATCTGGTGGACGTTTCGGCCGGCCAGACCAGCGCGGAGGCGAAGCCGGTCTACGGCCGCATGTTCCAGACGCCCTTCAGCGACCGCATCCGCAACGAGGCCGGCGTGCCGACCATGGCTGTCGGGAACATCTTCGAGCACGACCACGTCAACTCGATCATCGCTTCGGGCCGTGCCGACCTGGTGGCGCTGGCCCGGCCGCACCTGTCGGACCCGTACTTCACCCTGCATGCCGCGGCCCAGCTGCGCCACGACCGCCAGCCCTGGCCGCGCCAGTACCTCTCGGGCCGCGCCCAGTATCTGCGCAACGTCGAGCGCGACCTCGACATGGCGATCTCGGTATGAGGGGCATGGCAGCGATGATGGGGTGCGTGCTTCGACAGGCTCAGCATGAGGGGGTTGTTGCTGCTCCCAGCCAAGCTTGCACCGGCAGAGATCGGGAGTGCCTGGCATCCCCCTTCCCTCATCCTGAGCTTGTCGAAGGACGCACCACGCCCCAGCCGCTCGCGGAGGCGATCCCATGAGCCTCGGCGGAAAGCACGCCCTCATCACCGGCGGCAGCCGCGGCATCGGCCTCGCCATCGCCGAGGCGCTGGCCGGCGCCGGGGCGCGAGTGACGATCCTCGGCCGCACGGAAGAGAGCCTGCGCGCGGCGGCGGAGCGCATCGGCGCCGGCTGGACCGTGGCGGACGTGACCGACGGGCCGGCCCTGCGCACGGCCGTGGCGGCGGCGGGCGCGATCGACATCCTGGTCAACAATGCGGGCGGCGCCGACAGCAAGCCCTTCAAGCGGCTGGAGGAGTCGGACCTCCGGCGCATGCTCGATTTGAACCTGATGAGCGCCTTCACCGCCACCCAGGCCGTGCTGCCCGGCATGGTGGAGCGGGGCTGGGGCCGGGTGGTCAATATCGCCAGCACCGCCGGTCAGAAGGGCTATGCCTATGTCGCGCATTACTGCGCCGCCAAGCACGCCGTCATCGGCCTGACCCGCGCCCTGGCGGTGGAGGTCGCGAAATCGGGCGTGACGGTGAACGCGGTCTGTCCCGGCTATGCCGACACCGACCTGCTGCGCGACAGCGTCGCCAATGTCAGGGCCAAGACCGGCCTCTCGGAGGAGGACGCGCTCGCCCGCATGCTGGCCGCCGTGCCGCAGGGCCGCGCCGTGGCGCCCGCGGAGGTGGCGGCGGCCGTGCTCTGGCTCTGCGGCCCGGGCTCATCAGGCATCACCGGCCAGTCGATCGGCGTGAACGGGGGGGAGGTGACGTGAGCGACGCCCTGGAGCAGGCCGTTCCGGAACCGGAACGATACATCGACCACGAGACCGCCGCCCGGCCCGGCGACCATCGCGACCTGCGCCTCTGGCTGCGGCTGCTGAGCCTGACCACGCTGGTGGAGAACGAGGTGCGCGGCAATCTGCGCGTCGCCTTCGACACCACCCTGCCGCGCTTCGACTTCCTGGCGGCATTGCACAAGGCCAACGGAGCGCTGACCATGGGCGACCTGTCGCGCCGGCTGATGGTTTCGAACGGCAATGTCACCGGCCTCGCCGAACGGCTGGTGGAGGAGGGGCTGGTGCTGCGCAGCCGGGCGAAGGAGGACAAGCGCACCCAGCTGGTCGCCCTCACGCCCAAGGGCCGTCAGGAGTTCGAGCGCATGGCGGCGCGGCACGAGGAATGGATCGCCGCCGCCTTCGCCGGCCTATCAGACCGCGATGCCGCCACCCTGATGGATCTGCTGGGCCGGGCCAAGGACAGCGTCCGCCGCAGCCTCACCCCTCCCTCCGATCGGCTTCCAACAGCGCCGCAGTCCGCTTTGCCGTCCCCTCTCCCAGGGGGAGAGGGACAGGGAGAGGGGGTACGGGATCGCGGAGCAGGGGCGAACTTCAATGAAGTGCCTCTCCCCGACCCTCTTACCCCCTCACCCCCGCCCTCTCCCGCTGGGAGAGGGGGAATGGATGCGCGAGCTGAGGAGACGCAAACGCCCCGGGAGACCACCCCATGACCGACCGCAGCTTCCTGCGCTGGCCTTTCTTCGAGCCCCGCCACGCCGAACTGGCCGACAGGCTGGATGGCTGGGCGGCCGAGCGCGTGCCCGGGCTGGTCGACCATCACGATGTCGACGGCAGCTGCTTGCGCTTGGCGGCCGCTCTGGGCGAGGCGGGCTGGCTGGCGCTGGCCGCCCCCGGCGCGGGAGAAAAGTTCGACGTGCGCTCGATCTGCCTGGCGCGCGAGACCCTGGCCCGGCATTCGGGCCTGGCCGACTTCGCCTTCGCCATGCAGGGGCTGGGCACCGGCGCCATCACCCTGTTCGGCACCCCGGAGCAGAAGTCCAGGTTCCTGCCCGAGGTCCGCGCCGGGCGCTGTCTCGCCGCCTTCGCCCTGTCTGAGAGGGATGCGGGCTCCGACGTGGCGGCCATGGCGACGGTGGCGCGGCCCGTCACCGGCGGCTACGCCATCGATGGCGAGAAGACCTGGATATCCAACGGCGGCATATCGGGCCAGTATGTCGTCTTCGCCAGGAACGGCGACGCGAAGGGCGTCAGCGCCTTCGTCGTGCCGGCCGACACAGCAGGCCTGACGATCGCCGAGCGCATCGACGTCATCGCTCCGCATCCGCTCGCCACCTTGCGTTTCCGGGATTGTTTCGTTCCCGAGACGAACCGGCTGGGCAAGGACGGGCAGGGGATGCGGATCGCGCTGGCGACGCTGGACGTGTTCCGCCCCTCGGTCGGCGCCGCCGCACTGGGCTTCGCGCGACGCGCGCTGGACGAGGCGGCGGGCCGCTGCCTGTCGCGCCGCATGTTCGGCGGCGTCTTGGCGGACCAGCAGCTGGCCCAGGCCATGCTGGCGGAGATGGCGCTGGACGTCGACGCCTCGGCCCTTCTGGTCTACCGCGCCGCCTGGACCAAGGACCGGCCGGACCTGTCGGGAGCCGACCGCATCACCCGCGAGGCCGCCATGGCCAAGCTGCACGCCACCGAGACCGCCCAGGCTACCATCGACAAGGCGGTGCAGCTCTTCGGCGGCATGGGCGTCCAAAGCGGCGTGAAGGTGGAGGAGCTGTACCGGGAGATCCGGGCGCTGCGCATCTATGAGGGGGCGTCCGAGGTGCAGAAGATCGTCATCGCCCGCCAGCTGCTGGCCGGCTACCAGGAGGCCGCCCCTTGAGCGCCGATTTCCGCATCCTGCAGCCGCCCGGCTGGGCCAAGCCCAAGGGCTACGCCAACGGCATCGCCGCGCGCGGGACATTCGTGCTGACCGGCGGCCAGATCGGCTGGAACGCCGACTGCGTGTTCGAGACGGACGATTTCCTCGGCCAGGTGCGTCAGGCGCTGGCGAACGTGGTGGCCGTCGTGCGCGCCGCCGGCGGCGGGCCCGAGCACATCGCCCGCCTCACCTGGTACGTCACGGACATCGAGGCCTACCGCGCCTGCCTGAAAGACCTCGGCCCAATCTACCGCGACATCATGGGCCGCAACTTCCCGGCCATGACCCTGGTCCAGGTGGTCGCCCTGGTCGAGCCCCGCGCCAAGGTGGAGATCGAGGGCACGGCGGTGCTGCCGGAATGAGGCTGGCGGGCCCAAGGGTCCGTTAGATGATTGCTGGGGGGCTGAGACCTCACCATCCGTCATCCCGGCGAAAGCCGGGACCCAGGGGTTGCAGCCATGCACCGTCGACGAAGCACGCCCATGCACTCCAGAAGAGATTATCGATGGATGGTAGGGAGCGCTGCATCGCTCGCATCCCACTGCAACCCCTGGGTCCCGGCCTGCGCCGGGATGACGGTTCAGAGGGGTGGCCGCCGGTGAGAACCAGACCAGCGGTTCCCTTGCATTCGTCACCGCAGCATCGGCCACAGCGTCGCCGCCAGGGCGGCGCCCATGGCGATGTTGAACCATTTCAGCCTGATAGGATCGGACAGGAATCCCCTCAGCGCCACGCCGCAGCCGGCCCAGACCAGCACGGCCGGGGTCGCCACCACCACGAATACCCCGGCGACGATGACAACGGTCAGGAACGGGTGCGCCGGGTCGGCGTAGACGGCCATGGCGCTCAGCGCCACCACCCAGCCCTTGGGATTGATCCACTGGAAGCCGGCCGCCTCCAGGAAGTTGGGCGGCCGCGCCTCCGCCTCACCGCCCATGCTGCGGGCCATGGCGATGCGCCAGGCGAGGTACAGGAGATAGAGGGCGCCGCCGATCTTCAGCCCCAAATGCAGCGCCGGCACCGCCGACAGCAGCGCGCCCAGCCCCAGCCCCACCGCCAGCAGCAGGAAGCCGTAGCCCAGCGTGATCCCGAACACCTGCGGCAGCGTGCGCACCAGCCCGAAATTGGCGCCGGACGCCAGCACCATGAAATTGTTCGGCCCCGGTGTAACCGAGGCGACGAAGGCGTAGACGGCGAGGGCCAGCAGCGTGTCTGGGCTCATGGGGCTCCTCCGTCCGAGCATTGGGCCGGGATGTTAATGGTGAGATTAGCACCGGGTCGGCGGGCATACCTGTTCTTCCCGGGCAGGGCAGGCTTGCCGAAGCGTCGGCACCGCTGTGCCCCCTCTCCCCCCGGGAGAGGGGACGGCAGTTCGGCCCGATGGGCACTGCTCCCTCTCTGTGGCAGAGGAATACTCGCCTCAAACCCGCTCCAGCAGCAGCGCCACGCCCTGGCCGACGCCGACGCAGAGCGTCGCCAGCGCGCGACGGCCGCCGCCCTCGGCGATCCCCCGCGCGGCGGCCCCGGCGATGCGGGCGCCGGTCATGCCCAGCGGGTGGCCCAGAGCGATGCCGCCGCCGCGCGGGTTCACCACACCGGTGTCGTCGGGCAGGCCCCAGGCGCGGGTGCAGGCCAGGACCTGGGCGGCGAAGGCCTCGTTCAGCTCGATCAGGTCGAGGTCGGCGACGGAGAGGCCGTGGCGGGCCAGCAGCTTGGCCGTGGCGGGCACCGGGCCGATGCCCATCACGCGCGGCTCCACCCCGGCGCTGGCGGCGCCCACCACGCGGGCCAGGGGAGTGAGCCCGAAGCGCTTCACCGCCGCCTCGCCGGCCAGCAGCAGGGCGGCGGCGCCGTCATTGACGCCCGAGGCGTTGCCCGCCGTCACCGTGCCGCCCTCGCGCAGGATCGGCTTCAGCGCCGCCAGCTTCTCGATCGACGTGGCGCGCGGATGCTCGTCGCGCTCGACCGCCACCTCCGCCTTGCCCTGGCGCACGGTGACGGGCGCGATCTCGCCCGCGCGCCAAGCCTCCGACGCGGCGGCGCGTTCCTGGCTGCGCAGCGCGTAGGCATCCTGGTCGGGGCGGGACACGCCGTACCGCGCCGCCACCTCCTCCGCCGTCTCGGGCATGGCGTGGGTGCCGTATGCTGCCGCCAGGGCGGGGTTGACGAAGCGCCAGCCGATGGTCGTGTCGTGGATCTCGGGCGAGCGGGAGAAGGGCTGGTCAGGCTTCGCCATGACCCAGGGCGCCCGCGTCATGCTCTCCACCCCGCCGGCCACGACCACTTCCGCCTCGCCCAGCCGGATGGCGCGGGCGCCATGAATTACCGCCTCCAGCCCCGAGGCGCAGAGCCGGTTCAGCGTCACGCCCGGCACCTCGACCGGCAGCCCTGCCAGCAGCGCCGCCATGCGCGCGACGTTGCGGTTATCCTCCCCCGCTTGGTTGGCGCAGCCCAGCGCCACCTCGTCGATGGCGGCGGGGTCGAGGCCGGGAGCCCGGCCCAGCAGCGCGCGGATGGCGTGCGCCGCCAGATCGTCGGGCCGCACCGGGGACAGGGCGCCGCCCTGCCGGCCGATGGGGGTGCGGACATAGGCGCAGATGTAGGCGTCGCTCATGGAATCTTCCCATGCCGGGGGCGGGCCGATAGTTTAACCCTAAACCATCTCTCGGGGGAGACTATGACCATGGCCGACGCACCCACCACCGCCCAGCATTTCCGCCTGGAGATCGCCGACGGGCTGGCGCGGGTGACGCTGGACCGGCCGGAGAAGAAGAACCCGCTGACCTTCGAGAGCTATGCCGAGCTGCGCGACTTCTTCCGCGGGCTGGTCTACCGCGTCGACGAGGTGCAGGCGGTGGTGATCTCGGGGGCCGGGGGCAATTTCTGCTCCGGCGGCGACGTGTTCGAGATCATCGAGCCGCTGACCAAGATGGACATGAAGGAGCTACTGGCCTTCACCCGCATGACCGGCGATCTGGTGAAGGCGATCCGCGCCTGCCCGCAGCCGGTGCTGTCGGCGGTGGAGGGCATCTGCGTCGGCGCCGGCGCCATCATCGCCATGGCGTCCGACCTGCGCTTCGCGGCCCCCACGGCCAAGTGCGCCTTCCTCTTCACCCGGGTGGGGCTGGCCGGCTGCGACATGGGCGCCTGCGCGATCCTGCCCCGCATCATCGGCCAGGGCCGCGCGGCCGAGCTGCTCTATTCCGGCCGGGTGATGACCGCCGAAGAGGGCCAGGCCTGGGGCTTCTGGAACGAGCTGGTGGAGGCGGATCGCCTGCACGCCCGGGCCGAGGAGTATGCCCGCATGCTGATGGCCGGCCCGCGCTTCGCCCACATGATGACCAAGACCATGCTGAACCAGGAATGGAACATGGGCCTGGACCAGGCGATCGAGGCCGAGGCCCAGGCCCAGGCCATCTGCATGCAGACCGCCGACTTCCGCATCGCCTTCGAAGCCTTCGCGGCCAAGGCCAAGCCGGTGTTCGAGGGGCGGTGATGGGGCGGATGGCGCCGCCAATCCAGTAGGTCTCCACCGTCGGCCCCACCCCAACCGTCATCCCGGCGCAGGCCGGGACCCAGGGGTTGCAGCAATCCAGGGTCGATGAAGCATGCCTCAGGTCGCATGGAGCGCAGCGCAATGCGACATGCTCCGGCCGGAGTGTCGCATTACGCCTGCGGCTCCATGCGACCTACGAACCACACCGGTGCTGCATCTGGCGCATCCCGCTGCAACCCCTGGGCCCCGGCCTGCGCCGGGGTGACGGGGAAGGTGAAGCGGCACGGCCTATCTCCGACCTCCACTCGACCCTCACCCCTCCGGCCGGGTCGCCTCGATCTCGTCCAGCACGGCGTCGGGGGCGACGTCCTGGGTGATCTCGTGCAGCTCGTCGTCGGCGTCGGTGCGGATGCCGAAATGATTGGTGAGGGCGGAGACCATGGTGACCAGCTTGGTCACCTCGTGCTCGGCCAGCAGACTGATCTGCAAATCCAGATCGGCGCGCTTGTCGGCCTGCGCCTGCATGCGGTTCTGGCTGATGAGCACGAAGGTGGAGAGGAAGATCGCCTCCACCGACGCCCACATGGCCAGCACGACGAAGCTCTCGTCCCACTTGGGCACGCCGGGGATCCAGCCCAGGTTCGCCACGATCCAGAAGCCGAAGAAGGCGAGGTGGAGGTAAACGAAAAGCATGCTGCCGGTGAAGCGGGTGATGGCCTCGGCCACCTTCTCCTGCAGGCCGGCCCGCCGCTCCTCCTCACGCCGTCGGCGGTGCAGCGCCTGGATGTTGCGCTCCAGCACCGAACTCAGCCCCGGCGGATGCGCCGGCGGCGCCACCGGCCCGCCGCGCCGGACATGCGCCCGCCCGCCCGGCGCCTGCCCGTCCGTCCCGCTCCGCCCCGTCGCCCGTCCGGCGCCGTCCATGGTCGCCTCCGTCCTCATCTACTCTGGTTCAGGAGAACCTGATGTATGGGCGGCGGGTTCCGAACGGCGTCAGGGCAGCGGCGCGAACCTGCCCTTGCTCCAGCGGTACATGACGTAGTCGGCCTTGGTCCGGTCGCCGCGAGAGTCGTATGAGATCGGGCCCAGCACGGTCTGGTACTCGCCCTGGCGCAGCGCGGCGGCGACCTTCGGCCCGTCGGTCGACTTGGCCTTCTCCGCCGCCTGCGCCCAGACCTGCAGGGCGGCGTAGGAATAGAGCGCATAAGGGGCGGGGTCGTAGCCCGCCGCCCTGAAGCGGGCGACGACGTCCCGGGCCGCGGTGCCGCCCAGCACGTCGGCGCCGTAGGTCATCAGCAGCCCCTCGCCGGCTTCGCCCGCGATGGCCCAGAACTCGTCGGTGGCCAGCGTGTCGCCGGAGACGAACTGCGCCGCCAGACCGGCCTCGCGCGCCTGGCGGACCAGCAGCCCCGCGTCGGCATAGACGCCGCCGAAGAACACGGCGTCGACCTCAGCCGCCTTCAGCCGTGTGACCAGGGCGGTGAAGTCGCGCTCGCCCGAGGTGAGGCTGCCGTACAGCGCCTCGGTCAGGCCCTGGCGGTTCATGGCGGCCTTGACCGCGTCGGCCAAGCCCTTGCCGTAGGTGGTCTGGTCATGGACCAGCGCCACCTTGCGGCCCTTGTATTGACGCGCCAGCCAGGCGCCGGCGACCTCGCCCTGCTGGTCGTCGCGGCCGCAGGTGCGGAACACGGTGTCGAGGCCCCCGGCCGTCACCTCGGGCGAGCTGGCGGTGGGGGTGATGACCACCACCCCCTCCTCGGCATAGACGCGGGAGGCGGGGATGGTCGTGCCGGTCTGCAGGTGCCCCACCACCATGACCGCGCCGCCGGTGACCAGCCGGTTGGCGACGGCCACGGCCTGGTTCGCCACGCCGGCATCGTCGGCCACGGTCAGCGCCAGCTTCTCCCCCAATACGCCGCCGGCCGCGTTGATGTCGGCCACCGCCTGTTCCGCGCCCCGGCGCAGATGCTCGCCCACGGCGGCGACCGGGCCGCTCAGCGGGGCGGCGAAGCCTACCCGGGTCTCGGCATGGGCCAGGGACGGCAGCAGCGCCGCGAGGAGGGCGAGGGCGGGCAGGCGCAGGGCGGACATCGGGACGGGGAACCCCTAGTGGATGAACTTCACGACCGCGAAGCCGCCCACCAGGAGGATCAGAAAGATGGTGGTCAGCAGGGTCAGGCGCTTCTCCACGAAGGCGCGGATCGGCTCGCCATACTTCCACAGAAGCGCCGCCACCAGGAAGAACCGCATGGAGCGCGAGATCACCGAGGCGACGCTGAACTCCAGCAGGTCGAACTGGGTCATGCCGCTGGCGATGGTCAGCAGCTTGTAGGGGATGGGCGTCATGCCCTTGGCGATGATGATCCAGGCGCCGTACTGGTCGAAATCGGCCTTCATCGCCTCGTAGGCGGCCATCAGCCCGTAGGTGTCGAAGACCCAGCGGCCGATGCTCTCGAACAGGAAATAGCCGATCGCGTAGCCGAAATAGCCGCCGATCACCGAAGCGACGGTACAGACCCCGGCCAGCAGAAAGGCCCGCTCCCGGGCCGCCAGCACCATGGGGATCAGCATGATGTCGGGCGGGATGGGGAAGAAGCTGCTCTCCGCGAAGGAGACGGCGGCCAGCGCCCAGAGCGCGTGCCGGCTGCCGGCCAGACGCATGGTCCAGTCGTAGAGGGGCTTGATGATCACGGTCGGGTTTCCCGGGGAAAGGTGGCCCTGCTTAACAGCCCCACAGGCATCATGGCAATCCGGCGCGGTCGGAGCATCCGCGCGGGAGCCCCGACGGAGGGGCCGGACCTGACCGAAAGGCCAGGGCATGCGGCGACGCCAGCGCTGCCATGCGACTTTGCCGCTGGCTCCCGCCCCGGGTGTGACCATTATCACAGGCGCATCGGGCCGGATCGCGGCTCAACTCAGGCGGACGACACGCGACCCAAGGCGAGCGGACAGCGAACGCAGCCCCATCCTACCGGCGCCCAGGGCCCCGGCCGGAGCGGTCCTCCCCATCCCCACGGACATGACATGGCTCAAGCGGCCACGGCCGGCGGCGTCACCGCCACCGGCGACACCCATGCGACCTCCTCCTTCGGCGCCCTGTTCCTGGGCGCCATCGGCGTGGTCTTCGGCGACATCGGCACCAGCCCCCTCTACGCCATGAAGGAGGCCTTCTCCGGCGCGCACCCGCTGCCGGTGGACCGGATGCACGTGCTCGGCGTGACATCGCTGGTGTTCTGGACGGTGCTGACGGTGGTGACGGTCAAGTACGTCGCCATCATCATGCGCGCCGACAACAGGGGCGAGGGCGGCAGCCTTTCGCTGCTGGCGCTGCTGCAGAAGGCGGTGGCCGACCGGCCGGGGCTGCTGGCGCTGGTCGGCACGCTGGGCATCTTCGCCGCGGCCCTGTTCTACGGCGACGCCGCCATCACGCCCGCCATCTCGGTCTTGAGCGCGGTGGAGGGGCTGCGGGTGGTGCGGCCGGAGCTGAGCCCCTTCATCCTGCCGCTGGCCGTCGTGATCATGCTGGTCCTGTTCAGCATCCAGTCGCACGGCACGGCGGCGCTGGGCGCCATGTTCGGCATCATCACCCTGGCCTGGTTCGTCGTGCTGGCGGTGCTGGGCGTGCGCGGCATCGTGCAGGCGCCGGGCGTGCTGGCCGCGCTCAGCCCGCATTACGCCATCGCCTTCCTGCTGCATGACGGCTGGATCGGCTTCCTGGCGCTGGGCTCGGCCGTGCTGGCGGTGACGGGCGCGGAGGCGCTGTACGCCGACATGGGCCATTTCGGCCGGCTGCCGATCCGGCTGGGCTGGAGCCTGATCGTCTGGCCGGCGCTGATCCTGAACTATCTGGGCCAGGGCGCGCTGCTGCTGACCAACCCGGCCGCCGCCGCCAACCCCTTCTTCCTGATGGCGCCCGGCTGGGCCGGCATGCCGCTGCTGATCCTGGCGACCTGCGCCACCATCATCGCGGCGCAGGCGGTCATCACCGGCGCCTTCTCCGTCACCCGCCAGGCGATGCAGCTGGGCTACCTGCCGCGCATGGAGGTGGTACACACCTCGGAGCGCGAGCGCGGGCAGATCTACATGCCCTTCGTCAACTGGACCCTGATGCTGGCCGTCATCGCCCTGGTGCTGGGCTTCGGCAGCTCCACCAGCCTCGCCGCCGCCTATGGCGTCGCGGTGACCGGCACCATGGTCATCACCACCATCCTGGTCTCGCTGCTGGCCTGGCACGTCTGGGGCTGGCGCAGCCGCTTCGCCTGGGCGCTGATGGGGCTGTTCCTGGTGGTGGAGGCCGCCTACTTCCTGGCGACCGCCACCAAGATCACCCATGGCGGCTGGTTCCCGCTGGCGGCCGGCGCCGGAATCTACCTGGTGCTGACCACCTGGAAGCAGGGCCGCCGCCTGATGCAGGAGCGGCAGAAGGACGACGCCCTGCCGCTGGAGCAGTTCCTGTGCTCGGTATCGGAGCGCGTGGTGCGGGTGCCGGGCACGGCGGTGTTCCTCACCTCGGCCTCGGCCGACGACGTGCCCATGTCGCTGCTGCACAACCTCAAGCACAACCATGTCCTGCACGAGCGGGTGGTGGTGCTGACGGTGGTGACCGACGAATCGCCCCGGGTCTGCCAGTCCCGCCGGCTGCGGTCACAGGCGGTGCGGCCCGACGTGTTCCGCATCACCATCCATTACGGCTTCATGGAGGACCCCGACATCCCCAAGGCGCTGGCGAACGCCCGCCTGTCGGAGCTGGGCTTCGACTACGAGCCGATGCGCACCTCCTACTTCCTGACCCGCGAGACGGTGATCGCGGCGCGTGAGCCGGGCATGCCGATGTGGCGGGAGCGGCTGTTCGCCTTCCTGACCCGCACCGCCACGACCAAGGCCGACTTCTTCCACCTGCCGCTGAACCGCGTGGTGGAGATGGGCGGCCACGTCGAGATCTGAGGCCCCGGACCCGGGACATGGCCTAATACGATGGTCGGGGTGCCGCCGCGCGGCATGGCGCACATCCTGTCGATCCATTAAGGATAGGGGCTGTACGGCAGCGCGCGGGTGAGGGCGGGACCGATGGGTCCGGAGCAGGGTCTGGTGGAGGAGAAGGGACGGCTTGCCGAACTCGAGGCGCGGATCGCCGCGCTCGAGGCGGAGAACGCGCGCCTGCGCGGTCGCCCCGGCGGCGCCAGCGACGCCGAGACCATCCTCTCCAGCATCTCCGACGGCGTGCTGGTCTTCGACCGCGACTGGCGCTTCGTCTATCTGAACGCCGCGGCCGAGCGGCTCCTGGGCAGCGGCCGCGACGAGCTGCTGGGCCGCGTCCAGTGGGAGGTCTACCCGGCCACGCTGGGCACCCCGGTCGAGGGCCATTACCGGCAGGTCATGGAGACGCGCCGCCCGGCCGCCTTCGAGAACCATTACGCCCCCTGGGACCGCTGGTTCGAGCTGCGGATCGACCCGGTCGCGGACGGCGGCATCATCGTCTATTTCCGCGACGTCACCGAGCGCAAGCGCACCGAGGAGCGGCTGCAGGCCAGCGAGGCCCTGGCCCGTGCCCGGCTGGACGAGCTGGAGGCGATCTACGCCTCGGCCCCCGTGGGCCTGTGCATCCTGGACCGCGACCTGCGCTACCTGCGCATCAACGAGCGGCTGGCGGAGACCAACGGCATCCCGGCCGAGGCGCATCTCGGCCGCACCATCCGCGAGCTGCTGCCCGGCATCGCCGACGAGGCCGAGGCCATCGCCCGGCCGATCTTGGAGACCGGCCTGCCCGCGATCGACATCGAGCTGACGGGCGAGACCCCGGCCCGGCCCGGCGAGATCCGCACCTGGGTCGAGTCCTGGCTGCCCATCCGCGACCGCGACGGCGGCATCACCGGCATCAGCGTCGTCGCCCAGGAAGTCACGGAGGCGAGGCGGGTCCAGGCCGAGCTGCGCGAGACGGCTGAGCGCCTGACCGTCGCCATGGATGCCGGCCGGCTGGGCGACTGGAGCTGGGACGCCGCCAGCGGCGCCACCCGCCTGTCGCCCCGCGCCCTGGCGCTGTTCGGGGTCGACGCGGAGGTCGGGCAAAGCTGGGACCGCCTGCGGGATTTCCTGGCGCCGGAGGACCGCGCCGCCGCCGCCGAGAGCTTCGCCCGGGCACTGGCGGGCGCCGACGACTACGCCGCCGAGTTCCGCATCATCAGGCCGGACGGCACGCAGGTCACGGTGGCCTCCCAGGGCCGGGTGCAGCGCGACGCCTCCGGCGCGTTGACCGGCATGGTCGGCGTGCTGCGCGACGTGACCGAGGAGCGCGCCGCGGCGGCCGCCTTGAGGGCCAGCGAGGCCAAGCTGGCGGGCGTGCTGGAGAGCGTGTCGGACGGCTTCTACGCGCTGGATTCCGACTGGCGCTTCACCGTCTTCAACGCCGCCGCCGAGCGCTATTTCGGCAAGAGCCGCGAGGAGGTGCTGGGGCGCCGCGTCTGGGACGTCTACCCCGACGCCAGGGGCACCATCTTCGAGGAGCGCTACACACCGGTCATGGAGGGGCGCCGCAGCATCACCTTCGAGACCCGGTCGGTGGCGCGGCCGGACCGGATGGTGGAGATGCGCGCGGCGCCGCTGCGGGGCGGCGGCATCGCCGTCGCCTTCACCGACATCACCGAGCGCAAGCAGGCCGAGGCGGCCCTCCGCGAGAGCCGGGAGCGCCTGGACCTCGCCGTCGACGCCCACGGCATCGGCATCTTCGACTGGCATGTCCAGACCGGCCGGGTGATCTGGTCGGCGGAGGAGGAGCGGCTGTTCGGGCTGGAGCCCGGCACCTTCGGCGGCGACATCGACCATTGGGCCGGCTTCGTGCTGCCCGAGGATCTGCCGCGCATGCAGGCGCACATGACGGCCGCGATGGAGGCCCGGCGCGAGCGGCTGGACTTTGCCTTCCGCATCCGGCGCCCCGACGGCGCCGTGCGCCACATCGAGGGGGCGGCGCGCTTCCTCTATGCCGAGGACGGCACGCCGCTGCGCATGGTCGGCACCAATGCCGACGTGACCGAGCGGGCGCTGGCCGAGGAGCATCGCCGCCTGCTGGTGGACGAGCTGAACCACCGGGTCAAGAACACGCTCGCCATCGTGCAGGGGCTGGCGCAGCAGACCTTCCGCGATCCGGCCACTCGGTGCGAGCGCGACGCCTTCGAGGGGCGGCTGGCGGCCCTGGCGACGGCGCACAACGTGCTGACGCGCGAGAACTGGCATTCCGCCGATCTGGGCGAGATCGTCCGCGACGCGCTGACCGCCCACGGCGCCGCCCCGCACCGGCTGCTGCTGCGGGGCCCGCCGGTGCGGCTGGAGCCGAAGACCGCGGTCACCCTCGCCATGGCGCTGCACGAGCTGGGCACCAACGCCACCAAGTACGGCGCCCTGTCCGTGCCCGGCGGCCGCGTCTCGGTCGCCTGGAGCGTCGCCCCGGACCAGGAGCGCGGGCGCACCCGCCTGTCGCTTCTCTGGACGGAGACGGGCGGCCCGATCGTGGCGCCCCCGGCGCGCCGCGGTTTCGGGTCGCGCATGATCGAAAGAGCGCTGGCGGCTGAGCTGGACGGCGCGGTAAGACTGGATTTCAGGCCCGAAGGGGTCGTCTGCGGGATCGAGGCGCGCCTGCGCGAGGCCGGCGCCCCCGTGGGAACCGAGTGAGGAGCAACGCCATGACGGACTTCTCCGGCCGGAGCATCCTTCTGGCAGAGGACGAGCCGATCGTCGCCATGATGGTCGAGGACATGCTGCTGGACCTGGGCGCCCGCGTCATCGGCCCCGCCGCCAGCGTGGGCAAGGCGCTGGATCTCGCGCGTGCCGGCGGGATCGACGCCGCGGTGCTGGACGTGAACCTCAACGGCGAAACCTGCCATCCCATCGTCGACGTGCTGCGCGCCGCCGGCGTGCCCATGGTGGTGGCGACCGGCTACGACCAGCCGGACCTGGGCGACCGCACCGGGATCGAGCTGATCCAGAAGCCCTACCGCCGCGAGCACCTCGCCGCCGCGGTCGAGCGCGCGCTCGCCGCCAGCCGCAGCGCCAAGGTCTGAAGCCGGACTCCACGAAGATTCATTTGATTCCTTACCGGTTTGCCCCATCCTCCTTCCCAAGGAAGTAATTCCAAATCGGGTCGGGGGCTTGGCATGGCGGGGTTGGGGATCAGGACGACGCTCATCGCCGTCATCATGGCGCTGGGCGGGCTGCTGCTGTTGACGTCCGGCTCGGGCTGGGTGGCCCTGGACCGGGCCAACGAGGACCTGAAGGGGGTCTATGAGGAGCGGGTCGTGCCGCTCCGCGACCTGAAGGTCATCTCCGACGCCTACGCCGTCTTCGTGGTGGACGCCTCGCACAAGGTGCGCAACGGCAACTTCACCTGGGAGGAGGGGCTGGCCAGCGTCCGGCAGGCGGTCGAGGACATCCGCACCAACTGGCAGAACTATCTGAACCGCGGCAACTTCAGCCCCGCGGAACAGGCGCTGAACGACCAGGTGCGCCGCCAGTTCACCTCCGCCGACGCCGCCATCGCCGAGCTGACCGGCATCCTGGAGCGGCGCGACGGCGCGGCGCTGGACCGCTTCGTGAAAGAGCGCCTGTACCAGACCATCGACCCGCTCAGCGCGACCGTCACCCAGCTGATCGACAAGCAGGTGGTGGAGGCCGCCGCCTCCTACGACGCCGCCGAGGCCACCTTCGACCGCGCCAGCCTGATCGCCAAGGCCCTGCTGCTGCTGGCCGCGATCGCCGCAGCCGCCGGCGGCTGGGTCGTGCTGAACCGCGTCGCCCGGCCGCTCGACCGGCTGCAGAGGGCCGTCACCGGGATCGCGGCGGGCAATCTGGCGGTCGACGTCTCGGACAAGGACCGGAAGGACGAGATCGGCGCCATCGCCAACGCGGTCGCCGGCGTGGTCGCCGTGCTGCACGACCTGCACGGCGAGATGATGCGCCTCAGCGGCCTCAGCCAGGAGGCGAGAGCCCGCAAGCATGCCGGCGAGCCGAACTTCGGCGGCGCCTACCGCGACATGCTGAATTTGCTGCGCGAGACCGGCACCGCCTTCAGCCAGGTGGGCGACCAGGCGACCCAGGTGGCGGTCGCCGCCGGCCAGGCCAGCACCGCCGTCAGCCAGGTGGCCGACGGCGCCCAGACCCAGACCGAGGATCTGGACCAGGTCGTCACCGCCATCAGCCAGTCCGCCCAGAGCATCGCCCACGTCTCCGACAGCACCCGGCTGGCGTCGGAGGCGGTGCGCACCGCCAGCGGCTTCACCGCCAAGGGCAAGGACGAGATGACCCGGCTGCTGAAGGTGTCGGAGACGGTGGCCGAGAACAGCCGCCGCATCGGCCGCATCACCGAGGCCATCACCCAGATCGCGGTCAAGACCAACATCCTGGCCGTCAACGCCTCGATCGAGGCGGCGCGGGCCGGCGAGCACGGGCGCGGCTTCGAGGTGGTGGCGGAGGAGGTCGGCAAGCTGGCCGACAACGCCGCCGAGGCCGCCAAGCAGATCCGCGACATCGTCGAGGCCGCCGCGACCATGGCGGACGAGGGCATGAGCGTCACCATGTCCGTCGTCGCCATGATGGAGGAGATCGCCGACCAGGTCTCCCAGGTCGACCGCATGTTCCACTCCGTCGCCTCGGCCATGGAGCAGCAGCAGGCCAGCATCAAGGACATCGAGCGCAATGTCGGCAGCGTCCGGCTGGTGGCGTCCAAGAACGCGGCGGCGTCGGAGGAGATCACCTCCACCATGATCCAGCTCTCGCGCCTCGCCGAGGAGACGCGGCGCCAGGTCTCCCGCTTCCGGGTCGCCTGATCCATGGCGGCGGGCCCGGGCTCCCCGGACCTGCTGGACCGCTCCGCTTCCGGCGGCGCCGGGGGCGGCACCACCATGCTCGCCCGCCGGCTGCTGGAGGATGTCCGCCGCAAGAGCGGCATCCGCCACGAGCGCGCGGTGGAGCGCAAGCTGGAGCGCATCCTGGCGGTGATCCCGTCGGCGGCGCTGGACGGCTGGGTGGCCCTCATCGAGGCCTCGCCGCCCGACAGCCCGGACTGGCTGAGCCTGATCGAGAGCCTCACCGTCCACGAGACCTATTTCTTCCGCGACCCGCCGCAGCAGGAGCAGCTGCGCCGCACCGTCCTGCCCGCGCTGATCAAGGCGGCCGCGGCGGAGGGGCGCCGCAACTTGCGCCTCTGGAGCGCCGGCTGCGCCAGCGGGGAGGAGCCCTACACCCTGGCGATCCTGGCGCTGGAGGCGCTGGCCGACCTCCGCCATGCCCGGCGTACGGGGGCGGGGATGGAGACCGACTGGACCGTCGACGTGCTGGGCACCGACATCAGCCGCCACATGGTGACGCTGGCCAAGGGCGGCGCCTATGGCGGGGAGGGGCTGGGCCCCTTCCGCGACCTGCCGCCGGACTATCTGCCCTGGTTCGTGCCGCTGGAAGGCGGGCCGGAGGGTGGGGGCCACGGGCTGCGGCGCGTGCGGGCCGACGCGCGGCGGCTGGTGCGGTTCCGCCAGCACAACCTCGTCTCCGACGCGCCGCCCGAGACCGGCTTCGACCTGGTCTGCTGCCGCAACGTGCTGATCTATTTCGACGAGGAGGGGCGCCGCCGCGCCCAGTCGCAGCTGGCGTCGTCGCTGGCGCCGGGCGGCTGGCTGGTGCTGGGCGCCAGCGACCGCCCCGACCGGCCCGAGCTGTTCGAGCGGGTCATGGGCGAGCGGGCGCTGGCCTACAGGCTGAAGGGGGCGCCGCGATGAGCGCCGTCCACCTGACCTTCCACCAGGAGGAGCGCTGGTTCGCCGTCCCGGTCGGCGACGTGGCCGAGGTGACGGAGGCCGGGCCCGTGGCGCGCCTGCCCTTCAGCCCTGCTTACGTGCGCGGCGTCGCCACCGTCCACGGCCAGGTGCTGCCCAGCATCGACCCGCTGCTGCTGCCGGGCGCGCCCGGCCATGACGCCCGGGGAGGCGATGTGCGCACCCGGCCGGCGGCGCCGCTGCATGTGGTGGTGCGCACCGGCAGGGGACCGATGGCGCTGGGCGCGGGCGGGCTGGGATCGCCGATCGTGCCGGGCGGCGATGCCGAGTTCGACCCCTTCGCCGGCCCGGTCCTGCGCACGGTCGTGGAGGAGGACCGCCGCTACCTGCTGCTGGACCCGGAGCGGATCGAGCTCGCCATGGGCCTGGCCCTGGCCGAGGCGCCGGTTGCCCTCATGCCCGAGCTGGAGCCGCCCGCGTCGTTGCCGGAGCCGATGGCCCGGCTGCTGCTGGCGGAGGTCGGCGGACGGCTGCTGGCGCTGGAAACGGACGGGCTGGCTTATGTGGCGCCGGCGGGCGAGGTGCGGCCGCTGCCCCGGCGCGGCGGCAGGCTGGCCGGCATGGCGCGGCTGCGCGGGCGGGCGGTGCCGCTGCTGGAGCTGCTGGGCCGGCCGTGCGCCGAGGCCCCGCTCGCCATCGTCTACGCCACGGCGCGGGGCGAGCTGGGGGTGCTGGCCGATGCCGTGCGCGGCATGGCGCGGGTGCCGCTGTCGGTCCTGCGGGATGGAACGGTCGAGCTGGGCGGGGCGGTGGTCCCCGTCGCGGGAGGGATGGCGATGATCGAGAACAGCCTGGAGGGCATCGCCCGGCTGGTGCCGGACTGGACGCCGCCCGAGCCGCCGCAGGCGAAGCGGGTCATGCGCCGGCTGGTGCCGCTGCGGGTCGGCGGCCGGCTTTACGCGCTGGAGCTGGGCCGCGTGCGCCGGGTGGTGCCCTTCGCCGGAGCCGCCTCGCTGCCGCCGGCCGATGCCGGGCCGGACGGGGTGTTCGGGCGCGACGGCGACGTCATGCCCTCGGTCGACCTCCGCGCCGTGCTGGGCGAGGGCACGCCGCGCGAGGCCGGCGTGGCGCTGGTGGTGGAGGCGGGCGGCGGCCAGGTGGCGCTGGTCGCCGACGCGGTGCTGCGCATCCGCCGGGTGGCGGAGGATCTCGTCTCGCCGGTGGAGGACGCGCTGACCGAGGCCATGGCCGAGCTGGACGGCGCGCTGGTGCCGCTGCTGCGGCCGGACGGGCTCTACGCCCAGATGCGGGGGGCCGCCGATGCACGCTGAATCCCGGAACGAGGCGGTCCGGCTGCTGCTGGTGGACGACAGCAACTTCATGCGCACCGCCCTGCGCAAGATGATGGAGGGCTGCGGCGACGTGGAGGTGGTGGGCGAGGCGCGCAACGGCGCCGAGGCGATCCGCCTGTTCCGCAAGCTGAAGCCGCACGTCATCGCCATGGACCTCAACATGCCGATCATGGACGGCATCGAGGCGGTGGGCGCCATCCACCGCGAGAAGGGCCCGCCGGTCATCATGGTCTCCAACGAGACCTCGGAGGGCGCCGCCGCCACCATCCGCGCGCTGGAGGCGGGTGCGGTGGATTTCGTGTGCAAGAACAGCAGCTTCATCCGGCTCGACATGGCCTCGATCGAGCGGCAGCTGACCGACAAGGTGCGCCATTGGGGCCAGTGGCGCCGGGCCGCCAGCGGCGGGGCCGAGCCGCGCCCGGCCGAGACGGCGCCGCCCCCGGCGCTGGCTCCGGTTGCCGCCCGCCGGATCGCCCGGCCCGACCTGGTGGTGGTCGGCGTCTCCACCGGCGGCCCGGTGGCGTTGGGCGAGCTGCTGGCGCAGATGGACCGCGCGCCCTGCCCGGTCGTGGTGGCGCAGCACATGCCCGGGACCTTCACCGCCGGTTTCGCCCTGTCGCTGGCCCGCCAGATCGGCCGCCCCGTCTCGGAAGGCGCCGACGGCACGATGCTGGAGGCCGGCACCGTCACCATCCTGCGCGGCGGCGCCGACCATGCCGTGCGCAGGCTCGCCGACGGGCGCCTGATCCTGCGCGCCGTGGCCGACAGCGGCGAGCCGCACCATCCCAGCGCCAACATCCTCTTCGCCTCCGCCGCCGAGGCCGCCCGCGCCCCCGTCGCGATCATCCTGACCGGCATGGGCGAGGACGGCAGCGGCGGCGCCCGGTTCTTGCGCGAGCGCGACCTGCCGGTGCTGGTGCAGGACCCGGCCAGCTGCGCCGTGCCGGGCATGCCGGGCGCCGCCATCCGCGCCGGCCTCGCCACCGACGTCCTTCCGGTCGGCGCCATCGCGCGCAGGCTGAATTCCTGGTTCAATCGATAAGCAGAGAAGTCTGGAGCTCACCCCATGTCGCAGCCCCGCATCCTCATCGTCGACGATTCGATCCTCATGCGGACGATCATCGGCGACATCGTCCGCTCCGACGAGGAGCTGGACCTCGTCGGCTCCGCCGAGAACGGGCAGGTCGCCCTGGAGATGGCGAAGAACCTGAAGCCCGACGTCATCCTGCTGGACATCGAGATGCCCGGCATGTCCGGCCTGGAGGTGATGGAGCACCTGTCGCTGACCTCCCGCGCCAAGGTGATCATCGTCTCCTCCGTCGCCCAGATCGGCAGCCCCGAGGCCAACGAGGCGCGCAGCCTCGGCGCCTTCGAGGTGATCCCCAAGCCGTCCGGCACCATGAGCCTCGACCTCGCCCACAAGAAGGGCCACGACATCATCGTCGCCATCCGCCGCGCCGTCGGCCTGCCGATGCCGCAGCGCGTCTGAGCCGCCGCCGATGAGCGAACTGGTCGAGACCCTGTGGCGGCAGTACGCGGTCGAGGCGAACGAGCATCTCGACGCCTCCGAGCGGCTGCTCGCCCAAGGGATGGACGTCCCGGCGGCGGAGCGGATCGGCGCGCTGTTCCGCGCCTTCCATTCGCTCAAGGGCTCGTCCCGGGCCATGGACCTGTTCGCCATCGAGAAGATCGCCCACCATGCCGAGACGGTGCTGGGCCGCATCCGCTCAGGGTTGGCGCCGCTGGACGAGGGGACGTCCGAGCTGCTGGTGGAGGCGGTCGACGCCGTCCGCGTGCTGGTCGAGGTGGCGGTGGAGAGCCGCCACGACGGCACCGTACCCGCCGGCCTGCTGAAGCGGCTGGAGGCTGCCGGCGACCCGGATGCCCACCGCCCGTCCGGCGCCGCCCTGCCGCCGCCCACCCCCGTGGAGAAGCCCCGCCTGCACGCCAATGAGCGGCTGCTGAACCTGTTCGTCGAGCATCTGCGCGAGGGCATGGCGGATCTGACCCGCACCCTCGATTTGGACAGCCTGGACGAGGACGGCGCCAGGGCCGTCGACGAGACGGCGGAGCGGCTGGAGATCGGCTGCGAGCGCCTGTCCTTCCTGCCCTTCGCCGACACGCTGCGCGCCTTCCGCGCCCATCTGGCTGGGCGCGACGCCGACGCGCTGCTGGCCGACCTGCAGGCGGTGGCCCTGGCCAGCGCCCGGGTGGGCCGGGTCAGCGGCAAGGATGCCGGTACCGCCATCCTCACCACCCTGCTGGCCGACCACAACGCCGCGGCGTTGGCCCGTGGCTTGGCGCGTGCCCGGGAGCTGCTGGAGGGCGCCGGCGAGGGCGGGCTGGCCGAGGTGATGGACCGGGTCGGCACCACGCTGGACGTGATGCGCCTGCCGCGCGCCACCTCGCTGGTCCGCCGCATCGCCGACGCCGCCCGCAGCTTCGGGCCGGAAGCCTCGCCGCTCTGGCCGGAGATGCTGGAGCCGCTGCGCGAGACGCTGGATCTGCTGGCCTCGCGCGCCACCGACCGGCCGAGCGACCTGGAGGCCGAGGCGGCGACGCGGCTGGAGGCGGCGGTGCGCGCCTATATCGACCGCGCCAGCTTCCGCGAGCGCGACGAGGACCGGCCCTTCACATCGGAGGAGTTGGCGGAGCTGGGGCTGGATTCGGACCTGCTGCGCTTCCTGTCGCCCGAGAGCAGCGGCCTGCTGCGCAAGGCGCTGGCGGACCCGGGCGCCCATCTCGCCATCGTCACCGCCTTCCTCGAGGGCTCGCCGGAGATCGCCAGCCGCTTCGTCGCCTGGCTGGGCGGACGGGTGCAGGCCATCACCAACTGGCCCGACTTCTCCGACGGCCGCGCCTGGATGAAGGTGCTGGTCTCCAGCGCGTCCGACCTGCCCGCCATGGCGGCGGAGCTGCGCGCCATCGACCCGGGCGGCGACTTCATCCGCATAGCGGCACCCGGCGGCGCCGTCGTCGCCGCCCCGGCCGTCCCGGCGCCCGAGCCCACCGCGCCGCCCGTCGCCGAGGCGCCTAAGCCGGTGGAGGAGGCGCCGCGCCCGGCCGAGGCGCCGAAGCCGGCCGCCGCTCCCGCCGCGGCCCCGCCGGCGAGCCCTTCCTCGACCCAGATGCTGCGCGTCTCCAGCGACACGGTGGACCGCTTCATGGCCGGCGTGGACCGGCTGGTGCCGCTGAGCGGCCAACTCGCCGCCCGGGTGCGCGACACCCGCCTCGACCGGCTGGCAACCGAGGCCGCGGCCCGGTTGGGCAAGAACGACCCGCTGGCGCGCCAGTTGGCGGAGATGGCCTATGACCGCCGCCGGGCGCTGGAGTACCTGGATTTCGAGCTGAGCCGCGCCATCGACCAGCTGCGCGAGAGCGCGCTCGATCTGCGCGTCGTGCCGGTGGAGACGCTGTTCAACCAGTTCCCGCGTGTGGTCCGCGACCAGTGCCGCGCCTCGGGCAAGCGGGTGCGCGTGGCGATCGACGGCGGGGACGTGCGCATCGACAAGAGCACGGTGGAGGCGCTGTCCGACCCGCTGCTGCACATGGTGCGCAACGCCGTCGACCATGGCATCGAGAGCCCGGAGCAGCGCGAGTTCGCCGGCAAGACGGCCCAGGGCGCCCTGCTGCTGCGCGCCTCCCAGCGCAACAGCCGGGTGCTGCTGGAGGTCGCCGACGACGGGCGCGGCATGTCCGCCGAGGCCATCCGGCTGAAGGCGGTGCGCAACGGGCTGGTCTCCGACGAGGCCAGCCGCCGCATGTCCGACGAGCAGATCCGCGACTTCATCTTCGCGCCGGGCTTCTCGACCGCCGACGCGGTGACCGAGACGTCCGGCCGCGGCGTCGGCATGGATGTGGTGCGCGACGCCGTCACGCGCCTGGGCGGCCACATCACCATCCACAGCGAGCCCGGCACCGGCACCCGCTTCACCATCGATTTGCCGCTGACCGCCAGCATCGTGCGCTCGCTGCTGGTCGGCGTGGACGGGCAGGTCATGGCCATTCCCGACCGGCTGGTGGAGGAGGTCTTCTACTATTCCGACGCCGAGCTGGTGGAGGCCGACGGCCGCGCCGCCATCCAGCGCCGGGGCCGCACCCTGCCGCTGGCACCTCTGTCGGTGGTGCTGGGCTACGCCCCGCCGCCGCCGCAGCCGCCGGGCATCCCCCGCGTCGGCGTGGTGCTGCGCCTCGGCACGGGGCGGATCGCCCTGGCGCTGGAGGGCCTCGCCAAGCGCGCCGACCTGTTCGTCCGCGACAGCCACCCCGGCCTGCTGGACATCCCCGGCGTCGGCGGCGTCTCCCTGCTGAACGACGGCCGCGTCGTCATCGTGCTGGACGGCGACGAGCTGTTCCACCTGGCCGCGCGGGCGCGGGTGGCGGAGCTGGCGGCGGAGTAGGGGGGGCGGAACGGCTCCGATACCCACTCCCGTCATCCCGGCGCAGGCCGGGACCCAGGGGTTGCAGCCATCCACCGTCGATGAAGCGCGCCCGTAGGTCGCATGGAGGCGGAGCCGCAATGCGACATGCTGGCCGCCGAACGTCGCATTGCGCCTGCGGCTCCATGCGACCTACGATGCTGCATTCCTCGTATCCCACTGCAACCCCTGGGCCCCGGCCTGCGCCGGGGTGACGGAGAAGAGAGGCGGACGTTCGCCCCTACCCCTCCACTTCCTCCGCCACCCGGTCCGACAGCGCCATGGGGGCCGAGCGGGGGAGTCTCAGCCAGAAGCTGGAGCCCTCGCCCGGGCGGCTCTGCACGGTCATGTCGCCGCCCAGCACCCGGGTGACGAGATTGTACGCCATGTGCAGGCCGAGGCCGATGCAGCCCTTGTTGCGGGCGGTGGTGAAGAACGGGTCGAAGATGCGGTGCAGGTCGGCGGGCGCTATGCCGCTGCCGTCGTCGCCAACCAGGATGGCGATGGTGTCCTGGGGCTCCGGCACCACGGAGATCAGCACATGGCCCGGCGCGCCGGCGGGGAAGGCGTGGATGGCGGCGTTGCGCAGCAGGTGCGCCAGCGTGCGGCCCAGCGCGCCGGGATAGCTGTCCATGTCCAGCCCATCAGGGCATTCCACCTCGATCCGCGGCCGGGCGGCGCGCAGCTCGGCGCAGACGCCGACGATGGTGCTGTCGATGAAGGAGCGCAGGTCGAAGACGCGGCGCTCGCGCTCGTCCTGGTCCTCCGCCACCTGCTTGAAGGACTGCACCAGCGCGTCGATGCGCTGGGTGGAGGAGATCAGCAGCCGGGTGCAGTCCAGCGCCTCCCCGAAATGCTGGGTCAGCTTCGACTTGGTCAGCCGCCCGTCGGCCATGGCGCGGCTGGTCTCCTCCAGCTCCGCCGCGAGGTGGCTGGCGGTGGAGAGCGCCACGCCGGTGGGCGTGTTGATCTCGTGCGCCATGCCGGCGACCAGCATGCCGAGCGAGGCCATCTTCTCGGCCATGACCAGCTGGTCCTGCGCCGACTTCAGTTCGGCATAGGCCTTCTCCGCCCGCTCCTTGGCCTGCTCCAGCGCGGCCGCGGCGCGGGCCTGCTCGGTGGTCTCGATCATGATGCCGAAGACCTGCTCAAGCCGCCCGTCGGCGGCGAAGCGCGGGGCGCAGGAGCTGGAGACGTAGCGCAGCTCGCCCGAGGGATCGGTGACGCGGTACTGGAAATAGACGCGCTTGCGGTCGCCGATCACGCTCTCCAGCTGGTTGCCGAAGCGCGGCCGGTCCTCCGGCAGCAGCAGCGCCAGGAAGCTGTCGAAGCTCAGCTGGAAGGTCCCGAGGTCCTGGCCGTGGATCTCGTAGGCCTCCTCGTTCCAGGAGAGCTGGCCGGTGCGGATGCCGTATTCCCAATAGCCCAGCCGGCCGGTCTTGTGCGCCTCCTCCAGCCGCTGCTTGGCCTCGGCCAGCGCGACCGCCGTCTCGGCCCGGTCGGTGGTGTCGAGCGCGATGCCGAACAGGGTGGAGAGGCGGCCCTGCTCGTCGAAGCGCGGCGCGCAGGAGGAGGAGACATAGCGCGTCCGCCCGTCGGCGCCGGTGACCCGGTACTCGACATAGACGCGCTTGGGATTGTTGACCACGCTCTCCAGCATGTTGCCGAAGCCCTTGCGGTCGGTGGGGTGCAGCAGCGCCATGAAGGCGTCGAAGCCGGGCCGGAAGGTCGCGGGGTCCTGGCCGTAGACGGCGAAGGCCTCCTCGTTCCAGACCAGCTCGCCGGTGCGGATGCCGTATTCCCAATAGCCCAGCCGCCCGGTGCGGCAGGCCTCCTGCAGCTTCTGGTCGGCCTCCTCCAGGTCGCGCTCGGCCCGCCGGGTGGCGCTCATGTCCTGGATGACGGCGCACAGCGTGCCCGGCGGCGCGCCCGGCGCCTCGTAGGGTCCGACCTGGACCGAGACCTCCACCGCCTCGCCGTCCAGCCGGGTCAGCAGCCCCTCGCGGTGGGTGCGGCGGCTGGTGGCGAGCAATGCCGTCAGGCCGGACGCCGCTGAACTGCCGTAGGTCTCGCGGAAGGCGCGGTTGCAGGCGGCGGGCGATCCGTCGGGCGCGACCAGCGCGATGGCGACGGGCAGGCTGTCCAGGGTGGGCCCGGCCTCGGGCGCCGCGGGCGGGAGGGCGCCGCTCACTTCCCGGCGCTCGCGTCGAAGGCCGCCGTCGCCCGGGCGCTGAACTCTGGACCGATGCGGCGGGCGGGCATGGCGGGCTGGTCATCCTGCGCGGGGACGGCTCCCTCCCTTTCTAACTGATAATACTTTGGAGGGGGAACACTTTCCTTGGGCGAGGGCGGCGTGGGCTCAGCCCGTGCGGGCGAGGATGCCGCGCAGCGTCCCGTCGGCGGCCATGTCGGCCAGCACCCGGTCGATCGCGGGCATCAGCCCCACGGCCGGCGAGCCCCGGCCGATGCAGAGATGGTAGCCGATGCTGTCCACCATCTGCGACAGCTCGACGATGCCGTCGCGGATGCCCTCGCGCCCCATGCGCACCCTGACGACGTCGGCATTGTCCACGGTGGCGTCCACCCGGCCGTGCGCCACCAGGCGGAGCGCGCCGCCCAGGTCTGGCGCCATCTCCACCTCCAGCCCGCGCCCGACCAGCGCCTCCCGCGCCCAGCCCGAGCCAATGTAGCTGGAGAGCCGGAAACCCTTGAGCTGGTCGATGGTCCGCACCGCCCGCAGCTCGCCCAGGCGGCGGCTGGTGGCGCAGGCGAAGATCAGGACGGGGGCCGCCACCGCCACGCTGCGGCCGATGATCGTGTAGCCGCGCCGCTCGTCCGTCGGCACGGTGCAGAAGGCGTCGGCGTCGCCCGCGCGCACCATGGCCTGGGCCCGCGCCCAGGGATGGCCGGAATGCTCCACCGGCACGCCCAGGCGGCGCGCCACCGCCTCCTCGAAGATGTCGACCAGCCAGCCGCGCAGGCGGCCTTGGCCGTCGGTCCAGCTGTAGGGGGGATAGTCGCGGAAATAGACCATGCGCAGCGCCGGCGGCCTCGGCCCCCGGATCAGCGAGACCGGATCGGCGGCGGCGCGGGCGGGCAGCGGGCACGACCACGCGAGCGTCGCCCCGCCGGCCAGCCGCAGCAGGCGCCGGCGGCGCGGGTCCAAGGCGCCGGTGCCGTTCCCAGCCATGCCCCCTCCCCAGGGTTGCCCCGATCGATCGGAGGTTAGCACGTCCTTGTTGCAGTGGCGCGTCGGTGATTCGGGTTAGGGCGGGGTGGGGGGCCGCTTTCCACCCTCTTGACGGGGATGAGGGAGAAGCTGTGACGTTGTGCGTCCTTCGACAAGCTCAGGATGAGGGATGGGGAATGCCAGGCACTCCTGGTTCCATCACGCAAGCTCGGCCGGGAGCAGCTAGATCATCCTCATCCTGAGCTTGTCGAAGGACGCACAAGTCAAACGCTGCCCCGACCTACCGCGCCGCCTTTGGCAATCGTGCGGAGCGTCACTCCCCCGCCGCCTGCTGCCGTCTCTGCGGCGCGTACAGCGGCGGCGTGTCGAGCCCCGGGCACCAGGAGATGCCGCCGGGCTGCGGCCGGTCCTCGGGCGCGATGCCGTGGGATTCGCGCTCGGCGATCATGCGGCCGGTCGCGGCGTCGCGCAGCTCCTCCCGGCGCACATGGTCGGCGCCCCAGGCGTAGCGGCGGACCAGCCAGCGCTCGCGGTAGGAGAGGCCGGCGGCCGGTGGCGCCTTCTCCGCGGCGATGCACATGTCCGGCTGCGGCAGGGCCCGGTCGCCCCGCTTGGCGAAGATGGCGCAAGATGCGTCGCCCCGGGGCTTCAGGGTGAAGCGCCAGCCGCCCGGCTCGGTCGCCAGCGTATAGGGCGCGCGGTTATCGGCCAGCGACACCAGCTGCAGGTCGCCCGGCGTCACCTCCGCCTCCACCGCCTTGATGCCCTGCGACAGCAGCGCGGTGCGGCAGGCGGAACCGCAGCCGCCCTCGCCCTCGATGCGCAATGTCTCCGGGGGACCGGGCAGGGCGGGGGGTTCGGTCGGCGCGCAGGCCGTGGCCGCCAGCGCTTCGGCGGTGGGCTCCGGGCGGGGCGGTTCGGTCAGGTGGCGCTCCACCAGCCGCTGCGCCAGCCGCCAGACCAGGCCGGACGCCTCCTCCTCGCCGCTCAAGGCCGAGAAGAAGCGCTCCGGCCCGGGGACGAAGCGCTGGGGCACGACGATGTCGCGGCCCTGCGGGTCGCGCAGCCGCATCTGCAGCACGGCGATGGGCTTGGCCGGGTCGAACTCCGCCCAGGACAGCTCCACCGCAAGGGCGCCCGTGGGCCCGCCGCCGACCGGATAGCCCAGCTCGCCCAGCATGCGGCGGCGCAGCTCCTCCTCGATCATCGCCAGGCGGCCGTCGGCGGGGCCGCCCGCCGCGGCGGTGCGGATTTCCAGGGCGGAGAAGCGCTCCTGCGCCGCCGCCGGGGCGGCCAGCAGGAGCAGCAGCACCAGGGCGCGGCCCGCCCGTTCAAGAAGGTCCCAGCAGCCGGTCACAGGAGAACTCCTTCAGGCGGCCGGCGGCATCGGCCGGGTCGATGTCGTAGGACAGCACCTTGCGGTCGCCGTAAAGCCGGCAGATCTCCGGCAGGGTGGCCGGGGTGGCGTTGACATAGAGGTTCGGCGTCGACAGGTCCGGCCCGTTGCGCAGGAAGTCCTGCACCCCCTCGCGCCGCCATTTCAGCTGCCAGGGATGCAGCGTATAGGACAGGTTTGGGTGCCAGAACAGGATCACCGCGCCGCTGAGGCCCGCCTGCTCGGCCAGGGTGAAGGGCTGGCGCCGGGCGCTGGTCTGGTCGTCCATGAACTTGGCGTAGCCGGCCGTCACTCCCGCGCCGTAGCACAGATGCAGCAGTGCCCCGGCGGCCAGCAGCCCCTTCCAGGGCACGGCCGCCCAGCGACCCTTCACCGCCTCCAGGTTCGGCAGGCCGGTGGCGATGGTCGCCATCACGCCGGGGATGGCGAAGTGCCAGTAGCGCGGCCCGTACTGGAAGCCGCCGCCGTCCGGGAACAGCACGAAGAAACCTATGGCCGCCGGCAGCAGCAGATCGTACCAGCGAAGCCTCAGCGCCAGCGTCTTGGCCGCCAGGCACACCGCCGTCAGCACCATCGCCAGCGGCCCCCAGAAATGCACCGCGTAGCTGAGCCGCACCACCATGTGCTGCACGGCGCGGCCGACCGAGTGCTGGCCCTCGAACCCCACCGCGTTCAGCCCCATCTCCACCCCGCGCCCGCGCCAGGCCTGGACGGTGAGCAGCGGATTGCCGGTGATGCCCCAGTTGTAGGCCAGGAATCCCAGCAGGAAGGGCGCCGCGCCCAGCGCGTACCAGGGCGCGTCCAGCAGCACCCGCAGGCGCCGGCGCCACAGCAAATCCAGCCCGAACAGCAGCGCCACCAGGGCGAAGACCTCGTACCGCGTCGCCATCAGTACGGCGAAGGCCGCGCCGATGCCGGCCTTGGCCCACCGCGAGGGCGACGCCTCGTCCCGCAGCGACAGGGCCAGCACCGCGGCGACGCAGAACAGCGCCAGGCCGTGGTTGAAGAAGCTCGCGGCGTTGAACAGCCAGAACGGCGTCGCCAGACCCGCCAGCAGCGCCAGGGACGATGCCGTGGGCGAGACCGAGACGCGGCGCACGACCTGCCAGCACAGCAGGGCGGCGGCGATGCCCAGCAGCGGGTTCACCAGCACGCGCGGGATGCCCAGCAGCGTCGCCCCCGCCAGCATCGCCGGCCAGCCCGGGGCGTACTGGCTCAGCCATTTGCCGTCCTTGACGAAGCTGTACTGGTGGACGAAGGCCTCGGTGATCGGCGGCGGCTCGTTCCACAGCCGGCCGCGCAGCAGCGTGTCGGCCAGGAAGGTGTAGCCGTATTCGTCCGCCGAATTGGGGAAGGACTGCATCGGTCCCAGCGCCAGCACCACCGACAGGGCGAGGCCCCCGACCAGCAGCCAGGGCGCCAGCCGTTGCGGCGCCGGCACGGACAGCCCTTGCGCCCGCCATCCCAGGAAGGCGGTGGCGCCGGCGAAGACCAGGAAGGCCGTCACCGCCTCCGCCAGCCGCAGGCGGGGCACATGGTCGAACCAGGGCAGCACGAAATGCGACAGCCCGCTGGACAGGCCCAGCAGCAGCACCAAGCCGCCGGCCAGCGCGGGCAGCAGGGCGGCCACCCGCCTGCGCCGCCCGGGAATCACCTGCGTGTACGCCATCTCAGGCCCTTCGCGGCGGGAACTCCCCCGGACCCGGGGGCGCCCCTCCAACAGGGCCGGACCTCAGCAATCCACCTTTGCGGGGGGATTACCGCCAAAGAGGGGCGGGTGGGCGGCCGCCGTAGGTCGGGAGGGGCTGGGGCGTTGTGCGTCCTTCGACAAGCTCAGGATGAGGGAGGGGGTACGCCAGGCACTTACGGTCTGAACAAGCACAGGCTCGGCCGGGAGCAGCACCCAACTCCCTCATCCTGAGCCTGTCGAAGGACGCACAGCGGCAACGCTGCCATCCCCGGAGAGCACCATTTCCGCCGCTCACCGCTCCAGCCAGGCCAGCGCCAGGCCCGCCAGCGCCTCGGCGCCGGTGCGCAGGGCCCGTTCGTCCATGCGGAACAGGGGGGAGTGGTTGGCCGGGGCCTGGTCCAGCGGCACGTCCGGCGGGGTCGCGCCGACCCAGAAGAAGAAGCCGGGCACCTGCTCCTGGTAGTAGGAGAAATCCTCCGACCCGGTGCGCTTGGGCGCGATGCCGACATTGTCGGCGCCCGCCAGCCCAGCCAGAACGGGCCCGGCCCAGTCCGCCAGCTTGCCGTCATTGACCACGACCGGATAGCCCAGGTCGATCTTGACCTCTGCCGTGGCCCCGGCGCTCTCGGCGATCAGGCGGGAGATGCCCTCGACCCGGCGGTGGATCTGCTGGCGCATCTCGGCGTCGAAGGTGCGGATGGTGCCGATCAGCTCGACCTTGTCCGGGATGATGTTGCTGCGCACGCCGCCATTGATGGCGCCGACCGTGACCACCGCCGGCTCCTTCACGATCTCGATTTGGCGGCTGACGATGGTCTGCAGCCCCAGCACGATCTGCGAGGCCGTCACGATCGGGTCCACGCCCCGCCAGGGGGCGGCGCCATGCGTCTGCCGGCCCGTCACGGTGATCTTGAAGCTGTCGCTGCTGGCCATGGCCGGGCCGGGGCGGTAGGCGATCTTGCCGGCATGCTCGGTGGAGACCAGGTGCAGGCCGAACACCGCCTCGGGCTTCAGTTCGGCGAACAGCCCCTCCTTGATCATCAGCTTGGCGCCGCCCTCCTCGCCCGCCGGGGCGCCTTCCTCGGCCGGCTGGAAGATGAACATGACGGTGCCCTTCAGCTCCGCCCGCCGGCCAGCCAGCAGCTCGGCCACGCCCATCAGGATGGCGACGTGGCCGTCATGGCCGCAGGCGTGCATGACGCCCACCTCCTGGCCGTTGTAGCTGGTGCGGACCTTTGAGGCGAAGGGCAGGTCGACCTGCTCGGTCACCGGCAGCGCGTCCATGTCGGCGCGCAGGCCCAGCACCGGCCCGGGCTTGGCCCCGCGCAGCACGCCGACGACGCCGGTATGGGCGATGCCGGTGCGCACCTCCAGCCCTAGCGCCCTCAGATGGTCGGCGACCAGCTTGGAGGTGCGGAACTCGCGGTTGGACAGCTCCGGGTTCTGGTGGATGTCGCGGCGCCAGGAGACGATCTTCGGCTCCAGCGCCCGCACCGCCGCCCGCATTTCCTCGGCCACCCGGGGCGGGGCGGCGGCCACCTGCACCGGCTCGGCCGCGAGTGCCGAGGCCACACCGGCGAGCGTCAGGACCAGGGCGCCAACCAACCGCTTCATCGTCTTTCCCCCTCGTTCAGAGCGCGGGATGGTAGCACGCGGGGTGGCCGGGGGAAGGTGGTCCGCTTTGTCCCTCGCCCCTTGCGGGAGAGGGAGGGGCCCATTGCGCATGCAATGGGAGGGTGAGGGGTGGACCGGCGAAGCCGGACGTGCTCACCCGCTGTTCCTGGATCATCCGTCGAGAAGGCCCGGGCTGCCGCCCGGTCCACCCCTCATCCTCCCCAAGCAGGCTTGGGGCCCCATCCTTCTCCCGCAAGGGGAGAAGGATAAGGCTCACCGCCCGTAGATCCGGTCCAGCACCCGCGACACCTCCACCAGCCGCTCCGCCTCCGGGTCGAAGCGGCGGTCGGCGGCCAGGCGCGCGGCCCAGTCGGCGGCGGCGCGGCCGCCCCAGGTGTCGGGCGGCGACGCCAGCGTCTCGCGGGCGGTGCCGCGGTAGCGTTCGGCGGTGAAGTCGTAGAAGGAGCCGTTCTCGTTGCGCAGCGCCGCCCCGCCCTCGGTGCCGTAGAAGCTGGCCTCGATGATGGCGTCGCGGCCGGCCTGCAGCCGCCAGGAGCAGGCGAGGCGCACGGTGGTGCCGCATTCCAGGTCGATGGTGGCGACGGCGTAGTCCTCCACCGCGGAGGGCCGCTCGCCCAGCGGCGCGCCGCCGGCCGACAGGCGGCTGTCCACCGCCCGCACCGCCGGGAAGCCCAGCGTCCATAGCGCCAGATCGACCAGATGCACGCCGAGATCCATGACGCAGCCGCCGCCCGAGAGCGCCGGGTCGTAGAACCAGGGCTTGTCGGGGCCGTAGGCGTTGTGGAAGGTGAGGTCCACCGCGTGCACCCGGCCGATGCCGCCGCTCTGCACGATCTCGCGGATGCGGCGCATGCCCTCGGTGAAGCGGTAGGAGAGGTCGACCGCCAGCAGCCGGTCGGCCGTGCGCGCGGCGTCGATGACGGCGCGGACCTCCGCCTCGGTGCGGCCCAGCGGCTTCTGGCAGAAGACGGCGGCGCCGGCCTCCAGCGCCTGGATCGACTGCTCGGCATGCTGGGCACTGGGGGTGGCGATGACCACCCCGTCCAGTCCCAGCGCCAGCAGCTCCTCCAGCGAGCCGCAGGCCGAGGCGGCCGGCGCCAGCTTCAGCGCCTCGGCCGTGCAGTCGGGCGAAGGGTCGGCGATACCCGCCACCTCCACCAGCCCGCCCTCGACGATGGCCTGCATGCGGTGCCGGCCGATCCAGCCCACCCCCAGGAAGCCCAGCCTCGGACGGGTGGTCGCCGCCACGCGCGGCATCTCGGTCATGGTATCGGGCATCACGGGGTCACCAGCGCCTTGAGGAAGCCGTCCGGGCGGTCGCGGGTCGCGTTCAGCGCCTCGTCCAGCCGGTCCAGCGGGTAGGAATGGGTGTAGAGCGGGGAGGGGTCGAGCCGGCCGGACGCCACCGCCTCCACCGCCTCGCGGATGCCCGCGATGTAGGCCCTGGGGTCGCGCTCATGGGCGTTGATGACGTCGATGCCGCGCCAGTTCCACAGCCACATGTTCACCTGCCGCGGCCCGTCCTGGTGGTAACCGGCGACGATCAGGCGCCCGCGCTCGGCCGTCAGCTCGGCGGCGAGGTCCAGCGGCCACTGCTTGCCCACCGCCTCGATGACGCGCTCGCAGAACTTGCCGCCCGTCAGCTCCTTCACCCGCTCGATGATGCCGGTATGGTCCTCCATCGGGATGGTCTCGGCGGCGCCGAACTGTTTGGCGACGTCCAGCGAGTATTGCCGGCGGGAGATGGCGATGACCCGGGCGCCGGCGTCGGTCGCGAGCCGCGTCAGCAGCGCCCCCAGGAAGCCGATGCCGATGATGGCGACGGTCTGGCCGGCCTCGATCCCGGCACGGCGGAAGATGTTGAAGGCGCAGCCCAGCGGCTCGCCGGGGAAGGGCTGGCCGTCCAGCGCCGCCGGCAGCTTCACGCAGTTCTCCGCCTCGGCGATGTCGAACTCCGCGTAGCTCTTATAGGAGAGCGCGGCCACCCGGTCGCCGACCCGCAGGTCCGCCACGCCCGCGCCGACCGCGTCGACGACGCCCCAGCCCTCATGGCCCAGCGAGCCGGGCTCGGTCGGGAACTTCATCCAGTCCGGCCCCTCCCAGGGGGTCAGGTTGGAGGCGCAGACGCCGCAGCCCTCCAGCCGCACCCGCACCTGCCCGGGGCCCGGCTCCGGCCGCTCCACCGCGCCCAGCGCCGCCTGCCCGGGGCCGGTCAGGATGGCGGCCCGCATGGTCCGCGTGCCGGTGTCGGTATCGGTGTCGATGAGGGTCAAGGCAATCCTCCGCCAAGCTCGGTGCGCATGAACGATGGCGCATCAAAGCCCAGCGGAGGCCCGCATTTCACGCGGTCGTCGGAGGTACGCCCGGCGTGGGCAGTCGGAAGCTCAGCCGAACTCGCCGATGCCGACGAGCGTCAGGCCGGGCGCGGAGACCAGGCTGGCATCGACGAAGGCGCTGCCGGTCCAGTAGAGCGTCGAGCCGTCGGCGTTGCGGATCAGGATGTCGTCGCGGCCGT